>Ga0307470_10000370_pt1 | contig 24468 bp, 19 predicted proteins | sample atmos_gasesAM3C__FD_204565 | JGI IMG/M metagenome (GOLD analysis project Ga0307470, IMG submission 204565) | Hardwood forest soil microbial communities from Morgan-Monroe State Forest, Indiana, United States - atmos_gasesAM3C_05 | ecosystem: Environmental > Terrestrial > Soil > Temperate forest... | reverse complement strand
TGGCAAGAACTCGTTTCATTCAATGGTCCTCGTTTAGTCAAAAGCACAGACAAAAGTGTCTGTGCCACATCGTTCCTGCTCATTTCGAAACACTTGCATGTGGCTCCTAGGATGGCAAATGTGGCACAGACACTCTTGTCTGTGCGAGCGCCCCCTGGGCGCGAGAAATCATCTGCTGACCAGTGTGTCATACAGCGGCTGCGCCTCGGTCACTCCGCGCGACTCATTCGAAACCGTCGCCGCGAGCACGCGGATCTTGTCATTGTCGGGCAGCGTAAGCGTCCGGGCGCCGGCAGGCAGATCGATCGCGTAGGCGAAGAGATACGAGTAGGCGTATGGCTCGTTCGCCCCGGCGGCGTTGTGGCGATGCGAGGCGTACCAGGCGATCGGGGCACGTTTGATGAAGCCGGGCGTCAGGCCGTCGAAGACCGTAGCCGTGCGCTCGCGCGGCGGCGCATTCGGCGGAGCGTCGGGCCGCGGCGGCAGCGTCTCTCTCTTCTTCGCCCAGATGCGGTTGTCCCACTGGCCGATGTAGCCGCTCCAGTCCTGAATGGTGAGGGTCGTGGGCTTGCCGTCGACGACGAAGGTTGCCTGCTGATCGCCGTCAGCAGCAGCGAGGAGGTAGAGACGTTTGACCTCGCCGCGCGGCAGCGCGATCGACTGGCCGTGCGCGACGACGGCGTTCGGTTGACCGTCGTCCGCGAGATGAAAACGGATGCCGGCGTAGTCGATATCGCGCGGCAGCATCTCCGCCGGTAGAGCGCGGCCGGCGGCATCGAATCCGGGCGATGACTTGACGCCGTCGCTGCTTGAAACAACGCGGTCATACGGCAACGCCACCGGCTGCGAGCTCGGCGTACGCGCCTTCGACTTTGGCGCCGCGAGCCGCACCGCAAACGTCCGAAGCTGGTAGGGCGTGAACGATGTGACAAGCCGTCCATCGACGATATGCGCGTTTCTCGGGTGCCGCTCCTGCCCATCCACCTCGCGCGCGGCGACGACCGGTGCGGCAAATGACAGACGGACGTCCTTGGCGGCCTTCCCGTCTAATTCGACGAGGCGGACGATGACCTCGTCGCTCTCCTCCGCCTTCTTGAGCGCCAGTACACGGACGCGACTGTTGTTCACGCGCAGTAGCGAGAACTTGCGGCTCAACGGCCCGGCGTGCTTCGGCGCGACGAACGCGATCAGCGGCTGGCTCAGTCGCAGCGCCTGCCAATCCGTTCCTTCAGATCGCCAGTCTCCGGCGTGCGAGGCCAGACCGTAGACGAACTGATGATGTCCCCAATCCTGCGATGTCTGATCGTCGTAGACGCGGCCGTTGCCGTCGCCGAGGCCGGGCGTATAGAGGAGTGTGAGCCGGAGCGTGTGATCATCCGGCTTGTCGGAACCGTACTTGCAGTCGGAGAGGATGGTCACGCCGCCGTTGGCATCGCTGAGATCGAGCCACTGATGCGAGGCCACCTCGAACTTCTTCTCGTCGTTGTTCCCGCGCTGAATCGTCCCCACTTCCCAGTTGTAGGTCGCCAGCGGATTCGACGCCGTCAACGGGAAGGTCGCCTTCAGCGCCGCGGCCTCGGTCTTCCAATCGATGGCGTTGTCGATCTCGATCCGGTTGCTGCCGTCACCCGCGGCGAGGCGGATCGTCTGCACGAAACGCGAGCCCTCGCTCTCGCGCACCACCTCGATCGCCACGCGCGCCGGACCGTCCTCGACAATGCGCATCGAAGCCGGACCGCCAACGAACGCCCGCGGCGGCTTTTGCTGATCAGCCCAGTCCATGTTCCAGGCAGGCCAGTCATGCGGATGCTCGGCCTGCAACGCCAGTCGTGCCGGTGCACCGAGCAGTTCGCGCTTCGTCCTCTTATCGATGATGCTCGCAACATCGCCGCCGCCATCGATTGAGATGCGATAGCGCGAGTTCTCCAGCGTCGCTGGTCGGAGCTGAACTCTGAGCGCCGTTTCTCCGACACCCGACCCCCGAGCCCCGACTCCCGAAGGCAGCACGTCGTACACGGCCCATCCCACCGACGGGACCTTCGCCACGAAGACGACCTTGTCTCCCTCGCGTTGTGCAGGCACGACGACACCATCCGGTCCGACGACGCGCACGCCTCCCTCTGGCAGCGCAACGCGCGCCTCCACCACATCCTCGCGCGCGATGCTGAGCGGGTTGTAGACAACGATCGCCGTCCCGCGCACGCGTGTGTCGAGCGCCGAGGCGATCGACTCCGTCGCGCTGGTCAGCACCGAGGCGAACTGGTTCATGGCGATCACATCGTCGTTCCATGAATACTCGTATGCCTTCGGTGTGGCCGTGCCTGCGGCGATGTCGTGGAACTGCCCTCCCATCACCAGGGCCCACGCGTCATTCAGCCGCTTCCTTGGGTATCGGCGTCCGCCGCGCCACTCAGCGGCCACCGAGGCCCGCTCCGCGGCGTCGGCCAGCAGTTCGTTCTTGTGATTCCAGCGCTTCTGATAGGCCTCGGACGTCAACGAGCCGGCCGAGTGGTTGGTCAGCTCGAGATCGCCTTTGTAGTGCGGCAGCCGCGCGGTCTGCTCCGGCTTGATATCGAGAAACATCTGCTCCGCGGTCGACGAGATCACGTGCAGAGGGCCGTCGTTCTTCGAAACGATCGACTCGACAAGCTGCACCGAGGGCTCGCGCGGCGCGCCGCCGACGTCGCCGGTGCCGTAATAGTGATAGTCGGTGAAGAGCCCGCTCACCTCGCCGTTGCGCTTCACGCGCTTCGGCCAGTCGGTGCTGTTCGGCGGCGTGGTATCGCTGCGGGAGAGGTCGTAGCGAATGTCTGCGCTGTAGCTGCCGGGGTTGAAAGCCGCCAGCACGCTGCTGCCGTCCGGCCCTTCCCACACGCCAACATTGAACGGCGTGCCCACGGGCGTCTTCTCCGGCGAATCCGGCCCGCCGGCCGGTGCGGAAGATCCCCACGTCAGCTTCTGCGTCGAGAAGCCAAGGATGCCCATGTGGTGGAGGATGCTCGGCAGCGAGGCCGGAAAGCCGAAGCAATCGGGCAGCATGTACTCCGCGCTCGTGCGCCCGAGGTCGTTTCGGAAGTACATCGAGCCATAGAGCACCTGCCGGATCAGCGACTCGGCCGAAGGCGAGTTGACGTCGCTCTCCTCCATCGACGAGCCGGCCGGGAACCAGCGGCCCGCGCGCACCCATCGCTGCAGCGTGGCGTAGTCGGCCGGGTAGTACTCGCGCATCAACCGGTAGCGATTGGCGCCGCTGAAGTTGAAGATGTAGTGCGGATACTTCTCGAAGAGGGCGAAGTTGTCGTGCATCGTGTGCGGCAGGAATTCGCCTATCGTTTGCGGGTACTCCCACCGCCACTGGGTGTCGAGATGCGCGTAGCCGACGACGTAGAGCGTCGGCTGTTTCGTCAGGTCGGGCGGATCGGCCGCGCGCGCCAGCGTCGCGCACGCGAGCATCGACAGCAAGGCAAAGCGACGGATCATTTCTTGGCCACCACGTCGATCTCGCTGTAGAACGTGTTCCCCCATGGATCGTCACTCTCCGTTTCGAAGACGTCGAAGAGAAGATAGCGATAGCGGCCGAGCGACCCGTTTGTGTCCGTGATGCTGACGCCGTACTGCCCGCCGCCGTCACTCTCCTGCTTGCGGGTGTCGACGAAGGCGATCTCACGCCAGCCGCAGGTGGTCAGGTCGACCTTCACCCCCGGCATCGGATTGAAATTCGGACCGGTTCCGTCGGAGGCATACACGCGATACACCTGCGGCGCGCGCGTGTCGGGATGCCACGAGTAGCTATTCACCGAGGCGATGTCGGTCACCGCCCCGAGGTCGATGCGGAACCTGCCACCCCACGAATCGCCGCGGAAGAAGAGGTTCGCCTCCGGCTCATCCTCGGTGCCCGGCAGGCGGCCGTCGGTCAGCGCCGCCAGCCCCGCGCTTCCGCGATCGATCGTGCCGGCGATGAGCTCGACCTTGGAAGCCGAGGCCGCGTCATCCTTCGACGGCGACGGAACACGCGCAAACCGGAACGCCGGCGTCGCCGCGGCACCGGTGTTCCGATCGATGGTGATCGTGACCTCGGCGTTCGCGGTGAAGGCGAAAAGGGTGATGGCGATGGCGAGTTTCACAACTCGCGAATGGTAATTCGATTCCACCCGAATGTGCTTTGTGTTGATAACTTCGGAGCGCCGATGACGATCTGCGACACTCGACGAATTTCGTGATTCCACGCGCTGATTTCTGGAATAATTCTATGGTCTGAATGCGTCATGGGGGCATGCCATCTGTACGCGTTAGCATCAATCAGGATGTTCGGTTCATTACGCAAGACGAAGGTGCCGTCCTTCTGCACCTTCAGAGAGGCCGTTACCAGAGCCTGAACGGCACGGCAACGGCGATTTGGAACGAAATCAACGGCGGCGCGACGTCGGAAGACGTTGCGACGCGGCTCTGCGCCCGCTATCCAGCCGTCCCGCGGGAGCGCATCGAGAACGAAGTCCAGGCGTTTCTGGCGCAACTCGAGTCAAAAGGGCTCGTTACGCTGGAGCCGCAACGATGACCGCGGCCTGGCTGCGCATAGCATTCGTCGATGCGGTCATGGGCCTGGGCGGATTCTCGGCGATTCATCGCCTTGTGCGGAAGATCTCCCTCCGCGGCCGCCGAGGAACGCGGACAGCCGCGGAGCTCTGCGCAATCACCGATCGTGCCGCCGTCTACTACCCGCGGCAACTTCACTGCCTGAGACGCTCCGCGGCCATGACCTGGCTGCTGCGCGCGCACGGCTATCCGGCGGAGATGATCGTCGGCGCCAGCGTCACCCCCTTCTTCGCGCATGCCTGGGTCGAGTTGGACGGGCACATCATCGGCGACGACGAGCAGATGGTGCGTGAACGCTTCATGGTGCTCGAACGCTACCCGGCCGTGGTCCCAAGCTGACATGCGCGCCATCTCGGGTTCTTTCCACCGGCTACCCACGCCGGCTGTGACAATGTCGCCTTCGGTCGTCAACGGAGACCTCATGGTCTCGTTCGACGGGCGGATCGACGATCGCAACGATCTCCTTGCCGAGCTTTCGCTTTCCTGGCAGGCGAGCGACGCGGCCATCGTCGCGGCGGCCTATCGCCGCTGGGACGATGATTTCCTGCGGCACCTCGACGGCGATTTCGTCCTGGCGCTGTGGGAACCCGCCCGGCAACGGCTCCTCCTCGCGCGCGACTGCTTCGGTCTGCAGCCTCTCTACTATCACCGCACCCCGGAGGCCATCGTCTGGTCGTCGCATCTGGCTGCGCTCGTCGGCGAGGTCGGCTGCGACCGCACGCCGGACTCTCAATTCGTGGCCGGGTTTCTCAGTTACGGCAGCCGCGGCGATGTCAGCCCCTATGCAGCCATCGCCAGTGTCCCGCCGGCCGGCGTTCTCTGTGCCACGCGCGGCAACGAATCGGTCCGGACGTACTGGAACCTCGATCCGACGCGAGAGATCCGGATGGCCTCGGATCTCGACTATGAAGAACGCTTCTTCGAGCTTTTCCGCAACTCCGTGCGCAATCGCCTCGCCGCCCGCGGTCCCGTCTTCTGCGAGTTGAGCGGCGGAGTCGATTCGTCAGCCATCCTTGCCGTCGCCGACGGCATCCACCGCGCCGAAGGACTGCCGATCGAGCGCCTGCAGACCGTGTCGCAGATCTACGACGAAACGGCGGGGATGGACGACCGGCCGTTCATTACCCTTGTCGAAGAGGCGTTCGGGAGGCCTCGCCATCACGTTCACGAGAAGGACCTGCCGCTCTTCTCCTCCATCGGCGACGACTATCCCTTCGATGAACCGTCGCCAGCCTGGTCGGGCACCGGGCTATTCATGGCCATCAACGAGCGGATGGCCGCGCATCACAGCACCGTAATCCTGAGCGGCATGGGCGGTGATGATCTTTGCTGGAGCCAGATCATGAACCCGCCTGGTGTTGCCGACGAGTTGGCCCGGTTCCGATTCGGCCGTGCAATTCGCGAATCCCGCCGATGGGCTCCCGCGCTTGCCAAGCCGCGGGCCGCAATCCTGCTCGATGCCGTCCGCTCACTGTTCGCCCGGGCGGACGCGAAAGTGATGCCCTGGATCGATCGCCGCTTCGCCCGATCGAGCGGCATGGATCGCCCCGGGAGCGATGACGCCGAAGTGCGCGCCATACGTCAGCCCAGCCGGCGCATGCAATTCATGATGTTGCGCTGTCTCGCCGTGGAGATGGGCTTTCGCCATTGCGTCTCGCCGGAGATCGACGTTCGTTACCCGTTCGTCGATCGCCGGTTGATCGACTTCGTATTCGCCATCCCCATCGATCAGCACCTTCGTCCCGGCGAGACCCGCTCCCTGCAGCGCCGGGCCATGGCCCGCGTGCTGCCCCACGAGATCGCCTACCGCCAGTCAAAAGGAGGGCCGGGGGCATCGATCTACCGCCGGTTCCGCCAGCGCTGGCCGGCCATCAAGGCTCTCTTCGACCAGCCGCGCGTCTGCGACTACGGCTACGTCGACCGGGCCGCGCTCGCCGAGGCCTTGCAGCGAGCCGCCCATAGTCAAAACCTGAACGCCCCGGGGCTCCTGCGCCTCGTGGCGCTCGAATCCTGGTTACGAACTCTCGAGCGGCCTTCGGTCGCGGCGGATCCCCGGGACCGAAAGACCGCAATTGTGAGTGGAAGGAGGTGAAACCAACCAATGAACGAACTGACGAACGAGTATGAGACCCCGGAAGTTTTCGAGCTCGGCGCGGCGGAGACGTTGACCCATGGACATCTGATGGGCGACTGGCCCGACCTGCTGATCAAGTGGACTTTCGCCAACTAGCTGAACCTGGAGGTGCCCTGGCGACAGGGCACCTCTTTCGTCGCGATTCACGGCACCAGACAAGCGCGCGGCGAAACCTCGATTGAATCTCACCTGACCGCTACTCGCGCCCGTGCCAACCCCTCCACCACCCCCGCCCGCCCGGGCGTCCGTTCCAGGGCAGCGCGATAGGCGGCCTCGGCGTCGGCCGGGCGGCCGGCGGCGAGCAGTTCATCGCCGAGTAACTCGTATGTCGGCTTCTCCACCACCGGCGGTCCGAATTCGAACGGCATCGATGTCTCGCTCTTTGCGGTCTTCTCCAGCATCGCGATCGCTTCAGCGCGCTTCCCCTCCGCGACGAGCTCGATCGCGTCCGCCTGCTGCACCATGACCTCGACGCGGATGCGCTGGCTGGGGTTCATGGAATGATGCTGCTCCGTGCTCGCAAGCGCGTCCTTCTGCAGGTCGTGCAGCCTGGCCACCGCTGCCTTCAACGCGGCAGGATCGGAGCGCGCGGCCAGCACATCGCCGTACGCCATCGTGAAGCGCGCGTTGGCGTGCTCAGGGCCGGCCGGGATCGTGACCACGTCGGCAGGCGTCAGCCCGCCGCCGCTGGCAATCTGGTGCGCGCGCATGTCGGCGAAGGAATCGATCCGGCCTTCATACGTATCCATCTCGCCCCCGGAGACGAACGCCGGAGCGAACGCCGAGGCGCGGCAGGTATCGAGTGTCTTGCGCGCGTCATCGAAACGGTGCTCCTGGAGATAGGCGTAGTGAAGCCAGAGCACGTAATGGCCACAGGCGCCGGGCGGCTTTCCCTTCGCGGCGCGCTGCCGGTTGACGACGTCGATGGCGCGGCGGTTGGCGTCGATGACGTCGTCCCACATCCCCATGGCGATGAAGATGTGCGAGGTCATGTGCAGCGCGTGTCCGGCGTTGGGCGCAACCGCACCATACCTGCGCGCGGCGCGCATCCCGAGCGGAGCGTGGATGGGATCGTCGTAGCAGTGGATGAGGTAGTGCAGCACGCCGGGATGCGTCGGATGCGCAGGCAGGACCTCTTCGAGCAGCGCCGCGGCGCGCATGTAGGTTGCGAAGTCGCGCCCGTGATGCGACGTGCCGAGGAGCGCCACGGCGTAAAAGGCGGTGGCATCGACGTCGTCGGGATAACGCTCGTGAACGCCGCGCATGGCATCGGCGTACTTGAAATCGCGCTCGTCTTTCGTGCCCGATCCATAAAGCACGTCGACGGCGCGAAGGTAATCGCGCTCCCGCTCGGTCTTCGCCTTGGCCAGCCGCTCCTCCGGCGTCGCGCCGAGGCGCTGCAGCGCGGCGCGCGCGGCTGCGGCGTCCTGCTGGAACCAGACAGGATGCGTGTAGGTCATGGCCTCGCCCCAGTAGGCCATGGCAAACGACGGATCGATTTTCTGGGCGCTACGAAACGCCTCCGCCGCGTCGGGATACTCGAAGTCGTGGAGCAGGGCCAGGCCGTGCAGAAACGGCTTCTGCGCCTCGGCGGCGCCGGAGTTGGCGAAAGCGACCTCGCCGGCGTCGTTCTGTCCGAGGGCCGAGGTGGCGAAGAGGAGGAGTGCGATGAAGGCGAGGCGCATGGGGAAATGATAAAACCTTATTCATCCGCAGATGACGCAGATGAACACAGATAAAAAAGATCGATCGTCCTCCATCTGCGTCTATCTGCGTCATCTGCGGATAAGCCTTCTCGTCCTCTTCGCCGCCGCATGCGCCTCAGTACCCCCGAACATCACGCCCTACACCATCGTCCTCGGCATCGCGCAGGACGGCGGTTATCCGCAGGCAGGGTGCAATCGTCCCGACTGCATCGCCGCGTGGCACGATCCGAGGCTGCGTCAACGCGTGGTGTCGCTGGCCATCGTCGATCCGCAATCGCACCAGCGCTGGATCATCGATGCCACCCCCGACTTCCCTTCCCAGCTCCGGACGCTCGATGAGATCGCGCCGCGCGGGGAGGCTGCGCCGCTGCTCGACGGCATCCTCCTCACACACGCCCACATCGGCCACTACCTCGGCCTGGCGCAACTCGGCCGCGAAGTGATCGGAGCGCACTCGGTGCGCGTGTACGCCATGCCCCGCATGCGCGAGTTCATCGAGCACAACGCTCCGTGGGACCAGCTCGTCAAACTCCACAACATCGAGCTCTCGCCTCTCGAAGACGGCGTGGCAATCTCGCTGAACGAGCGCATCAGCGTCACGCCGCTGCTGGTGCCACATCGCGACGAGTACTCCGAGACCGTTGCCTTTCTCATCCGCGGCCCAACCCACTCGATTCTCTGGCTGCCGGACATCGACAAGTGGGAAAAATGGTCCACCCCGCGGGAATCAGTGCTGGCCCGCGTCGACGTCGCCTACCTCGACGGCACCTTCTACGACGCCAGCGAGTTGCCGGGCCGCGATCTGCATGAGATCCCGCATCCGTTGATGACCGAGACGCTGTCACGCCTCGGGGCTTCACCACTCCTGGCGAAAGTGCGCTTCATTCATCTCAATCAGTCGAATCCGCTGCTGCGGGAGTGGCGAGCGGGTGTCGTCGTAGCCAAAGACGGCGAACGCTGCGGACTGTGATTGCATCTGGGGGGCGCAGATCGAGTTTAGCCGGCACGAACTCTGGCTTCTCGCCTCCCTGGGACCGCGTGGCGTCCCGCCCGCCGTTCTCGGGAGATCTGAATTCTTTCGCGCGTTCGGGGAGTTGATCCACGGTCGCGCGAGCTCTGCGGGCGAGACGCCCGCGGTCCCAGGGAGGCAAGCACTGCACGTCCCTTGAACTGGCCACGCGGTTACGGAATCAGCAACACCTTCCCCGTCGTCTCCCGCGCCTCCAGCGCTCGATGGGCCGCGGCGGCATCGCGCAGCGGCACCTCGCGGTCGATGCGTAGCGTCAGCCGCCCGGAGCCGATCCACTCGAAGACTTCGCGGGAACGGTCGAGCAGCTCCTCGCGCGTGTGCGTGTAGTGCGCCAGGCTCGGGCGCGTCAGGAACACGCCGTTCTTTGCCAGCCGCCCCGGATCGAACGGCGGCACCGTCCCACTCGACTGTCCGAAGAGCCCCAGCGTCGCCCGCAGACCACAGCACTCCAGGCTCTTGTCGAACGTGGTCCTGGCAACGGAGTCATAGACGGCGTTGCATCCCTTGCCCGCGGTCTCCGCCATCACGATCGATTCGAAATCGTCCTTCGTGTAATCGATCACCACGTCGCAGCCGGCCTCGCGCGCGATGTGCAGATGCTTCGTCGAGGCCGTGCCGAAGACGCGCGCCCCACGCATCTTCGCCATTTGCACCAGCAGCGCCCCGACCCCTCCGCTCGCCGCATGGATCAGCACCGCCTCGCCCGCGGCGATCGGATGCACACTCGTGGAGAGATAGTGCGCCGTCATCCCCTGCAGCATCGCCGCCGCGGCCGTCTTCGCATCGATCGCGTCGGGCAGCGATACCAGCTTGTCCGCCGGCGCGACCGCATACTCCGCGTACGCGCCGCGCACCATCGCGTACGCCACGCGATCACCTTTCTTCAACGAATCCACGCCTTCACCGATCGCCTCCACCACCCCCGCCGCCTCCGATCCCGGCGAAAACGGCAGCGGTAGTTTGTAGAGCCCCGTCCGGTGATAGACATCGATGAAGTTCACCCCGATCGCTTCGATGCGAACGAGCGCCTCACCGGCTCCCGGCTTTGGATCGTCGACATCTACGTATTGGAGAACTTCGGGGCCGCCGGTCTGGGAAACACGGATTGCTTTCATGCGCGTAACGTACACCACCTCGTTGCTGCGAGATAATCACTTCTTCCCATGTCCCTGACCCCATTCCATCCCGTCCTGCAGCGATGGTTCTCCGAAGCGATCGGCACTCCTACCACTGTCCAGCTACGCGGCTGGGAAGCCATCCGCGAAGGGCGGCACACGCTGATCGCAGCGCCGACAGGTTCCGGCAAGACGCTGGCTGCTTTTCTCACCGCGCTCGACGATCTGTACCTCGAAGGATCGAAGGCGCCGCTGCCGGATGAAGTGCGTGTGGTCTATGTCTCGCCGCTCAAAGCGCTGAGCGCGGACATCCACAAGAACCTGGCCGAACCGCGCCGCGGCATCAAACGGATCGCCGAGGAGATGGGGCTGGAGGCGCCGCGCATCACCGCGGCGGTGAGGACCGGAGACACCACCGCATCCGAGCGCGCGGCCATGCTGCGCAAGCCGCCGCACATCCTGGTGACCACCCCCGAATCGCTCTATCTCCTGCTGACCGCCGAGCGCAGCCGCGAGATGCTCCGCACCGCCCGCACGGTCATCGTCGACGAGATCCACGCCGTCATCGGCACGCGCCGCGGCGCCCATCTGGCCATCACCTTGGAACGCCTGCAGCAGGTCGCACAGCAGCCGCTACTGCGCTTGGGACTATCCGCGACACAGAAGCCGATCGATGAGGTGGCTCGGTACCTGGCGGGAGTAGGGGGTCGGGAGTCGGGAGTCGTAGAAGGCGACACGCGCGAGGACTCCGACGCCGGGGTTACTGAGTTGCAGAGTTGCTGTGTTGCTGAGGGGAGCCCCGCACCCCACCAACCCAACAACCCGGTGACACGGCAACCAAGCAACCGAGTAACCCAGCAACCCCACTCCGACTCCCGACCCACGACCCCCGACCCCCGCGTCACCATCATCGACGAGGGCCACCAACGCCCCATCGACCTGGCCATCGAGATCCCACGCTCCGATGTCGAGACGATCATGTCGCACGAGGTGTGGGAGGAGTACTACGACCGCCTCACGCAGCTCATCAACGAGCACAAGACCACGCTCGTCTTCGTCAACACGCGCCGCATGGCCGAGCGCGTTGCCCGCCATCTCAGCGATCGCCTCGGCGAGGACGCGGTCACGTCGCACCACGGCAGTCTTTCGAAGGAGAAACGCCTCGACGCCGAGTCGCGCCTGAAGAACGGGCAGTTGAAAGCGCTCGTGGCCACGGCTTCGCTGGAGCTCGGCATCGACATCGGTCACGTCGATCTGGTCTGCCAGATCGCCTCGCCCCATCGCATCGCCACGCTGCTGCAGCGCGTCGGCCGGTCAGGTCACACGGTGGCCGGCTTGCCGAAAGGCCGCCTCTTCCCCATCTCGCGCGATGACCTCATCGAATGCGCGGCCCTGCTGCGCGAGGTCCGCCGCGGCTCGCTCGATCGCATCGTCACGCACGATGCGCCGCTCGACGTCCTGGCGCAGCAGATCGTGGCCGAGACATCGTGCGCCGACTACGGCGAGGACGAGCTGTTCGCTCTGATGTGCCGCGCCTGGCCGTATCGCGATCTCACGCGGAAGGACTTCGACGAAGTGCTGACCATGGTCTGCGAAGGCTTCGCCACCCGGCGCGGCCGCCGCGGAGCGCTCGTTCACCGCGACGAAGTCAATCGACGCGTCCGCGGACGGCGCGGCTCGCGCATGCTGGCCATCACCTCCGGAGGGGCAATCCCCGAGGTCGCGGATTACAAGGTCGTGCTCGAGCCGGATGACACCGTCGTCGGCACCCTCAACGAAGACTTCGCCATCGAGAGCAACGCCGGCGACATCTTCCAGCTCGGCAACGCCTCCTGGCAGATCCTGCAAATCCTCAGCGGCACCGTCCGCGTCGCCGACGCCAAAGGCGCCCCACCGACGATCCCCTTCTGGCTCGGCGAAGCGCCGACGCGGAGCGATGAGTTGTCGCTGGCGGTGAGTGAGATGCGGCGGGATATCGAACGGGTGCTGAGCGGGGGTGGGGAGTGGGGGGTGGGGAGTGGGAGCAATCACGAGCTCAACAACTCAGCACTCCCGAGCGATGCGTCCTCGGCCGAGCACTCAGCCGCCACTCCTCTCCGACCCCCGACACCCGACTCCCGACCCCCGGAGACATCCGATCACCCACCCCCCACACCCTACTCCCCACTCCCCGCCGAACAGTGGCTCATCGCCGAAACCGGCCTGCCCGAAGCCACCGCCCGCGACATCGTCGCCTACCTCGACGAATCCCGTCAGGCACTCGGCGCGCTGCCGACGCAGGAGACGCTGGTGCTGGAGCGCTTCTTCGACGAGTCGGGCGGCATGCAACTCATCCTGCACGCGCCGTTCGGCAGCCGCATCAATAAAGCGTGGGGGCTGGCGCTGCGCAAGCGCTTCTGCCGGCAGTTCAACTTCGAGCTGCAGGCCGCGGCCACCGAGGATGCCATTCTGCTATCGCTCGGACCGCAGCATTCGTTTCCGCTGGCCGACGTCTTCCGCTACCTCCATCCCGCCACCGCGCGCGACGTGCTCATTCAGGCCATGCTGGCTGCGCCAGTCTTCCAGACCCGCTGGCGCTGGAACACCACCATCTCGCTGGCCATCCCCCGCAATCGCGGCAGCCGCAAAATCCCGCCGCCGCTGCAGCGCGCCATGGCCGACGATCTCATGGCCGCCGTCTTCCCCGACGCCGCCGCCTGTCCGGAGAACCTGGCCGGCGATCGCGAGCTCCCCGATCACCCGCTGGTGAACCAGGTCGTTCGCGACTGCCTCGAGGAAGCGATGGATTTCGAGGGCCTCGCGCGCGTGCTCACGCGCATCCACGCCGGCGAGATCGAATGCATCGCCCGCGACACCATCGAGCCCTCGCCGCTCGCCCACGACATCCTCAACGCACGGCCGTATTCGTTCCTTGACGACGCTCCGCTCGAGGAGCGCAGAACACAAGCTGTGATGACGCGCCGCTCGTCGTCCAACGACCTCGGGCAGCTCGACCCGAGCGCCATCGAGCGCGTGCGCGACGAAGCGCGGCCCGATCCCCGCGATGCCGATGAGATGCACGATGCGCTGCTGACGTTCGGGTTCCTGCTCGATGGAGAAGTCGATGCGCCGGAGCTGTTCACAGAGCTGGCGGCATCGCGAAGAGCGACACTCCTGTTTCCTGCCGGACAGCACAGACAGGAGTGTCTGTGCCACATACAACCCGGTCCCTGCCAAGAGCACGGAGCCAATGTGGCCCAGGCTCACGGAGCCAATGTGGCACAGACACTCTTGTCTGTGCCTGCCGGAGCTTGGGTAGCTGCCGAACGTCTGCCTGAGATCCTTGCCATCCACCCATTGATCCAACCCGACATCACCGCGCCCACCAGCCGGAACCGCGATTGGCCCCGCGAAGACGCCATCGTCGAAATCATCCGTGGCCGCCTGTCCCTCCTCGGGCCGACAACAGCAACCGAGCTGGCCGCATCGATGTCGATCGATGAGGACGACGCCAACGCCGCCCTCCTCAAACTCGAATCCGAGGGAGTCGTTCTCCGCGGAAACTTCACTCCCACACCCCACTCCCCACACCCCACCACCCTCGAATGGTGCGATCGCCGACTCCTGGCCCGCATCCATCGCTACACGCTCAACCGCCTGCGCGCCGAGATCGAGCCGGTCACCGCCGCCGACTTCATGCGCTTCCTCTTCGTCTGGCAGCACGTCGCGCCATCGAGCCGCCTCACCGGCATCGATGGATTGCATCAAGTCATCAAGCAACTCGACGGCTTTGAGATCGCCGCCAACGCCTGGGAGCGCCACATCCTCCCGCAGCGCATCGACCGCTACGACCCGTCGCTCCTCGACGTTCTCTGCTTCAGCGGTGAAGTGGGCTGGGCGCGCCTCACCACCGGCGTAGCGCTCTTCCCGCGGCCGCACACCGCCGCCTGGCTCGCGGAATCAACCGCGGTGCTGAGCGAACGCGCCCAACACGTTCTCGAAACGCTCCGCGCGCGCGGCGCCTCCTTCACCCGCGACCTCGGCGACGACTCCGATTCGATTACCGAGGCAATGAATGAGTTGGTCGCCGCCGGCCTCATCACCTCCGATGGATTCATCGGGCGCAAGCCCGAGCGCGCCGGCCGCTGGGCGCTGATCACAAACGACATCGATCATGAAGCAGCCGTCGAGACACAAGCCCGCGCGCTGCTACAACGATACGGCGTCATCTTCCGCCGCCTCCTCACCCGCGAACCGAACGCCGCCCCCTGGCGCGAGCTGGCCCGCGTATACCGCCGCCTCGAAGCCCGCGGCGAGATCCGCGGCGGCCGCTTCGTCACCGGCATGTCCGGCGAACAATTCGCCCTTCCCGAGGCTGTCGAGCGACTCCGCGAAATCCGCCGCACACCCGCGGACGGACGCCTCGTCGTCATCAGCGCTTGCGATCCGCTCAACCTGATCGGCATCCTGAATACGGGCGACCGCATCCGTGCCATCGCCGGAACGCGAATCGCCTACCGCGATGGCGTCGCTGTGTCGGTCATGGAAGGCGACTTCCTGCGTCCTCTCGCGGAAGCAGACATGGAAGCGGCGACGGCGTTGGCGGGGCGGCGGGTGCCGGTGGCGACGGGGTTTGTGGGACGGACAGCGTAACGGAGCGCTGGCGTCCGCGCCGGCTGGCTCGGCGTGCGTCCCGCCGCGGGGTTACCCGCGAATGTGAGGAGTCCTGCCGGGTCGGTCGGCCGGACCCTTCGCTCCGCTCAAAGCTTGTGAAAAAAATACTACCGGGCAATTTGTCATCCTGCCGGAGCCGCTGAGCGAGCGTAGCGAGCGAAAAGCGGCGGAGGACTGCGAAGGATCTCCAGTGCAGGAGCGAAACTGTGATTTTTGTGAGGAAGATCAACGACAAAACCACATCTGCGCTTCTGCCCCATGCCGCGCATCTGGAGATCCTTCGCCGTCCTCCGCCGCACTTCACTCGCTACGCTCGCTCAGCGGCTGCGGCAGTCTCAGGATGACAAATTGCTTATGGAAGCGGTTTTTTTACAACCTCTTCAGGGCAGGCTTCGCGCTCCGGTTGCTACGCTCCGATCACCATCACCGTCAGGTCGTCGTACCGCGCGCCGGCACCTGCGTGGCGGGTGGCGGCATCGACGATGGCGGCGGCGACGGTACGAGGGGAGGTGTCGCACGGTAACGCTCGGAGAATGCCGTCGGTGCCGAAGTCGTCATCCGAGGCCGATGGGGATTCGATGACGCCGTCGCTGTAGAGGACGAGGAGATCGCCGGGGGCGAGGGTGATCGTTGTGGAGATCCAGCGGGAGTTGGGGATGATGCCCAATACGATGCCTACAGGCGGGCCGGTGGAGTCGATCTCCTCGATGCTGCCATTCGCGCGGACGATCATCGGCGGGCAGTGGCCGGCGTTGACGAGCGTCAGCATGCCGTCGTCATCGAGAAAGCCGATGACGGCGGTGGCAAAGCGATTGGATGGGAGGAGCGGTTTGAGAAAGGCGTCGAGGCGATGCATCGTCGTGGCGGGATCGCATCCCGCGCGGGCGCACGAGGTGATGCGATGCTCCAGCTCCTCCTGGATCATCATCATTACCACCGCGGCCGGCAGCCCTTTGCCTGCCACATCGCCGAGGGCGAACCAGAGACGGCCGGGCTCACGGTGGGTGAACCAGAAGTCGCCGGTGAAGGTGCGCGCGGGGATGGAGATGGCGTGTACCTGCGTGCGCGGTTGCGTACGCGGTCTCGCGGTCTCGCGGTTGCGGGGTCTCGGGGGGGCCTGAAGATCAAGAATTGAAGCTGTCATCACGTCCTCACTCATTCAATGTTGTTCACCGCGAGACCGCGAAACCTCGCGACCCCGAGACCACACTGCGAGACCCCGCAACCCCGCGACCTCGCAACCGCGCTAAGCAGCCACCGGCTGGCAATGCCTGCACGGCCGGTAGCCGTTTTCGAGAGCATCGTCGGAATCGCGGAAGGGCACGCGGTTCTTCTCCTGGATCCGCTTGGCGTCGCGGCAGGTGGGAAAGCAGAAAATGTGCGTGGTGCGGGAGCCGATGTAGCGGACGTGCTCTTTCGCCAGCGCGTCGAGCTCGTCGACATCGACTCCCTCCCGCTCCAGCAGCGCACGTTTCGTGGCGCTGCCGAAGATGTAGTTGCCGATGCCGCCCGACGACGGAACGACGCGGTGGCAGGGCACGACGTACGGGACGACGTTGCGGGCGATGACGTTGGCCACGGCGCGGACGGCGCGGGGGCGGCCGACCTGACGGGCCACCCAGGCATAGGTGCGCACCTCGCCCCTCGGAATGCGAGTCAGCATCTGCAGGACGTCGTGCTCCAGATCGTTCGCCACGTCGAGATCGACCTTCGGCGCATCCACTCCCTCCCCGCCGACCGCGGCGACGACCTGGCGGCGCAGTGCCGCGGGAATCGTGCCCGGGACAAGGACACGGCAGTACTTCTTCGCGTACGGCTGGCGGACGTCGTCGATCGAATCGGCGGCGGTGATCATCCGGATGCGGTCGCCGGAGAAGGCCACCCAGACATCGCCGACGCGGTCGAAGGAATCGGCGATTGCTTCCCCACACACACCACGGCACGAGCTCGGCGGGACGAGAACGAGCGACTTGACGGCGTGGACGAGATGATCGACATCCTCCTGCGACTCGTCGCAACTGCGGCAGGTGCGCAGGTGCTGCTCGACGGCCGTCTTCTCGATCGGCGCGAGCTCGCGCGTCCGGAGTGCATCGATTCGGGTCAGTACAGTTCTACATTGCATACGCCACCCCCTTCTGGGTCGTTCCTTTCGTGAGCGCATCCCTCAGCAGCTTGAGCGACCGGAACACTTTCCCGCGGAGCGCGGCCTCGGACGATCCGACCGTCCTGGCGATCTCCGCGTACGACATTTCCTCCATGAAGCGCAGAACGATGAGCTCGCGGGCGTCCACCGGCAGCAAAGCCATGGCCCGCCGCAGCAGCTCCACTTCTTCCTTCCGTTCCAGCTCCGAGCCTTCGAGACTGACGAACGGCCCGAGCCGGCCGTCGTCGAACGTCTCCAGCGGCTGCTCGAGCGAGCTGCGCTTGGAGCGGCGCTTGTTGAAACAGAGATTGCGCACCGTCTTGAACAGCCACGGCCGGAGGGCCAGCGCGGCACAACGCTCTTCGTCGTATTGACGCGTGAGGGCGCGATGAGCCCGCATCATGGCGTCCTGCACAACCTCCTGCGCATCGAAGGCGTTCTGCAGGATGCCGTGCGCGTAGCTGAACAGCGGTTGCTCAAACCGATCGATGAGCCGCTCGAACGCCCCCGGCTCGCAGCGATGAACTGCCACGGCGAGATCGCCACTCTCAGGCTGGACGGTCGCTTCGCCGCCGGTCCACGAGTTCTTCATACAGCTAAGAACACGGGCAGGCGGCGTTTCGTTCGGGGGGGTTGTGCGATTTGTAACGGGAGAACGCCTCTCGTCTACAATCCGAGGTGCTCAAATGAACTATCAGGACCACATTTCGCGCGACCCGCAGATTTGCGGAGGCGAGGCCGTCATCCGGGGAACGCGGGTAACACTGCGTACGGTGCTGGCCAGTCTCGCCGAGGGTGCCGACGCGGGAGAGATTATCCGCAGCTTCCCGGCCCTGACACGGGACGACGTGCGTGCCGCGATTGCCTTCGCGGCCACCGCCGCCGAGGAGGATCTCCCGATCCCGGAGATTCCCGCGATCTGATGCGCCTTCAGTCTTCGACGATACCGAGGGCTCGCCGCAGGATCTTGACGTCATAGCGGGTCGCGGCAGGCTCGCGCGCTTCATGGTTCTCGATTGTCTTCAACAGGGCGTTCAACGCGTCACGGCCGCGCGGGCTGCGAGCGGCCTGCTTGGGAGTCTTGCCGCCAAGGGCGGGGACCGAGGTGTCGATCCAGCTCTCGTAGTGGCTGGCTTTCTGGTTCCGGATCACCTCTTGAATGTCGGCATCCATCGGCTCGGGCGCAGCACGTCGCGGTTCCGCATCGCGAGCCGATGCGAATAACTCCGCGGCCTCGGTTTGCGTGCGCCGGTGATCGATGATCCGTCCGCGGCAGGCCTTCTCGATGGGCTTCCGCAACGCGTTCGCGCGGCGAGTGGAGTTCGTTTCGATTCGGAGCTCGTTCTCCGAGGTGATGACGACGCCGATCGCCGTGTTCTCCCAATCTTCGTGAATGCGGTTGCCGCTCTTGATGAACGTGATGGAGCGTGTACCGTCATCGTCTTCTTCGATCGGGTTGGCGCCCTTCAGCGCGACCACCGCGGCTTCGATGGCGGCGCGATCGGCAGGAGCGAACCGGTAGTGATCGATAGTCTGAAGGAACGGATCTCCATCGGTGTTCTGAAGCCGAGGGGGCGTCCGGCGCTGTTCTTCGTAAGCCTCCACGGCGCTCTTCCAGGCCGTAACGATCAGCTGCGACACGGCGAACTCGCGAAGGCGCTCCAGGGAAACAGGCAGGGTGGTTTTCAACGTACGGCTCACGGCCTCGACGGCGTACGCGGCATTCTCGGGAGGAAGGGCGATGGGATGCATCCCATCGATTACCGAAACATCCCCGTGGTCGACGACCCGGCTCATGATCACGTCCCGTGCAACGAGCGACCGCGATGCACTGGCCTCCTGGACGAGGCGCTTCTCGCCGGAGAGCAGATCGGCGAGGATCATCGACTTCCCGGGGACGGTTTCGCGTACTTCCCAAAGGCCGATCCACGACCGGCGTTGCGCGTCGATCAGTTCGCGCTCGCGCCGGGAAATGTTGGCCGCCTCGTCACGCGCGAACCATTCGACGGGAGGCATTCCTCGCAGCGGTTGATGGAAGATGGCCCAGGGCACCAGGAACTGCAGGCCGGTCGTCATTTCGTCAAGACCGAGGTCACTGTCGGCTACCTTGAATTCACTGCCGAACCGGTCATGTGTCCACTGTCCGATGCGATTAACGAGCTGTACACCAGCATCGTGCACAGGCGCGCGATGCGGTTCCGCCGCCGCAACGTCAGCCATCTCGAGCAGTAGGTGGCACTTCTTGTATTTGCGGCCGCTACCACAGTGGCAGGGGTCGTTCCGTCCGGGTGACTTGGGGGGTGACATGGAGCGGAGGATGTCGGGTTCAGAGGGTGCGACGCAAGCCCGCGGAGCCCCTACTCGTACCGAAGCGCCTCGATCGGATCCAGCCTCGCCGCTTTGTACGCCGGGTAGATCCCGAAAAACAGGCCGATCGAGATCGAGACCACCAGGCCCACCACGATCGACCAGAGCGGAGTCTCGGTCACCAGGGGACTGACGTTTCGCACCACGAACGCGATCAGGATACCGAGGGCCACGCCGATGGCTCCTCCCATTCCGGAGAGGGTCATAGCCTCCGTCAGGAACTGCATAACGATGTCACGCCGCACGGCGCCGATGGCTTTGCGGACGCCGATCTCGCGCGTTCGCTCGGTCACCGACACCAGCATGATATTCATCACGCCGACGCCGCCGACCAGGAGGGCGATCGATGAGATGAAAATCATCGCCAGCGTGATCCCGCCGGTGATGGCGCGGAAGTTTCCGATCAGCCTGTCCGGCGTGAGCAGGCCGAAGTCGTTCGGCTTGTTGAAGGGAACCTTGCGCCGCATGCGCAGCACGGCTGTCCCTTCCTCGATGATGCGGTCGACCCACTCCGACTTGCGGGGCACGGTGGCGATGTTCACGCCGACGTCCTTCTTGATCCACGGGAAGTGCGCGTCAAACGTCGTGATCGGGAGGTAGGCGTGTTCGTCGGTCGATTCGAAGAATGTCGCTCCCTGCTTCTCCATGACCCCGATGACGATGAACTTGTGGCCGGAGATCGACACCTCTTTCCCGATGGGATCGCTGCGAGGGAAGAGAGTCGAGCCTATGGACGAGCCGATGACGATGACCTGCGTGCTGGAGCGAACGTCGCCGTCGCTGATGAAACGGCCCTCGCCGACGAAGTGGTTGTTCGCCACGGTGTAGTCCTGGTTCACTCCGCCGATGGTGTCCGGCGTGGCTTCATGACCTTTGTAGATGACGTCGGGCACATTGACGCCGCCGTTGCCGCTGAACCAATAACGCTCCGCCGAAACGGCCAGCATCGAAGGACAGAGACGCTTGAGTGCCTCGGCGTCCTCGTAGGTCAGGTTCTTGCGCTGGCGCTGCGATTCATCGCCGTTCCCGGGGCCGAACTGCGGATCGGTTTTTTGGAACTGCACGAGCGTCGCGCCGAAGGACTGGAAATCGTGAATGACGCTGTTGTTGAAGCCCTCGATGATCGAGACCATGGCGATGACCGTGGTCACACCGATGACGATGCCGAGGACGGTGAGCGCGGAGCGGAGCTTGTACGCCGTCAAAGCGCGTGCGGCAAAGCGGACGTTTTCGCGGGCGGCAAGGATGTGGTCACGTGTGCGCATGGCAGTCAATCCGCTCTCAAGGCATCGATCGGCGGCAGGTTGGCGGCGCGCCTCGCGGGAAAGAATCCCGCGGCCACGCCGGTGATTACAGCCACCATCAGTCCGCTCACCACGAGCGACGGCGTTACGAGCGTCGGCAGCGGGAAGGCGGCTGAGATCCCGAAGCTGATGAGGATGCCCAGGAGCACGCCGACCAGCCCGCCGCCGAGCGACAGCAGAATTGCCTCGGTCAGAAACTGAAACTGGATGTTTCGCTTGCGCGCGCCGAGGGCGCGGCGGATGCCGATCTCGCGCGTCCGCTCAACGACGGATACCAGCATGATGTTGGTGATGACGATGCCGCCGACGACGAGCGAGATGCCGGAGATGAAGATCATCAACGCGAATCCGCCCGCCGAGATGCTCTTCCAGAGCGCCTGCAGGGCCTCGGCGGAGACGACGCCGAACGGATCGTCGGCGCGGAATGACGTCCGCCGCCGGCTGCGAATCAACACCCGCACCTGATCGAGCGATCTCTCCAGTCCGGCCACGCCGCCCTCGGCGCGAATATAGAGATCGATGCTGCCCTTCGTGCCGAAGGCTTTGCGGTACGCGGCCAGCGGCATGAAGAGCTGGTTGTCCTGGCTGCGCCCGAGGACTGAGCCCTGTTTCCGGAGCAACCCGATCACCCGCGCCGGCTGGCTGCCGATGCGGATCGTGCGGCCGATCGGATCGAGCTTGCCGAACAGCTCGTCCTTCACGTCGGAACCGATGACCGTGACCATGTCGGCATGCTCGTCCTCGGTACGCGTGAAGAAGCGACCCTCTTCGATATCGACGTTGCTGATCTCTCCGATGTTGGCGGTGCCGCCCTGAACCCGAACGCCGGCCAGTTTCTGCGCGGCGCGCTTCACGGTCAGGCGGCTCGCTTCCTGCGCACCGACCGCCGCGCAATGAGTGCAGTGCTCGCGGATGGCCTCGTAATCGTTCCAGTCGATCTTCTTCCGCTTGATGGCCTCGAGGAACTGCTTCTGGCTGGTGATGATGCCGAACTGCGTGACCACGTAGACATCCGGGCTGAGCGTGAAGACTTTCTCGGCGATGTAGTCATTGAGGCCGGCGATGATGGAGACCACGGAGATCACCGTCATCACGCCGATGATCACGCCGAGCAGCGTGAGAAAGCTGCGGAGCTTGTGCGCGGCGAGCGCGGCGGCGGCGATGCGGAGAGTGTCCATTTAAGAGAGGCGCAATGTTGAACGTTCGATGTTGAATGTTGAGTGTTTGAAGATCGGGTTGTTTGGAATCTCGACCACTGTGTTAGTCGAGAGTCCTTCTCCCCCCGCGGTTTTTTTGCGGGGGGAGAAGGTGCCGAAGGCGGATGAGGGGGGCGTATACGCGACATGAACGATCTTGCGCCAGTGGCAGGCCGCTCGGCGGCACGAGTCGCACGTACGACTGACACACGCGTGAGATGCCCCCTCATCCGCCTGTCGGCACCTTCTCCCCCGCAAGAAACCGCGGGGGAGAAGGGCTCTCGACGGGGTACATGGTGCCGACGATTCCAGTGAGCGTGTGAGCTCGACGAAGCATCCAGTCATCGCTACTTGCCCCCACCGGCCGCCGTGGTCGTCCCATCCTTCTCCTGCAGCTCCTTCACCTTGGCCCCGTCCTTCAGCTCCCGCAGCGCGCGGAAGGGGCCGGTCACGATCTGCTGCCCTTCCTTCGCGCCGCTCACCAGCTCGATGGCGCTGTCGCCGGAGAGGCCGGTCTTGACCGTCTCGAACTTCACCGCGCCGGCCTGGTGGACGAAGACTCCTTCCTCGTCCTGCGGTTTTCCAACGGCGCTGCCCGGTTTCTCGCGGACGACCAGCGCCTGAATGGGGATGGCCAGCGCTTGCGGCCGCGTGCCGGTGATGATGTCTGCCGATGCGGAGAAACCGGGCCGCACGCCGGGCGGCGGGTTCTCGACGTGGATCTTGACCTCGAAGTTCACCGCCTGCGTGGTGCCAGGGGCGACGCCGTTGACTTTGATGGGACTCGATGCCACCTCGGTGACGAGACCCGGAAAAGTCTTGTTGGGATAGGCGTCGATGGTGACGCTGGCGTGCTGGCCGACCTTCACCGACGGGATGTCGGTCTCGTCGACTTCCATCACCGCTTCGACCACGCTCATGTCCGCGATGGTCATCAGCACCGTGCCGGCGTTGTTCATCGTGCCGATCACGGCCACTTCCCCTTCCTCGACCGGGAGGGCGGTGACGATGCCGTCCATCGGCGCGCGCATGGTGGTCTTGGATAGCGTGTCGTTGGCGGCGGCGAGGTTGGCGCGCGCCTGGCTGATGCGCTGCTCCAGGCCCGTGACGTTGGCTCGCGCGGAATCGCGCGTGCTCTGGGCGCGATCGAGGTCGGCGCGCGGAATGATCTTCTGGTCGAAGTTTCTCTGCGCGCGCTGGAAGTCCTGATCCGCGGCAATGGCGGTGGCTTTGGCGGCATCGCGGTCGGAGAAGACCGCCTGCAGCGCCGCGTCCGCCCCCTGGGCCGATGCGGCGAGCTGCTTCTGGTCGATCTGCAGGAGGAAATCGCCCTTCTTCACGACGTCGCCCTCGCGCACGGCCAGGTTGATGACCTGTCCCATCACGTTCGCCGACAGGTCGACTTTGCGTCTGGCGTCGATGTGGCCGTTCGCGGAGACTTTGCTGGTCAGGTCCTGCCGCTGCACCTTACCGAACGTGACCGGCGTAACGTCTTTCCCGCGCCGCGACGCGAAGCCGGCCGTGACCAACCCGGCGATGACCAGGACGATGATTCCGATGATGATCTTCGTGCGACGCTTCATGAAAGGGCTCTCCTAGTTTGACGACCGTAGAGGCTATACGGGAGAGAGCGCGAGGAGTTGCGCTCGCGAGCCGGACGGGGCGCGTTGCGCAGTCGCACGGTTTTCGCGGTCTCGCGGTTGCGGGGCTCGGGGGTGCGGGCTTTGCTCGACGAGTCCACGAGACCAACGTTCGGGTCGTTGTCCCCATCGTTGGGGACGTTGTCCTCATCAATGGGGACGTTGTCCTCATTGATGGGCAAATTTTGTCAATTAATGGGGTCGTTGTCCCCATCAATGGGCAAATTTTGTCAACTGATGGGGTCGCGGGTCCCCATTGATGGGCAAATTTTGTCAATCAATGGGGTCGTTGTCCTCGTGAATGGGGTCGCGATCCCCCATGAACCGGGTCGCGGTCCCCATTCATGGAGAAATTCTCCCCAGCGACGAGGTCACGCCCGTCGTTGGTGACGTCGGGTCCTCATTCCCCGCCGCCAAGAAGCCTTCCGTAGTCAACCTATGGAGGACGGTTGCGCGCGGAGGCGCGTCACACAATTCAGCCCCGCGCTCGGCGCAGCGCGAGCGCGGGGTATCGGTGATCGTGGAAGTGCGGCCGCGGAGGCGGCCGCCACAGGAGCAGGCGTATCGCGCTTGTGGTGCAAATCGGG
>Ga0307470_10000369_pt1 | contig 24530 bp, 18 predicted proteins | sample atmos_gasesAM3C__FD_204565 | JGI IMG/M metagenome (GOLD analysis project Ga0307470, IMG submission 204565) | Hardwood forest soil microbial communities from Morgan-Monroe State Forest, Indiana, United States - atmos_gasesAM3C_05 | ecosystem: Environmental > Terrestrial > Soil > Temperate forest... | reverse complement strand
ATTGAAGAGGGTTTCCGGCGAGGGCGCCGGAAACGGCACGCGAGGCGCGTGCGCTCCCCAGAATTCTCGTGCGACCTCGGACTGGTTTTCCAACGTATAGCTTCGATGCCTTCATCGAAGTCGCGCGCCGAAAAGAAAAAAATCGACGAGATCGAGATTGCGCCCGATCCGGTGGAGGTCGCGGAGGACGCGCGCTTGCGTTACGTCAGCGGCGAATCGCCGGGCTACACGCGGAAAGCGAAAGGCGACGACTTCGAGTATTTCGATACGGAAGGAAAGAAAATCCGCGATGAGACGCGACTGCTCCGGATCAAGCGTCTGGCGATCCCGCCGGCTTATCAGGACGTCTGGATTTGCCCGTCGGCCAATGGCCACATTCAGGCGACGGCCCGCGATGCGCGCGGACGCAAGCAGTACCGCTACCACGAACGCTGGCGAGAAGTGCGCGACGAAAACAAATACGAGCGCATGGTTGTTTTCGGGAAGGCGCTTCCAAAAATTCGGAGACGCGTTAGTCGCGATCTAAAGCGTCGCGGGCTGCCGCGGGAAAAAGTCCTGGCCACCGTCGTCCAGCTGCTGGAGCGCACTTTCATTCGGGTCGGCAACGAGGAATACGCCCGGGAAAATAAATCGTTTGGCCTAACGACCATGCGGGACCGCCACGTCGACGTGACGCCGACGAAGCTCAAGTTCAGTTTTCGCGGCAAGAGCGGCAAGGAACACGAAGTGGACGTTACCGATCGGCGCCTGGCGAAAATCATCCGGCAACTCCAGGACCTTCCGGGACAGGAAATTTTTCAATATTTCAATGACGAGAACGAGCGGCGAAAGGTGACGTCCGAGGACGTGAACGAATATCTGCGCGAGATCACCGGCGAAGAATTTACCGCGAAAGATTTTCGGACCTGGGCCGGCACAGTGCTCGCCGCGATGGCGTTGAATGCGCAGGAAGCGTTCGAGAACAAAACGCAGGCAAAGAAAAACATCAAAGACGCGATCTCAGCGGTGGCGCAGATTCTGGGCAACACGCCGGCTGTTTGCCGCAAATGTTACGTGCATCCCGCCGTGCTCGAGTCGTATCTCGACGGCACGATGATCGAGGGATTGAAGCAGAAGACCGAAATAGCCCTCGAGCGCAAGCGCGGCGACCTGCGGTCCGAAGAAGCGGCCGTGCTGTGCTTTCTCCAGGCGCGGTTGGAGAAGACGTAGCACAGCCAAGATGGCTGTTTGTCCCCACAGGCAAGATGGCTGTGCTACCGGGTCGCGCTCTCGGTGCAGCGGTGCGTTCAATTTCCTTGCCGGGAAATTGCATTCCTGAGTAGGATGCGGATCCAAGAAAGAATCTTCGATTCTCCCCAGGCCCTCGAGCGAGGCGAGTGTATCAGCTCCGGGACCTTCGCGGTTCGAAGTAATCACCGAAGGAGACCAGTCTTATGCGCTTCCAAATTCATCCCTCAGTCGGCGTTGCCCGGGTCGGCAATAGTCCGGAAGAGTTTTATCTCGCGCCGGAAACCACGGGCGGTTTGCCGCTTGAATGCAAGCCGGACGGGACACCGATCCTGAGCAAGGGCAAAGCGACGCCCACTGCTAAGTTCAAGGATGATGAGGGACGGGTTCGGCGACAGGCGGCGCGTTTCCGTGTTTTTGTTTTCGACGAGAGCGACCCGAACGATACCGGCCGCGAAGTCGTGCTGGGGAAAGACGTGAAGACGCTGGAATGGACCGTCCACGTGGCGAACAAGAAGGCGGCCTGGTACGCTTTCTCCGAGCTCGAAGGCGATCTCATGCTGGGAAAGAACAACAGCTATGCGAAAATGAAGGTGCCGTTCCGCAATGAGAGTGTGCCGCCAACCGACGCGAGGAAGCGTCGCCAATTGATCATTGATCCCGGTCCGCGCACGCTCTCAGGCCCGGGTGGCCGCGCGGAATTCTCGAAGGCGACCATTCCGAGCAGCTATCGCTTCGGCTCGTTTCCACCAGTCGCCGAGCAGGGATTTCAAATCGAAACCCTGGGTGAAATGTTGACCGATAGCGCCGGTCAGCTTTGCGTCCTTGGCGGCTTCGGTCATGCCGGCGGCAACGAAGCTATCACCAGTTTTGCCGGCGCGGATTCCTGGCACGACGACATCTCGGACGGTCCGGTAACGTGCAAAGTAACACCGCTCAAAGGTGACTCCGTCTCCCTGGAGGCATGGGTCCTCGTCGGCTCGCCGAAGTTCGCCCCGGAGTTGGTAAATATCGTTACGCTCGACGATCTCGCTTTCGATATTGCCGTTCGTTATCAGCAGCTCGATCCCCAGATGTTCGATAAGAAACGCTGGCCGAAGAGCGGTTGGAACCCGGATTACGTCGCCAGTTACGAACGCGACATCGAGCCAATCATCAAGCGTCCCGCTGGGTACCAGTGGGTTGCCAACGTGCCGTCCATGACGGTCTTTTCCGCGCCGCCGTTCGATCCAAAGGACAACTCCGCGGCGTTGCGTTCGGCCCGAAAAACTTACTTCAGTTATTTCCGGAACCCGGGTTCGAGCGAAATCGCCGGCGACGGCGCCGAGAACGAACTGGTTGGTCCGGCGAAGGTTCCGCTGATGCCGTTGAACTCAGGGAGTAATTCGGTCAGCGATGCGCTGATCGACAAGTTTCTCACCCTCACCGTGACCCAATATTTTCTCCTGGGACAGTGGGCGGACGGAAAATTCAAGACCGGCGCGTTCGATCATCTTGGGCTTCATCCGCTGGATCGCGGCAGTCTCGGCAACTGCGTCGGCTCACCGATGTGCCCGGGAATTGAGGTGACCTGGAGCACGCGCAATCCCGCCATTTATTCGGAGGCCCTCCGCATCGCCCACCGCGCGGCGGACTACGCGAAGATCGGGTTGACGCCTTCGCGCGACGAATGCGAGGGGGGCGGCTGCGAGCCGGGGGACCTGACCAAGCGGATGGCGATTCCGTGGCAGGCAGACTTCGCACAGTGCACGGTTCAATTCATCAACTTCACCGACCCGAAGGTGAATAAGCAGAACGACATCCCGAAGCCGCCGACTTACTACGGTTATTGGTGGCCGCCGCAAAGCCCAATGGTCGTTCTCAGCGGTATCGCGGATGCCGGCCAGCAGGCGGACATGGGAGTGCCGTCGGGAATGCAGGTTTCCTATCCGCGCGGTATCAATAATTTTGCTGAGATGATTCTCGGCTGGTCATATCTCGGCTTCATCCACAATCGCAACACCGCCCCGGAGCGAGTCGATTATCCCTACTTCGAGGAGGTCGAGCGCAACAACGAGAAATTCATCGCCACGAGTGTGGCGGTCGGTGCGGTCGATAATTTCATCAATAATACGGACAGCACTTTTATGCCGATGTGGTTCCTGAAGAGTGACGCACTGCCCACCGCCGCGTCCCGCGCGAAGGCAATCGCTAAGTCGGGCAGACCGGCCGCCTTGGCCAAGACCTTGGCAGCGGAGGGACAGCCGTTGGCGAAGCCGATCAGGGCCTTTGGTGTCGGACGGATGCATCGCTCGATCCGAGATGAAGGTTGACGTAGCGGTCATCGGGGGCGGTCCGGCTGGGACCGCCGCTGCTCTCACCCTTCGGCGTTACAGCAGTCTGCGCGTCGCCGTGCTCGAGCGTGGCGATTACTCGCGCCCGCGTATTGGAGAAGCAGTCGGTCCCGGTCTCCAGCCGCTGCTGGCTTATCTCGGCTTGTGGGAGAGGTTCGTTGCGGCTGGACATCGCCGTGCCCAGGGGACGGCCGCCGCCTGGGGGAGCGATGAAATTTTCCGGCAGGAATTCTTTTTTACCGGTCGCGGAGAAGGATGGCATCTCGACCGGCGCCGTTTCGATCGGATGCTGGCGGAGGGAGTGCACGAGGCAGGCGGAACGATCTGGTTGAATACTGCGGTCCGCGCGATTGCCCGCGGTCCGCGCGAAGACTGGAAAATCATTGGGCAGCGAGAGGACGGCCAGCGGGTCGAGATCAAAGCGCGTTTTGTGATTGATGCAACCGGTCGCGCGACATTGGTATCCCGGCATCTCGGGACGCGGCCAAACATCGTCGATCAACTCGTCGGCGTCACGGCCTTCATCGATCTGCCGAAAGACAGGAAAGAGGAACCTTTCGCCTTCGTCGAAACTTGCCGCGATGGATGGTGGTATTCCGCTTGTCTGCCGCAAGAACGGATGGCGGTCGCTTTCATGAGCGATCCCGAAATTGTGCGGAAACGAAAGGCGCAGCAAGCTCGCGGTTGGCAAACCCTACTTGCCTCGACCCGATACACCCGCGCTCGGGTGGGCGGCGGGTCCTCGCCCGAAACTTTGTTCTCGCGTCCCGCCGGCTCGCAGTGCCTGCGTCCGGCCGGCGGATCGCGCTGGCTGGCGGTCGGCGATGCCGCCGCGGCCTTCGATCCGTTATCTTCGATGGGCATTGGCCATGCCTTGACGACCGGGATGCACGCTGCTCGCGCGGCCCGCGGTGCACTCGAGGGCGATGCCGAATTGGCCGAGGAATATGTGCGCGCCGTCGCGCAAAACTTTGAGCGATTTCTTGAAATCCGGCAGAAGTATTATCGCGTCGAGCAGCGATGGAACGAAGAACCATTCTGGCGTCGGCGTCATGCCAATCCAGACGCGCGTATTGCCTCCGTCCTGGCAGAACGAGAGACGAAATTAGTCGGCGCGATCGGCTAGCGGGTGCGTGGGGGCGGAGTGGGCGACGTGGAATGCCGTGGCGGCTTCGTTGTTCTCTTCGTGGGCGTCGTCTCCGCCGCGGCCTGCTCGTTCTGCGGATATTTTTTCGTGCTTGGCCAGATCAATCGCCACGGCTGCGTCTTCACCGTCTCGGTTAACTCCTTGACGTTCGTGCCGCTCGCTTTCAGATCGGGTCCAAGATTACTGACGTCGTCCATCACGCCTTTGAGCTTCTCGGACGACTCGCGAAAATTCTGGAGGGTGATCTTAATGTTGTCGTTGCTCGACAAATCGGTGCTGATCTTTTCGATATTGGCGAGCGCGATCGAGAGCGAGCTGTCGCGCGCCGTCAGGCTGGTGAGGTTTTCGACAAAGGTGCGGAACTGGGCGAGCCCCATGTTGAGCTGGGAATTTTCGTCGGTGATCCGGCTCAGGTTTTGCGCCGTCACCTGAAGTTCCTTCAACGTATTGGTCGCTTCGGTGGCCACTGGCTTGACGATATCGAGCATCTTTGAAATCGATTCGCCGAAATCCGGGACGCGTTCGCCCGCGAAAATCTCTCCGTCGTTTGCCCGGCCGGAAGTGTCATTGCCCTGGGTAATATCGATCGCCACTTCGCCGAGCAACCCGAGCGTGATGAGGCGGGCGTGAGCGTCCCGGTAAACGAACGCGTTGCGATCAACCTTCACGTCGATGCGCGCTTCGTATTTCGGCTTGTCCGCAGGAGTCGGGATCGGATCGCCGGCATGCAAAGCTTCCGCGGCCGCCACCGCCTTGGCGGCCTCTTCCTTGGAAACGGGCGAATATAGTTTGTCGACCTGTCCGATCTTGCGGCCGGCCAGCAACACCGGCGCGCCCTGTTTAATTCCATTGGCGTTATCCATGTAGATCCGATAGGTCACCAGCGGATGGAATAACCCCGGCGCCCCGAGCAGGATCAGGACAAAAGTCAGCACCGCGATCGTCGCCAGGACGAGCAGGCCGGTCAGGACTTCATTTCGTTGCAACTGCATCTCTGCTTCCTTCCAGAATGGGGCCTTCGGTGCTGCCGCTCAAGAATTGCGCGACCACGGGGTTGGTCGAGTTTTTGAACGCCTCCGCCTCGCCCTGTTCAATAATTTTCCCGTGGTAGAGCATGGCCATTTTCGTGCCGACGCGAAACGCGCTGTCCATTTCATGGGTGACGACGATAGAGGTGACTTGCGAGCGTTCCGTGAGACTAATGATCAATTCGTCGATGACGGTCGCGATGACCGGGTCGAGTCCGGCGGAGGGTTCGTCAAACAGAATCAGCTCCGGCTCCATCACGAGCGCGCGCGCGAGGCTCACCCGTTTTCGCATTCCGCCGCTCAACTCCGACGGCGCCTGGCTTTTCGCGTCCAGCATTCCCACCATGTCCAATTTTTCGTCGACGATCCGGTCGATCTCGTCGCGGCTTTTTTTCGTCAATTCCTCGAGCGGCAGGGCGACGTTGTCGCGCACGTTTCGCGAACTGAGCAGCGCCGAATACTGATAGACCATGCCGATTTGGGTGCGCACCTGCTGCAGCTTCCGCCGGTTGAGCCGCGAAATCTCAAATTGCTTGAAAAAAATCGAGCCGCTGTTCGGCCGCAGAATTCCCAGGATCAAACGCAGGATCGTGCTTTTGCCGCTGCCGCTCTGGCCCATGATCACGAGCCGGTCGAGCGGCTCGACCCGAAGCGAGACGCCGTCGAGGACTACTTTCTCGTCGAACGCGAGGTGGACATCGCGCAGCTCGACCACATCGGGCGTAGGCGCGCTCATGTCGGAAAGAAAACCGTGTAGACAATATTAAAGACCGTGTCGAAACCGATCACCGTCGTGATGGCGGTGACGACGCTCGAGGTGGTCGCGTTGCCCACGCCGGCCGCGCCGCCGCTCACATTGAGTCCGCGATAACAAGCGATCGCCGCGATCAGCAGACCGAAGAGAAAGCTCTTCGCGATGCCCGTGATGATGTCGCGAATCAGCAGCGAATTGATGACGAGGTCGTTGAAGTAGGCCAGCGCGATGTTGAAATAGGCGTAGGAGATGAAGCAGGTCGCGAGAATCGCGGCCACGCTCGAAACGACCGACAGGCACGGCATCAGCGCGAAGAGCGCCAGCATTCGCGGCGCGACTAAAAACCGCAGCGGACTGATTCCCATCGCTTCGATCGCTTCGACTTCTTCGTTCACTTCCATCGTTCCCAGCTCGGCCGTAAACGCCGCGCCGATTCGCGCCGCGAGCATGATCCCGGTCAGAAGCGGTCCCAGTTCGCGGGTGAACGCGATGGAGACGAGTCCCGGCACCAGCCGTTCAGTGCCGAAACGCTCCAGTTGATATCCGGTGAGCAGTGCCATCGTCAGGCCCAGAAAAAACGAAACCATCGCGACCAGCGGCACCGAGCCAACTCCGGCGCGCTCCGTGTGCCGGAAAAAACTGACGGCGCGAAAAGGCGCGCGGCCGCGCCTCATGTTCTCGAGCGTTTCGGTGAACGTGTGGACGATGAACCAGAACATCCCGCCGACTTCGCGGAGAAATCCTCGCCCTTTCTGGCCAATTTCGGCGACGACCACGACCGGATTGGTCTCAATCTTGTTGCCAGATTCGAGCTCGCCATTTTGTTCGGCCATGCTGACGGGAAGTTGCCTTAGTTCGCGGACGAGCAAAGAGGAAAAAGAATTTGCTGGCAGTTGGACGCAACTCAGATGAAAGCGGAACACATGGCGGGGAAAAGATTCGCGCTCGTTATCCATGGAGGTGCGGGAACGATTTCGCCGGAACAGATAACGCCTGCGATGGAGCAGGATCTTCGCGCCGGTTTAAAGGGAGCGCTGGAGGCCGGGCGCGAAGTTTTGGAGAACGGTGGTCCGAGTTTGGATGCCGTCGTCGCCGCAGTCGCCGCGCTGGAAGACGATCCGCTTTTCAATGCCGGCCGCGGCGCCGTATTCACCAGCGCCGGTACCCACGAAATGGACGCGGCGATCATGGACGGCCGAACATTGATGGCGGGCGCGATCGGCGCGGTGCGTCGCGTCCGGAACCCGATCGGTCTGGCGCGGGCAATCATGGAAAAATCCCCACACGTCATGTTGGTGGGCGAGAGTGCGGAGGATTTCGCGCGCGAACTCGGCTTCGAGATTGTCGACCAGGAATATTTTTTCACGGAGCAACGCTGGCAGGCCTTGGAACGAGTCCGCGCGACTCGAACCGCGCCGCTCTCCGACGCGGACCGGCACGGGACCGTCGGCGCGGTTGCTCTCGATCGCACTGGCAATCTCGCGGCGGCGACTTCGACTGGCGGAAACACCAACAAATGGCCGGGCCGAATCGGCGACACGCCGATCGTCGGCGCCGGCACTTACGCGAACAACAAGACGTGCGCCGTTTCCGCGACCGGTGACGGCGAATTTTTCATGCGCGCAGTCGCCGGCTACGATGTGTCGGCGTTAATGGAATACGGCGGGCTGAATCTCGAAGCCGCAGCTCGCGCCGTGATCGACAAAGTCGGCAAACTTGGCGGGACCGGCGGATTGATTGCAATCGACCGCGAAGGAAATATCGCGTTGCCGTTTAACACGACCGGCATGTACCGCGCTCATGTCGATGTCGACGGCAACAGTTCGGTCGCGATTTACAAGTAGAGCGATGCCCTTTACAACTGCCGGACAATGCTGCCGGAATTTTCTCTCGTTATTCCCGCGTTCAATGAGGCGGATCGAATCGGCAAGACATTGCGCGAATCGCTTTGCTATTTGGAAACGACGAGTCCGGGCAGCGAACTGATCGTCGTCAACGACGGTTCCACCGACGCGACTTCGGAAGTCGTCCGCGAAGTATTTGCCGAAGGGAGTTCCGTCGCCACGCGTTTGTTGGAACATTTCCCGAATCGCGGGAAAGGCGCGGCGGTGCGCGAAGGTTTACTCGCGGCGACGAAATCGATTGGATTATTTTCCGATGCGGATTTGTCGACGCCAATCGAGGAAGCTCCGAAGTTGATCGAGCCCATCGCCGCCGGCGAACTCGATGTCGCCTTTGGTTCGCGCGCGCTGGATCGGAGCCTGATCGGACATCGTCAACCGTGGCGGCGCGAACAAGGCGGCCGCGTTTTCAATCTCATCGTCCGGTTCGCCACCGGCCTTCCGTTTTGGGACACGCAATGCGGTTTCAAAGCGTTTCGCCTCGACGTTTTTCGCCCAATCCTGCAAGCGGCAAAAACCGACGGCTTCGGCTTCGACGTCGAGCTGCTTTATCTCGCGCGCCGGGCCGGTCTGCGGATGAAGGAAATTCCCGTGCGTTGGAACCATAACGAAGGAAGCAAGGTCAGTTTCCTTCGCGACAGTGTCCGGATGCTGCGCGAAATTTCCGCGCTCAGAAAAACGTAATCGCTACTTCTTTACGATCTCGGCGTTCTCCAGCACGGGAATTCCGCCGTTACTCGCGAGCTTGCCTTTAAGTGTGATCGTTTTGCCCGCGTATTCGGCGAGCTGATCGTTCATCGGTTTGTGATCGCCGACGACAAGATAGGTTTTCCCGTCGCTCAGGATCGCGACCGGGCCGCCGCCTTTGATGCAGGTCGCCGCACAGGAAGCGTGTTTGTCACCGGTCGAGCCGTGATCCGCATAACACATCAGGTCGACGATCTCGCCGGTGAGTGTTTTTTCCGCGGCGGCGCTGAGTTTGTCCTTCTCGTGATCGTCATGAGCGAACGCTACGGGCGAGAACAGGAGTCCTGCCGAAAAACTCGCGACAACCGCGATCTGAAACCACTTCGAAGTTCGATCAGGTGAATACAACATGATCGAAACGTGCGGCGGATTGCGCTGTTTGCAATCCGCTCGTTATCGGCCCTTCTCGATCAGATCCGCGAATTGCGAAAAGAAATAGCTGGCGTCGTGCGGGCCGGGCGCGGCTTCGGGGTGATATTGGACGCTGAAGATCGGCAGCTCGCGATGCCGCATGCCTTCGACGGTACCGTCATTCAAATTGATGTGCGTGACTTCCATCTCTTTCGGTAACGACTCCGCATCGACGGCGAATCCATGATTCTGCGATGTGATCGCGACCTTGCCGCTGCGCAAATCTTTGACCGGCTGGTTCCCGCCGCGATGGCCAAATTTCAATTTGAAGGTGCGCCCGCCGACGGCGAATCCAAGAATCTGGTGCCCGAGACAAATGCCGAAGATCGGTTTCTTGCCGAGCAATCCCCGGAGCGATTCGTGCGCGTACGGCACCGCCTCCGGGTCGCCCGGGCCGTTCGACAAGAATATTCCGTCCGGATTCAGCGCGAGCGCCTCATCCGCGCTCGTTGCCGCCGGCACCACCGTCACGCCGAATCCATTCTGGCGCAGCCGCCGCAAAATATTTTCCTTGATGCCGAAATCGTAGGCGACGACGCGATGCCGCACCGGCGGTAACGGATGCCGCACGATGTCTTCCGTGCTCCCGCTCGCAACCGACCACGTCGCGCTCAACTTGCTGTCCGGGTCCCATTCGTAGGGCGCATTCGTCGTCACTTCGCGCACGTAATCCATCCCGATCACGCCTTCGCCTTCGTTCGCCTGCGCGACGGCTTCCTTTTCGGAAAGCGTTTCCGTGGTGAGGCAGGCTTTCATGGCGCCGCGTTCCCGCAGATGACGCGTGAGTGCGCGCGTGTCGATGCCCTGCACGCCCGGAATTTTCCAACGCGAAAGATAATCCTCGAGCGACAGTTCCGAACGCCAGTTGCTCGGGACTTCGCTCAATTCTTCAATGACGAAGCCGCGGACGTGCGGTTCGCTGCTTTCCTGGTCGAGCGCGTTCGTGCCGTAGTTCCCGATGAGCGGATACGTCATCGCGACGATTTGCCCGCGATACGATGGATCGGTCAGCACTTCCTGGTAACCGGTCATAGAAGTGTTGAAACAAACTTCGCCGACGCGCGTCCCGGTGGCGCCAAACGATTCGCCCTCGAATATTCGGCCGTCTTCGAGAGCGAGAATTGCGCGCATGCTCGCGCAGTGTGCCGCTTACCCGCGAATTTTCAAATGGCGACTAATCGAACTTCGGATTCGTCAGCGTTGTCGTGCGATTGTTCGCGTAGTTGGATTCGGCAATGGTCTTGTCCGGATTCAGGATGAACTGGCAACGCATATCCTTCTGGCTCTTGAACGGCATCTTGCAGGGAACATCGATCGTGCCGCCAGCTTTGATCGCCGCAACCGGACACGAATAAGAACCGCCCGGCGTCGCAATCATTTTCAATGTCGTCGGTGCCGAATCAAGTCTGCCGATGTTTTTCACTTTCACCGTCCAGAATGTCGACGAGGTCTGAATGGTTTTTTCGATGACGAGGTCCGGCATTGCAGGAGTGATTGCCTCCACCGACAGCGGAGCGATCAGGAATGCAGCGATGGTCAGAAAGAGAGATAATGGGATTTTCATAGATTGGAATTGCCAGCTGCTTCGACGAGAAAGCCCGAGCTGCGGCGCAGCCCGGGCTTAAATTATTACCCCACAGATGCCGTTTAGGCGGATCTCCCGTTCCCTTTCGGTAACGGGCGGACGACCGGCACGAGAGCGTCTGACTTCCAATTAAGGCATGTCATCTTCTCAACGCGCCCCAGCCTCCTTAGCTAATGAAATATCGGTTCGGGAATCACACCTGTAATCTCGAACATCGCAGGGTAAATTGGTCGAAAGTTCTCGGTTGAGAGTTGAGCGAAAAACACTGGTTTCCATCCCAACCCTCAATGGAAAACTCCCGACCGCCTATCAAAGAACTACTCCCTGAGTTCCACGCCCAATTCCCGTTGCAACCGCTCGCGAATCTTCGCGTGGACCACGGTGATCTCTTCGTTTGTGAGTGTGCGAGTTTTGTCCCGGTACGTCAATGCATATGCCATTGATTTTTTTCCCGCGCCGAAATTTTGTTCTTGCCCTCCGCTGAAAACATCGAACAGCTCCACACTCTCGAGGAGCGTTTCGTTTGCGGTAACGATCGTCGCCAGAATTTTTTCGTGCGATAAATCTTCCGGCACGATCATCGCGATGTCGCGCGTGATCGCGGGAAACTTGTCGATCTCGCGATAGAACGGCCGCGCCGCGGAATGAGATTCCAGGTTCAGCTCAGCGAATAAAATCGGCGTCGTCGCGCCAATCGTCTTCGCCCGATCCGACGAGACTTGTCCTGCGAATCCGACGCGCTGCTCATTGGAAAAAATTTCGACGGCGAGAACCAGGTTCGGTTGCTCCGTTCGCTTGAAGATGGCGGGCCCGACGGTTGATTCGATCACGCCCTTGAGATCGAAATAATCAAACGTTCGATTTTGCGAACGCCAGTGAACAGCGGGCTCCATTTTTCCCCAAAGGACGATGGCGAGATGCCGTTCTTCCTTCGCGTCCGGCGGCAGGAACACGCGACCCAGTTCAAACATCGCCACGCGTTGAGCGCCCGCCAGGACGTTGCGCTCCAAAACGTCGAGCAGCGGCGAAAAGAAATTTCTTCGTAACGCGGCGTGATCTTCATTCAGTGGATTCCGGAGTTCGATCGCGCCTTCCAGCACGCCCGCTTTCCTCGAGATTAGTTTGGAAGTGCGAGCTTCAGTGAGTCCACGACCGATCAAGCGCGCGCGCATATCGGCTTCAAAATCGTGACTGCGATCGGCTGCTGATTCAGGCGTGAACCGGCTGCGATAGTGCACCGGCACATTCGCGATCCCGAAAGCGCGCACGATTTCTTCGATCAAATCGACGTCGCGCTGGAGATCGAAACGATGGCTCGGAATGCGCCACGAACTTTGGTCTTTACTCGAACTGGCCGGCTGCAACCCGAAGCGCTGCAAGATTTCGTCGACGCGGGTCGGCAGGATTGAGATACCGATCAGTTCGTCAACGTGCGGGTAGCGCAGCGAAACGTCCGACGGAGCCGAGGGAAGTTTTCCGGCGGTCGCGATTTCCGCGGCCGGATTCGCGCCCGCGATCTCGCGCATCAAGTCCGCGGCACGATTTGAGGCGGCGAGAACCATTCCCGGATCGACTCGACGTTCGAAACGATAGCTCGCGTCGCTCGCCAGGTTCAAAGTGCGCGCCGTGCGCCGAATGCTCGCCGGCAGAAACCAGGCTGCTTCCAACAAGATGTTCTTCGTCGATTCGCTCACGCCGGTTTCTTCGCCACCCATCACCCCCGCGAGACCGACCGCGCTTTCTTCATCAGCGATGACGAGGTTGTCGGGATTGAGCGAATAAGTTTTTCCATCGAGCGCGAGGAACTTCTCGCCATCCCGCGCCAAGCGAACACGGATCGCGCCTTTCAATTTGTCGGCGTCGAAGGCGTGCGTTGGCTGACCCAGCTCGATCATCACGAAGTTTGAGATATCGACGATGTTGTTGATGGAGCGAATGCCGACGCTTTCAATTTTTGCGCGCAACCATTCAGGGCTCGGTCCGACCTTTACGTTGTCGATTTTGCGAAACGAAATGAACGGACATTCGTTCGGCGCCGCAATCTCGATGGAACCGGCCCATCCCGGCGCCCCTTCGCCCGGCCGTGGCGATGGCGCCGCAGCTCCAGTCAGCGCCGCGATATCTCGCGCCAAACCGAAATGGCTCAGCAGATCGCCTCTGTTCGGCGTAATCTCGACGTCGAAGATTGTGTCTTCCGGAAACAACGACGCGATCGGCTCGCCGATCTTCGCGTCGGGCGACAGAATCAGCAGCCCGTCGCTGTCCTCCGAAAGTCCGAGCTCACTTGGACTGCAAAGCATTCCCTGCGATTCGACGCCGCGCAGCTTGCTCGCTTTGATCTTGAGATTGCCGACCAGCACTGCGCCGGGCAACGCGAGTGGAACTTTATCGCCGGCTTTGTAATTTTTCGCGCCGCAAACGATCTGGCGCGGCTGCCCGCTGCCGTCATCGACCTGACAAACACTGAGTCGGTCCGCGTTCGGATGCTGCTCGGAAGTTTTGATCTGTGCGACCACGACGTTATCGAAATTCGCACCGCGCTTCTCGATGCCTTCGATCTCGATGCCGGACATCGTCAGCAATTCCGCGAGCTCATCGGTGCTCGCCGGCAGCTCGACAAATTCTCGCAACCAGTTAACGGAAAATTTCATGCGAACTGTCTCAGGAACCGCAGATCGTTCGCGGCGAAATAACGAAGATCGGGAATGCCGAACAGGATCATGGCGAGACGATCCATCCCGAGACCGAACGCGAACCCGCTCCACTTTTCCGGATCGTAAGCGTTGTCGCCGCGCGCGGAATTGACCTGCTCATACACGGCAGGATGCACCATGCCGCAGCCGCACATCTCCAGCCATTGCTCGCCGCCTCGGAGCGCCTTCGATTTCACATCCACTTCCAGGCTCGGCTCGGTGAACGGAAAATAATGCGGACGGAAACGAATCTGCGTTTCAGCGCCGAAAAGTTCGCGGAGGAAAAACTCCAACGTTCCCTTCAGATCGGCGACCGTCACCATTTCGTCGACGTAAAGACCTTCGATCTGGTGGAACTGCGCGGCGTGAGTGGCGTCGACTTCATCGCGGCGATAAGCCGCGCCCGGTGCGATGATGCGGATTGGTGGCGGCGCTTTTTCCATCGTCCGAATCTGCACGGTCGAAGTGTGGGTGCGCAGCAGCCGGCCGTCCGGCAGATAAAAGGTGTCCTGTTCGTTACGCGCCGGGTGATCGGGCGCGGTGTTGAGCGCGTCGAAGCAATGCCATTCCGTTTCCACATCCGGGCCTTCCGCGAGCGCGAATCCCATTCGCCGAAAAATGCTGATGCTGCGATCGAGCATTTGGGTGAGGGGATGCAACGTTCCGATTTCGGCCGCAGTGCCCGGCAACGAAATATCGATGTTCGCCAGCGCGCGCGTTTCCTTTTCATTGCGCAGTCGCTCCGCGCGTTCCGCGATCGCGGCCGTCACCGAGGTCCGCGCTTCGTTCAGCAATTTCCCGACAATTGGTTTTTCGTCCTTGCTGAGCGATTTCATCCGTTCAGCCCACGCGGAAATACTGCCGGCCCGGCCGAGATAGCGGACGCGAGCGGCTTCCAGCGATTGCTCTTCAGTTGCAGCTGTGACGTCGGCGAGCGCCGCGTCACGCAATTGTTCCAGCTCGTGTGGCATCGAAAGACGAGTGTTCAACGTCCAGCGTCGAACGTCCAATTCTGAATTGTAGGGCAGGCGCATCGCCTGCCGCGGTTCGAGGCAAGCGGTGCGCTTGCCCTACAAAACATCGAAGCGGTTCTACGCCGCTTTCTTTTTGCTCTTCGCCTTCTCATCGAGCGCGGTCTTCACCTGCTCGACGATTCCCTTGAACGCGGCTTCGTCGGTGATCGCGAGATCGGAAAGGATTTTGCGATCGAGCCCGATATTCGCGGCCTTCAATCCTTCGGCGAAACGGCTGTAGGTGAGGCCCTGCGCCCGGACCGCGGCGTTGAGCCGTTGGATCCAGAGATAACGGAAGGTGCGCTTCCGCGTTTTGCGATCGCGATACGACCAATACTTGGCCTTCATGGTCGCGTCCTTCGCGTAACGGAAAAGTTTGGAACGGCGGCCGCGGTAACCCTTGGCGGCGTCGAGGACGCGTTTGCGGCGCTCCCGGCTGGCGGGAGCATTAGTAGCTCTTGGCATTCTGTTTTTAGCGTCGCCGCGGCGACACTCCTTCTTTCAGCGAATTGTTTTTTTCGTTATTGATCTGCGCGACCTCATTCGCTGATTCGGCTCCGCTTCGCGGAACCAGGTGAGCAGATCGACGCGACGCATCTGGCGTTCGCGGGCCGGAAAGTAACACGATCGGGATTGTAGACAACAAATTGTGTTCAGTCCTAAAATCGCGGCGTGCACTGGCTGGGCCGACATCGCCGCCTCGTGGTGGCGGCAATTTGCGCGTTCTGCGCGGGAGTAATTTTCCTGGCCCATTTCTTTCCGGCGCTCCCATTCCTTTCCGGCATCTGGCGACAGGAACAGAGCTTCGAGGATTTTCTCCAACGCGAAGGCCGCAAGGCCCGGACCCATCCCGAATTCATTTTCCTCGGGATCGATCAGTCGACCCTCGAGCTGCCGCCATTTTCACCCGAGGAACTGGCGAGCAGTCGCGCCTTACAACTCATGACCGAGCGGCCCTATCCATGGTCGCGAGAAGTCTGGGCTCTTCTGCTTGATCGGCTCTTTGGCGCCGGAGCGCGCGCCGTGATGTTCGACTTTGTCTCTAATCCGCCGAACGAAGGCGATCCCATTTTCCACGAGGCTCTCGACCGCTATCGCGACCGGGTGGTAATCGGAGCGAACTTCGATTTTTCCAAGGGCATGCAGGCAGTGCTGCCCAACGCCAACCTGATTCCGCCGCCGGCGTTGCAGGACGACCGCGTCGGATTCGTAATATTTTTTTCCGACCCGCTCGATCGAAAGGTTCGCTCCGTCCGTTACATGGTTTCGGACCGGCTGCTGGCTGGCCAGGAGTCGTACCCGTCCGAGGAAATTTATTACGCGATGTCGACTCGGATGCTGAAGAAAATCGGGCACGAGAAGGATCTGTTCCAGGACTTTCTGCCTCATCCGTTTCGTTTCGGGTCGAACGACGCCTATCCGGCCCATGCCCTTTATGAAGTGTTCGATCCGAAGCTGTGGCACGCCCCGATTCCAGCTTCTCGCGATTCAGGGAGCGGGTTTGGCGACGGCGCGTTTTTCAAAGACAAAGTCGTAGTCGTCGGCGCGTCGTCACAAATCGCGCACGATTTTGTGCCGACTCCGATGAGTCCCGACACGCCGGGGCCGACTTTGCACATTCACGCCATGGCGGCGACGATCGATCACGACTTTCTCCATCCGACTTCGGAGTGGACTGATCTGATGCTGGTGGCAGTGGCGGCGTTTTTGGCGTGGGTGCTGATTGCTTTCGTCCGGCGACCGGTCATTTGTCTCATCGGCCTGGTCGCGGTCGCGGTGGCGTATCTCGCCTTTGCGCGAATCGCCTACGACCGTACGGGATTGCTCGTGGTGGTGGTCCCGGTGCTTTCGGGCTTTCTCGTGGCGGGATTTCTCTCGTTAGGCTTCGAGTTCGTTCTCGAGCGAATGGAAAAGCTGCGGACGCGCCGCACGCTGGAGCGTTACGTTTCCAAAAATCTCGTCAAAGAGATTCTCGAAAATCCGGACAGTTTCTACAGCGCCCTCCGCGGAGTCCGATTGCCGGCGACGATCCTGTTCTCAGACATCGTGGGTTTCACCACTCTTACGGAGAGCGCGGATCCGGAAAAGCTGGTCGCGCAGTTGAACGAATATCTCAGCCGGATGACGGCTGCCGTGTTCGAGAACAATGGGACGCTGGATAAGTTTATCGGCGACGCTGTCATGGCGGTCTGGGGAAACGTAACCAGCAGCGGAGTGGCCGAGGATGCGAAGGCATGCGCCCGCGCGGCCGTCACCATGCGCCATGAATTGCAGCAACTGAACCAGCAATGGAAGGCGCGCGGCATCCCGCCGTTTCAATTCGGCATCGGCATTAATCACGGCGAGGTTCTGGTCGGCAACATCGGCTCGCAGGAAAAAGCCGACCCAACCGTGATCGGCGACGCCGTTAATCTCGCGTCCCGGCTGGAAGCCCTAACGCGAACCTACTCGGTTGACATTCTGGTCGGGGCGCGCGCGGCGGAATTGATTCGCGACGAATTCAATCTGAGAAGCGTTGCCCTCGTGCAGGTGAAAGGAAAGACGCAGCCCGTCGAACTTTTCGCCTTGGTGGGCGCAAAGGCGAGACAGACCGAGTTTCTCGAGCGGCTCACGACCTACGAAGCAGGCTTTCGCAAATTCCGCGAGCGCGATTTCACAGGGGCGAAAATTCTCTTCTCCCAGTTCCTGGAATTCTATCCCGATGACGCGCTCGCCAAGATGTATCTGGAGCGCGCGCTCGAATATGAGGAACAACCTCCGGACGCTGCCTGGAACGCAGTCGAAGTCTTCAGGAAGAAGTAGCTAGATAAGTCTGGCAACGTTCCAGCTGAGGCTTGGCGCAGGCAAAGAACTGGTAGAAGGACAGTAAACGCATCACGCCGAAGACCCGGACTCGCACTTCAGAGAAGAAGTAACGCAGAACTTCCTCGATTTCGCGCGCCGTATTCACATGCTCATAACGCATGAGGACTTTGTAATCGAGGTTGTGGCGGGCGCGAAAATCCAGCGCGGTTGTTAATTGCCAGCCCAGGCGCCACAGAATAGTTCCTTCACTCGGAATCCCCGCGCGGAAAGAGCCGCCGTCGGTAAGCAGGAGCGCGCTTCGGGCTACAAGCTCCGGCAAATTACAAACATGTTCCAGGACAGCGATGGATGTGATCCGATCGTAACTATGCTCCGAAGGAATCCGCGCAATGTCGTCATAGATGTTCCTGATGCGTTCACGGTGGGGAGATGACTCGTAGAGTTCCCGGAATGGCTCGACGATGTCGTAAGGTTGAGAGTAAGGTTCATAGGGAAGCTGGTTCAGGTTACCCGCGCCGAGTTCGAGCGTAGCTCTCGGCGATCCGTCAGCTACGTCCTGCGCTACCTTTCGATGCATCCAGCTTTCGGCCCGCTGGGCCAGACTTAGGATCTGGGAGTTACCTTCGCGGCTATTTCGGTAGTGCTGGAGATAGATCGCGGCATACTCCGGAGGCAAAGGAGCACGTTGCTTGGGAAACTGACTAAACAAAGCAGCTACTTAGTGGGGTTGGTCGGCTCGAGCGAACTCGAGATAACGTAGCGCGGCCGGCGTTTTACTTCCTCGTAAATCCGCGCCAGGTATTCGCCGATGATGCCAAGACTTAGCATGAGCAGACTGCCGATGATGAGCAGCAGAAGGATGACCGTAGCGAAACCGCTGACCGATCGACCGGCAAGTTGAAGGATCAACGTGTATAGGCCGAAGAAGATCGAGAAGGTAAAGAACAACAAGCCAGCGATCGTGACGAACTGCAATGGTAAGGAAGAGAAAGCGGAGATCCCGGTAAGGGCCAGCTTCAATCGAGTCGGAAACGACCATCCCGTTGAACCTCCGGCGCGGCCCGGCACTTCAAACGGCACCTGGACGTGGGTGAATCCGAGCCACGCTGTCATGCCGCGAAAGAAAACATTGCGCTCCGGCATTTCCAGCCAGGCGTTGACAGCTTTCCGGCTCATGAGTTTGAAATCGGAAACGCCTTTCAAATTCACGCCGGCCAGTTTGTTCAACATCACATAAAAAAGGAGCGCGCCCATTCGACCGGAGAACGATTCCGGCCCGCGCTTCGTTTTCACTGCTTCCACGATATCGGCCCCGGTGGTTTGCCAAAGACGCACGATCTCGGGCAAGAGTGACGGCGGATGCTGGCCGTCGCCGTCCATGATAATAACGGCGGCGCCGCGGGCGTGCTCGAGTCCGGCGCATAACGCAAGCTCTTTGCCGAAGTTCCGGCTCAAACGCAGCGCACGGAGATTGGAAATCTTCGTAGCTTCGTCAGATAGGATATTCCAGGTGTCGTCCGGCGAACCGTCGTCGACGACGACGAGCTCGTAAGCAAAGCCTGTTTTGTCCAGCTCGGCGGTTGCATTGGAAAGGAAGGCGCGCAGGTAAGCCGCTTCTTTGTAAAGAGGCACTACAAGCGAAATAAGAGGCGACTGTGCGTTCTGCATGGCTCGGGCGTTCTGCCTGGGCTTAGATGGCTAAGCTTTCTCCCGGCCTTGGAAAAGGCAATTCATTTGTCGCGGAGCTCGATCTGCCGGACGCGATCGGAGAAGGCACAGACGACATAGAGCTTGCCGTTCGAAAGCGTGATGGCCGAACCGCCTTCCAAGGCGTTAGGCGCTTCGGGTTTCAAAGACTTGAGTTTCGTGCCCGCCAGATCGTAGACGAGCACTGAATCGGTCGCGGGACTATTGATGTAAAGCCGCTCCGCTTCCGGATCGATCGCAATGTCCTGGAAACTCCACCCGACCGGTTGCCAATCGTTCACCATCCATTTCGTGATGAATTTACCTTTGGTATCGAAAACCTGGATTCGTTTATGATGCGGGTCCGCGACATAAACCCGGTCGCGCTTCGAGTCCACAGTTACCGCCGTGGGTTCATCGAATTGCGTGTCGCCTGAACCTTGCGAGCCCCACGTCGCCAGGACGGTTCCGTTCGCATCCAACTTGACGACGCGCGACCGGCCTTGATCGACTACGTAAACGAAATCGTCGGCCGAAACCCAGACGTCGCGCGGACCGTAGAAGCCGGGCGCGGGTCCTCTCCATTCCGCGATGAAACGTCCATCGCTGGCCAGCTTTTGCACCCGATGGTTACCGGTATCAGCGACGTAAATATTGCCTTTGCTGTCCGTCGCGAGACCATTCGGTTCCTTGAATTCACCCGGCCTGGTCCCAATCGTGCCGAACATGCTTAGGAAGGCGCCGCTGGGTGTAAACCTTTGAATGCGGCCATTGCCGGTATCGGATACCAGGATAGCTCCGGAACGATCGGCGGCGATGCCGCGGGAAAAATCGAGCTGACCACGACCGGCGCCCTTCCCGCCCTGGAACATGCTTACCGGTGGAATCTGAAGAAGCGCCGCCTGAAGCCGCGCGGGATCGGGCCGCTTCAATTGCTTTGGCGGCGGGTAAGGCACCTTGTAGATTACCAGCCCCGAATACTGGTTCGCCTTATCTTCCCAAACCTTGGAGAAGTTAGCGGCATACAACTCCTCGTTATGTCGCCGGATGAACTCACCATGCCGCACGCCTTCATCGATAGCTACGTAAGCTATGTGATGTTTGTAAAGCAGCCGGAAGACCGCATAAGGATCGGTGCTCTCGAAAAGTTGGCGAAAATCCTGGTCGCGCTGGGTAGTATCGTAGCCGGCTCCCCAGGAGAAAGAAGGCCAGCCGTAGAAGAGTCGCCGGCCAGCCAGAAGAATGGGATGGTTCACGAACCGGTCGCTCAGGAAGATGTCGTGCGGCTTGGTATTTTCGCGAACCCATTGGATGAGCGGATCGCCGACCATCTTCATCTGGATCCAATACGAGTTATGGATAGCAAACAGATCGATTACGCCGCCGGTCACGATCGCGCCCGTTACGAGTAACGCTACCAGCATACTCGGTATGCCGATCCAGAACGGTCGGAGCCGGCAAAGCCGCCAGATTCCGTAAGCGACAAAGAGGTTACCAAGGATAAGCCAGACATTAAGATACTTGTGGTTGGCCAGGGTCTCGAGGCTCATCTCGAGGCAGAAGGTCATGATATACAGGGTGCAGAGCGCCAGGAAAAATCGACGCTGGAACCAGGTCGCAAACACGAGAGCGATTAGAATGAATCCCCACTTCAGTCCGAAAGAGAAACCGATGTAGCTGACAATATTATGAACAGTAGGCGGCTCGATAACGTAACCCCAGTGGAGCAACGAATGAGTAGGCGTCTTCACGCCACCTGCCTTCAATAGGGCTAGTTGAGGTAAGGCTATGAGCGCGGTCGAAAGACCGAGCACTACCATTCTGCGCCGGCATGGGAACAGGAGGAACAACGCCGCCAGGATCGCGAAGGCGGCCGTAAAGACGAGAGCGTTCCAGAATGGAAGCAGGCCAAGAAGGCAGCCGGTGAAGATAAAACTTTTATCGACAACGATGAACCGGCCAAGTAGTTCGCGGAGACGATCGGAAAGTCGAACTGGGGGCGGATCTTCAGGTTGCCCCAATTCGAAGGAGGGAGGCGGGAACTCCTCCTCTAGCGATGCCAGATCAGGCGCCGGTTCCGGTGTCGTTTGGGCGGCCAGGGCCTGGCGATAACGATCGATCAGGAAGAGCAGGACGATGAGTAGGATCCCGACGGCGCTGGCAAAGTGGCGCTGGTTCAGATAAACGATCTGCGTCCAAATTCCCCAGGTCTCACCCCGGTATGGATAACCGGAAGGAAGAAAATCCTTGAGATTGCGGATCGTCTGCCAGGCGGCGGCCAAAGAAGGTTGCGAGCGAAAGAACGCGATGAAACTAAGCGTGCCGTGGAAGAAGAAGAGCGCGGCGCCGATCCGGCCGACGGTGCGCGAATTAAAGAGCGCCTGCCCGAGCGTCATCAACAACGCCATCAGCGATACCAGCGTAATGATGCTTAAGACGTTGAGGCTCCACGCCAGGTTGAAGCCAAGAAAAGTCAGGTTGCCAGCCTGGAAGTAGAAAAGGAAGTGGTAGCGGATCGCTTCGCCGGAGAAGTGCGGATAACGCGTAGGAAAGTTATGGCCAACTGCGAAGCTTTGGATGATCGCGGTGTTAGGACCAAAGTCGCTCCACTCATTGTTACCGATGAATAAAGTGCCGTCCTTGTAGTTGAGCGTGGCGAACATCATCCAGGACGCCATGACAAAGAAGGCGCCGATAGTTATCCAGTCCCAGAAGGCCGAGCCTGGGACTCTTGGCTGAATGAACTCGCCAGCCCGCGGAGGGCGCCGCCGAAGAACCCAGATAGCTCCGAGGGCTACGGCGAAGAAACAAAGGTCGCCCCACAGTAACGGAGTCCTGGCGCGGCTAAAGAGCCACGACGCGATGTAGGTAAACCAGGTGCTGACCAGCAAACCGACCAGCACGGCTGAGGCGCAGCGTTGGGCGACCGAGACAAAGCGAAAGAAGCGCCGGCAAAGTTGGTCGCCGAGGTAGATGACCAGCACAAGATAAAGAACGGCGAGCATGCTAAGTGGAGGAGTTAGGCACTACTTCGGCATAGGCGTGGCGCAATGGACGAAACATGCGGGAAGTGATAAGGCCTTTTCGATTGAGAAGAAAGGTAGCTAATAACGCCAGGACACCAAGCCCATAGCGAACCGAACGGGTGAAGCCAATCGTGCTGGCTTCTGCGAAGTAGCGATGCGGTACGGAGATTTCCTCGAAGCGTGCGCCGAACCAGACGGCCTGCGCGACGATCTCCTGGTCGAAGATGAAATCGTTTGAGTTAAGCAGGAATGGCGTTGTTTCGAGCAGGCTTCGGCGAAAGGCGCGGAACCCGGTATGGTACTCGGACAGGTTCAGCTTAAAGACCTTATTCTCGCACCAGGTAAGGAAGCGATTGGAAAGACGCTTGTAGAAGGGCATGCCGCCCGCGAGCGCGTAAGCCATCCGGGAACCGAGGACAAGGTCCGCGCGCCCTTCCATGATCGGGCGAACGAGGTCCGGGATTTTTTTGGGATCGTACTGATAGTCGGGATGGAGCATGACCACGATATCGGCGCCGGTCTTGAGCGCTTCGATGTAACACGTCTTCTGGTTTCCGCCGTAGCCTTGGTTTTTCCCGTGGAGAAACACCCGGAGACCGAGGCGCCGCGCGACTTCGACCGTCGAGTCCGCGGAAAAATCATCCACTACGATACATTCCTGGACGATATCGCGCGGGATCTCGCGAAAGGTTTGCTCGAGGGTCCTGCTGGCATTGTAAGCCGGCATGATAACCACGATTTTCGGGTTGGTTGTCACAGTTTCCACGTCCCGACATCGCTAACCTTTTTTCCCGCGCCTGTTAAGGGCAATCATCGTTCGCGCGTTTCAGTAGCCAAACTGGCGCGCGCGGCGTAAAGAAATCCGCGTGATCGGGACGCCAAAAAAATTTCATTTCGTCGGGATCTGCGGGACCGCGATGGGATCGGTCGCGGCGGCCTTGCGCGAGCGCGGTTTTACCGTCACCGGCTCGGATGAAAGCGTTTACCCGCCGATGTCCACATTTCTCGAGAGCAAGGGGATCGCGCTTTTCTCGGGTTATCGGCCGGAAAACATTCCCCCGGACGCGGACGTGATCGTGATCGGCAACGCGATGAAGCGCGGCAACCCGGAAGTCGAAGCCATTCTCAATCGGAAACTTTACTACACGTCGTTGCCGGAAGTGTTGAAGGAATTATTCCTGCGGGGCCGGCACAATCTCGTCGTCACCGGGACGCATGGAAAGACGACCACGACCTCGCTGCTGACCTGGATCCTGAAGGTGGCGAAGCTCGATCCGAGTTACATGATCGGCGGGATCCCGGCGAACCTCGGCCAGGGCGCACACTTCAGCGATTCGAAGTATTTCGTGATTGAAGGCGACGAATACGACACGGCGTTTTTCGATAAGCGCTCGAAGTTCGTCCACTACCTGCCGGAGCTGGTGATCGTGAACAACATCGAGTTCGATCACGCCGACATTTTTAACAACCTCGACGAGATCAAGCTGAGCTTCCGCCGATTGTTCAACATCGTGCCGCGAAACGGGATGATCCTGTTGAACGGCGACGACGCGAACTGCGTGGATGTCGCGCGCCAGTTGCAGCCGCTCATGGCGCAGATCGAGGAAGTGGGCATGTCGCCAAATTGCGCGCGGAAAATTTCCGACGTGACCTACAAGACCAATGGGTCCCATTTTTCCCTGGGCGGCGACGAGTTTGAAATCCCGCTGGTGGGGGAGTTCAACGTGCGGAACGCGGCGATGGCGATCTCGGCGGCGCGGTTTTACGGCGTGTCGCTGGCGAATATTCGAAAGGCACTGAAGAGCTTTAAAGGAATTGCGCGCCGGCAGGAAGTGCGCGGCGAAGTGCGCGGGATCACGGTGATCGACGATTTCGCGCATCACCCGACGGCGATCCGGGAAACGATCCGCGCCCTCCAGCATCGGTATCCTGGCTCACGGATTTGGGCGGTGTTCGAGCCGCGATCGAACACGACACGGCGTGCTGTTTTTCAGCAAGAGCTGCCGGATGCGCTGAAGCTGGCCGACGGCGTTTTCATTTCGCAAGTCGCGCGGCTCGATCAAATCCCGGAGAAAGAGAGGCTCGACCCGAAGGCGGTGATGAAATCGATCGCGGCTGCTGGCCGTCCGGCCTTTTACGAACCGGATGCCGCTCATATCATAGAGAAGCTCGTG
>Ga0307470_10000368_pt1 | contig 24592 bp, 22 predicted proteins | sample atmos_gasesAM3C__FD_204565 | JGI IMG/M metagenome (GOLD analysis project Ga0307470, IMG submission 204565) | Hardwood forest soil microbial communities from Morgan-Monroe State Forest, Indiana, United States - atmos_gasesAM3C_05 | ecosystem: Environmental > Terrestrial > Soil > Temperate forest... | reverse complement strand
CGATCAGCCTGCTCCGCCTATCCGGAGCCACCAACATCGCCGCCAGCCACCGACATCACGCCACCCGCACCGAACGACCGATCACGCTCCTGCTGACCTCATGAACGACTTTGCCTCGGCCCTGGGCGGTGGGCCAGGCAGATCGCCATGCGGAATGACTTGATCTTGTGGTCCGGGCTGGTGGCGTGCCGGGTGTCACCCCAGCCGTGCGCGCCGTTGCCGCAGGCATACGTCATGAGGGATCCGTGGTGCTCGTGTGGGCTGGTGGTGAAGTCCAGCCACACCTCGGCGCAGTAGCCGTCCTTGGCGGTGTCGGTGGCGTACCCCCGCAGGACGTAGTCGGTCCCGTTCCGTGTGTAGTTGCCCCTTCCGGTGACGCCTGGCGCGCTCATCCGGTGTGTCTGGTGGGCTGCCGCCGCGGCGGTGGGCGCCGGGCGGCCGGTCTGCGCCGACGCGCCCGGGGCGGACGACCCGATAAGTACCGAGATGGCGAGGGCACCGACGATACCGAGGGCACACCGGCCCTGGCCGGTCCTGCTGGGCAGTCTGGTCATGATTGCTCTGCGTTCTCCTGGTCCCGCACTGGCGCCATCACCTGACAGCATCCGGCGGCCCGTCCCGGTGGGATCGGGACGTGCGGCCGGGGTGCGTGGTCGTTCAGGGATCACCGCGACGGGCGACCCCTCGGTGTCCTCCCCGGCGGCCGCCCGAGGCCGCGGGGAGGACGGCCCGGGTTCAGGCGTGGACGTTGACGCAGTAGTGTCCGATCTCGGTGTGGGAGCCGTCGTTGTTGAGTCGCCAGGTGTTCGCGCAGTAGTCACCGGCGGGTTCGTTGCTGTTCGGGGACCAGGTGAGGGACAGGGTGGCCCCGATCGGGACGAATACGAACGGGCTGCATCCGATCGTGCCGTTCGGGCCGTGGATGCACACCTGCAGGGTGCGTGGGGCGTTGTTGACGGTCGCGGACGCCTTGGCGAAGTTGATGTGCAGGCCCGAGCCGTCGATGTGCATGCAGGTCGTGACGTTTCCGCTGGACGATCCGGTGCCGCAGGATGTCCCGGTCAGCGGTTGGACGGAGACCGCGCTGACGGTGACGCGGAATACCGCCGGGTGCGTGCCGGCGATCGGTGCGGCGGAGGCCGGCGTGGCCGCGGCGGCGATCGCTGCCGCGGTGAGTGCGAGGCCTGCCAGGGATCCGGCCAGCCGCGAAATGGTCCTGATCATGTGTCGTCTCTCCTGTGGGTGCGACCGGCGGTCGTGAGCACGGGCTCGACTCCTTTCTCGGGTGCGGGGTTTTTGGCGGGTCCCGGTGGGAGCGGAACGGCCCGGTCGGTGGTACGTCGGGTGGTGCACCGGTCTGCCCGGCTTGCCGGCGGTTCCCGATCGTGTTTATCGGGGCGCCGGGTGACTGACCGGTGAGAAGGTGCCGTTCCGGGCTAGCTAGCTTCGGGTTAGCCTGCAGGTATGCGGTGGCGTTTCGTTGACGTTTGCGTGACGCCTCGGCCGGGCGATCTTGGAGGTGGGGGGTTGGCAAGGGGCCGCGGATGAGATTCGAGATCCTTGGGCCGTTACAGTTTGTGGATGACGCGGGGGGCTTGCGGCTGGTCGCGGCGTCCCGGCAGCGGGTCTTGTTGGCGGCGCTGCTGCTGCGCGCGAATCAAGCGGTGCCGGTCGAGGAATTGGCCGAATTGGTGTGGGACGGGGCCCCGCCGGCCAAGGCGGTCGCGACGGTGCGCGCGTATGTGATGCGGCTGCGGCACACCCTGGGGCCTGCGGGTGCGGCCCGGATCTTCACCCGCGCGCCCGGCTATCTGATCCGGCTCGACCCGGCAGAATTGGACATTTTGCAGTTCGAGGAGCTCTGCGAGCGGGCCGGTGCGTCGGCCCGTGCGCGGGCCTGGGATGAGGTGTCGGCCAGCGCCGTGCAGGCGCTGGAGCTCTGGCGCGGAATTCCGTTGGTGGATGTCTCCTGCCAGGCGCTGCGCGACGGGTGTGTCCCGCACCTGGAACAGCTCCGCGTCCAGGCCGTCGAATGGCGTGTCGACGCCGACCTGCACCGCGGCTGCCACGAGCAGGTGATCCCGCAGCTGCAGGCACTGGTCGCCGAGCACCCGCTGCGGGAACGGTTCCACGCCCAGTTGATGCTGGCGCTGGCCCGCGGCGGCAGGCAGGCCGAAGCGCTGGCGGCCTACCAGCAGGCCCGGCACGTGCTGGCCGACGAGATCGGCATCGAGCCGGGGCCCGAACTGCGCGGCCTTCAGCAACAGATCCTCACCGGGAGCCCCGGACCGGTGGCGCCGCGCTCCACCGACCCGGTTCGGTCCCCGTCGGGTGCGGCGGTGCCGCGGCAGCTCCCCGCCGCGGTACGGCATTTCGCCGGGCGGGTCCGGGAACTCAAGACCCTCTCCGAGCTGCTGGACCAGAATGCGCAGGCCGGCGGCACAGTGGTGATTTCCGCGGTGTCCGGCCCCGCCGGGGTCGGTAAGACCGCGCTGGCGGTGCACTGGGCTCACCAGCACGTCGACCGGTTCCCCGACGGGCAGCTGTATGTGAACCTGCGCGGGTTCGACCCCGGTGGTGTCCCGATGCGGACAGAGGTGGCGGTCCGCCGGCTGCTGGCCGCCGCAGCCCCGGGCCTGCGCATCCCGGCGGACCCGGAGGCCCAGATCGACCTGTACCGCAGCTGCCTGGCCGACCAGCGGATGCTGATCGTGCTGGACAACGCCCGTAACACCGAGCAGGTCAGGCCGCTGCTGCCCGGCTCGGCGGGCTGCCTGGTGCTGGTCACCAGCCGCAACCGGCTCACCGGCCTGATCGCGGTCGACGGCGCCAGCCATGTGGGCCTGGATCTCCTGAGCACCGCCGAGGCGCGCGAGCTGCTCATCCGCCGGTTGGGCACCGATCGCATCGCCCAGGCCGATCGCGCCGCCACGGAACTGATCGGGCTGTGCGCCCGGCTGCCGCTGGCGTTGAACATCGCCGCGGCCCGCGCTGTGATCCAGCCCGACCTGCCGCTGAAAGTGGTGGTCGATGAGCTGCGCGATGCGCGGCGGCGGTTGGACCTGCTGGCCGCGGGCGAGACAACCGCGGATGTCCGGGCGGTGTTCTCCTGGTCCTACCGCACCCTGGACGCCGCAACTGCCCACGTCTTCCGTTTGCTCAGCCTCGGGCCAGGCCCGGACATCAGCCTTGGCGCGGTGGCTGCGCTCATCGACCGGCCGGTCGAACACACCGCGGCCACCGCGGCCACCCTGGTGCACGCCAACCTGCTCCAGTCCGCAGGTCCCGACCGCTACCGTTTCCACGACCTACTGCGGGTCTACGCCGCCGAGCAGGCAGACACCCAGGAGCCGGTGCCGGACCGAGAGTCGAGCCTGCGCGGGCTGCTCGCCTGGTATCTGCGCGGCGCCGTCGCGGCCGCCCGCCTGATCAGCCCGCACCGGCGCCTGCCGCCGCTGGACACCCCCGACCGATCCCCCGGGCTGCCGGTCTTCGGCTCGGCCGAGGACGCGGTCCGCTGGTTCGACGCCGAGTACGCCAACCTGGTGGCCGCCCTCGACGTGGCCGGCCGGCACAGCTGGCACGACATCGTCTGGAAACTGGCCATCGCACTGTGGGACGTCTGCCACCTGCGCGGTCACAACTCCGACCTGATCGCCACCCACGAGCAGGCCCTCACCAGCGCCCGGCAGTTGCGGGACCGCGCGGCGGAGGGCTGGCTGCTCAGCCACCTGTCGGTGGCGTACTCCGACACCGGCCTACCGGAAAAGGCGGTCGACTGCCTGCGGCAGGCCCTCACAATCGACCGGGAGACCGGCAACCGGCGCAGCGAGGCGGTGAACCTGGTCAACCTCGGCTACGCCTACCACACCCAGAACCTGTTCGAACAGGCCATCCTGACCCTCGACGAGGCTGCCACCGCCGCTCGCCACTGCGGGCATTGGCGGGCCGAAGCCGCGGCACTGAACAACATCGGCGAAGCACACCTGCAACTCGATCAGCCCGACCACGCACTCCACTACACCAACCGAGCGCTGGCCATCTACCGCGCACACAGCGACCGGCATGGAGAGGCCGCCGCCACCGTCTCAACAGGCGAGATCAACCGCCTGCTCGGTAACACCACCGAAGCGTTCCGGCTCAGCACCCAGGCGCTCGCCCTCAACCGGGAGACCGGAAACCGGCGCGAGGAGGCTAACGCCCTCACCTCCCTCGGCCACCTGCACCTCGCCAACGGCCGACGCGACCAAGCCCGGCAACACTGGCTCAACGCCGAAGCAATCTTCCAACGCATCGGCGACCCCAAGGCAACAGAGCTCCGAACCCAACTCGACATACTCGACTGACCACGATCCCACGGCATGCCAGACCGCTGCCGTGTATTCGGCGATCAGCCGATCCGAGGCCCGCTGGAACTGTCGGTGGTGTTCGACGCTGACCCACAGGTCGACACCGTGGAACTGGCCGCAGAGGACATCTCCATCCCGTTCGCACTGGCCGACGCCGACGCTGCGCGGGACGGACGGACACTCCGGGCGACGCTGTAAGCTCTCAGCGATCCAATCGAGCGGCATCTCGCCCACCGGCGGCCGCAGCCAGGCGACGCCACCTACCGGGCGAGCACATGTTCGACAAAGGCGTCGTGTACCTGCAGAACCGAGTCGTTCCCTGACCGCAGGACATCCGCACTACCGAGGTGGCGCGCCTCCAACATTCCGGACAGCGGACCTTATAAGGTCCGATCCGAAATGGAGGACGGAGAATGCCGGAACGACGCAGGAGTTTCACTCCTGAGTTCAAGGATGAGGCGGTGAAGTTGGTGATCGAGGCGTCTCGTCCGGTCGCCGAGGTCGCCCGCCAGATCGGTGTGAACGAGGGTACGCTGGGAAGTTGGGTGAACAGGTACCGGGCCGAGCACGCCAACGATGAGCCGCCGCTGTCGGTCTCGGAGCGGGCGCGGCTGCGTGAGTTGGAGAAGGAGGTCCGGGAGCTGCGGATGAAGGCGGAGCTCCTGGGGAAAGCGGCGGCCTTCTTCGCCCAGGAGTGTCGGTGAGCTGTCGGTACGGGTTCATCGACGCGGAGAAGGCCAGCTACCCGGTCACCAAGATGTGTGAGTGGATGGGCGTGTCGAGGTCGGGGTGTCACGAATGGCGCGGCCGCGCCGACTCGGCGACCGTGGCCCGGCAGGAGAGGTTGAAGACCTTGATGGCTCTTCGCAGTGAACCGGATTCTGTATCCGCTCACATACATAGGGTGACCGTCGTGTGTCACGGGCCGTGATGTGTGCTGTCGGCGTGTCGGTGGCATGAGACGCGCCCGCCGTCCGTGAGGATCTTTGTCCGACAAGATCAACGATCACCGGTTGGACGGGCGGGCGCGTGTCACAGGCTACGGGGTTGGCGCAGTTGCTGGGGCTTGGCGGTGTCGAGGTCGACGTCGTGGAGCGGGAGGCCGATGGGTCGTGGACGGCGCATGTGAGGACCGCGCCGGGCCGGCGGGCGTGCTGCCCTGGGTGCGGGCGGGTGGCGGAGCGGGCCAAGGAGCGCACGGCGCACAGCCTGAAGCATCTGGTGCTGACCCCGATGCGGGCCATCTGGCACAAGGCGCGCTGCTGGTGCGACAACGACGCGTGCGCGACAGCGACCTTCGCCGAGGCCGGGCCGGTGGCGGATGCGGGCGCGGCGGTCTCGGCGCACGCCAAGACGGTGATCGGGCACCTGGTCGGGGACTGGCTGGTCCCGGTGTCGCGGGCAGCCGCCGGCGCCGGGGTGTCCTGGCACACCGCCCACGACGCCTTCGCGGGAGTGGCCGCTGAGGCGGGCATCGTCGTGGCGCACAGGCAAGCCAGGACGCGGGCGAGGCGAACGCGGCCGCCCACGCCGTCGCGGAGGCCGGTGTCGAGCGTGAGACGGCCGGCGCCCCCGCGGGCACGAGCGCAGGCGCTGCGGCCCGGCCCCCTCAGCCGCGCCGGTCGGCATGCGGGCTGCTGCCGCGGGTGGAGGCGCTGGGCATCGATGAGCACCGGCGGGGTAAGCCCCTGTATCACCGGGATCCGATCAGCGGGACGTGGGTGAGCGACGCCGACCGCTGGCAGACGGTGTTCGTGGGTTCCGCGGGCGGGCACGGCCTGCTCGGCCAGGTCGAGGGTCGTGCCAAGGCCGGCGTGACCGCCTGGCTGGCCGCCGCCGACCCGGCCTGGCGCGCCGCGGTCCGCTACGTGAGTATCGACATGTCCAGCGTGTTCAGGTCCGCTGCGCTCAGTGGGCTGCTACCCAACGCGCGTCTGGTCGTGGATGTGTTTCACGCGACCCAGCTGGCCAACAAGATGGTCGATGACGTGCGGCGCCGCCTGACCTACCAGCGCTACGGCCGGCGCGGCCGCTCCGGCGACCCCGAACACGACCTGAAGAACCCGCTGCGGCGCGGGCAGGCTGCGTCCACGGACGTGGTGTACGGCTGACCTGCTTGTTCGGCGTGTCGTCGTGATGTGAGACGGCCACCGTGCTGATCCTTCGAGTGAGCTACCAACTCACGAAGGACGTGGTGCACGATGGCCGACATCGACAGTGTCGCCCTTGCCCGGTTGGTGGGCGAGGATCTGGGGTCCGCGAGTCCGGATCTGCTGCGGCAGATGATGACGGCGTTCGCGAACGCGTTGATGAGCGCGGAGGCGGACGCGGCGTGCGGGGCGCCGTATGGGGTGGCCAGCCCTGAGCGGGTCAACCGGCGCAATGGGTACCGGGCGCGGGAGTGGGACACCCGGGCTGGGACGGTGGAGCTGGCGGTACCGAAGCTGCGGGAGGGCTCCTACTACCCGGAGTGGCTGCTGACCCGGCGCCGGCGGGCCGGGCAGGCCCTGGTCAGCGTGGTCGCGACCAGCTACCTGCTCGGTGTGTCGACCCGGCGGGTGGAGAAGCTGGTCGAGCAGCTGGGGGTCAAGGGCCTGTCGAAGTCCCAGGTCAGCCAGCTGGCCCGGCACTTGGATGCGCAGGTTGAGGCGTTCCGGACCCGGCCGCTGGACGCCGGCCCGTACACGTTCTGCTGGGCTGATGCGCTGACGGTCAAGGTCCGCGAGGTCGGGCGGACGGTGAACGTGCACGCCCTGATCGCCGTGGGCGTCAACGCCGACGGCCGCCGGGAGATCCTCGGCCTGGACCTGGCCAGCAGCGAAGACGGCGCCGGGTGGCTGGCGTTCTTCCGCGGGCTGGTCGCCCGCGGCCTGTCCGGGGTGCTGCTGGTCACCTCCGACGCCCACATCGGTCTGGTCGAGGCCATCGGCTCGGCGCTGCCCGGCGCGGCCTGGCAGCGCTGCCGCACCCACTACGCCCGCAACCTGCTCACCACGGTCCCCAAGTCCGCCCAGCCCTGGGTGGCCACCCTGCTGCGGACGATCTTCGACCAGCCCGACGCCGAACAGGTCCACGCACAGTACGACCGCCTCGTCGAGGCCTTAGCCGCGAAGTCCCCCACCGCCGCCGACCACCTCGATGAGGCCCGGGCTGACCTGCTCGCCTTCACCGCCTTCCCCCGCGAGGTCTGGCGGCAGACCTGGTCGAACAACCCGCAGGAACGGCTGAACAAGGAGATCCGCCGCCGCACCGACGTCGTCGGGATCTTCCCCGACCGCGCCGCCGTCATCCGCCTCATCGGCGCCGTCCTCGCCGAGCAGAACGACGAGCGGACCGAACAGCACCGCTACATGGGCCTGGAGCTACTCGCCAAGTCCCGCACCGTCCACACCAGACACGACACCACCGACGAGGAGACCGACCTGGCCGCAGTCACCGCACAGAATCACACCGGATCACCGGTGGTCGTCTCATACACCACCCCTCCGGACGCGACCCGCGGGCAGGAAAAGCTGTCCAAGAAGACCCGGCACAAGCTGCTGTGCGCCCTGGCCGACCTCGGCGACGCCGGCCGGCAGATCGGCGCCGCCTGGCGCGCCAAAGAGCTCCTCCGTGACCTGGCCAAACACTCCCCCAACCGCACCGGCCTGGCCGCTACCCGGGACAAGGTGAACCAGGCGCTGGAGACGTTCTTCACCTTCGCCGCCACCACCGGCGCGACCGTCCCGGAGATCCAGACCCTCGCCGAAACCGTCTCCACCTGGCGCACCGAGATCGCCCGCGCCGCGCTCACCGGCCACAGCAACGCCGCCGCCGAAGGCGTCAACCGCCTCGTCAAACTCCTCTACCGCAGCGCCTTCGGCCTCACCAACGTCAGCAACCAGCAACGCCGATCCCGCTACGCCGCCTCCCGATCCACACGCCCGGAATGGCTACACACAGCCACAAGAGCCACGTCACAACCCGTAGCAGCATAACTACAAAATCCGCTTAGGTGCGAAGAGCCGCCAAACCCGACGGCGTGATGCGGTGGAACCGCATCTGAGTGGGCGTCCAGCACGTGGCTTCCTTCGCCATGAGGTCAACCGGTCGCGGGGGGGTGCTGTTCGTCGAGAGCAGCTGACGGACACCACGATGAGACCTCACACGTACGACAGTTTTCGCCGGGCCGCGGCTCGGCGACGCTGTCGTCGTGCCATGCGGTGACCAGCTCGGCGACGACCTGACGTGCAACCTGGCGAACCGCTGGGTCGGCGGGCACCAGAACATCGACAATCCCCTGGGTCGGGCTGAGTTGCTCTACCTCGATCCGAGCGGTGTCTCGGTTGCCAGGCAGGGCTCCCTGCCAGAGCAGCCCCACTGCGACGGCAAGCTGTGGGAACGCTTGCAGGAGGCCGAGTCCGTCAGGAAGCTGGCGTCGTCGGGTCGTCTTCACCTCCCGCCATACCCACCCGTCGCAGTCGCGGTACAGCAGGTCCGGGTTCGCGATCACGACTGTGTCGCTGACGGTGTCGTGGACGGTGATCTTCGGTTCGACGCGCACGATCGCGTCCGGCGGCAACGTCGCGAGCGGGCAGATCCCTGGGTGCCACCTCAGGGCGTCGTGGCCTACCTGGGCTTCCTCCCCGGTGGTCACCCAGCGGTCGGCCGCCCAGGACTGGGGGTCATCTGGAAGATCAGTGGCCAGACATCCCTGATGCGGTTCTCGCTGGTGCGCCCGCCGTAGCCAGGCGTGAACCGCTTGACCACGCAGCGCGGCTGGTCCGTACTCGATGTCCGTGTTTCGGGGAAGGCAGACCCGGCGCAGGTATTCCCGGGCCGGGCAGTCTTGGTAGTCGCGGCCGTTCGTGGCCGACCAGGTGCGCCGTGATGGCACAGCCCCGGTGCCCGGCGTGATCGGCAACAGACGTGGCAGGCGCGGCAACGCCGGACAGGCTGTGATCAGTTTGCAATCGACGCAGTAGCTCCCCGGTGTGTAGGCACCACCACTCGGGCTCGACGCAGCGGCTCCTGTCCGTGGCGCAGGTACAGCTCCACGGCTTCATCCACTGAACCATCGAAGATCACACGGGCCGCAACGTCTGCGCAACTGATCTCGACCACTCGCACCCGCTGCGCCCTCGACGCCACCCCCACCGGGTAGGGTTGTGGATTCCACTGATCCGCAACCCGGTTTCCACTCGCCGCCACAAACGCGGCCACCGCGATCTCCGCGCGACTACGGTCGCGTGGCTTCATGGGGACTGTTGGAAGCCGTAGAACACGCAGCCGACCGTCCGCGGTTTCGTACCGGCGCCCCCACGCACAGACCTCATACACTTCGCGGCCATGTGCACCAGCCGTGGCGGACTGCACCACCCACAGGTCCCGCAGCGGCCGAAGCCCGCTGACCCCCACGTCAGCCTCGTCATGAAGCGCCGACCCGACATACGCGTTGACCGCGTGGCCGATCCATCGGGCGACCGCCGCATGCACCACCGGCTTCGCCGGGTCAACAACTACCCGTTCGACCGCCGCATCAACCCCGAAGCCATCGAACTCCACCAGGTCCAGCACCTGCATTACACGGCCCAGCGGAAAACCTTCCAGGGTTCGAGGTCTGCGACGGTCAGAAACCCGCGGATGCACCTGCGGTCTGGCTCGGGCTGCCGCGAACTGCGCACACCCCTGCTCCCGAGCGTGGGATGCAAACATCCGAAAGTGGTCGGCATCGCCAATCACTCCGCCGGGCGGCACCCAAGACCCCACCGAACCCCCAATGGAACATTGACATCGGCAAGCTAGGTCACGAAAGCGGGGTATCGACGATCCTCATCTAGAACACAACATCTCCATGCCGCCCGCCGTAGCTGGATGCTACGAACAGTAACAGCCTGGACGAAGGTGGCCGCCACGGTCAAGGGGGCGGCTGCCGGCAGGGTGGACTACCTCGGCCATAGTCCTCGATCGTTTGAACACGTGGATCACATCCCGGACGGTGTCCTCAGCGGCGGCCACCAGTCGGGCGATCGGTGGCACCGGCGTCCCGGACGACGACGCGAGGATCATCAACCCACGGCGGATCCGGTTCGACTCTTGGTGGCCCCGTCGGACCTACCGCAGTAGATACCGGCTCTCGTCCTGACTCAGGCCACCGGCTCTGATAGGCACAGACATCACGCATCCCCAGATCACCCCGCGAGATCAACAATGAGCCCGGTCCGCACTCAAAACTCGCATCCGGCCCGGCGCGTCGCCAACCCGGTCAAAGTTGGTAGTCACCGCACCAGCCAACCCGCTAGCCCACCCACAGAAGGTCTCATGGATGCTGCGGTCCGGGCTGCCGGCGACGTCGAGGTACGCCCATTCGTGCCCGGATTGTCAGCGGCCACGGGAGACTGCCCGGAGATGGTCACGTAGGTGCCCGTTGGCGGACATGGGATCTGTCCGCTGGCGGTCATGGGATCTGCCCGACACGATGTCGTTGCCTCGCTGCTTGCGGCGGTTGGGGCTCCTCTTCGGGTGTGCTGGCGGTGCTGAAGCGCCGTCGACCCGAAGAGGGACTACTTGAGGTGTGCCGAGGAGATCATGGAGATGTTGGAGGCTTTCGACCTGACCGGGTCGTTGCGGGACGCCGCGGAGCTGGCGGGGTGTTCGCATCACACGGTCGCCAGGCATGTGGCTGCTCGTGGTGCGGGCACGTTGAGTGACCGGTCGGTGCCGCGGCCGCGGTTGATCGATGAGCTCCTGCCGAAGCTTGAGGAGTGGATGGAACGTTCGCGCGGGAAGATCCGCGCCGATGTCGCGCACGAGAAGCTCATCGCGTTGGGGTATGGGGGTTCGGAGCGGACGACCCGTCGGGCGGTCGCGCGGGTGCGGGTGGCGTTCAAGACGGGGCGGGTGCGGGTGCACCGGGGCGTGGGTGAGCGAGCCGGGGATGTGGTTGCAGTACGACTTCGGTGACGGGCCGGTCATCGAGGGGGTGAAGACGGTGCTGTTCTGCGCGTGGCTGGCCTGGTCGCGGTTCCGGGTGGTGCTGGCGTTGCGGGACAAGACGATGCCGAGCGTGTTCGCCGCGCTGGATGTAACGTTGCGGCGGGCCGGTGGCGCGCCGAGGTATGTGCTGACCGACAATGAGAAGACGGTCACCGTCGAGCACGTGGCCGGGATCGCGGTGCGTAACCCGCAGATGCTCGCCTTCGCCCGGCACTACTCGCTGACGGTGTGCACGTGCGAGCCGGCCGACCCGGCCAGCAAGGGTGGTTCGGAGTCGACGGTCAAGATCGCGAAGGCGGACCTGGTCCCGAAGGAGGCGAACCTGCTTGGCGCCTACGTCTCGTTCGCGGAGCTGGAGGCGGCGTGTGAGGCGTTCTGCGGGCAGGTCAACGCCCGCGCCCACCGGGTGACCCGGCGCTCGCCTGCGGACATGCTCGCCGAGGAGCAGGCACGGCTGCACCGACTGCCGGACGTGCCGCACACGGTCGCGTTCGGCCTGACCCGCACGGTGGCGGCCAAGACACCGATGGTGGCCTTCGACGGTGGGCAGTACTCGGTGCCCCACCGGCTGCTCGGGGCGCAGGTCTGGGTCCGCACCCATGGTGTTGGCGAGGACGAGCAGGTGATCGTCGTGCACGTCGGCGATGCCGGTCCGGTTGAGGTTGCCCGGCACCGACGGGCCACCCCGGGCAGCCCGAAGATCGACGACGCGCATCTCCCGGCCGCCCCGGCCGGCACGCTGGCTCGCGCCCCCAGGGCCCGCACCCTGGCCGAGACACAGTTCTTGGCGTTGGGTGACGGCGCCCGGTTGTGGTTGACCGAGGCCGCCGCCGCGGGCACCACGCGGATGCGCATCAAGATGGCAGCCGCGGTAGCGACCGCGAAGCTCCTCAACGGCGCCGAGGTGGGCTGGGCGCTCGGGCACGCCGCGGTCAACGCCCGCTTCGGCGAGGACGACCTGGCCTCGATCCTGGCCCACCGGGCCCGCACCCGCCCCGGGCAACCTCACCGGGCCGGTGAAGACCACAGCCTCACCCAGGGCACCGCGAGCTGGGCCGCGCTCGGCGCCGCCGGTCAAGGCGAGGTGAGCGCGTGAGCACCACAACCCGCCCCGGATCGACGAACGCCCTTATCGCAGCGGGTGTTCGGGCCGCACCGCCGCTGCCGGAGGATCTGGAAGCGTTGCTGCGCAGGCTGCGGCTGCCACACATCCGAGCCCTGGCGCCCGAGGTGATCGCGACCGCGAAAGCCCAACGCTGGGAACCGGCCGAAGTGCTCCGTGCCCTGTTCGGAGCCGAAGCCGCCGGACGCGACCGCTCCGCGTTGGCGACCCGACGCGCCGCAGCGGCCTTCCCCACCGGCAAGACCTTCGACGCGTGGAAGCCGCAAGCCAGCTCCATCCCGGCACCGACCCAGCAAGCGCTACGCACCCTGGAATGGCTGCACCGACGGGAGAACCTGGTCCTCTGCGGCCCGTCCGGCACCGGGAAGACGTTCCTGCTCGAAGCACTCGGCCAGCACGCCGTCGAGAACGGGCTCAAGGTCGCCTGGCTCACCCTGGAAGACCTCGCAGTGCTGCTACGCCGACACCGCGCCGACGACACCGTCAGCAAAGCCATCGCCCGAGTGCTACGCGCCGACCTCGTGGTCATCGACGACATCGGCCTGCTACCAGTCGCCACCGACGCCGCCGAAGGCCTCTACCGCCTCGTCGATGCCGCCTAGGAGAAACGATCCGTCGCGATCAGCTCGAACCTGCACCCGGCAGCCTTCGACGAGCTGACGCCCAAGACCCTGGCTACCGCGACCGTCGACCGGCTGCTACACCACGCCCACATCTGCCAAACCAGCGGCGACTCGGTGCGGCTGTCCCAAGCACTCGCCGGGCAAGGGGTGAGTCCCTTGACCTGACCCGAGGCCCGGCGGTGGCCAGCGCTGGGCAGATCCCATGGCCACCACCAGGCACATCTCGTGACCGTCACCGGACAGGTTCCACGAACACCCCCGGGCAGAACTCAATGACCCTTGACACCGGATCGAAGACCCGTACCGAGTCCCGGACCGAAGGTCGGAGCGAGTCGCGGACGGGGACCGTCCCCGAACCGGCCCGTCTGGCCGGCCGCCGTCCACCCGGACCCGTCCGTGGGCGTCGTCCCGCCGCCGGCCGCGATACCGCATCGAGGCCGACCCGCTGGCCGCCGCCCATTCCATTTTCGGGACGACACCTGTGTGTGCGCCGGTACGCGTCTGCGGCTCAATCGACTGCGCGGGTGAGCAGCGTCGGATCGCCACGCAGGATCCGAAGACCGAGGGCCTCCTGCGGGATCCGCTGTCGATCGTGAAGTAGGCGCCCGACGGCATCGTGGAACTCGTGCGGCAGCCAGGCAAGTAACGGGGCGGGCTCGCTGATGCCGATGTTGGATCTGTCCGGGCGCGGAACGCCATGAGCGAGCAGCCACTCGTAGAGCGCGACGGCCGGTTGCAGCGGTGGTAGGTGGTGCGCTATGGCTGCCGCGGCGGCGTTGAGCGCGATGCGCAGACCAGCGGCGTCCAGGTCGCCCACGTAGTACAGGGCGGCTGGCGCCGGGTCCAGAAGGGGCACGGCCGATATGGAGGTCGGAAACTGGTTGCCGCAGCCCCATCCGACGTGCAGGTCCGGGCGAACGCCAGGATCCAGCTCACGGGCCGCCGTCAGGAGGGAGTGGAACGTTGCGTTGTTCTCGGCGACCAACAACCGGGTCGGTCCTGTGCCCGGCACGTGCTGGGATGGGAAGGGAATCGGGGTCGGGTAGCAAGCAAGCAGGTCAAGGGTCAGCGCCCCCGTCGTGAACAGTCGCTTCGTGGTCTCGACAGCGAGTGCCTTCTCGTCGTCGATGATCTCCAACGAGCGTTCTTCGATGGGTACGGGCTGGGCGTCAGGGTTGTTGCGCAGCCAGGTGGCGATCCTGTCGAGCAGGTGGTGCTCGTCCGGCCGGGTGGCGATCGCGGCGGCTGCTTCCAGCCGCTGGGGCCAGACGCGCTTCACCTGCGCTGCGCGAGCGGCATGGCGGATCGTGGGCTTGCCGATCCACAGCGGCAGGGGTGGCTGTGTCCGATGGTCCCAGCCGGGCCGCGCTTTGGGCAGCACGAGGGTACCGGCTTCAGCGAGCCGGCCGAGGGCTGCGGCAAGTTGGGCTCGCGCTGTTGGGTCACCCACGAGCAGGGGGTCGGCCGTCGTCACGTGCCGCAGTAGGCAATCGATGCGGACTCTGCTGGCTGGTTGCTCGGCGAGGTAGCTGGAGATGATGTCGTCGAGTGCGCGGGTCATGCCGAAGCCGCCGCCTCGGAAGGGTCCGTGTCCCGACCGGGCGGTTCGTCGTGCGCGACGCGGACGCCGCTGACGAGGCGCTGTTCGGGCTCGGCGGTGGGTGTGTCGTCCGGGACAATGTAGCGGCGGTTTCGGGTTCGCCCGGGTCGGTTGTCCAGTCGGATCACGTTGGGGAACCGAGATACGGCGTCGGGATCCTTTACTCCGGTGGTGTACACCAACTGGATCTTGTGTGCGGCGGCAACGGCTCGCTGGAGCCCGATAAGGCTGCCGTGGGAGGCGCGGCCGATGGGGTTGTCCAGCAGCAGGACGCCGCCGGACCGATCGCGGCGTCCGGCGTTCACGGCGCGCAGGGCTGCGATGGTGCAGTACAGCGCGACGCAGACGGTCAGCTTCTCCCCGCCGGACCACTTGCCGAGCCGGGTGATGTCCTCGGTGGTGGCGACCAGGTCCAAGGTGGGTTTGAGGACCTTCACGGTGAAGCCACGCGTTCCGGCCGCCTCGTGGACGGCGTCCTTGAGCAGTGGTAGTCCTTCCGGTTTGACACCGTCGGCGATTCGCCGCTCCACCACGCGGTTGACGTAGGTGCGCAGGTCGGTGTCGCTGGCGGGAGGTTCGAAGGCGATCCTGAGCATCTGCTTGCCGGACCAGCCTCCCGTCTTGGTCGTCACCCGCGAGTACCGTTCTGCCTTGCGCAGGGTGTCGAGTGTGTTGGACACGAGGCGGGCGAGGGAGTCGGTCACGATCGCTTGATCCATGGCGATGTCGGCAAGCTCTCCGTCGATCATGTCCGCACGCAGTCTGAGCTGCTTCGCCAGCGTGTCCGCGTGCTGCGCCAGCACCTCCTCAACGTCACGCAGGACCCGGTCTTTCGCCGGCGTGGCCACGGCCGGGTACCGACTGCCGATCGTGCGTAGATCTCCGACCGCATTGGCCCGTTTGACCGCGGCATCGTGCGCCCGCTTCTGTGCGGCATTCAGCTTTTGCACAAGCGTCTGCTTCTGTGCCTTCGCTTCGTCGTCGGTACCAACGAACGGCACGGCATCCAAGCCGGACGGTTCGGGCAGCCCGTCAGCGAGCAACTCGAACGCCGTGGCCCGACTTCGGCACTCGGTCTGCTTGGTGTCGAGCTCGCCGAGTTCCCGCTCGGCGGTCGTGCGTCTCTCGACACATGCCTGACCGGCCTGGTCATGCTCGGCGGCCAGGTCGTCGGCCTGCTCCGGCGTGGTCGGTTCAACCGGGAGCGCGCGCTTGGGAGGATCGGTGCGTCGCGCTCGAATCTTGGCGAGCGCCGCTGAGTGCCGTTCGATGTCGCCAGAGGCGCGGCCCTTCCGGCCGACCGCATCCTCCTTTGCCTCCCTGGCGGCCACGAGTGCCGTCGCCCGGGCCTGCTTCGTCTGCCCCTCCGCGGTGGTGAGCAGGGCTGCCGCCCGTTGGATTGCTTCGGCAGTGACGCCGGCGAGGGCCTCGGTCTCGGCCGCCAGCGCCGCGGTCAGGGTGCGTTCCCGCTCGGCCAGCACCGACTGTGAAGCCTGGACCTGCCAGGCGCGGGCGGCCTCCCGGTGCCGAGCACGCAGGGTGTCGAGGGATAGTGCCGCGTCATCAGGGACGTCGGGCTGCGCTTCAAGGAAAGTCAGACCCGCCGCCTCGGTCCGGTACCCGGTGGCGGTCCCCCGCTCGGTATCCGCGCGCACACCCTGTTCGGTAGCGGTGTCAAGAGCCTGGTTCGCGCCGTTCGTATGCTGCTCCGCGAGCTCGTGAGCCTCCTTCGAACGCGACTCGGCCTCGGCGAGGTCGCTGCGCCACTGCACGGCTGTCCCGGTCTTCTGGATGAGGCCGGACAGGCGATCACGGGCACGCTCGATACCGGAGATCTCGCCCTGGGCCCGCTGCTCGGCTGCCGCGTCTTCGGCTTCCGCGTCGTCAAGTTCGGTGAGGTCGGAGCGGGCCTTTCCAAGTGCCGTCTCGATGCCGCTGAAGGTGCGGTCGAGGTCTTCGATGCGGCCGGTGAGGCTGCCGAGGTGTCCGGCCGGGCAGTCGGCGAGCAGTTCGGTGAGATCGCCGAGCAGCGACCGGTCGGCCTCACGTGCTTCGGTCAGACGGGACTGCTGCTCGTCGTATGCCTCAGCGCGGTCCGTGACCTGTCGTACGCTGCTGTCGGCCCAGGCCGAATCGACCAGGCCTCGATGCAGGCCGGTCCATACGGGATCGGCGCCGTCGGAGTCTTGCCGGGTGAAGCCGACGATCGTGGCGGCGGCGTGTGCGGTGTAGACGCCGACGAGCGCGATGGTCGCCGCGTCGAGGCCGGCGAGCGCGGTAGCGGCGGCGTCGCCCTGGTCGGTAGGGATGACGACACCGACGCCGAGGCGCGCGAGGTCCGGGTCCGTCACCGTTGTCAGCAGGCGCGTGCCGGGCAGCAGCATACGGAGGTGGGCCCAGCCGGATTCGCTGGTGATCCCGTGTTCGCCCAGTATGGCCTGCACTCGCTCGGCGTCCAGGGTGGTGGGGAGAAGCCCAGTGCGGGCGTGTATGTCGAGGATGCGTTGATCGTCGATGCGTTCGGCTTCCAGCCTGACCAGCGCGACGTCGGTGTCGAGGATTGCATCCGACAGCCGGCGGTTCAGGGTGTCCGATTCCGCCCAAAGGTCGACGGGTGCGTCGCCGGTTGCCTCGGTTAGATCCTGCACCCGCTCGTGTGCGGCGAGCTTGGACGCGCGTTCGGTGAGCGCGGCGTATTCCGCCGCGAGCCGGCTGCGGTCCGCGTCGAGTCGGGCCTGCTCGCCGGCGAGCCCTGTGAGCTTGCTGGTCAGTTCCATTCGCGCAGCTGGGCGTTGTCCGCGGCGACCATGTATCTCATCGAGGATTCCGGTGAGCGTGGCGTGTTGTTCGGCGAGGACCCCGTCGTGCTCGGCTGGATCTGTCTGCTCGTTGGGCAGCATGCCGTCCCGGACGGCCTTGTTTAGTTCAGTGGCGAGCGACTCCAGTCGAGCGGTAGCGGTCGCCGCATCCTTGTCGGCCGCCTTGCCGTCCCGGCCAGCCTTCGTCGCCGCCGCGCGGTGAACCTCGACCTGTGCTCTCGCTGTCGTGGCCGCTTCGGCAGACGTCTTGGCCCTCGCGTCGTGGGTGTCGACGAGGGTGAGCAGCCGGGTTCTCAGCCGTGCGGTGTGCTCATCATGCTCGCGACGCAGTGGCGCGGTACGCTCGCGTTCCTGGTTGGCCTCCTGCCTGGTGCGCTCCAGCGCGTCTTCCAACTCGCCCTTGACCGCCACGTGCTCGGCGGCTTCCCAGGCGGCGACGAGTGCGGCGGCGTCGGTCATGTCCGTTTCTGCCTTGCGCAGTTGGTCCTCGGCGATAGCCGCGCGCATCTGGGCGGCGCGTTCCTCATACAGGTAGACGAGTTCGTACGCGGCGCCACCTTCGGTCACCGCCGTGGCACGGCGCTTCTCGATGTCGCCGCGCTGACCGGCGAGCTCGCCGATCCGGCCGTCTGCCTGTGCAGTAGCCGCGGCGAAGGCGGCAGAGAGTTTGGTCGCCTCGTCGATCGCCTGCTGGTGGGCGACCGCTGATGCATCAACCTCCTGTTGGCAGAGGTTGATGCGACCCAGTCCAGTGGCGGCCTCGAGGCAAAAATTGCGCTCGGCTGTCTTGGCGGGTTTGGTCGCGAGCAGCGACGCGATCGACGCCAGTCGGTCGGCGACGCTGATCGCGTCCTCCGGCGCGACTGTGAGGTCGATGAGCAGGTCGATGAACTCTCGGGCGGAGGAGAACCTGAACAGGTCCTCCACGCCGCCCTCGACGTGGTTCATCTGCTTCTGCGTGCGAAACAGCGACGGGTCGATCTCCCGACTTGTCAGCGCCGTCGACCACTCGTGTTGCTTCTCTGTGGTAACGAGGTCCATGGCCTGCGGGTATTTCGCCGCGAGTTCCTTCAGCGCGGAGACAAATCCGGTCCGGCGCCGCGGCGCGCAAGTCTCGTCGAGGATCGGTAGCCGCTCAAGGTCGAGCACGCCCGGCACCACATAGAATGCGTAGAAGGTCGTATCGAGCCGGTCCCGTGCGCGGTCGGCCTCGGCGGGACGGCGTAGGTCGGACCATTCGTAGACGACGCCGGTGATCAGGACGCGGTCCGGCGAGCCATCCAGTGTCTCGGAGGTAACCGGATGCCACGCAGCGACCGCGTGGGCGGTGTCGCCGCTGTCGACGTAGTCGGTCAGGCTTCGCTTCACTGACCGCCCCATGAAGTCGATCGCTCGCGGCAGCAGAAGCGCGTAGAACAGCGACAGCAGCGAGGACTTGCCGCCGCCGTTGCGCAACCACACCACCGTGTCGGCAGGGCGACTGCTGCCGTTGTTCGGGACGGTGAGGTCGAGCGTGACATCGGTGAAGCGGGCAGACCGTTCCCCGACCGAGTACAGCCGGAACGCGGCCAGATGATAGGTCACTGGCCCTCCCCGTTGCCGTCACCAGTCAGCTGGGAGGCGTCTGGCGGGTGGCCTGGCGGGCGGCGGGCGATCTCGGCGAGAAACGTGTACGCCGGTTCGGTGGCCATGTCCTTGACCTGGATGCGGAACCGTTCGGTGAGCATCCAAGTCCCACCGGCGCTGTCGGCGCGGGCCATGCCCTGCTCGACGAGCCAGCCGAGGATGTTGCGGATCCAGTAGAGGGTGCATTTGGGTGACAGTCGTCCGGCTGCGCGACCCTTGTCTCCCACCAACGTGGAAGGCATCTCATGGTAGGCGCGCCACGCCTCGTCCAAACCCTCGTCGGGAACCGGCTCACCGGCGGCGTCGTGTGCCTGCATCCGCTCGCACATAGAGCGCAGCCACTGTTCGAACTCGACGTCCGCGACGCGGCGGATCCGGTCCTCCTCCAGATCGGCCGGCGTCGGATACGCATAGGCGGCCACGCCGACCAAGACAAGACCGGCCATCAGGCGGCCGATTCGGGTGGCCGTGTTGGGCATGTCAGAAACGCGGAAGGCGAATGGCGACTCGGGGCTGACGCCGAGCACGAGTCCGAAGTCGCCGTCGGACAGGACGCGGGCGTGCAGACCGTGCAGGATCGCGTCGGTAGCGATACGGAAGTCGGACTCCGTGCGGTATCGGCCGAGTATTCGCCGGTATTCCTGGCTGCGTCCTGGCCGCTGGGTGGGCTGAAGCGCGTACGCGATCAAGGTTCCGATGTCGGTGTGATCGTTCTGCGTCAGCGTCATGCCGTCTCCGCGTCGATCAGGGGTGCGTGGCTACCGGTTGTGGGCACGCGGTCGCCAAGGCTTCCGCGTGTGGGGCGATGATCAGGTCGTCGCCGTCCCATCCGGGCAGGTCCAGCTTCAGCTCATCGCCGTCCGCGACGGCGCGCGGGCCCAGGATTCGGGTCGTGAGATCAACCGACGCCGTCCGCTCGGCATCGACCTCCTCCGGGGCGAAGCACCACAGGGCAGCCAGGGCGAGGATCTCCGCGGTCCATCGCCGGTCGGCCGCGTCTTCCTGATCGGGGTCGGTCAGCGCGTCGGCGAGCAACGCGGACAGGCGGGTGGGCAGCCCAGTTCTCAGCACGATCCGACGTGCAGCGTCCACGATGTCCGGCCGGATCGTCGGCGGGTCTGGATCTCCCGCCTCGTCCTCGTCGTCAAGGTCACGGTCCTCGCCGGTCAGGTCCCGGATCGCCCACAGGTCGTAGACCAGCCGGTACAGGCGGGGCAGTTTCGGCGGCCGAGGGCCGGTGATATCCGACAGCCACCTGTCGGTCACTAGCAATGCGGTTTCGCTGTCCAGGCCGAGCAGCGGGCCGAGGATCTCGCCGCCGATGTCGGGCAGGTATCCCAGTGCGGGCGGCCGGAACGACTGGCGGTCCTGTTCCTCCAGGAACACGCTGCGTGCGGTGATGACCTGCCGGTGCAGCGCGTCGTGGCGGCGCGAACATTCCGTGAGCAGTCCCGCGATCCGGGCCGCAGCCGCGGTGACCTGCTGGTCGGCGACTTCCAGCGACTCTCGTACCTTGCCGAGCAGCCGATGCTCGGCCTCCATCCGGGCGGCGATGTGCTCCCGTGCCGCGGTCAGGCGTTCCGGTACCACCGTTGCCCACTCCTGGATGACCGCGCGCAGATCGCGGCGGGTGTTCTTGATCAGCTCGTGGAGGTCCTCCGCCAGCGAGACCGACAGCAGCCGGGCCCGGACCGCGGCCCGTTCCGCGGCGTCGAAGGCGCCCTTGGCCAACTGGCGTTCCAGCAAGACCTCGTTGGCGACCTGCTCGTCTTCGACATCGAACTCCAGGCCACCGACCAGCGCGTTGATCGCGTCCCGGGTGACGTTGAGGACGACCTCGCCGCGGACCGGGTCCTCCCGCTCGATCAGCAGCCGGAACTGGACTTGCCGCTGCTGGTGGGTTCTGGCCTCGTCGGTGTAGTCGCTGATGCGGTAGGTGAAGGGCGCTTCGCGCTCCGCCCTGTTGAGCAGGGCGTCCACGGTGTACTCGCCAACGCGGCGATGCTCGGACTCGGAACGGTCCGGTGCGCTGCGCCGGGCGAGCCTCGCAAGTCCTCCGGCAACATCGTCGTAGGTCGCTTCCTCCTCGAATCCCTGCTGGGCGATGACCAGATCGATCGCGGCAAGGGCGAACGTCGCGACGTCGTAGGTGCCCACCGGCCAGTCCTGCCGGCTCGCTGCAACGATCAACTCGGTGATCGGGCGTGAACGCATGAGCACCGCCACACGGGCGGGAAAGGTGCGGTCGAAGACTGAAAGCCGAAGACTGAAAGCTCAGCCGACGCCGGTGCGCCGGCCACGGCCGAGCCACTGGGCACGGCGAACAGTTCGTCCATTCATCCTCTTCCCGCGGACCGGTGCCCGTACCGTAACCGTAAGTACTGACGATTCGCGTGGCCGGCCTAGGCGGCCGGCCGTCAGCGGGCGAGATCGGCCGCCGACGCGGGCAACCGAAGGTATCGGCCTTGCTGGTTCATTGCCGGCATCAGGTCGAGGCCGTCGCGAGTTCCGCATGAGGGTCGGATCCGCCAGCAGCGCCCGCTTCGACGCCACGGCTGTGCTGATCGAAGGCATGACCATCACCGACCAGAGCGCCGTACGTGAGGCGCAACGATGGACCACCGGGCAGCGAGGTCCGCTGATCGACGGACCCAGCGAACACCTCCGGGCCGACCTATCGGCCTTCGTCGCCGAGGCCCTCGGCGCGCGATCGCTGGCAGCCACCGGTCCGGCCGCGGACGCCTGTGCGCTGGAGCGGCTGCTCAAGGAGATGGCGACAGGACCGCGGCCGCCACGAGCAGGACGGCCGACCTGGCCGAGCGCGCCGTGGGACGCCGCCGACACGGTCACCAGGATGGCCATCGACATGAGGTAGCGATCATCGAGGTAGGTCAGCATGGCCGCCAGGAACTCACCGCCGCATTGGGCACCGCTAAGAAGGACCTGACCGCCGAGGTCCGCAGGCTCCTCTGCGGCGAGCACCCGAACTGTGGCGACCGGCTGAAGCCCGTGCTGCCTTGATCATTCACGGGTAGGGCAGGCTTCGCTCGCGGGCTGGCTTTGGTGATCTTCGCCTCCAGTTCTGATCTTGTTTTCAGGGGGTGCCCGACGCTGGATGCCCGGCTGTCGCGCCGGGGTGGGCGCCGGTTCCATAGGCCGGCAGGGGGTCCTCGGGTTGTAGGGTCAGGGTCGGGGCGGTGCGGCTCAGGATGGAACCAGGGCGAAGGCGGTGCGGAAGCAGGTTTCCAGCTCCCGTGCCCACGGCCAGGTCCGCGGTATCTTGATCTTCCGTTTGCGTTGCCCGCGGACCAGCCGGGCGGCGGTGTGCAGCAGGGTGTAGCGCAGCGTCTTGGGCTCGGCTTTGGCCAGGGATCCGGTCAGGCACAGCAGCCGCAGCCAGCACAGCAGGTCACAGGCGGTCATTGCCGCCACGCACCAGGCCTGGTTGATCTCAAAGGACGTCGAGGGCAGGTGCTGGATGCCGGTGTCCTTCGCGCAGCGGATCCGGTCTTCGACCCGGGCGTGCGGGCGGTGCCGGGCCTCCAGGAAGACTGGCTGCCCGGTGGGGGTGTTGGTGGCCAGGAGCTGGTAGCGCCACCCATCGGCCTCCTCCAGCACCGACAGCTGCGCCCCCGCGCTGGGGCGTTCCCGCCGGCAGATGATGCGCATGCCGGCCGGCCAGTTGGGCAGCTTGTCCCCGCCGGCGGAGTCCCGTAGCAGCCCGGTCAGCTCCACCACCCCGGCCTCATCCAGCTCACGAGGCGTCCCGTCGGTGTCCCACACCGCCTGCCAGGCGACTTCGGGCACCTGGTCGATGGCGGTACGGGCCCGCTCGTCCACATCGAAGCCGACGGAGTAGTGCACCCGCCGCCCCGGGACCGCGTTCAGCGTGGTGAGGTGCCGGATCAGCTCCAAGGTGGCCCCGGCGCCATCGACGGTGACCAGCACATCCCGGCGGTGCCGGGCCGGGATCTGAGCCAGCGCCTGCTCCAGCACCGCGATGTGGTCCGCGGCGGTGTTGGAGCCGGCGTTGCCCGCTCGTAGCTGGAACGCCAACGACTCCCCGGTGTTATCACACCAGGCCATCAACGGATGGTGACCATAGGTCCGCTTGAACGTCCCCGCGGCCTGCTCCTTGTCGCTGTGGGAGATCAGGATCGAGGCGTCCATCCGCACCACGACCGTCGAGCCGAGGTCACGGTCGCCCACCCGCGAGTGCGGGACCCGCCCGTGCCGCGCCTCGACCAGCCCCCACACGTGCGCCCGGGTCCTGGCCCGCGCCCGGGCCAGGCGGTCCCGCTGCACCGGCCCGATCTCGTTCAACGCCCGCCACACAGTGGGGTCAAAGGCCACCGGCCCGAACAGCTCACCCTGATCCCGCAGCGTGGCCAGGTCCGACATCACCGTCCCCCCACCGGCGATCATCACCGCGGCATCGGCCAGCACCCGCCCCCGGTCATGCACCGGGGCGAACCCCCGCCGGGACAGCGCCGCCGACAACGCCCCGGTCAGGCCGGTGCCATCAGCGATCACCCGCACCATGGCCGACCCGGCGTGCGAGACCACCCCGCCCCCGGCCACCTCCACCGTCAGATCCTTCGACCACGCGCTAAGCTCCACCTGAAAAGTGCTCCAACGCGAGCTAGACACCACCGAGCACCAGCTGGAGACCGGCCGAGCCATCTTCACCCGAGCCCTAGACCTACTCACTGACCCGCAGGCCATGTACGAACAAGCCGACGAGACCGTCCGCAACGTCCTCAACAAAGCGTTCTTCACCCGGCTCTACGTGGACGGAGACAAGATCACCGGACAGACCCTACGGGAACCCTTCGACCTGCTGATCACCAGCTACCAGCGACGCCCACAGACCCACACCGACCGCACCTACCACCGCCGCAGCAACAGCAGCGTGGCCCACAACCCAGCCCACACAACCAGCAGCGCCGCACACCTGACGGCGTGCGACGCTGACGACCACAACCTAAGCGATCTTGACCGGGAAACCCTAACAGACCGGCTCGCTCTGGCCCTTTGGGGCCAGGGTTCGAGTAAGGCTGTTGTGGTGGGGCTGCCGGGAGGTTACTACAACACGAGGGTGCAGGTCAGCGAGCTGGAGTCCCTGATGAGAAAGCTGCCGGAGTCGTCCAAGCCCCCGCGTCTGGCTCGGCAAGGCCCCGTGCCCGGGACCGCCAAGCAGCTTGAGCCCAGCCAGGTTCAGGAGCTCATCGCGGGTTATCTGGCTGGTGCAACTGTCTACCAACTGGGTGACCAGTTCGGCATCGAACGTCGGACCGTGAGCCAGCATCTGCATCGCCACGGTGTGCAGATGCGCAGGCGTGGCCTTTGCTCTGACCCGAATCCGCGAGTAGCTGGGTGAGCTGGTCTGCAGCTGATGTTGTTGATCATTGTGGGGGGTTGTTGCGGTGTTCGGGCGTGTTGGTGGCCCGGGTGTCGCGCCGGGTTCGCGGGTTCCG
>Ga0307470_10000367_pt1 | contig 24692 bp, 22 predicted proteins | sample atmos_gasesAM3C__FD_204565 | JGI IMG/M metagenome (GOLD analysis project Ga0307470, IMG submission 204565) | Hardwood forest soil microbial communities from Morgan-Monroe State Forest, Indiana, United States - atmos_gasesAM3C_05 | ecosystem: Environmental > Terrestrial > Soil > Temperate forest... | reverse complement strand
CAAGTCGGAAGGGGCTGATTGCAACGGAAAAAACGAAAAAGCAATCAGCAAAGAGAAGAACTGTCCTTGACAATCGCTTTCATAGAACCACAGAGTCACAGAGACCTCTGTGTCCTCTGTGTCCCTGTGGTTGCCTTGCTTCGCTGAAATCTCGGAAGCGGGTAAGCTGACCGCATGTGTACCGCCTGAATCAACCTTCCGGAGCAGTTCCGCTCCCTCGCGACGGCAACGCCTTCCATCATCACCGCGACCGTCATCCTCTTGACGTTCGCCCTCATGCTCTTCGCCGAGCGCATCGCGCCGCTTCGCGGGACGGTTGAGCCGAAACTGCGCCGGGTGGCGCGCAATCTGTCGTTGGGCGGCGTATCCCTCGCCATCATGACGCTGCTTCAAGCGCCGTTGCTCCGGCCTGTGGCTTCGTGGATCGTGCGGGAGCGAATCGGTCTCCTGCAGGCAGTTCACTGGCCCCGCTGGATCGAGATGATCGTGGCCATCGTTCTCCTCGACTACACGCTTTGGTGGTGGCACTGGGCGAATCACCGCGTTCCGTTCTTCTGGCGGTTCCACCTCGTGCATCACATCGATCGGGATCTCGATACCTCCACCGCGCTGCGCTTTCACGTCGGCGAGCTGGCGCTGTCGATTCCGGTGCGCGCCGCGCAGATGGTGATCATCGGCGTTGATCCCCACGCGTTGTGGCTGTGGCAGACGATCCTCTTCGGCTCGATCCTTTTTCAACACGCAAACGTCCGCCTGCCGCTTCGTGTCGAGCGCCTGCTGGTTTGCCTGATCGTCACGCCGCGCATGCACGGCATCCATCACTCCGACCGGCTGAACGAGAGCAACAGCAACTGGTCCAATCTGCTCTCGTGTTGGGATTACCTGCACCGAACGATTCTGCTCAATGTGGCGCAACCGGAGATCACGATCGGCATCCCCGCGTACTCCGACCCGTCGGACGTGACGATTGGAAAGATGCTGGTGCTGCCGTTCATTCGTCAGCGCAGCGATTTTCATTTGAACGACGGGACACTCGCGATTCGGGAGCATGAGCCAGGAAACAAGAGTTTGGTTTCGTAGCCTCGCGGCGAAGGGGCAGCTGCATCGTTTGACAACCTTCCGCCGCCTGCCGTACCCTCAAATCTCCTGGACTGATTTGCGGGGCTGCTTGCAACCAGGTTAAAAAAAGCTAAAGAGCCGGCAGTGATCCGCGTTCTGACGCCGATTTTCAGCCCCGCAATTTCCGCGGGGCTTTTTGTTTTCGGGAGAATCGATGGCGCAACCGGACCGTACTGCTGAACTTCGTGAGCTGCTCGATCGCCGCATCCTCGTCCTGGATGGCGCGATGGGGACGATGATCCAGCGCTACCGGCTCGACGAAGCGGCCTTTCGCGGTGTGCAGTTTGCTGCACATCCGCGCGATCTCCGAGGAGCCAATGACATCCTCTGCCTGACGCGCCCCGACGTCGTCGAATCGATTCACCGGCAATACCTCGAGGCCGGCGCCGACATCATCGAGACCAACACGTTCAACGCCCAGGCGATCTCTCTCGCGGATTACGATCTCGTCGAGTACTCCTACGACATCAACAAAGCTGCCGCCGAGCTCGCGCGCAAGGCCTGCGACGCCTACGCCACGCCCGAGCGTCCCCGCTACGTCGCCGGCTCCCTCGGTCCCACGAACCGCACGGCCTCGCTTTCGCCCGATGTGAACAATCCTGCATTTCGCGGCGTGACGTTCGATGAGCTGGTCGACGCCTATTACGAGCAGACGCGCGGTCTCGTCGACGGGGGCGCCGACATCCTCATGCCGGAGACGACCTTCGACACGCTCAACATCAAGGCGGCGCTTTTCGCGATCGAGAAGTACTTCGCCGACACCGGGATCCGACTGCCGATCATCGCCTCGATCACGATCACCGACGCGTCCGGCCGCACGTTGTCCGGCCAGACCGTCGAAGCCTGTTGGAACTCGATCTCACACGCCAACCTGCTCGCCGCAGGCATCAACTGCGCGCTCGGCGCCGCCGAGATGCGGCCGCACATCGAAGAGCTGGCCGCGATTGCGCCGGTCTACATCAGTTGCTACCCGAACGCCGGGCTGCCGAATGCGCTCGGTGAGTACGACCAGACCCCCGAGGAGATGGCGGCGCTGCTGCACGAATACGCGGGAAACAACTGGATCAACATCGTCGGCGGCTGTTGCGGAACCACGCCCGACTTCATTCGAGCCATCGTCGACGCGGTGAAGATGTTCCCGCCGCGCGTGCCGCCGCAGATCGAGAAGCATTTGCGCCTCAGCGGGCTCGAAGCGCTCACGGTTCGCAACGACGGCGGCGAGGGCTCGCAGTTCATCATGGTTGGCGAGCGCACGAACGTCACAGGCTCGCCGAAGTTCGCGCAGATCGTGAAGGCGGGCGATCTCGAGCCGGCGCTGGCGATCGCCAAACAGCAGATCGACGGCGGCGCCAACATCCTCGACGTCAACATGGACGAAGGGCTGCTCGACTCCGAGAAAGTGATGACCGAGTTCCTCCACCTCGTCGCCTCGGAGCCCGATATCGCCCGCGTCCCGATCATGATCGACTCGTCGAAGTGGACGGTGCTCGAAGCCGGCCTCAAATGCACGCAGGGCAAGTCGGTCGTCAATTCGATCTCTCTCAAAGAAGGAGAAGACAAGTTCCGCGAGCAGGCTCGCATCATCCGCCGCTTCGGCGCGGCCGTGATCGTGATGGCATTCGACGAACAGGGTCAGGCCGACTCGATCGAGCGCAAAGTGGCCATCTGCTCGCGCGCCTACCAGATCCTCGTCGATGACGTCGGCTTCGATCCGACCGACATCATCTTCGATCCCAACGTCCTCACCGTCGCCACCGGAATCGAGGAGCACAACAACTACGGCGTCGGTTTCATCGAAGCCGTCCGGCAACTGCACGCGCGGTTTCCGCTCGCGAGTTTCTCGGGCGGCATCAGCAATGTCTCGTTCTCGTTCCGCGGCAATAAGGCCGTGCGCGAGGCGATGCACGCGGCGTTTCTCTATCACGCCATCAAAGCGGGCCTGACGATGGGAATCGTCAACGCCGGACAGCTCGCAATTTACGAAGAGATTCCGCCCGAGCTGCTTGCGCTGGTCGAAGACGTACTGCTCAACCGCCGTCCCGATGCGACCGAGCGCCTGCTCGCGTATGCGGACAACGTGAAACAGGGGCCGGCAACGGCAAAAGAGGAAGAAGCCTGGCGTAGCGGCAGCGTAGAAGAGCGGCTTTCGCACTCGCTCGTCAAAGGGATCATCGAGCATCTCGACGAAGACCTCGAGGAAGCGCGGCAAACCTATCCGAGCGCGCTCTCGATCATCGAAGGGCCACTGATGGACGGCATGAACATCGTTGGCAATCTCTTCGGGGCCGGCAAGATGTTTCTCCCGCAGGTCGTGAAGAGTGCGCGCGTCATGAAGAAGGCGGTGGCCTATCTGTTGCCGTTCATGGAAGCGGAGAAGGCGAAGGCAGGCGACCTCTCGCAACGCGGCAAGGTGCTGATGGCGACGGTGAAGGGCGACGTTCATGACATCGGCAAGAACATCGTCGGCGTCGTTCTCGGATGCAACAATTACGAAGTCATCGACCTCGGCGTCATGGTTTCTGCCGACAAGATCCTCGACACCGCCATCGCCGAGAAGGTCGACATCATCGGTCTCTCCGGCCTCATCACGCCGTCGCTCGACGAGATGGTGCATGTGGCGCGCGAGATGGAGCGTCGCAACTTCGTGCTGCCTATGCTGATCGGCGGCGCGACGACGTCGAAGCTGCACACCGCAGTGAAGATCGCCCCGCGCTACTCGCACGCGACCGTCCACGTGCTCGATGCCTCGCGCGCCGTCGGTGTGGTCAGCACGCTCCTGTCCGACCGCCGCGACGAGTTCGTTCGCGAGCGTCACACCGAATACGAGCACCTCCGCGAAGCGCAGGCGAAACGGCAGAGCGAGGTCAAGATCCTGTCGATCGAAGCCGCGCGCCGCCGCAAGCCGGCGCTTTCGTTCTCGCCCGATCGGCCACCGTTTCTGGGCGTACGCGTCCTTGACGACGTTCCGCTCGAGCGCATCGAGCCGTTCATCGACTGGAATCCGTTCTTTACCGCCTGGGAGCTTCGCGGGCGTTTTCCGCAGATTCTCGACGAGCCACGCGCGAAAGAGCTTTACGACGACGGCCGCAAGCTGCTCCGCGAGATCATCGACAACCGTCTGATTCACGCCCGCGCCGCTTACGGTTTCTGGGCCGCAAATTCGGTTGGCGACGATATCGAGGTGTACGGCGACGAGTCGCGCAGCGACGTCATCGCGCGTTTCCACACGCTGCGGCAACAGCAGGAGACGAACACCGGCCGCAACTACGCTCTGGCGGATTTCATCGCCCCTAAAGAGAGCAGCATCATCGATTACATCGGGGGCTTCGCGGTAACGGCCGGGATTGGAGTGGCCGAGGTCGTGGAACGCTTCGAAAAAGACCACGACGACTACAACGCCATCATGACCAAGGCGCTCGCGGATCGCCTGGCCGAGGGGCTCGCCGAGATGCTGCACAAAGAAACGCGCGCGGAATGGTACGCGCCGAATGAAGACCTATCGAGCGAGGATCTGATCGCCGAGAAGTACCGCGGCATCCGCCCCGCGCCGGGCTATCCGGCATCGCCCGATCATACGGAGAAAGCGACGCTCTTCGCGCTGCTCGACGCCGGACGCGCAGGCATCGAGCTGACCGAGAACTTCGCCATGACGCCGGCTGCCTCTGTCAGCGGCCTCTACTTCGCACACCCGGAGTCGAAGTACTTCTCCGTCGGCCGCATCGGCCGCGATCAGGTCGCCGACTACCACGCGCGCAAGAACATGCCCCTAGGGTTGGTCGAGCGCTGGCTGGCGCCGTCGCTGGCGTACGAGCCGGAGACGGTGGGGTGAGGACGGAACGGTAAAACTGAAGTCCGCGGAGATTAGGAGATGAACCCAACCAAATCCGAGCCAAACGTCATGCAGGCGGTCCCCTTCTTCCGCGTTTCGGACATGGAAGCTTCGCTTCGTTTCTACCTCGATGGCCTCGGCTTCGTGATGACGAAGAAGTGGATCGATGAGGGGAAGCTGCGGTGGTGCTGGCTCGAGATCGGCGAAGCCGCAATCATGCTTCAGGAGTTTCGCAAAGAAAGGCACGATTCGTGGGTGCCTGACGGGAAGGTCGGCGTTGGCGTTTCGATTTGCTTCACCTGCAAGGACGCCCTGGCTATCTATCGCGACGTCGTCTCGCGCGGCCTCGCGGCGTCACGTCCCTTCGTCGGAAACGGGATGTGGTGTACGTCTGTGTCCGATCCGGACGGCTACCGGCTCGAGTTCGAGAGCCTTACGGACGTGCCGGAGGAGACCGTATTGTCGGACGATTAGGCTTGTTGGCTCGATCAAACCATCGAGGTGAAACGCCCACGCAAGGAGTGCGGTCGTCTCGACCGCGGGCAGTCGGGCGTCCTCGCCCGAGTGCGGTCAGGGCGGAGGTCGAAATTCGTCGAGGTTCTCACTTGCTTGCCTGACGTACACACTCCCAGCCAGGCACAACATTCGCTCCGAAAAAAAGTTGCTCCGCGTGTCGATTTCGCCGATCGCCGCTCGTCGTGTAGATAGAGGCAGGGAAATCCTGCTCCGAACGACAAATCAATCGAAGGAGAAAAACAATGCGATTCATGGTGCTGGTCAAAGCGAACAAGGACTCGGAAGCGGGCGTGCTTCCCGACGAGAAGATTCTCACCGCGATGGGGAAGTTCAACGAAGAGCTGGTGAAAGCCGGCGTGATGCTCGCCGGCGAAGGACTGCATGCGAGCTCAAAGGGCGCGCGGGTCCGTTTCTCGGGCGGAAAGAAAACGGTCATCGACGGACCCTTCGCCGAGACGAAGGAGCTGGTCGCCGGCTTCTGGCTGTGGCAGGTGAAGTCGAAGGAAGAGGCGATCGAGTGGCTGAAGCGCGCGCCGTTCGAGGATACCGAGATCGAGATCCGGCAGGTTTTCGAGATGGAAGACTTCGGCGCCAATCTCACGCCGGAACTGCGTGAACAGGAAGAGCGCACGCGCGCGCAGGCCGCCGCGAGGAAGTAGGCCGCGGCGCCGTTGCGCCGGCGTGGTGAAGATGGTGTGATCGGCAGCCATGACGGCTGCCGACATCCATCGCACGATTGATGCAGTCTGGCGGATCGAATCCGCCAGGCTCATCGCCGGCCTGACGCGAATCGTGCGCGATGTCGGCGTGGCCGAGGATCTCGCGCAGGATGCGCTGGTCGCGGCGCTCGAGAAGTGGCCCGAGGCCGGCGTCCCCGACAATCCGGGCGCATGGCTCATGGCAACCGCGAAGAACCGCGCGATCGACACCCTGCGCAAGAACGCATTGCACGAGCGCAAGCATGAAGAGATCGGACGTGATGTCGAGACGGTGGAACCAGATCCCGTGACCGCCCTCGATGACGATATCGGCGACGATCTCCTCCGGCTCGTGTTCATTGCCTGCCACCCGGTCCTCTCGACCGAGGCGCGTGTTGCGCTGACGCTTCGCCTCCTCGGCGGACTGACGACGGACGAGATTGCGCGCGCGTTTCTCGTTCCGGAGCCGACGATCGCGCAGCGAATCGTGCGGGCCAAGCGGACGCTGACCGAGGCGCGCGCACCGTTCGAAGTTCCGCGCGGCAAGGAGTTCGTGGCGCGCCTCTCGTCGGTCCTGCAAGTGATCTATCTGATCTTCAACGAAGGGTACGCCGCGACGGCTGGCGACGATTGGATGCGCCCGCAACTTTGCGACGAAGCGCTACGCCTCGGCAGGATTCTGGCCGAGCTGGTTCCGAGCGAGCCGGAAGTACACGGCCTCGTGGCGCTGATGGAGATCCAGGCGTCGCGTATCGGCGCACGAGTGAACGCGTCGGGCGAGCCGATCCTGCTGCTCGATCAGGACCGCGGACGCTGGGATCACGTTCTCATCAGCCGCGGCCTCGCGGCACTCGCGCGCGGCGAGAAACTCGGCGGCACGCCGGGGTCGTACGCGCTGCAAGCCGCGATCGCAGCGTGTCATGCCCGCGCACATGCAGCCGAGGAGACCGACTGGCGGCGGATCGCGTCACTCTACGAAATGCTGGCCGATCTCACGCCGTCGCCTGTCATCGAATTGAATCGCGCAGTAGCGGTGGGAATGGCGTTCGGTCCGGCCGCGGGGCTGGCACTGGTCGACGAGCTCCGCGCGGAGCCTTCGCTGGCGTCGTATCACCTGCTGCCGAGCGTTCGCGGAGATCTGTTGTTCAAACTGCAGCGCTTCGCCGAGGCGCGCGAAGAGTTTGAGCGCGCCGCCACACTCACGCGCAACGCCCGCGAACGCGCGCTGCTGCTGGAGCGCTCGGCTGCGTGCGGGCGCGCATCGTGACGCGGGCCATCGACGCGCTGCATCTTGCATTCGCCGAAGGTTCCGCGTCACGATTGTTCGTGGCCACCGACGAACGTCCCTGCGAGACCGAGACACTCCATCACCGCGAGACAGGCCATAGAAAACCCTTGCACCACAAAGACACAGAGGACACGGAGTTGAGGCCCTTCTTTGTGACCTTTGTGTCTCTGTGGTGCATTCTTTTTCAACGAAAAGCGTAACCTCCCCACCGCATGCTCTGGCCGCTACGGATCGCGCTCGCCAAACTCCGGCCCTTCAACGCGGCGACGATCATTCGTACTTCGATCGTGTCGGTGCTCTTCGCTGCGTTTTTGTACGGCGACTTCGCGCTCTTCCGGCGGCTCTTTGCCACGATGGCGAAGGTCGAGCAGGAGTCGCCTTTTCTGGCGCTGGGGCTGTTGCGCAATCTCCTGGGTCTCGTCTTTCTCACCGCCGTCGTCATGCTGTTTTCGTCCTCGATGACGGCGGCGATCGGTGCGTTCTTCAGCGATCTCGATCTCGACACCTTCCACGCCGCGCCGCTGTCGAAGACGCGCATCGTCGTGCTGCGATGGGGGAAAACCTTGGCGCAGAGCGCGACGATGGTATACGTCTTCATCGCGCCGATGTTCGTCGCCTTCGCGCTGCGCTACAACACGCCGGCCCGGCTTTACCCGATCGTGCTCGTGAATCTGGCGCTGTTGCTCGCGATTCCGGTGACGCTCGGCGCGCTGATGATCATCGCCCTCGTGCGCTTCTTTCCGGTCCAGCGCGTCAGCCAGATCGTGGCCACCATCGCCATCCTCGTCCTCACCGTTGCCGTCGTCGCCTTCCGCATGAGCCGCCCGGAGCGGCTCTTCGCCAGCATCAACACGGACGACGTTACGCGCGTACTGCGCTCGGTCGAGTTGCCCTCGCTTGACCGCTATCCGGGAACGGCTCTCGCCGACGTCATGGTGGCTCTGGCGGAAGGGCGGCCCGCATCGATCCTCCCGCCGAAGATCGGCGTAACCGCGCTCGCACTCTTCGCGATCTTCGTGTTTGTCGCGCGGCGGATTTACTTCACAGCGTTCGTCCGCGCGCGGGAGAGCATGGCTCCGGCGGCGCTCGGCGCGGGCGGGATGACGCGGGCGGCCGACATCCTTCTCGCTCCGTTTTCGGCACCGACGCGGGCCATGATCGGCAAGGAAGTGCGCACGCTGACGCGCGACGTCGCGCAGTGGTCGCAGCTCTTCCTGATGCTGGCGCTGATGTTTCTCTACCTCTACAACATCCGCATGCTGCCACTCACCGGCGACGCCCGCGCCACCATCGTCGCCTACGCCAACCTCGGCATGGCCGGTTTCGTCGTTGCCGCCATCTGCCTCCGCTTCGCCTATCCCTCGATCTCGTCGGAAGGAAAAGCATTCTGGATGCTGCAGAGCGCGCCGGTGTCGTATCGCCGCCTGCTCATCGTGAAGGTCATCGTCTACGCCGCGCCGCTGACGACCCTCTCGCTGCTCCTCACCACATTCGCCGACGTTCTGCTCGATGCCAATCGCTTAGTCTGGACGTTCACACTGTTCGGCGCGTCGATGCTCGGCGTGACACTGGTCAGCATGGGAGTGGGCCTCGGCTCGCTCTCGCCCGACTTCGGCGCGGAGAATCCACTACAAGTCGGCCTCTCGCTGGGAGGCTTCGCCTACATGGCGGCGGCACTGGCCTACGTCGGCAGCATCATGACCCTGATGGCCAAACCAGTCATGCGCTACTTCTTCTGGCGCCTTTTTGGCATCGAGAGCGACGGAATGGCGGTCGATATCCTTCCGGTCGTGACTGCGGTCACACTCTCGATCGCACTATGCGTGTTTCCTCTGCTGGCCGCGGAAAAACGTTTAACCGCGCTCGCCGAAAGTCGTTAGAATCGCCCCGAACCGACCAAACTTGGCACTGAAGGAGAAGCAATGAGCGAGACACCGTCTTCGTACACGCCGCCACCGCCACCGCCGGGTGGAAGCTACACACCGCCGCCTCCGCCCCCCGGTGCTGCCGCGCCCGGCGGAGACAGGACCATCATGATCGTCCTGTCCTACCTCTGGATCCTTGCGCTGATTCCTCTGCTGACGAAGAAAGAAGACCCTGAGATTCAGTGGCACGCCAAGAATGGCCTGGCACTCCTCGGCGCCGAGATCATCTGCTGGATCGTCTTCACGATTCTCGGCATCATCCTGAGCAAGATATTCGCAGCACTCTCGTGCGGGATGGGCATCATTCAGTGCGCCGTGTGGATCGGCTTCCTCGTGGTCCGCGTAATGTGCATCGTCAAAGGCACCAGCGGGCAGCGGTTCCGCGTTCCGGTCGTTACCGACATGGCCGAGAAGATGTAGTCAAAGGAGATTCCGATGGACACACCTGGCGGTTCCGGTTCCTACACTCCACCACCACCTCCACCGCCGCCTTCGAGCGGCAGCACGCCGCCGGCAGGTCCGAGCGCGGCGGACATTGTCTATCCGACGGATCCACCGAAGGATCCGGTGCTCATCGCCGTGCTGAATCTCGTCGTGGCCGGCTGTCTCGGCTACTTCATGATCGGACAGAAGATGAAGGGGATCGTAGCGGTTATCGCCTGGGTCCTCGGCCTCTTCTTCACCTGTGGCACGGTGTCCGGACTCGTCTCCATCGTGGCCGCGATCGACGGCTACATGCAGGCGCAGCACCTCAAGGCCGGATTCCCGGTCGCGCAGTGGACGTTTTTCGACAAGCACCAGTAAACCAGCTACCAGAATCGGGAAAGGCGCCGCAAACACGGCGCCTTTTTCGTTTTGGAGGGTAGATTGGTCGCACCGACGTCGAGGTCCGAGACATCGATGACGAGATTTGAGACATCGATGTCCAGATCTCTAACACCAATGTCCAGATTTTCGACATCGAAGTCTCGATTCAACGCTGCGATGTCTAGATTTTCCACTGCGATGTCCAGATCTCTAACACCGATGTCCAGCTTTTCCACATCGCAGTCTAGATTCAACGCTGCGATGTCCAGATTTTCCACTGCGAAGTCGAGATTTTCCGCTGCGAAGTCCAGATTTTCCACTGCGAAGTCGAGATCTTCCACTGCGGAGTCCAGATTTTCCACATCGCAGTCCAGACTGACCACATCGATGTCTCGATTCTTCACAACGATGTGGAGATCGACGTCTCGAAAGAGCCGACACTCGACATTGACCTCTTTCGACGTTCCTGCGTCCTGGCGGACCAGGCAATCAGCTTGGAAAAGGACCGTCCGTGACAATCGCTTCGCAGAACTCCTGTATCATTCCACTCTCAACGCAACGTGCCCGAAAACGTCATCGCAGTCGCTCTGATCCTTCCTGACCTGACCCGCAGCGTCGCAGAAGAGCACCTCGCCGAGCTGGAAAAATTGATCGAGACAGCCGGGGGCACCGTTGTCGACCGCGTCTTCGCCAAGCGGCCGCGGCCCGATCCGGCCACGTACGTCGGCAGCGGCAAGGCCGAGCAGATCAAGTCACTCGTTCACGCCAGCGGTGCAAAACTCATCGTTTTCGATGACGATCTCTCGCCCGCGCAAGTGCGCAACCTCGAGAAGATCACCGAGGTCAAGGTCATCGACCGGAGCGGACTGATTCTCGACATCTTCGCCGGCCGCGCGCGCAGCCGCGAGGCACGCACCCAGGTGGAGCTGGCGCAGCTCGAGTACATGCTGCCGCGCCTGACGCGTGCGTGGACGCATCTGGAGCGGCAGGCCGGCGGCATCGGAACGCGTGGCGTCGGCGAAACGCAGCTCGAGCTCGACCGGCGCATCATCCGCAACCGCATCGCCCGGCTGAAGGAAGAGCTGGAGAAAATTGAGCGGACGCGCGAGACGCAGCGCAAGTCGCGCAACGCCGTCTTCTCCGTCGCCCTCGTCGGCTACACGAACGCGGGAAAGTCGACGCTTTTCAACCGGCTCACCAGCGGCTCCGCCGATGCGGCGGACAAGCTGTTCGCGACGCTCGACGCCAAATCGGCGCGGGCTGCGTTCGACATGCCGCGCGAGACCGTGGTCATCGACACGGTCGGTTTCATCCGCAAGCTGCCGCATCACCTTGTCGCATCCTTCCGCTCGACGATGGAAGAAGCGGTTGCCGCCGATCTGGTGCTGCACGTCATCGACTCCAGCCATCCGCAGTTCGAGGACCAGCGCGCGGTCGGCGAGGAAGTTCTGCGCGAGTTGGGCGTGGTCATGGATCGCGTGATCGAGGTCTACAACAAGGCCGATCGCACCGACATGTTCGAGCTCCGCCGGAAGAATGCCGCCAGCGTTTCCGCCCTCACCGGCCGCAACATCGACCGGCTCATCGACATCATCCGGGAGCGTGAGCTCGAAAACGGGGAAGTCATCCAGCTCGAGATCCCTCACAACGATGCGCGGGTGATCGCCAGGCTGCACGATGTCGCCGAGGTGTATGAACAGCGCGTCACCGACCGGGCCATGATGATCACGGCCTGGGTACCGCGCGACCTTCTGCACCTTTTCGAAGCGTACGCGGCCGTCAGGTTGCAGCCTGCCAAGGTGAGTTGATGCAGCACACCGCCGCTTTGTGACTGGCGTTACATTGCGTCGTGATCGCGCCGATGTCTCGTTTTGCTCCGGTTTCGTAATGTCCGCAGTCAGGAACGAGACCTGCCGTGAATCGCCGGGACCAACTGGAACGCGCTTATGATGGCCATGACCGCCGCCCGATAGCGCTCATGAAAATCCGCCCTGCCGAGTTGCGCGACCGCGGCCGCATCCTGGAGATCCTGGTCGCCACTGCGCGCTTCACCGACGTCGAAGTGCGCGACGCGATGGAGCTCGTCGACAAAGCCAACGACGATCCGAACCAGAGTGAATACATCGTTCACGTCCTCGAGGAGCCTGCCGCCGGCCCGAAGCGAATGGTGCAGGGCTATGTCTGCTACGGTCCGACGCCGCTAACCGATGGCGTTTTCGACCTCTACTGGATCGCGGTCGATCCGAAGCAGCAAGGCCAGGGAATCGGCCAACTCCTCCTGCGTTTCGTCGAGAATGAGGTCCGGCGGCAGCGAGGGCGCATGCTCCTGATCGAAACTTCCTCGAAGGAAAGCTACGCGCCGACGGTCCGGTTCTATGAACGCAGCGGTTACGAAGAGATCTCCAGGATCAAGGATTTCTACCGTCTCGCGGACGATAAAGTCGTCTACTGCAAGAAGCTGACGCCGAGCTGACATGAGCCCGAACTTCACTCTCTACGCCGCACTTGCACTCTACGCCGCGGGCACCGTGATGGCGTTGGCGACCCTATTCACCCGCGAGAAGCGCCCCCAGCACATCGCCCTCGGTATCATGATCGCGGGCTTCATTGCGCACACGGTGTGGATCGGCACGATCTGCGTGAGGACGCATCACCCGCCGCTGACCAATCTCCCCGAGGCCGCCGGATTCATGGCCTGGGTCCTCTTCGCCATCGAGCTGGCGCTCTTCATCCGCTATCGGGTTCACGCCGCGGCGTTCTTTGTTTACCCGCTCGTCCTCATGCTGCTGACGGTTTCCGCGGTCGTGCATGAGCCGTTCGTGCGGAGCGCGACTGGCGTGTCGCGTCTTTTCATCTCGCACATTCTCCTGACGACGATCGGAGTGGCCGGCTTGTTGATCGGACTCGCTTTCGGCGCGCTGGCGTGGGCCCAGGACCGCGCACTGAAATCGAAACAGCGCGGCGCACTTTGGGATTGGATTCCCAGTCTCAGCGTGTGCAAGACGCTCAGTTATCGCGCACTCGCCATCGGCTTCAGCGTATACACCCTCGGCATCCTGGCAGGGATCCTCTGGTCGTACAAAACATCGGCCGAGCTGATGGATGTCCGCGTCAAGCAGATTGCCGCCGCGGCGGCCTGGGTGCTGTTCGCCATCGTGCTGCAGGCGTATGTGAACGATACCTACCGCACGCGCCGGACCGCGGTCATCGGTGCCTGCGCGTTCGTAGCCATCGTTGTGGCGATTCTGGGGATACATCATGTGTAAGGGGTGCCGGGGGTCGGGAGTCGGGGGTCGGAGAGAAAGGCGTCTCCGGACGTCTTTTGCGCGCACAGCTTGTTTGCTCCGGCCCCCGACCCCCGACGTCCTGCGCTCGTCCCACGCGGGGGCCCTATGCCCCTGATCGCCGTCGGCGTGAACCATCGCACCGCAGCGGTTGACGTGCGGGAGCGGCTCAGCGTGGCGACGTCGCAGATGGCGCCGGCGCTCGAAGCGCTGCGCGCGGTTGACGGGATCGACGGCGTGGCCGTTCTCTCCACCTGCAATCGCGTCGAGGCCATCGTCTCCGCTAGCGGCGAAGACGTCATCGAGCCGATCGTGAACTGGCTGACGCAGCGCGCGGGAACCGACCGCGCGGAGCTTGAAAAGCACATCTACATCCTCCGGCACGGCGACGTGCTTAAGCATCTCTTCCGCGTCGCCTCCGGCCTCGACTCGATGATCGTCGGCGAGCCGCAGATCGCCGGCCAGGTGCGCGCCGCGTTCATGGCCAGCCGCGAGCTCGGCTCGCTCGATTCGATCCTCTCCCAGGTTTTCGATCAGACGATGCGCGTGGCGAAGCGGGTTCGCACCGACACCGGCATCGGCGAGCTCGCCGTCTCCGTGCCGTACGCCGCCGTGGAACTGGCGAAGAAGATCTTCGGCGATCTGCACGGGCTGCAGGTTCTGCTCGTCGGTGCCGGTGAAATCGGTGAGCTGACAGCGGAGCATCTCTCGTCGTTCGGTTTAGAACAGATCTTCGTCGCCAACCGTTCACACGACCGGGCTGTCGAGCTGGCCGAGCGCTTTCACGGTCAGGCGGTGACGTTCGATGGCATCGAGCCGTATCTGGCGACGTGCGACATCGTCATCGCCTCGACGGCGGCGCCGCACTTCGTTATCGAGAGCAGCCACGTCGAGCGTGCGCTGGCCGCGCGCAGACGGCGAAATCTTTTCCTCGTCGATCTTTGTGTGCCGCGCAACATCGAGCCGGCCATCGCCTCGATCGACGGGGCGTATCTCTACAACATCGATGACCTGCAGCACGTCGCCGACGCCAATCGAGAGATCCGGATGCAGAAGGCGGGTGAGGCCGAGCAGATCGTGGAGCGCGAAGTGGACGGGTTCCGCCGCCGCCTCGTGGCGCAGGACGCCGTGCCGACGATCGTCGATCTGCAGCATCGACTCGAGGACATCCGCGCGGCCGAGCTGGAGAAGTGCCTCCGCAAGATCGGCCCGATGAGTCCCGAGCAACGCGCCGCCATCGAACAGCTCTCCACGCAGATGGTGAATAAGATCCTTCACTACCCGATCCTGCAGCTCAAAGAAGCTGAGGAGCCGGCCGAGCGCGAGACGTTGCGGAAGACGATCCGCAAGATTTTTGGATTGCGATGAGTCATCAATGACGCGACTCGTACGCATCGGCACCCGCGGCAGCCAGCTCGCGCTCTGGCAGGCAAATGAAGTCGCAAACAAACTGTCGGAGCAGGGCTACCGCACCGAGATCGTCGTCTTCAAAACGACCGCCGACAAACGGCAGGACGTGCCGCTGGCTGCGATCGGTGGAAAGGGATTGTGGGTAAAGGAGCTCGAAGAAGCGCTCCTGCGGGCCGCGATCGATATCGCCGTCCACAGCCTGAAAGACGTTCCCTCGATCATTCCCGACGAGTTCCTCCTGGCCGGATTTCTTGAACGAGCCGATCCGCGCGACGCGTGGGTGAACATCGAAGGGAAGCCAATCGCGGAGTTGCCGGATGACGCCGTGATCGGAACGAGTGCTCCGCGCCGACGCTCACAGATTCGCACGCTCTATCCCCGTCTACGCATCGACGACATCCGCGGCAACGTCGACACGCGCATCAACAAGCTGCGCGCCGGCCTCTACGATGGCGCCATCCTCGCCAGCGCCGGCCTCACCCGCCTCGGGCGCGCCAGCGAGATCACGTCCTACTTTTCGACCGAGGAGATGCTCCCCGCCTGCGGCCAGGGAATCATCGCCATCGAGACACTGCGCGAGGGCTCAACGCGGGACATCGCCGCATCGATCGATCACGCGCCAACCGCCGTTGCGGCGCAATGCGAGCGCGGCGTGCTCCAGAAGTTCGGCACCCTGCTCGACTGCTACTCCGCCTGCGCCGTCCACGCAACGGAGGAAAACCACTCGATCACGATCCGCGCCTTCTTCGGCGAGATCGACGGCGACCGCGCCATCCGCGTTGTGCGAAACGGCAGCGATCCCGATGCGGTCGTCGATGATGTCTATCGTGCGCTGGTAGCCGAAGGCGCAATGGAGTTAGGGAGTGCGGGCGTCTCGCCCGCGGCCGGCGGGCGTCCCCGCCCGGCGGTGTGAATCGCGCGCTGATGATCAATTACTCGCTGAAACGAACATGCTCATCACCCTGAACTTAGCCTTCCGAAAGGCCTCATTTTCGGCAGACACCACCGGGCGGGGACGCCCGCTGGCCGCGGGCGAGACGCCCGCACTCCTGGGGTCCCATGACCGGTAAGGTCTTCCTTGTCGGCGCCGGTCCTGGCGATCCCGCGTTACTCACCCTTCGCGCCGCGGAGCTGATTGGCTCGGCTGACTTCATCGCCATCGATGCGCTGGTTTCGCAGGAGATTGCCAACCGCGTCTCGCAGACCGCTGAGGTCGTCTATGTTGGCAAGCGTGCAGCGGCGCATACGCTGCCGCAGGATCAGATCAACCAACTCCTGATCGATGAAGCGAAGAAGGGGAAAAAAGTCGTGCGGCTCAAAGGTGGTGATCCTTTCGTCTTCGGGCGCGGCGGCGAAGAGGCGGAGGAGCTCGTCGCGGCGGGTGTGGCATTCGATATCGTCCCGGGCATTTCGTCGTCGATCGCAGGACCTGCCTACGCCGGCATCCCTGTTACGCACCGTTCGTTTGCGACGTCGCTCACGCTCGTCACCGGTCATGAATCCGAGAGCTCGACCGGCATCAAGTGGAATGCGCTCGCGCAACTCGACGGCACCATCGTGTTCATGATGGGTTTCGGCAACCTCGGCACGATCGTTTCGAAACTGATCGAGCACGGCGTGACGCCCGATCGACCCATCGCCGTGATCTCGAAAGCGACCACGCCCGAACAGCGCACGGTCGCCGGAACGTTGTCGACGATCGAGGCGAAGGTGGTCGAAGCGAAGCTTCCCACTCCCGCGCTGATCGTGGTCGGCGACGTCGTAAAGATGCATGAGGCGATCAACTGGTTCGAAACGAAGCCGTTGTTCGGCAAGCGGATCGTTGTCACGCGCGCCCGCGAGCAGGCCTCGGATCTGAAGCGGCTGTTCCAGGAGTCGGGCGCGACGGTCATCGAGTTTCCGACGATCGCCATCGCGCCGCCGGAGTCGTTCGAATCACTCGACCGCTGTATCGACGAGCGTTTTGACTGGCTCGTCTTCACATCGTCGAACGGGGTCGCGGCCTTCTTCGAGCGCCTCTTCGCGAAAGGCCGTGACGTTCGTGCGCTCGCGGGCACGCGCGTAGCCTGCGTCGGCGAGACGACCGCGTCCGCCCTTCGCGCACGGGGCCTCGCACCCGACCTAGTGCCGGAGAAGTTCATGTCCTCAGCGCTGATTCCGATGTTTGCCGGCGATCAGAAGGGCGTGCGCATTGCCGTTGTTCGCGCAGCCGAGGGGCGCGAGGAGTTCGTTGAGGAGATGAGGCGGCGTGGTGCAGAAATGCATCTGGCCGTCGCCTATCGAACGATGCCGGTCGCCGCAAACGCCGGCGAACTGCATGACATCGATGCCGTCACGTTCACGAGCGCTTCGACGGTCGACAATTTCTTCGCTGCGATTGGCGATCAGTCAATCGACGGGGCGATACTCGCTTCGATCGGGCCGATGACGAGCGAGGCGATTCGCAAGCACGGGCGCGAAGTTGGCGTTGAGGCTGCGAATGCGAGCGTTCAGGCACTGTGTGATGCGGTGGTTGATCGCATCCTGAATTGAGAGTCTCACGCGAAAACGCGAAGACGCGAAGACGCGAAGAAGAAAGAACAACACCTTCGCGTCTTCGCGTCTTCGCGTGAAACACCGCTAATAAACTACCCTTCCTCCGTCACGATCAGCATCAGCGACGTGGTCCCGATCTGGAATTCCGACTTGTCCTGAAGCTCGGCGGGCCGGGTGAGTTTCTCGCCGTTGACTATCGTGCCGTTCGTCGATTTGAGATCTTCGACGGTGATGCTGTCTTCCCGCACTTCGATCGCGGCGTGTTGACGCGAAGCTTCCGTGTCGTTGATGGTCAGGTCGGCGCCGGAGCGTCCGATGGTGGTGCGCGGCTTTTCGACGCGAAACATCGTTCCTGCGTCCGGGCCGGCCAGGATGGCGATCGAGATGCGCCGGCCAGGCGGAAGTTGCGTCACGATCGGTTTCGGGCCGGTATCGCGCTCGGGCAACGGTGCTTCTGCCGTCGTCTCCGGCATTTCCGTGGAGCGGGTGCGGGTCTCTTCACGCCGCAGGGCAGTTGACTCGCCTGTTGATTCGCCCAGAGACGAAGCCGGCTTCGGCGCAAAGGCGGGATTGTGGATCTCGAAGATGGTCCCGCATTTGGCGCACTTGATCTTCTTCGCCGGTTTCCGCTCGAAGCGGTCCTCGTCGTACTGGTACCGCGCCTGACAGCTCGTGCACTCGATGATCAAGAGAAACCTCGGGAAACGTGGCCCGACGATAGCAGAGCGCTCGGCTCACATACAATCCTGCCTCCCGAAGGAGAACGAGATGAAACGACTGATCCTCCTCATTGCCGCCATTCTGTCCATGGCCGCCGCCTGCCAGCAGAAGCCGGCAACCACGGAGTCATCTGCTTCCACACCGGCCGCGGCCACCTCGAGCATCGCAGCCGACACGCCGCAACGTCTGGCGCAACTGCCGCGCACGGTGATCGACTACGATCGATCGCTGCTCAACGACAACGAGCGCCAGGTCGTCGCCAAGCTCATCGATGCGTCAAAGCAGATCGACGAGATCTATTGGCGGCAGGTCTCCGAGGGCAATCCTGCGCTTCGCGACAAGCTCACCAAGCAGGCTGGTAATTCGGCACTCGATCGCGCGGGACTCGACTACTTCATCGCCAACAAAGGTCCCTGGGACCGGCTGAAAGGCGACGAGCCGTTCATCGGGACGGAGAAGAAGCCGGCCGGCGCCGCGTTCTATCCGGCTGACATGACCAAGGAAGAGCTCGAGAAGTATGTAGCCGCTCATCCCGGCAAGAAAGATCAGTTGGAAGGGCTCTTCACGGTCGTCCGCCGTGAGGGCGCGAACCTGGTGGGCATCCCGTATGGGACGTACTACAAAGACGCACTCGACCAGGCCTCCACACACCTGCGCGAGGCCGCCAACATCTCGAACGACGGGGCTCTGAAGCGCTTTCTGGTACTGCGCGCGGACGCATTCAAGTCCGACAACTACCGCGAGAGCGACATGGCCTGGATGGATCTGACCGGCAACATCGAAGTTGTCATCGGTCCGTACGAGGTCTACGAAGACAATCTCTTCAACTACAAGGCTTCCTACGAATCGTTCGTCACCGTCGTGGACAAACCGGAAAGCGCGAAGCTCGCCGCGTACGCGAAGGCGCTGCCGGACATGGAGCGCAATCTTCCCGAGCCCGAGCAGTACAAGAATCCGAACCGCGGCAGCGAGTCGCCGATCAAAGTCGTGCAGGAGCTCTACACCGCGGGCGACGCGCGGCGTGGCGTGCAGACCGCCGCGTTCAATCTGCCGAACGACGAAGTGGTGCGCGAGAAGAAGGGCTCGAAGAAAGTCCTGCTCAAGAACGTGATGGACGCCAAGTTCCGTCAGAGCGGAAGGCCGATCTCCGCCCGCGTGCTCGATCCGTCGCTGCAAAGCCTCGTTTCCTTCGACGCCTATTTCAATCACACCGTCTTCCACGAGCTCTCTCACGGACTCGGGCCGGGCTTCCTCACGCAGCCGGACGGAAAGCGCGTCGAAGTGCGCATCCCGCTCAAAGAGCTTTTCTCCACCGTCGAAGAGTGCAAAGCCGACGTCCTCGGCGTCTGGAACCTTCTCTACGCGCAGCAGCACGGCCTCGTGACGGCGTTCAACGAGCGTCAACTGCTGGCGACCTACGCGGGCCTCATGTTCCGCTCCACCCGATTCGGCGTCGGCGAAGCGCACGGGCGCGGAACGGCCATCCAGTGGAACTGGCTGCGCGAGCACGGCGCGGTCACGCCGATCGCCGGCGGACGGTTCACGGTCGATTTCGCGAAATCGCGCGATGCTGTTCGCGATCTCGCAACCGAACTGCTGACGATCGAGGCGACCGGCGACTACCTTCGCGCGAAGACGTTGCTCGACCGGTACGGCAAGGAAACGCCGGAGATGGCTGCAGTCAACGCAACGCTGAAGGACATCCCGGTCGACATCACGCCAGTCTTTCCGGCGGCAGGAGAAAAGTAGCAAGACAGCGCGCCGGACGACGAGAAAAAGATTCGGGCCGGCTGAGTCCGTGACGCTTTCTTCTGCCGAGCCGTAGCAGTATCCATGGACCCGATCCGCTGGAACAACATCGCCCGCGCGCGTGAGAGCTACACCACCGGTAACACCTGGGCAAACGGACGCCCGCTCGAAGGGTTCTTCGAGATCTCGGCGCGCTGTAACCTGCGCTGCCAGATGTGTGCGATCAACTACGACGGCCGCTACAAACCGTCGGCGCACCGGCGCGCGTTCTTCGAGTCGGATCTTTTCGCGAAGCTGCGTCCGATCTTCCCGACGCTCTATCGCGCCTCATTGTTCGGACTCGGCGAGCCGATGCTGAATCCCAACATGATCGATTACATCCGCGAGCTCGCCGATGCCGGGGTAGAAGTCGTATTCACCACGAACGGCACGCTGATCGACGAGAAGAAAGCGGACGAGATCGCGCGCGCCGGCGCCACGCGAGTGATGGTGTCCATCGATGGCGCCACGGCTGCGACTTACGAGGAGGTGCGGCGCGGAGGACGGTTCGACGCCGTCGTCCGCGGAATCCGATCGCTTGCTGAAGCGGGCGCGAAGTACGGACGGCCGTCGGTCGACCTGTCGTATGTCGCCATGCGGTGCAACTTCGAAGAGATCCCGAAACTGGTCGAGCTATGTGCCGACCTGGGAGCGGGAGCCGTTCACATCGAGCCGTTGCTCGCGCAAGTCGGGAGCCCGGAGCTCGATGCGCATTACGCCCGCGAGAATCTCGGGCTGGCGGATCGGCACCGTGTCGCTGCGGCATTCGAGGAGGCGCAGGAGATCGCGCAAAACCGAGGGATCCGTTTCGGTAGCCGGTTCGCCGGGGAGAAGGAGACCTTCGATTATCCCGAAGCGGTGCGGAAAACGGAGATGACGTGGGCCTGCTGCGAGCCGTGGGCGGCGATCTGGGTTACGTCAGAAGGAGAGGTTCGCACCTGCTGCCTGAACGACACGACGTTCGGCAATCTCTTCGAGCAGACAATCGATGACGTCTGGAACGGCGAGATTTTCCGGCGCTTTCGTTCGCAGCACGCCCGTCACGAACCTGCCAATGGATGCGCAAACTGTTTCCGTAATGGGCGCGTTCGCAGCTCGACCTTCTTCCGCCCTACACAGCCGACAACCTATTTCCCTTACTTCGAGACAGTGCCGCCGGTTTCCCCGGGCGACGCGGTGGTTTTCGAGACGCCCCGATCAGGAGATACCGTCGGCGATCCGGTCACCATCACGGGAAGGTTGGCGGAAGGTATCGATCCCATCGACGTCGACATCGTGATCGACTACACGCCGATTGCGAACGTCAACGACAAGGCATCTTTCGAAGGCAGATCCTTCACAATGCAGTTCGATGTGCCGAACCTGACGGAAGGGGCCCATGTCCTGTGGGCGCGCCGTCACGATGATCCGCGCGGATACGCCCACAGGGACGTTCATTTCTGCCGTCCGGATGTCAGGCCAGCTTCGCCATCGCCTCTTCAACCTGCTCCGGCGTCGGCATGACCGGGTCATCGACGACCTGGCCTTTGAACCAGTCGAACTCCCCTTTGAGCAGGTGCATGACCAGCTTGTAGGCGGCGTCGTCGTGATCGGTGAAGAGATTGTCGAAGTTCGCGTCGATGCGCATGCGGGCTTCGCGGCAGAAGACGTCGGCGAGATCGATCGCGTTCTTCTTCTCGGCGCCGCCCTTCTTGGCCAGCATGGTCGCGTAGCTGATCGCTGCGGCCATAGCGAAGAGGTCGGTACCGATGTCGACGATGCGGAACAGAACCATCTGTTTGCGCTCCAGCTTGGCCTGGAAGCGCATCATGGCGTGGAAAATCGAGCGCGAAAGGTGCCGTGAGGTTCGTTCGACATAGCCCATGTGACCCGTCAGCTTGCCGAACTCGCCAAACTTCGGGAAACGTGACCAGCCGACGTAGCGCGATGGGTACCATCCGGCGTAGTGGAGGCCAGCCTTCGCGGCGGCTCCGAGCTTCTCGCCCATCGGCGTTTCGGGCTGGAGGATCTTGAAGCCGCGTTTCATGTGCGGATCGACGGCTTCACGGGCAATGAAGAGATGCTGGATCTCGCTCGTTCCCTCGAAGATGCGGTTGATGCGCATGTCGCGCATGATTCGCTCAACCGGATAGGCCTTCTCGCCGCGCTCGCGAAGCGACTTCGCGGTCTCATAGCCTCGCCCGCCCCGGATCTGCACGAGGTGATCGCTAATCTGCCACGCCACTTCGGTGTTGAAGAGTTTCGCCATCGCCGCTTCGAGGCGGAGGTCGACGTTGCCGCGGTCGGCCAGACCGGAGGTCAGCCACACGATCGCCTCCATCGCGAATGTGTGCGAGGCCATCCAGGCGATCTTCGCCGCCACCGCTTCGTGTTTTCCGATCGGCGCGCCCCACTGCACGCGCTCGTTCGCCCAGTCCTTGGCGATGTCGACCATCTTCCGGCCAGCAGCGGCACATCCAGCCGGAATCGTGAGACGGCCGGTGTTCAAGGTGATCAGCGCGAGCTTGAGCCCGAGACCTTCGCCCCAGAGAAGGTTCTCGTTCGGGACGAAGACGTTGTCGAACTTGATGAGGGCGTTGCCGATGCCGCGCAGGCCCATGAACTGGCAGCGATGCTCGATCGAGAAGCCGGGGCTGTTCGTCTCGACGATGAACGCCGTGATCTGCTTTTTCTCTTTGCCTTTGACGATCTTCGGCGCCGTCCGCGTCATCACCACGAGGAGCTCTGCCTTCGTGGCATTGGTGCACCAGAGTTTTTCGCCGTTGATGATCCAGCCCTTGCCGTCGGGCGACTTGACTGCGGTCGTCTCCATTTTGGCAGGATCGGAACCGACGCCAGGCTCGGTCAGCGCGAATGCGGAGATCGCACCGTTGGCAAGTCGCGGCAGGTACTTCTTTTTCTGCTCAGGAGTTCCGAACAGCTTGAGCGGCTGCGGAACGCCAATGGACTGATGCGCCGAAAGCCAGGCCACGGTCGATCCGCACCACGTGGCCACGAGTCCGATGGCGCGGTTGTAGTTCGTGGCGCTGAACCCGAGGCCGCCGTATTCTTTCGGGATCTTCATGCCCCAGGCGCCGAGCTGATTGAGGCCATCGAAAAGCGAGTAGTCGTACTCGCCCTGCTGATCGATCTTGTCGGCGTCGACGCTCTCGGTGAGGAAGCGCTCCAGCCGGCCGAGGAACTCGTCGGCTTCCGCGCGATCCGCCTCTGGCTGTTCGGGGAACGGATGGATCAGATCGAGGTTGAGTTTGCCGAGGAAAAGATCGCCGACGAACGACGGCTTTTCCCACTCGGTCTCGCGCGCACCTTCGGCGACGTCCATCGCATCGACGGCACCTTGTGATTTGACTTCGGCCATTTGGAAACTCCTTCGGATGGGGCTGATTACACAAATCGTTCCGCCGCGGTGGCTGAGCGTGGATTAGTATGAATGAACGCTCATTCAGTTGTCAACCAACTGGTTCTACAATTGCTCAGTTGCGGATTTTGAATCACGTACACTTCCGCCGCCATGAAGAACCCTACCCCTGCCGAACTGGTTGTCGCTCCCGAGGTCGAGGCGATCATCGAGGATCGCCTGCTGGCGCTTCCGCGGGCCTCCGTCGATCGCGAACAGCTCCAGAATCATCTCCGCGAAGTGCTCAAGTTGCTCCATGTCGATATGGAGGACGAGAACATCCGCGACACCCCGCGCCGATGGGCCGACTCGCTGGTGACGATGACGAGCGGCTACGACTATACCGATCTCAAAAAACTGACGACGCTCTTCCGCAAAGCCTGCTCCTCGGCGGACGAGCAGTGCCAGAACCTGGTCGTGATCGGCGGGACGTACAAGACGCTCTGCGCCCACCACATCCTGCCGTTCTTCGGACATTTCATCGTCGGCTACATTCCCGAGAAGATGATCATCGGTGCGTCGAAGATCCCGCGCATCGTGGAGGTTCACATGCGGCGGCTGCAGTCGCAGGAGCACCTGGCTCACGATGTGGCCGATACGATCGAACGGATTCTCGAGCCGCGCGGCATCGCCGTCTGGATGGGCGGCGTGCATCTCTGCATGGTCATGCGCGGCGTGGAGCAGGAGTCGTCGTTCATGGAGACCAACGTCCTGCGCGGCGAGTTCCGCAGCGACGAACGAACGAGGGACGAGTTCATGTCGATCGTGAACCGGCGCGGGCAAAGGGGTTAGCAGTCGCCGCTGGGTATTCCGCGCCTGCCGAGGTACCATTGAACCGCAAATGATTACGGCAAAAGACGAGGTTCGACAGTTGCTCGATCGTCTCCCGGACGAAGCCAGTCTTGAAGACATTCAGTACGAGGTCTATGTTCTGGATGACATCAGGAGAGGCACCGAAGAGATCGATCGGGGTGAGGCCGTCGAGCACGAAGAGGTCAAGCGCCGCCTGTCGAAATGGCTCGACGAATAAGGTGGGCTCCCCGCGCCGTCGCGATGCTTGAGGCTGCGTCCGAGTACATTGCTGTTGACTCGCCTGCGGCCGCCCACCAACTCGCGGTGGATGTAGTTGCCGGAGCTGAGAGCCTTTCTGACTTCTCCGAGCGAGGGCGGATCGTGCCTGAGCTAAGCGAAGCGAACCCCAATACCGAGAACTGCTCATTGGCGCCTACCGGCTCGTGTACCTCGTCGATGACGAACATGTTGTTATCGTGGCTTTCGTACACGGGGCACGCGATTTTCGCTCGTGGTGGAAACGGCTCCGGCTACAGAGACGCCCCAACTAAAACCCACAAAAATGCGCCGCCGGATTGCTCCGG
>Ga0307470_10000366_pt1 | contig 24709 bp, 28 predicted proteins | sample atmos_gasesAM3C__FD_204565 | JGI IMG/M metagenome (GOLD analysis project Ga0307470, IMG submission 204565) | Hardwood forest soil microbial communities from Morgan-Monroe State Forest, Indiana, United States - atmos_gasesAM3C_05 | ecosystem: Environmental > Terrestrial > Soil > Temperate forest... | reverse complement strand
GGATGAACACCACAACCAGAGCCTAGAACCCCGGCATTAGTGCATGAGACCAGCGACCACAACACGCATCACCCCAGATGACAGCCACACAACCCAGCGGAACCCGGGATCGTGAGCCAAGTCAGGTGCGATAGGCAGCCTCGCCGCCGCCGTGCATGGACTAGGGCTGTGAGCCATCGGCTACTATGCCTCATCACCGGTACCCGGGACCAACAATGAGAAGGCCACCAGCGCCGAACACTGATAGCCTTGCCCGTGCTCCGTTGAGTGTCCAAGAGATCTCGGCTTGCGGGTTACTTCTGCGCTGCCCGAGGCCGAGTCCTATGGCAACCCACCCCACAAATCCGCCCACACTATCTCGGATGCAACGGTGACGGCGAATAGCGCGTCGTCCCGCAGCACTTGGTTAACCGGATGCACGTTGCCATCTGCTATCGGGCGTTCACCTGCAAGCTCGATCGCGCGCACGATAACCGTGCCTTCCAAGTTGGGATACTCCCGGAAGTGGGCCGTAACTTTGCGCCTCTCGGTAACCTCGTTGAGGCCCGCACGTAGGTGCTCATCGATGACGCCTACCTCGAGCGCCGCCTTCGTGAGGCTCCCCAGGCCCCAGCGCTCTCCCAGTTCTTGTCAAGGCTGTTCCGATAGGCAAATAGCGCACCAGCGACAACGCGTTCGCATGCCGCATGGGCACACAGCAACGCCGCAATGAATAGGCCCTCGGTGTAGGCGAATCCAGCCTCCTTGTACAACCAGATCGCCTCATTCCCACCCGTCGTCATGATGTGTTCGTGCCTGGCGAACTTCGCCTGCGCGGCACGCAGGTCCAGCCATCGCGCGGCTCGGCGACCCCTGCTCTCGCCGTTGGCTAGGAACAGCGCCGCGACAAACGACTCCTCAGTTTCAGTAGCGTCCTCCTCCAGCCAGCGCTCAACTCGTTCTTCCTCCGACAGCGAGGGGATGCCGAGCGGGAGTTCCAGCTGGTCCAAGATCACGGGCCGCCGCGCCCGCCAAGACAGTCCCATGCCCTATGCTCCTCCGGGCCGCGGCTGATCATTGTAGGGCCGGATCCGATCCCTGGGGAAGCGTCATGCCGTCCCAGTCAGGCGGCCACCCGCCATTTGGGCTCGCTGTACGATCGAGGGCCACCTGCAAGCCATCCCGTATAACTCCCTCGATCACCTGGACAAACTCAGCCAGTGGCACCGATTCGCCCTTCGCCCTCATATCCTGGGGCTTCGGCGTATTGCCATGTACAACCGCGCCTCGCACTTTGTAGGCGGATTTCATCAGGTCGAAGACTTCGCGGCGTGTCATCTCAAGCTTCTCTGGCCGACAGAGTGCAGCGGCTCGAAGCGCCATACGGAAACCCAACTCCTCGAACCCGACATCTGAAAGGTACAGAGCCTCGGCGGCAACGAGGATATCGACCAACTCGTCTTCGGTCCTCTCTCGACCCGCCTGATAACTCAGCCGTCGTAACGCCAAAGCGAGGGCCTTGTGACTTTGCAGCCAGCCTCGCTGGCGCAGCTGCCGCCAGACCCTGACCGGCTCCGCTGCGCCCTGCTCGTCCACAAGGAGCTGGCGAGACCACCATCCCGGCCTGAGCGTGGCGGAGGAAAACATGATGCCGCCAGAATGGAACGTCCAATCCGTCTCAATGGTGAGCCTGCCAGATATTGCCGCCGGATCGACGTAAAGCAGCGCAAGTACCTGTTCGACCAAAGATCTGCAGTCGCCAAGTTCCTCATTGAATTTTTGAAGCTGCTCAAGCTGCTGAGGATTTGAGTCCCCAACAACCTTCGCAAGGCGGTAGCGATACCGGAGGCCCGCCTGCGCTCCCTGTCCGGGACCCAGTAGCGGCATCCCAGGGCCGCCAATCGGACGCACAAGCTCAGAGTTGAGTGCGGCCGCCAGCTCGTCATCTGCCAGTAGATCGAGTTCAAGATCCGGCTCGAGCTGGATTGGAAACTGATCACTTATGAGGCCCGGCATCGGCCACACTGTGACGAGTCCGAAGTCCTGCGCTGCCAGGAAGGAGTCTAGCCGCTCGTAGCGGCGCCGGAATGCGGCGTCGAGGTCATTGATCTCATCCGGCTGGGGCATGAGAATCTGGCAAACCCGCTCGGCATACAGACCGCCGCCGCCGTGGCGCGTCCCAACGACTTGGCCCATCTGTGCCTTCAGCCGTTCGTTGGTATTTAGGATCCGGTCCACTGCCTGCCAGCTCGGCAGTTGCTGTACGGCATCGAGCATGTCAAGCGGCCAGATGCGAGCCGGTCGCTCGCGGTCCCGAAAGATGCCATCCTCATCACGCTGCCAGCGCCGAAGGCCAAGTGAGTCCACCGGCTCAGGGCCGGCCAAAAGGACCTCAGCGGCGTCGCGTACCCATTCGCGTGCTGCGCTTTCTAGGTCTGTGAAAGTCGTCATCGTCACGGCATCATATCAAGTGCGGGCTCGGAGGAAAGTTCATACAGGATGGTGGCTGGTCAGTAACCTCCACGAGACTTACCATCACGACAGCTTCCAATTTCGCCCTACGTACCGCGCTCGGCTGAGCCACACATTGTAGTGGGTCTGGCTGACGAACTTGCGGCCCGGCGCAACCTCCCGCCCGCAGCCACACTGGCAGAGCGGACGGCTGCTCATAGCGGCCATATTCCTCAGCGCCCCCTTGACCGAGGTCTTGACTAATCTGTCTAGATCTGTCACAAGCTGTCCGTTTGAAACAGCTCGACCAGGGGCACCAGGCGACGCCCGGATGCCACCCTGGATCAGCTCCTGAGCTGGACTTTTAGGGCAGAAGCCGATCTCGTGGTATAGGCGTCGACCTTCCTGGCTGTCGCCGGCCGTTTGTGGCTGGCTGCGGTGAATACACGGTGAAGTTCCGCCGGGCCACGCACCATCACAGCGACGCTGCAACGCCGAGAGCGGGGCAGCCGGCCCTCTGCAGCGTGGGTAGATGAAGATCTTCGTTAGCTGGTCCGGTACCAGGAGGGTTATGCCTCGACGCCCAACCCGGCGCCGCTGGCGCCTCCTACACGCTGACCCTGACTGTCACCAACAACGGGCCCGGATCAGCATCGGCGGTGACCACCAGCACCGCGTTCACCGACTCGGCCGCGGCGGTCGCCGCGGCCAGGACAGCACCGGCGGCCTCGGCACCGACACCTGCACCGTCGACCCCGGCGACACCACCACCATCTGCTAAACCGGCCCTGTTGTCGCGGCGGACCAAACCGCCGCGACAACAGTCAGGGCAGCGTTCATCAACCGCAACACGTCGCCGTCGTTCCCAGTAGCGTCGATGGCACCCATGCCAAAGAGACGGAACGGCATTCACCAGCGCGGAACGGTGAGCCGCACCTGGCTCCCTGCCGGCCTGCGCTGCACCGGCGCAGGCCGGGCAGACCGCGGCCAAACCCCTACAACCCTGGATCCACCTGGTGTTTGTTGTTGGTTGTTATCGTCCGGGTGTCTGGGGTTGGTGGGGATCAGCCATAGTTGAGCTTCCCCCGTTCCACGGACACCTGCGGTGAGGTGGCGGCGGTGCTCACGGAATCGCCAACCGGAGATGGAAAACGAGATTCTCAAGCGGCGGCGGCCTATTTCGCCGGGGAGAACGTCTCCCAAAGTAGCGTTCCGGCTGGTCCATGAGCTTGCCGTACTTCCCCGCCTGGCTACACCGGCTCCACCCTGCTGAAACACGGCTCCAGCCGGCCGTGCAGGTCGGCCAGGTTCGCCATCGCCGCTCACCTTCTACGATGGCAGCCACGGCCGCCTCGATTACACCAGCAGGATCGGTATCCGGCGTTCTGTCAACCGTACCCGGCGTGTGCTGGGACAACGCCTAGTGTTGAAAGCTCGCGCCCTGATCGGCACCTCGCATGGTCGCAGCCCAGGCACACCGCCGAGCTTCAGCCATGCTTTCATCGATCAGGCAGGCTGGCTCGTTGGGCCGAGCAGCCAGTTGCCCGGGGCGTTCGGGTCGTCGCTGAGATAAAACTCCACGATCGCGGTGCGAAACTCGTCATGGCTGATCTCGCCATCGCCGTTGCGGTCCAGCAGGTGGAACGCGGCGGTGGAGTGCTCCGGAGGAATTCCGAGTGCGCTGTACATCCCGACGTACTCGCTGGTGGTGAGGGTGCCGCTGCTGTCGGTGTCGAGCGCACGCATCAGTGCGTCGGCGATGGCGAGGACGGCCGACTCGAAGTTGCCCGGGGCGGTGACGCTCGACTTCATGAGGTTCAGGAACTCCTGCCGGGTGAGCCGCCCGTCTGCGTCGACGTCTCCTGAGTCACGCAGAAGACCCCACCACGTCTGGAACGCGGTGCGCATCGCGTTAGTGTTCGCCGAGTCCTGTTCCTGGGCCAGCGCAGCGAACATGTTGGCCATCTGCTCGAAGTCGTCGGCCGTGAGGTAGCCGTCTTTGTTCTGATCGAACCAGTCGAAGAGGACGTTGAACTTTTGGTTCTTGACGGTGTCCTGCATAGCTGTCCCCTATCGTCGGATTTCTGCTGTGCGCTAACGACGAAACGGTAGCTTTGTGAGCAGCAAACACGAGTGTAGCAGTGATTATAGTATCACTCAATATGCCGAGATGTTGGTATCGCAGGTTCGATTCCTGCCGAGGGCATCCATCCCTGACCCCTGGCACTTTGCTCGCCAGTCCGCATGTTCCATGCCTCGCGTGGGGCACTACATGATACGAGCAGGCTATCGGTCGGCGACGGCGACGTGTCCGGTCGCCAGTGAGCGGCGTTGCCGTACCGGGATCGGTAGCTTTCCGGCCAAGGTGAGCAGGTCCTCGTCGCTGACCACGGTGAAGCCGTGACCGGCCAGCAGCTCTCGCATCGCGGCAGGTGTCCACGAGGAGCGGCGGGGCTCGCCGGCCAGCGGGTCCGGCCGGCCGGCCAGCGCGGTCATGGCCCGCGCGGCCAGCCGACCGACGCCCGCCGACAGGGCCGGCGACTGGTAGTTGACGACCAGCCGGCTGCCGGCGGCGGACCGGTCGCTGACCACCTCCACGGTGGCGGTGACCTCCGCGCGGCGCAGGTACGGCACGACGCCCTCCCACACCCAGGTGGTCGCCACCGCCGGCTGGTGGCCCGCCGACGCCAGCGCCGCGTCGAGCCGGTCGCGGGTGAGGTCGACCGGCACGAACCGCACCGACCCCGCCAGCGCCCGCAGATCCCCGACCCGGTCGCGCTTGTCCCGCTGCGAGGACGGGTGGTCAACCTCGAACACCTCGACGTCGGCCAGCTCCGGCATCCGCCAGGCCCGCCCGTCCAGACCGGCGCCCAGGATCACCACCTGCGGTGCCGGCCGGGCGCGGACAGCCTCGTCGATCGCGACCGTACGCGGCACCATCACCTCCGCGCTGGCCCGCAGCATCTCGAACTCGACCCGCGCACCCCAACCCTGGGGCACGACACCGGAACGCACCCGCTCGACGCCGGCCAGCTCCGGTCCGCGCAGCAACACCGCCGCCGTCGGGTCGGCAAACCGCCCCACGGCCAGCCGCCCATGCGCGACCGCACGGCCCTGGCACACCAGCACCGCGGTACGGCTCGCCCAACCGTGATCCACCGCCCGACCCCTCACGTAGCTCAGCCACAACCGAGGCCGCTGACCCTAACGCGCCGGCCGCGCCGGCTCCCCTCTCGCGCACGCCGTGTTGTCCTCGAGCGAATCGGTGCCGAGCCGCACTTCCAGGGCCACGAAGAGGGTCGTTGACGGTACGACTGACGGCGGGTCCTTAGGCCCTCATGGACCAGCGGACACCCCGCTACTCACGGGCCGGACCCTGGAGATCGATGAGATCAACTTGCGGCGACGTGGCGGTTAGCATGACGGTCCGCCACCTGATCCTCGCGCGGCGCATTGACGCGTCGCGCACCCAGCGTCCGCCGCGGCGGCCGGCGCGGGCCGCGAAGTCGTCAAGCGCGCGCAGGATCTCCGGTGAGGAGAACTTGCGGTCGCGGAACTTCCCCACTGACCTTCGTCAGGGACCCCGGCCTCGACAAGGTGGTTGACTGCGCCGAGCGACCGGCGCTGAGACGCCCAGCTCGCGCTGGAGCATCGGTGAGTCGACGATTGGCTGGCCGAGCAACAGGTCCGCGACCTTCCACGCGGTAGCGTCCCGTCGCGCGGTGATCCGGTCATCCCAACCGGTGCATACCCCGTGCAGGTCGGCGACCAGTTGGCGGCCGTTGTTGACCGCCGCGAACGAGGCATACGACATCATCGTCACGATCGGCTCCGGCTCACCGTCACGGTACGAGGTGAGCGCGGCGAAGTAGGCGTCGGTGTTGGCCAGCAAGCCCGGCCGACACCGGCACGGTGACCTTGCCTTACTAACCATGCTCGTACAGGGTGCTCCGCATGCGCCGTAGCCACCGCAGCGGCAAGAAGGACGTTGAGCACCGGCCGACCTTGCCCGTACGAAATGTGACAAGCGGTGCGGTCCGACCCCTCGTCAGTGGTGTTGGCCGGGCAGGACATCCTGCTCGGACTTGTGCCACACGGGGTGGTCGCCAGCGGTCTCGACGTTGAAGCCGTAGTCGTAGACGAGGCTACCGCCGTACGTCGCGCCTATCGACACGAGCAAGGCGATGATGACCGACAGTGCCACGATCCCACCGGGAGCGAAGGCATGGGTGTGATAGTCGTTTAGCCGCCAGACGATGTCCACAAGAACAAGCACCGTGACGGTGATCATGATGAGGGCATGGGTGTTGATGGTACGGCGGGCCTGGGTGCCAGGCTCGGATGACTTCCACCAGTCGAACAGGCCGGTGAGGGCGGCGAGCACCGACACGGCGGCACCGCCGATAAAGGTGTAGGTGCCGGCATGCCAGAGCTCCCGCGCCCAGCCGTGGTCGTTCCCCCCGATAAGGGAGATAACGTCGAAGACGGCGGCGAGGACATAAGCAGCGATCGGGAAGTCGGTCAGCGGCGGGTGCAGCGGCTTGCCCGCCCACCCGCGCAACCCGTTGAACTTCCGGCCCCGAAGGGTCAGCACCGGCCGGACGGAGAACTTCCGCACAGCGCGCCTCCTTAGTTTGTCCACATTGTGTGGGTCGAACGGTGGTGCAGGTCGAATGATGCGGCTCAAATGGTGCTCAACGGCCGATGCCGGTGAGGGTAAGGAACTCCTGGCGGGAGCGGACATCGTCACGTAGCAGACCGTGCACGGCCGAGGTCGTGGTGCGCGATCCCTGGGCGCGGACCCCGCGCAAGGACATGCACAGGTGCTCGGCCTCGATCACCACGCCGACCCCCTTTGGTTCGAGGTGTTCGTCGAGCCAGTCGGCAACCTGTTGGGTGAGCCGCTCCTGTGCCTGCAGGCCCCGGGCGAACAGCTCGACCGCTCGGGCGAGCTTGGAAAGCCCCAGGATGCGGTCGGCAGGGATGTAGCCGACATGGGCGACACCGTGAAAGGGGAGCAGATGGTGCTGGCACAACGACTGCAGCGGGATGTCTCGGGCCACGACGAGCTCGTCATAACCTTCCTCGTTCGGGAAGGTCGTCAGGTCGAACGCCCGAGGGGTCAGCAGCTCGGCGTAGGCATGGGCCACCCGGCGCGGCGTGTCCACCAAATGCTCGTGAGCTGGGTTCTGGCCGAGAGCGACGAGCAGGTCGGCCACCGCTCGCTCGGCGGCGTTGAGATCAACGGCGGCCCGGACGGTCCTGAGGCGAGGGGATCGGTTCGGAGCTGGACGTGTCCGCGCGGTGGCCATCGCTTGCCTGCTCTCTAACGAGTAGTACCGTGTACGTTAGAACGCAGTGCGAGTTTCGTCAATCAGTGTGTCCGTTAGAAGGATGGTTCCGTGTCGCTGCTCACAATGCGTGCCCGGCCCAGGGTGCCGGCGTGAGCGCAGAGGATCTTGATGCCCGCCTGGCTTCGGTCGCATCGCTGGCCGAGCCCGTCCGGCGGCAGCTGTATCGCTACGTGACCGGCCAACCCGAGCCGGTCAGCCGCGACCAAGCGGCACGGGGTGTCGGCGTCGCCCACCACGTGGCGAAGTTCCACCTCGATCGCCTGGTGACCGACGGCCTCCTCGACGTCGCCTACCGCCGCCCCCCCGGACGTGACGGACCCGGCGCCGGCCGCCCGGCCAAGGTGTACCGCCGGTCAGCCCGTCAGGTCGACATCACCCTGCCCGAACGCCGATACGAGCTCGCGGGCCGCCTGCTGGCACGAGCGGTCAGCGACGCCGAGCACGATGGTATGCCGATTGACGCGGCGCTGCGACGCGCCGCCACCGAGACCGGTCGCGCCCGAGGCGAAGAAGCCCGGCGGCGGGTCGGGCCGCGCCCCAGCCGTACGGTCCTGATGGCCGCCACGGCTGAGGCGTTGGAGGGTTACGGGTTCCAACCGCGAACCGACCCCGACGGCGTGAGCTTGACCAACTGTCCCTTTCACACGCTCGCCCGCGACTACACGGACCTGGTGTGCCAGATGAACCTGGCGCTGGTGAACGGGCTGCTCGTCGGGCTGCGCGCCAGCCGGCTCACAGCGACACTCGATCCGGCCCCCACACGTTGCTGCGTGCGGCTCGCCAAACACTCAGCAGCGGAGGCACCCGACGCACAGTCATGATCATGTTCTGACGGACGTCCCGGTACGTCAACCTAGGCGGCGCGGGCCTGGGAGATCCGGATCATGTTGCCCGAGGGGTCGCGGAAGGCGCAGTCCCGCACGCCGTAGGGCTGATCGGTCGGTTCCTGGAGCACCTCCGCGCCGGAGGCCCGCACCTTCTCGAACGTGCCGTCGACGTCGCCGGTACGGAAGATCACGCCGTTCAGCGAGCCCTTGGTCAGCAGACCGAGCAGGGCGTCACCATCCGACGCCGGATGGCCCGCGTGCGGCTCCATGAGCACGATCTCGACGTCGGGCTGGGACGAGGGCGAAAGGGTCAGCCAGCGGAACCCCTCGGCCGCGACGTCGTTGCGCACCTCCAGCCCGAGCACATCGCGGTAGAAGGCCAGCGCTTGGTCTGGGTCGTGGACGGTGATGAAGCAGTGGGAAAGTGTGAGATCCATGCTGGCAACGCTAGGGCACGGCCGTCCGGGCTGCTTCTCCGATCCTGCTCGGTCTCGTGCGGGCCTTGGCGACGCAGGCAGGCACGGCCGCACTGGCGCCGTGGTCCCGTGCGCGGTAGGCGGATGGGCTCTCACCCACCAGCTCGCTGAACCGTGCGCTGAACGAGCCCAGCGAGGTGCAGCCGACCGCGAGGCAGACCTCGGTCACCGTCAGGTCGCCGCACCGCAGCAGCGCCTTCGCCCGCTCGATCCGGCGGGTCATCAGATAGCTGTACGGCGTCTCGCCGTAGGCGGCGCGGAACTGCCGGGAGAAGTGAGCCGGCGACATCAGCGCGGCCCGCGCGAGGGCCGGGACGTCGAGCGGGCGGGCGTACTCGCGGTCCATCAGGTCGCGCGCCCGACGCAGGTGAGCGAGGTTGGCCAGCTCCTCCGGGGTCACCCAGCCAGCGTATCCCCCACCCCGACCGAGGAACCGCCGACCGTGAAACCCGTCCGACTACGATGCTGAGCTTGACTCCCGCACAATTGGGCCCGTAGTTGTACCGAGATTGCGATGTCAACACTAACCTTGCTGCCTCTTTCCGCGACCCAGTTTGGCTCCTCACAGGGCCGCGAGTGCTCACTGGTGCGGGCGTTGTTCCGCAACCAGTCAACGGCTCGCGTGCCGTGGCGTCCGACGGCGTACGGCGGGCTCGGCGGAATACAGCAGGTCGCGGATGTGCTCGAGCCGGTGCAGCCCGGCCATTCCAGGCTTGCGGTCACGGGACTTGGCCTCGCCGACGAACGCGACGGCCGTGCCCGCCGTGCGGGGTCGGGCGCCGCGTTCCAGCGCCAGGATGTCGATCTCGTGGCTGGTCCGGTGCTCCCGGCAGGCCACCGTCGCCTGGCCGGTCGCGCCGGCCTCGAGACCGGCCTCGTTCCGGGCATATCGGGAGACCCATTCGGTGGCGAGTGCCTCGAAATGGGGCCCAGAATCTTCGAGCCGACCGCATGTCCGACCTCGTCCCAGACCTGCCGGGCCCGACCGGCCTCCACATCAGCCAGGTGCGGCTCGGTCACCAGATGGTGCAGGCGCACTATCGGATCGGCGACTGTTATCGTCGGCCGACGGTCCGAGAGCAGGTCGTAGCGACGTTCGACAAATCCCGCCGACTCCAGCATCCCAAGCTGGTAGGTGAGCGAGCTCGACGGCCGTCCCAACAGGCCACCGATCTTGGCTGGAGAGCTCTCGCCCGCCGCAACCGCGGCCAACAGCGAAGCGTAGACGGCGGTGTCCCGGATCCGCGGATCCTCATGGATGACGCGGTGTGCCTCATCAAACAACGGCACGGTCGGCCGCAACACGTTTCGGGCCACCCAGTCCCCGAGCCGGGCCGGATCGTCCGGCACCTCGGGGTCAGGCACCAGCTCGCGGTAGCCCGGCGTACCGCCGACCAGCGCGTTGTGCACAAACGCTGTGTCGATGGTCTCGATCCCCCAGTACCTCCGGGCATCGCGATAGCCGAAAGGGCTCACCCGCAGCTCCAACGAGCCGCGCCCCCGCAGGGCCTTCGTGCCGGACAGCAACCCGGACATGACCGAGATCGCCGACCCACACAGGATCAGCCGCAACGGCGCCCGCGTCGACATCGACCCCGGCCCGATCTCGTCATAGAGCGCCTGCACAATCGACGGCAGCCCCGGCGTCTCGTGAACCAGGTACGGGAACGCGTCCAGCACCAGCAACGGCGGGCCGCCCGTCGCGCTGGCGGCCTCGGCCCGCCCGGCCATCAGCCTGGCCGCGCTGGTCAGCGCACCTTCCCAGCCGGTGAAGGTCAGGCCTCCGGCCGGCAGCCCGAGCCAGCCCGAGAGTGACTCGGCGAAACGGCGCAGCGAGACCGCCTCGGCCTGCTCGGTCGCCAGGTGGTAGAGCCCCCCGCTCGCTTCGGCCAGCCGGCGCAGCAGGTAGGACTTGCCCTGGCGCCGACGCCCGTAGACCACCGCGATCCGCAGCCCGGGCAGACCCGAGCCGGCAAACTCTGCCAGGTCCGCCCACTCGGTGTCCCGGTCGAAGACATCCGACGGCTTGGACAGCGCCAGACCACACCTCCAACCAGCGTTAACATGCTTAGTGTAAGTACGTTAGCGGTAGTTTCCGCTCTGGTGACCCCTGTGCTGCTCAGCCAGCGTGCGCCCTGCGGGGCCACGCTGGCCCTGCAGCTTTGAGCGCGGAGCCAAAGGAGTCATCGGTCAGCCAGCTCCGGCCGTACCGAGTACTTGATCATCCCCAGCCTGGTCGTCGAGCGGTTCGTGCTCACGCCCTCGGATGAGGTGACGTCCGAGGCACATCGCGGACGGCGTCGCCGGTGGTCGCTAAGGGTCCTATGTGGACGGTCGGTTCGTGGCGGACGGGGAAGTTGACGGAGCGCGCGATGAAACATGTCGCGTTCGCGTCGGCGTGCAGGGTCTGAGCCCGGGCGGACATAGATGAGTCGGCGACCGTGACCGCGGGTCGGAGCACGACCCCGCTGAACTGGCCACCGCCATCGCCGTCCTCTCGCATGGTGCCAACGGCGGTGTCGGCGTAACCGGTGACGACGACGCCCTCGACCGCGGCGAGATGCAGGTACCACAGCATGTGGCACTGCGAGAGCGCGGCGACCAACAGCTCCTCCGGGTTCCAGCGGTCGGCGTCGCCGCGGAACGTCGGGTCCGCCGAGCCAGCAATGGCCGGCTTGCCGATGGCCCGGACCTCGTGGGTCCGGTCGTAGCCGCGGTAGCTACGGGTGCCAGCGCCACGGTTCCCCGTCCACCGGACCGTGACCTCGTACTGGTGGACCTCGTACTGGTGCGTGGCAGCCATGAGGCCTCCCTCTCCGCTCCCCACCGCGCCGGCCCGCGTCATTCACCCCCGTCGACGCGGGGCCGTGGCGAGCAGCAGCAGGCAGAACGCCGCGACCGCGGTCACCACCCCGGCCACCAGCAGCAGCGGGTTGAGGCTCGACCCGGACCCGGTCGAGCCGGCGTTGGCAGCGCCGGCCGGTGCCGGGGTGGTCGGTGTCCCGCCCTGCGCCGGGGGCTGCGGTGGATGGGTCACCGGGGGCCGAGCCGTCGGGGGCCGGGTCGCGGCGGAGCCACCGTGCGAGTGGGACGGCGCCGCCGTGACCGGCGGGCGCGTCGGCGCGACCGGGGCGGGCTGGACCACGACCCGCGCCCGCATGTCGGGATGAACCGAACAGTAGTAGGAGTAGGTGCCCGGCACCGTCAGCACGACGCTCCACGACTGGCCCTTGGCCAGCAGCGGCGAGTGGAACGACGCCGGGGCCGACGCCGTCGTCACGTCGTGCGCGGCCTGGTCGGTGTTGGTCCAGGTCACCGTGTCGCCCGCGGTGACGGTCAGGCTGGCCGGCCCGAAGGAATAATGCGCCATCACCACCTGGTACGCGGTGGAGCTCACCTGCTGGACACCGGCGGCCGCCGCCGGGCTGCCGGGCCGGGCCAGCCACGGCACGACCAGGGCGAGTACCGCCATGGCCGCGGCCAACCGAGCCAACCGAACGGCCGGTCGTGAGCGTGTGGCGGACGCGTCAGTGCTTGTCACGTGCCTGCCTTTCGAGAACAGGGCGGTAACGGACCGGCTGCTGCCAGACTGAGGGGACCGCGGGTCCGGCCGATCGCGGTTCGCCGGACCCGCGGCGGCTCGGATCAGCAGCCGGCCTCCGCTCCGATGAGCGGCTGGAGCATCGCCTCCACCAGCGCGGTATGCGTCTTGACGTACTGGTCGAGGGCGAGGATGTCCATGACCTGCTGGCCCGGGCTCTCCTCCAGGTGGGCGACGTAGACGTGGGTCAGGAGCGCTGACAGCAGCCCCTGGGCGCCGGCCATCACCGCCGTGAGCTGCGGTTCGAGCATGCTCTGGACCAACGCCAGGTGGGTCTTCACGTACTGGTCGAGGGCGAGGATGTCCATGACCTGCTGGCCCGGGCTCTCCTCCAGGTGAGCGGAGTAGATGTGTCGCAGCAAGGCCTGCGTCGTCTTGTCGAGTGCACCGCAGGCCGTGCTGGGCGGCGGCGGGGCCGGGTGGGCACTCGGCGGTGCCGGCGGCGCGGGCGGCGCGGGCGGCGCGGGCGAGGTTGTCGGCGGCCGCGGCGGTGCCGGGGCTGGCGGGGCTGGCGGGGCTGGCGGGGCGCTGCCGGTGACGGTGACCGAGGCCTTCATGTCCGGATGCACCGCGCAGTAGTACGAGTAGGTGCCGGCCTTCGTGAAGGTGTAGGTGTAGGTCTTCCCCTGCTGCAGGGTGGGCGAGCTGAACGTCGCCGGCCCGCCGGACACCGTCACCGTGTGCGACGCGCTGTCACGGTTGGTCCAGACCACCGTGTCGCCCACCGCGACACTCAGCGAGGCGGGCGCGAACGCATAGTTCATGATCGTGACGGCCTTGGTGGCCGCCGCACGTGGCGCGGCGACCACCGGCGCGGCCGCTCCGGCGGGCGGTGCGCCCTGGACGGCGGCCGCCAGGGCGGCCGTCGCCGGCCGGGCCTGGTTGGTGCCAGGGCGCAGGGCGCTCAGCGCAACGACCGAGCTCACGGCGGTCGCCACGGCAAGCACGGTGGCCAGCCGCCGACCAGACGCGAACGGGTGCACCCGGTCTGGCGGAGACTCCGCGGGCCTGGTTCCAGCCGGCGAAGTCTTGGCCGGCTGAGGGACGTCTTCATGGGTCATCGGAGACTTCCTCCTCTTGTCGGATCCATCAACGGCCGGGGCTAGCCGTGACGAGAACGCCGGCCGCACCCAGTACGACCAGCACGAGCACCACCTCCGCGGCGACGGAGTACATGAACGGCCGGACGGTGGTCGCCGTACCGGACGCCACCAGGGAGAGCCGGTGAGCGACCCAGCTCCGGCTCCGCGAGGCCACGCCGAGCACCAGCGCGAAGACCACCAGCTTCACCAGCAGCGTCCGTCCGTACGAGGTGTGCACCAGCCCGCCCACCGAGCCGACGAGCTGCCAGGCCAGGAACGTGCCGGCCGCCGCGATGGCGACCACCGCACCGAACGCGATCCGGGAGAACCGGGGTACGACGGCGGCCAGCTCGGCGGGCTGCCGTCGCGGCAGCAGGCCAACCAGCAGCACGGCCAGCCCACCGACCCACGTCGTGACGCCGGCCAGGTGCACCATGTCGGCCAGCGCGCTCCAGCCGGTGCGGGCGGTGTCGCCGGCATGACCGGACATCCCGGACGCCCGCAGCAGCCCGAAACCCACCGCCAGCGCACCGAGTCGCCAGCCGGCCGACCCGACCGCGGACTCCGCCCCCTGCAGGACGGCGACCAGGACGACGGCGGCCAGCACCCACAGCAGTGCCCGGACGGCCCAGAGCTGGCCGAGGTGCGTCTCCAGGGCCTGCCGGACGACCTCGCGCCGGGTCGCGGCGCTCGCCGGCAGGGCCGCGGCGGACGCGCCCTGCAGCCCGATCCCGGCCAGCGAGCTGGTGATCCCGGCAATGACAGCCACGCTGAGCAGGGCGCGGGTACGGCGGTCCCCCGCGCCAGCGGGCCAGAGCGCGGCGACGAACACCAGCCCACCGAAGAACCCGGCGGTCGCGAGGTGCCCGACGAACCGGGCCACCGCCAGGGCGGTCACCGCGCCACCTCCGCGGGTGCCGGGCCGGCCGCGTCACACGTCGTACCGAGCAGGCTGGACAGCACGGCGAGCAGCAGCCCACCGACCGGCGTGTCGCCGGACGCACCCGGCCCGCCGGCGAGCAGGGGCCCGAGAACGGGCCCGAGCAGCGGCAGGGAGCCGACCAGGCCCGGCAGGCACAGCACGCCCGGAGGCGTACCCGGCACAGTGCTGGACGGGGTGGGGCCGGCCGGTCCGCCGGGCAGGCCTGGCGGGGGCGCGACCGGCACGACCGGCACGACCGGCGAGATGACCGGCGGCGCCGCGCCGGCCGGTGGATGGCGCCCGGGGCCGGCAGGCCCGGCGGGCGGCGCGCCCTGCTGGGATGGACCGGGCTGCGGCGGGGCGGTGGGCGCGGCCGTGCCCTGCTGGCCTGGCGCCGGGGCGACGGCCGGTATCACACCCAGCCCGGACGCGTACCCGAGGACCACCACGACGGCTCCGGTCAGCACCGCACCGACGATGCTGTCTCGTCGGCTCGACACAGCGCGGACTAACAAACCCATTCCCGGTTCGCCTTCCTGGATACAGATCTTCATCTGCACGCCCATCGGCACCCCTTGTGCCGACCCGAACCGGACGGACTTGCTTGCTCCCGCGCTGAACGCGGCACTGGTCTATACCACGCGAAGCCTCCTGACGTCGGCTGCCTGACGAGCACGGCTAGTGAACCAGCACGTCGACGACCGAATGTCTCTCGCCGGTAAACAGTTGTGGCAGTAACACGTAAACAGTTGCGGCAGTGCACTCACACGGTCGGACTGGCAGGGGTGAGCCCAGCCCGCACTGATGGATACCTGACCACGGAGCGTGACCTCAACGCCACGCCATGCCGGATGTTAATGCCGAATGCGACTCTTGGCTAGATTGCAACTACGTAGAGTGTCATACATGGTGTGTCTTCGCCGAGATTGTCGGCCGGCCCGTCACCCCCCCCCGCGATCGTTTCAAGATCATGGGTGAGTTTGGGGATCTTGAAGGGGTGGTCCGTTGGCGAGGGCATGGTTGGTGTGGCGGAACCGGTGCGGGGCTTGATGTTCTGTTGTTGGTGGGTCGGGGTCGGGAAGCGTTGAGGGGTGGCGCTTTCGGGGTCGGGCTGATCGGGTGGCAGGACGCGGCGGCGGCGGGTTCCGGTGGCCGGAAGGCTATGAGAGGGCTCCCGCTGCGACCGGGTTTCCGCCGTCCACCCCACGCGACACGCCGATGATCATCAGCCGGCGCGTCCGCGCTCGACCCTGAACCCGCTTGGTCGGTTTTCTTCGCGGGGTCCTTCCGTATGTTCTGGTGTGGCTGTGGCTGGTGTCGGCCAGTGGTGAAATGGCCAGCCGGGACCGTGGGAGTACCGTGGCCGGCCGTTTCGGGCAGCTCCTTTCTCATGTGGTTCGTTTTCGGTGTCGGTGGTGTCGGATCGGCTTTCGCTCCGGGTCCACTGATGTGGGTGGCAGGAATTCTGGTAGGCTGTCGTTGGCTGTTCGTACGTCCCAGCCGTTGTGGTGGATGGCTCTATGGTGATGTCCGCAGACGAGGGCGCCGTTGTTCTGGTCGGTTCTTCCGCCGTCGGCCCAGTGGACGCAGTGGTGGGCCTGGCACCACTGGTACGGCCGGTCACAGGCGGGGAACACACCCGCGGTCGCGGAGGATGACGGCGCGGCGCGCCGGCGTGGTGCCGGGAGCCACGCCCGAGGTCCAGCGGCAGGCTCCCCCCGCCGAGGACGGCGGGGATGATGTGAGCGTCGCAGGCGACGCGGCGGACCTGGCTGGCGGGCAGCACGCCACCGGTGGGCAACAGCCCGACACCGGTCGCGGCGGCCAGCTTCTCGTACGGCATCGTCACGACCAGGGTGGGACGCTCGCCGCCGTTGTCCGGCAGCTCCCCCACCCGCAGCGCCCGGTCAGCGAGGTCGACCAGCGCGTCGGCCAGGCGTTGCCCATGGGTGCGCTCGTCCCGCACGCCGTTCCCCGGGCCGGCGGGCCAGGGGGTCCAGCGCGACCCGCAGCGTCTCGGCGCCCTCGGTGTCCAGGAACCCGCAGACCCGCCTCAGCCCCGGCCCGGCCGGACAGATCCGCAGGCCACGCCGGGCGTGGGCGTCGGCGGCCTCCCGTTCGACCCGGCGGCGGAGCAGGTCGTCGGCGTGGTCGGGGTTCACCACGTCCAGCACCCGCCGGCCAAGCAGCCGGACCACCTCCTCGGGGTCGAAGGTGGCGGAGTGCTCGACCAGCTCCCGCTCCGCCGCCACCCGGGCCCCGGCCGGTGTCTCCGCCGGCAGCCCGCGCACCGCCTCGGCGATGGCGTGGGCGTGGCCCCGGCTGAGCCGCCCGTCGGACAGCGCCTGCGCGGTGACGGGCAGGTCCCGGTCCAGCTCGTTGGCCAGCCGCAGCAGCCGGCCCGCCTCCGCGGGCCGAAGCCGCAGGTGGTCCCGCAGCCACGTCCTCGTCGACGGCGAGTCCTGCTCCATGGCCAGCCCCCGCGCGTCCGCCTGCCGTATGAGCGGCAGCGCCAGCACGCCGTAGAACCGGCTGACCTGCGTGAAGACCTGAACCAGCAGCTCGTCCACCTGCGCGTTGGCCAGCCCGAACATCGGCACACCGGCACAGGAGCCGAAGGCAGACCTGACCTGCTCAACCGCGCCGGTGACGATATCCGACATACGGCAAGGCTAAACCGGGCCACTGACAAAACCGGGAACGCGAAGACGACCGTCCCGAAAGAAAACCAAGAAACCTCGGTGAGTGAAACGGCAAGCGCCCACAGTAATATCGAGGGCAACCCATCGACGAAATCGATGGGGCCGCGGCAACACCGCCCGCACCCAAAACCAAGAGGTCACCACACGGGCGCCGCCACCCCCAAGTGGTGACCTCTTGGGCTCCCCAGACAACGACAGGTCACCACAACGCCAACAGGTCACCACAGGCGGGCTCAAGGGGCGGTGAGGATGAGCGCGGCGACCGACCCGACGAGCGCCACCACCGCCGTCACCGCTCCGGTCAGCGCGAAGCGCGGCCATCTGATCTCCACGCCCGCGGCCCGGCAGCGCTCGTACCAGAGGATGATCGCCAACGACGCCCACGGCGTGACCAGCGGGCCGACGTTCGTGCCGATCAGCAGGCCGAGCAGGTGGTCGCCGTTGCCCGGCGGGATCACCGCCTCGCCGGCCACGTACGCCGGCAGGTTGTTGACCAGGTTGGACATGGTCGCGCCGAGCGCGCTGGCCCGGATCGTCCCCTCCGTGCCGCCGGCCCCGGCCAGCCCGCTGAGCAGCCGGCCCAGCCCGTGCCGGTCGATGGCCTGCACCACCAGGAAAAGTCCGGTGACGAAGGCGAGCAGCCGTAGCGGGACCATCCGCCAGGCGAACGCGGTGGGGGCGCGAAACACGAAGACCACCACGAGCAGCCCGGTGCACAGCAGCGAGGAGAGCGCGAGCGGCGCACCGGCCAGGACCAGGACGGCGAACGCGGCGCAGGCCAGGGCGGCGACCACGTAGAGAAACCGGTCCCGCGGGACGTGCCGGTTGGGCGGCCGGTACCGGTCCTGGCCACGCCAGCCACGCCAGCCACGCCAGCCACGCCAGCCACGCCGCCAGTAGAACAGCCACAGGCAGGCGGCGGTCGCCGCGATCGCGGCCACCTGCGCCGCCGCCATCCGGCCGGCGAGCGCTATCGGCCGCAGGTCGACCCGGTCCGCGGCCAGCAGGTTGGTGAGGTTGGACACCGGCAGCAGCAGGCTCGCCGTGTTGGCCAGCCAGACCGTCAGCATCGCCAGCGGCAGCCGGGCCATGCCGGCCTTCGCCGCCGTCGCGAGCATGACCGGTGTCAACAGGATGGCGGTCGTGTCCAGGTTGAGGAAATTGTCGTCAGCGAGGCAAACACCACACACAGGCCGAACAGAACGGCTTAGCTGCCCCTGGCCAGCCCGGCCAGCCGCGCGGCCAGCACGTCGAACACCTCGGCAGGTGCCGTCAGCTCGGCCAGCACGGTCACCGAGCCGAGAAATGCCAGCAGCGGGGAACGCGCTACGGCGCCGTGCCGGTTTCGGAACAGAATCGCCGGCACGCCGGACCACGTGGTCCGGGACCGCCGGGTCGGGAGGCCACCGCAGGTTCCCCGACGCTGTCTTTCATTCGCGGTAACCGCCGGCAAGAAACGCAGCCGCTCGCACGCCGTACAGTCCGCCACACCGTACAGACTGGCCAACGGGCCGGCCCGGCCGATCCTCCAGACGGGTGACGCCCACACTGTCCTGCTGGGCTCGACCCATGAGCGGCTAGACTTTACCCAGTCGGCGACCCGGGGACGCAACCATGGCTCGAATCGCAGGATGGCTGCGCGGCAACGTTGACGGCGTCGTAGCGCTGCTCCTGGCTGTGTGCATCGCCATCCTCGGTGCGGTCGACGTGCTCGGCACCGGCGCGACCAACAACGCGATCCTGCTGGTCCTCGCCGTGCTGGCGACCACGCTGCTGCGCGACCGGACGACGGCCAACACCGTCGAGCATGACGTCCGCGAGCTGAAAGCCGGCCAGTCCGAGCTGCGCCACGAGCTGGCCGGTGCCCGCGACGCGCTGGAACAGATGTCGATGATCCGGATACTCGCCACCCAGGAGGTGGGGCCAGCCCTGGCCGAAGCCCGGCGGGACACCGACCGGTGGTATTTCAAGGGTGGCACGGGGACGTATATTCGCGCGGTGACGTTGCCCGAGTGCGTGGCCATGGCGCGCCGGGAGAAGCGGGAGCTGACCGTCCGCCTGGAGATCATCGACCCCACCAACGAGGTGGTGTGCGGCAACTACGCGCGCTTTCGGCATTCGCTGTCACACGGACCGGACGGCATTGGTGAGCTGTGGACCTTGGACCGGACCCGAAAGGAGTCCTTCGCCACGGTGTTGGCAGCCTGCTGGTACCGGCAGCGCTACGAGCTGCTGAACGTCGAGGTGGGGCTCAGCACCGTGATGAGCACGTTCCGCTGGGACCTGTCCTCCAAGCACCTTATCGTCACCCAGGAGGACTCTCGCACTCCGGCCATGCTGATCGAGCGCGGCAAGGTCTTCTACGACCGGTTCCGCACCGAGCTGCACACCAGCCTGGAGCAGGTCCGCCGGCTACCAATCACGAAGGCCGCGCTGGCCGTGCCGCTCAGCAACGAGCCGACGATCGACCAGGTCCACCGGCTTTTCGACGAGCTCGAGCTGCCCATACCAAACTCGTTCACCGACCGCGACATGGCCGACATTGTCCGCAGGGCGATCCGCCCGAGAAACCCGTACCAGACATGAAACCCGTACCAGAAATAATGGAGTACACCCGGCTACATGCCGATATCTCGCGCGGTGTCGCGGATGGGTCGCTGCCCGAGCTGACGACCCGGACCCTGACCAGGGTCGCCGAGGGCGGCGGCGAGCCGCGGGCGGTCCGCCACCCGCTCGGCTTCGTCTGCTTCCCAGTGCTGCGCGACGGCGACATCGGCATCTGCGTCCATCTGTGGACCGCCGGCAGCGCGGATGCCGTGGACGCAACGGATGACACGGACGCCCGGCGCTCGCCGGCCTTCGTGCACTGCCACAGTTGGGACCTGCTGAGCTTCGTCCTGTACGGCACGCTGCACAACCAGCTCGCGCGGGTGATCGACCGGCCCGCCGTCCCGACCCACCGGATGCTCGAGATCCGGACCGGAGGGCTCGTCGATGAGGTCCGGGCAACCCGTCGGCTGGTGAGCTGGGAGCGGTCGACCGCCCGGCTGGTGCCGGCCGGCACGGCCTACTCGCTGGTGGCCGGGCAGTTCCATACTGTGGACGTGCCGCCCGCCCAGGGCGCCGCTACGGTGGTGCTCAGCCGCACCCGGTCCACGGTCCCCGAGCTGGCGCTCGGCGAGATCGGCGCGGTCGACCGACGGATCCAGCGCCAGCAGTGCTCGGCCAGCGAGACGGCGCGGCTGGCCGACATCGTCGTACGGCGGCTGGAAGATCACCGGGTACAGCGGCTCGAGGCCCCGCACGTGTCCCAGCCCGTGGACCTCCAGCCCGTGGATCCTCGTGGCCTCTCCTCCGGGTTGCCCGTGGCCGGATCGAGGTAGGAGACGTTCATGCATCCGTACGGACACCCCCGCCCGGTGAGCGGCCCCCGTGGCGGTGCCGGCCTCCCGGATGGTGCCGGCCGAGCTGAGCTCGATCGGGCCGGCCGGGTGGCGGTCGACGCTGTGGAGGCCGCCGGTGAGCTGCTGCGCGCCGGCACGCGGGACGGCGCCGAGCTGGGCCTGCGCAGCAAGGATGCCTCCGGCGACCTCGTGTCCACCCTGGACCTCGCGGCCGAGCGGCTCATCGTCGACCGGATCCGAGCCGCGTTCCCCCGCCACCAGATCGTCGCCGAGGAGTCTGGCGTGCTGGGCCGGGAAGGCACCTGGACCTGGCTCGTCGACCCGCTGGACGGCACCAACAACCTCGCCATCGGGCTGCCGGCGTACGTCGTGGGTCTCGCGCTGTGCCGCGACCGGGTCCCCGTCCTCGGGGTGGTCCACGACCCGCTGGCCAACCAGACCTGGTCGGCTGTGCCGGGCGAGGGGGTGCACGGACCCGCGCTGCGGCCGCACCGGCCGAGACACGACGGCTGCCGCCGTCCGCTGCTGGCCTGGACCCAGGGCCACCACGTCGGCCGCGACGACACCACGGCCTGGGCGCTGAAGATCACCCTGGAGTCGACCGCCCGGCGGATGCTGCAACTGTGGACCCCGCTCACGTCGTGGCTGATGCTAGCCCGCGGCGACATCGACGGGATCGTCGGCTACCAGGCGGAGGCCATCGACATGCCCGCCGGTGCCCTGATCGCGGTCGAGTCCGGGGTCGTGCTGCGCACCCTCGCCGGCACGCCGTACGACGACCGGATCGGCCGTCCACCGGCCGACCGCAGCTTCGTCGCGGCCCGCACGGCGGACCTGCCCCGACTGCTCAGGCTGGTCCGCGGCGCCGAGAGCGTGGTGCCCAGCGTCAAGGAGCTGTGGTCCGCGATCCCGGAGTGTGAATGGTAGGCACCGGTAGCGCCGACCTCGGCGGCCACGTCGACACCGCGAGCCGCCCGATCGACTTCTTCAGCTACTCCCCGGCCGACGAACGCTGGGCGACCTGGATCGCCTGGGAGCTGGAGACGGCGGGGTACACCATCATGCTGCAGGCCTGGGACTTCGTCCCGGGCACCAACTTCATCGAGTTCATGGACCGCGGGTCAGCGAGGCCACCGTCGTCATCGCCCTGCTGTCCCGCAGCTACCTGAGGCCGCGGTACGGCCGGCTGTGGGTGTCACCGACCCGGAGCACGCCCGGCGGGAGCTGCTCCGCCGGATCCGGGAGGCGCTGGCCGGCCGGGCCAAGCCGGCGCACCGGCCCGCTACCCGACCCGCTCGACGGCGCCGGCGCCGGGCGCCGCTGTGGGACACCCGCACGGGGGAGCACCTGGACCGGCTGGTCGGTCATACCCCGCCGGTATGGTCGGTCGCCTTCAGCCCGGACGGCGTCCTGCTGGCCAGCGCGGGCGACGGCACGGCACGGCCCGGTCCGGTGTGGGACCTGGCCGACCGGTCCGCGCCGACGCTGCGGATGACGCTGCTGGCGCTGGCCGACGGGTGGGCGGCGCTCTCGCCGGACGGCCGGTACAAGCTGAAAGGCGACGCGGCGGGTGAGTTCTGGCACGTGATCGGCCTGGCTCCCTTCGAGCCGGGCGACATCGACGCCTACCTGCCCGAGATCCGCCGGCTCCCCCCGAGCGCCAAGTTCTGACCAGCCTGTTCCCCGGCTCGCCCCTGTCCTCCGGCGATCATCGAGTTGTTGTCGCGATTGGAGATCAACTAACGACAACAACTCGATAATCGCCGGGTGGGGGCCGTCAGGCGGGTGGTGGCCAGGCCAGGCCGGTGACCCGGGTGTAGGCCTCGAGGTAGCGGGCGCGGGTGGCGGCCACGATGCCGGCCGGGACGGCGGGGGCCGGGGGCCTCCTGTCCCAGCCGGTGCCGGCGGCCCAGTCCCGCACGAACTGCTTGTCGAAGGAGTACTGCGGCCGGCCCGGCGCCCAGTCGTCCGCCGGCCAGAACCGGGACGAGTCCGGGGTCAGCACCTCGTCGGCCAGCACCAGCGTCCCGTCCGGAGCCCAGCCGAGCTCGAACTTGGTGTCGGCGACGATGATCCCGCCGCTGGCGGCGAGCTGCGCGCCGCGGGAGTACAGGGCCAGGGTGAGGTCGCGGAGCCGAGCGGCGGTGGCGCCGCCGACCAGGTCGGCCACGTCGGTGTAGGTGATGGGCTCGTCGTGCTCGCCGATCCGGGCCTTCGTGGTCGGCGTGAAGACCGGCGCGGGCAGCCGCGAGCCCTCGACCAAGCCGGGCGGCAGCGGCACCCCGGAGATCGCGCCGGTCGCCCGGTACTCCGCCAGGCCGAGCCCGGCCAGGTAGCCGCGGGCGATGCACTCGACCGGCACCATCTCCAGCCTGCGGCAGCGGAGCGCCCGGCCGGCGAGCTCGGCCGGCACGTCGGTGGCCGAGATGACATGGTGCGGCACGACGTCGGCCAGCCTGTCGAACCACCACAGCGAGAGCTGGGTCAGGATGTGGCCCTTGTCCGGGATCGGCGTGGGCAGCACGACGTCGTACACGGAGATCCGGTCGGACGCGACGAGGATGAGGTCGGCACCGTCGGCGTACACGTCGCGGATCTTGCCGGAACGCAGCAGCTCCACTGCTCCCCCTTCAGCCGGGCCGGTCGGCGACCCCTCGATCGGGCTACGCCGAGACCGTATCCGGTCCCTACCGATCAAGCCCCGCATCGTGAGACTATTCGAACATGTGTTCGAACGTCGAGTCGAGCGGCGCACCGAACGGACCGGGCCGGTTGCGGTGCTGGGTCACGGTCAACGGGCCGCCCGGGGCCGGCTTCCTGCTCGGCTGGGGGCGAGAGGACCACACCGGCTGGTGGGGTTTCGTCGCGTGGACCGAGCTGGTCTTCATCGACGACGTGCACACGATCGTGGCCTGCGGGGCGTGGGTGGCGGCCCGCCGGCTGCGCCCGCAGCTCGGCCAGGACTACCGCGAGCTGCCGCGCCGGTGGCTGCCCGGCGACTCGACCCGCTGGCCGGTGCCCGACTTCGGCGTCAGCGCCAACCCGACCCACTACTACGGCAGCATCACCGGCGACCCGTTGCCCCCGCCATGCGGCGGGCGGCCGCTGACCTCTGACGCCTTCGGCCAGGGCGCTCGTGGTGGCTGACCAGCCGGCCGACCAGCCGGCCGACCGGCCCGGGCTGCTACCCGACGGCGACCTCGACCCAGCGGTCTTCCCGCACCTGGCCGTCGCGGACGCCGCCGCCACCGCGCACGCGGCCGGGTACCAGCTCGGCTACGCGGTGGGGTACGCCGACGGCCGGGCCGCGGAGCAGGCCGAGGACGCGCTCGCCTGGCGGCAGGTCGCCGCGCGGATCCGGGCGCTCGCCGGCCGGCCGTCGTACGCCGAGCTGCGCCGCCGACGCCGCGACCCGTGATCGTCGCCCTTTCGCCGGGATTCACCTTTGCGCTGATGGTTGCGTTTGGACAAGGGTGGCGGCGACAGGGTTTGATACCGGGGTTTGGTCTGGGTCTGTCGGTCGCCTTGCGCTGGCTGTTTGCGCCAGAACAAAAGCGGCACCGACGGCCGGCGAGGTCCCGGGCTTGGTCTGGGTTCCCGGGTCCCCTTCGCGCTGGCTGCTTGCGCCAAACAAAAGCGGCACCAACGGGGGGACGGAGTGCCGGGCTTGGTTGGGTTTTCCGGTTCGCCTTTGCGCTAGGGGGTTCCTTGGCGACGGAAATTCAGTGCCGATGTTGGCTGCTTGGGGTTGTATTATGAGGCCGGTCCGGGAGAATGAACACATGGAGGGTTATGCAAAACGCAGTGTGAAGAAGTGAAGTGTTCGGACGGCGCGGAAGGCTGTGGCGTAGGTGGATAGCGGTCGGCGGTAGTCGGTGTGCATGCACCGCCAGGTCTTGAAGTTCGCGATC
>Ga0307470_10000365_pt1 | contig 24738 bp, 28 predicted proteins | sample atmos_gasesAM3C__FD_204565 | JGI IMG/M metagenome (GOLD analysis project Ga0307470, IMG submission 204565) | Hardwood forest soil microbial communities from Morgan-Monroe State Forest, Indiana, United States - atmos_gasesAM3C_05 | ecosystem: Environmental > Terrestrial > Soil > Temperate forest... | reverse complement strand
CGCATGAAAAGGGATGAGGTCGCTGCCGCGCTGCCGGACTCGGCGCGGCACCCGGCCGCGGCCGGTCGGGCCCCGGTTCAGCACCAACCCCAACGTCGGGCGCCGCCGCACCCGGGGTCACGAAGCTGGGATGGAGCCGTGGTCCGGGCGGTCAGCTCAACCCGGTGCCGACCAGATGGCCGACGCCGAAGGTGGCCGACGCCGCCAGCATCCCGAGCAGGAGCTGCCGGCCCCCGCTGTACCACCAGGTGCGGCTGGTGTACCCGGACACGATCGCGCCCGCCGTGAACAGCCCGGTCACCGCCACCAAGCCGGCCGCCACCAGGCTGTGCAAGCCGAGCAGGTACGGGAGCAGCGGTAAGAACGCCCCGATCGTGAACGAGACGAACGAGGAGAACGCCGCCGTCCACGGCGAGGGCAGGTCGTCCGGGTCGAGGCCAAGCTCCTCCCGGGCGTGCACCCGCCAGGCCTGGTCGGGATCCCGGGAGAGCTGCTCGGCCACTGCCCAAGCGATCTCCTTGTCCACCCCGCGACGCTCGTACATCAGGGCCAGCTCGCGCATCTCGGCCTCCGGCCGGGCTCTGATCTCGCGCTGCTCCACCGCGATCTCGGCGTGCGCGAGCTCGCGCTGGCTGGCCACCGAGGTGTACTCGCCGGTGGCCATCGAGATCGCGCCGGCCACCAGGCCAGCCAGCCCGGTCAGCACGATGGTGCGCTGCCCGACGTTGCCGCCGGCCACCCCGGCGATCAGCGCGAAGTTGCTGACCAGCCCATCCATCACCCCGAACACCGCCGGGCGCAGCCAGCCGCCGGTGACGTCGCGGTGCTCGTGATGGATCTCGGCGGAGCCGGTGGCCGACCGGGCGGCGTGATCAGCGTTCACGGTCCGAGGGTACGGCCTCGGTCGCCGGCTTTGCCTCGGGCTCCGTCCCTGTCGCCGCCTCGGCCTCTATCTCGGCCCCTGTCTCGGCCCCTGTCTCGGCGTTGGTCGCTGTCTCGGCCGCCGCATCGGCCCCGGGTGGCGCCGGTTCGACGTCGGTCTCGCGCGGCCCGCGGCGTACGACGAAGAACACCGCCGCGCCCAGGAAGACCAGCAGCGCGGTCCAGTTGTTCAGCCGGAGACCGAGCAGGTGGTTGGTGTGGTCGATGCGCAGCGCCTCGATCCAGAACCGGCCCACGCAGTACGCCATCACGTACAGCGCGAACGCCCGGCCCCGACCGAGCCGGAACCGCCGGTCCGCGACGATCACCAGCCCGGCCACGGCCAGATCCCACAGTGACTCGTAGAGGAAGACCGGGTGGTACGCCTGTGCCCCCGCGACCGTGCCCTCCTTGCCCGGGTCGATCTCGATCCCCCACGGCAGTGTGGTCGGCCGGCCGAACAGCTCCTGGTTGAAGTAGTTGCCCCACCGGCCGATGGCCTGCGCGATCACGATCCCGGGGGCCAGCGCGTCAGCCATCGGCGCGAGCCGGATGCCCCGCCGCCGGCAGCCGATCCAGGCGCCCACCCCGCCGAGCGCGATCGCGCCCCAGATGCCCAGGCCGCCCTGCCAGATCTTGACCGCGTCCAGCGGGCGCTGGCCCGCGCCGAAGTACAGCTCGGGGTCGGTGAGCACGTGGTAGAGCCGGCCCCCGACCAGCCCGAAGATGACAGCCCACACCGCGATGTCCATGACCGTGCCGGGCTGGCCGCCGCGGGACACCCAGCGGCGTTCACCCAGCCAGACGGCGACCACGATGCCGGCGATGATGCACAGCGCGTAGGCCCGGATCGGGACCGGCCCCAAGTGCCAGACGCCCTGCGACGGGCTCGGTAGGGAGGCGAGCAGCACCGGCCCACCGTACGGCGTCCGCGCCCTGCCGCCGAACCCGCCCCACCGTCGAACCCGCACTGGCGCTGAGCTCGTACCCAGCGTTTTGCGGCCGGGTGGTTTCCGGGCGGGGTACCGGCGGATTACTGTCCCCGGCATGAACGATGTGACGCGGGCCACGGCGGCGATCATCGGAGACCCCGAAGGGCGTGTGCTGCTGGTCCAGCAGAACCACGGCCATCGGCACTGGGGTCTCCCCGGCGCCCACATCGAGCCCGCTGACCTGCCCACCGACGCGGTGGTCCGCGAGGTGCGCCGGGAGACCGGCCTGGAGACGCAGGTGGTGGGCCTGGTCGGGCTCTACCACCTGACCGGCGGCGACGACGAGCTGCCCGACCTGCTCACCTACGCGTTCCAGTGCGAGGTGGTCAGCGGCGAGCCCGTGCTGAACCAGCACCAGCACGGCCGGATCGGCCATCTCGGCTGGCACGCCCCGCACGCGGCGCCCAGCCCGGCGACGGCGACCGCGGCGGCGGTGCTGGCCGACCTCGCCGCCGGCAACACCGGAGTGGTCCGGCACCTGTCCCGCTGACCGTCCGCCACGGCGGTGCCGGTACCCGGCAGCTGCCGCTCACCAGACCCTGATCGAGCGTGCACACTGGGCCGGTGACCATACGCATGGTGGGGGTCGAGGAAGAGTTCCTGCTTCTCGACCCGGACACCGGACGAGTCCGGCCGGCAGCGCCCCTGATCATGCCGAGTGCCCCCGTCGACGCCCAGCAGGAGATCACCCGGGAGCAGATCGAGGTCGGCACGCCGCCCCTCATCAGCCTGGCGGAGCTGCGGGCCAGCCTGCTGCGGTTGCGCCGGGCCACCGCCGCAGCCGCCCGGAGCGCGGGGGTCGCGATCGCGGCCCTGGCCACCAGCCCGCTGCCCGCCACGCCGACCACGACCGGCGACGAGCGATACCGGCAGATCGTGCGACGCTACGCCCGGACCGGACGCGAGCAGCTCACCTGCGGCTGCCACGTGCACGTCTCCGTCCGGTCGCGGGCCGAGGCCGTCGGTGTGCTGGACCGGATCCGGCCCTGGCTGGGCTGCCTGATCGCGATCTCCGCCAACTCGCCGTTCTGGCAGGGCGAGGACACCGGGTACGCGAGCTGGCGTACCCAGCTCTGGCAGCGTTGGCCGTCGGCGGGACCGACCGAGCTGTTCGGCTCGGTCAAGGCGTACGACGACCTGGCCAACGCGCTGACCGCCAGCGGGACGATCCTGGACCGCAAGATGCTCTACTTCGACGCCCGCCCGTCCGAGCACCTGCCGACGATCGAGGTACGGGTGGCCGACGTCTGCCTGTCGGTCGACAACGCCGTGCTCGTGGCCGGGCTGGTCCGGGCGCTGGTCGCCACCGCGGCCGGCGAGTGGGCCCGGGGCGTGCCGCCGGTTCCGGCCCGGTCCGAGCTGCTGCGGATGGCCCAGTGGCAGGCGTCGAAGTCGGCCCTGGAGGGCGACCTGGTCGACGTGGTCAACCGCCAGCCGGTGCCGGCCGAGATGCTGCTGGCCGAGCTGACCAGGCACGTCAAGGTCGAGCTGGACCGGGCCGGGGACACCACGCTGGTCGCCGCCGGGCTGAGGCGGCTGCTCCGCGAGGGCACGGCGGCCGTCCGGCAGCGCGCGGCGTACGCCCGCCGCGGCGACCTCGTCGACGTGGTCCGCGACGCCATCGAGGCCACCGTCGCCGGCTGACCCGGGCAGGAAGGTCAGCGGCGGCGGACGCCGGCGGCGAGGTCGGCGGCCAGCTTCGCCGCCGCGGCCACGCCGGCCGCCTCATCCGGGGCGTCGAGCAGCGTCCGGACGAACGCCGAGCCGACGATCACCCCGTCGGCGAACGCCGCGACCTCGGCGGCCTGGTCGCCGTTGGCCACCCCGAGCCCGACCGCGACCGGGGTCTTGGTGGCAGCCCGCACCCGGCCTACCAGCTCCGGTGCGGCGGTGCTGACGACGTCCCGGGCGCCGGTCACGCCCATCGTCGAGGCGGCGTACACGAAGCCGCGCGAGACCTGCGCGATTGTGGCGATCCGCGCGTCGGTGGACGACGGCGCCACCAGGAACACCGGGTCGACACCGTGCGCGGCGGTGGCGGCCAGCCACGGCCCGGCCTCCTCCGGCGTGAGGTCCGGCGTGATCACCCCGGCCCCGCCCACGGCGGCCAGGTCGGCGGCGAAAGCGTCCACGCCGTACTGCTCGACCGGGTTCCAGTACGTCATCACCAGCGTGGGGACGCCGATGGCCGCCACCGCCTCGACGGTACGCAGCACGTCCGTGACCCGGGTGCCGGCGGCCAGCGACCGGTCCACCGCGGCCTGGATGGTCGGCCCGTCCATCAGCGGGTCGGAGTACGGCAGGCCCACCTCGACCACGTCCACCCCGGACCGCACCATCGCGGCCAGCGCGGCCACCCCGCCGTCGTACGACGGAAAGCCGGCCGGCAGGTAGCCGACCAGCACCGACCGCTCCTCGGCCTGGGCCGCCGCGAAGACGTCAGCCAGGGTGCTCATCAGCTCTCCAGCAGGCCGAAGTAGCGGGCGGCGGTGTCCATGTCCTTATCGCCGCGCCCGGACACGCAGACCAGGATGACTGCGGCCGGCCCGAGCTCACGGCCGAGCAGCACCGCCCCGTGCAGGGCGTGCGCCGTCTCGATCGCCGGGATGATCCCCTCGGTGCGGCTGGCCAGGGCCAGCGCCCGCATCGCCTCGTCGTCGGTCACCGGGTGGTACTCCGCCCGGCCGGTGTCATGCAGCCAGGCGTGCTCCGGCCCGACCCCGGGGTAGTCCAGCCCGGCCGAGATCGAGTGCGTCTCCCGGGTCTGGCCATCGGCGTCCTGCAGCAGGTAGGTGCGCATGCCATGCAGCACGCCGGGCCGGCCGCCGGCCAGGGTGGCGGCGTGCCGGCCGCTCTCCAGCCCCTCGCCGGCCGCCTCGTAGCCGACCAGGCGGACCCCCTCGTCGGGGACGAAGGCGTGGAAGACGCCCATCGCGTTCGACCCGCCGCCGACGCAGGCCACCACCGCGTCCGGCAGCCGGCCGGTGCGCTCCAGCACCTGCGCGCGGGCCTCAACGCCGATCACCCGCTGCAGGTCGCGCACCAGCATCGGGAACGGGTGCCCGCCCATCACCGAGCCGATCACGTAGTGGGTGTGCGCCACGTTGGTGACCCAGTCGCGCATGGCCTCGTTGATGGCGTCCTTCAGGGTGCGGCTGCCGGTGGTCACCGGCACCACCTCGGCCCCGAGCATCCGCATCCGGGCGACGTTGAGCGCCTGCCGGCGGGTGTCGACCTCGCCCATGTAGACGACGCACTCCAGGCCGAGCGCGGCGCAGGCGGTGGCGGTGGCGACGCCGTGCTGCCCGGCCCCGGTCTCGGCGATCACCCGGGTCTTGCCCATGTCGCGGGCCAGCAGGGTCTGGCCGAGCGCGTTGTTCAGCTTGTGCGAGCCGGTGTGCGCCAGGTCCTCGCGCTTGAGCAGCAGCCGCGCCCCGCCAGCCGCGGCGGACAGCCGGGGCGCCTCGGACAGCGGCGTCGGCCGGCCGACGTAGGTGCGCAGCAAGCGGTCCAGCTCGGCGGTGAAGCCGGCGTCGTGCCGGGCCTTGTCGTAGGCCCGCTCCAGCTCGTCCAGGGCGGCGACCAGCGCCTCGGGCACGAACCGGCCACCGTACGGCCCGAAGTGGCCGGTCGCGTCGGGCAGGGCCTCCGGCCGGGCCAGCGTCTCGTCCACGGTCACCTCTCCTCGTCGATCATCGAGCTATGGTCGCTGGTGGAGATCAACAAGCAACAACAGCTCGATGATCGTCGGGAAGGGGGCGGGTCATCGGGTCGGCCGGGGGGTGGCTGGGTGCGAGCCGGCGGTGACCAGGTCGGCGACGGCCTGGCGCGGGTTGCCCTCCTTGACCAGAGTCTCCCCGACCAGCACCGCGTCGGCGCCAGCGGAGGCGTACGCGATCAGGTCGTGCGGCCCGCGCACCCCGGACTCGGCGATCTTCAGCACGCTGCTCGGCAGGCCCGGCGCGATCCGCTCAAAGACGCTGCGGTCGACCTCGAGGGTGCGCAGGCTGCGAGCGTTGACGCCGATCACCTTGGCGCCGGCCTCGAGCGCGCGGTCCGCCTCCTCCACGGTGTGCACCTCGACCAGCGCGGTCATGCCGAGCGACTCGATCCGGTCCAGCAGGCCGTCGAGCACCTTCTGTTCCAGCGCGGCAACGATCAGCAGCACGATGTCGGCACCGTGCGCCCGCGCCTCGTGCACCTGGTACGGCGTGACCACGAAGTCCTTGCGCAGCAGCGGCACGTCGACGACGGCCCGCACCGCGTCGAAGTCGTCCAGCGAGCCGCCGAACCTGCGGGTCTCGGTCAGCACGCTGATGCACCGCGCACCGCCGGCCGCGTACTCCGCCGCCAGCCCGGCCGGATCCGGGATGGCGGAGAGCTGCCCGGCCGACGGACTGGACCGCTTCACCTCGGCGATCACCCCGACTCCAGGTGCCCGCAGCGCGACCATCGCGTCCCTGGCAGGTGGCGCGGCGGCGGCCAGCCGGCGTACCTCGGCCAGTGGGACGGCGGCCTCACGTGCGGCGAGATCGACCCGGACGCCGACAAGGATCTCGTCGAGCACGCTCAAGTCTGGCCAACTCCCTCGCTCCCCCGGACAGCGCCGGGTCGGCCCATGCTAGCTACCTTGACGCGGCAATAGGTCCCCGGGGGGCGGCCGGATCGGGACCGTGGGCTGGGCCAGCTCGCTGGTGCGCAGGATGCGGACGGTGAAGCAGGCGCCGCCCTCGGGCGCCCGGCCAGCCTGCGCGATGCCACCCAACCGGGTGGTCAGGCCGTGCACCAGGGCCAGGCCCAGCCCGGTGCCGACCTGCCGTACGCCGCGGTACCGCTCGTACAGCGCGGACCGCTCGAACGCCACCGCGCAGTCCCCCGGGGTCAGGCCCGGGCCGCCGTCACGCACCTGGAGCACGGCGTGGGCGCCGTCGACGTAGAGGCCGACGACGATAGGCCGGCCGGCCGGGGTGACCCGCAGCGCGTTCTCGGCCAGGCCGTCGACGATCTGCCGGACCCGGGTGGGATCGGTCCGGGCGTACACCGGGCGGTCCGGAAGCTCGGCGCCGAACCGCACGCCCTCGGCCTCGCAGCGCGCCCGCCACACCCCGGCCGCCTCGCCGAGCAGGCTGGTCAGGTCGACCTCGGCGACGTCGATCCGGAAGTCGGCGGCGCCCAGCCGGGCCAGGTCGAGCAGGTCGCTGACCAGGCGTTCCAGCCGGCGCGCCTCGGCCAGCACGGTCTGCCCCGCCGCGGGCACGTCCGGGCCGGTGGTCACGCCGTCGGCCAGCGCCTCGGCGAACCCGCTGATCGCGGTGAGCGGCGTACGCAGCTCATGCGAGACGGAGAGCAGGAAGTCGCGCTGCCGGGCCTCGCTGTGCTCCAAGGCGCCGGCTAGGGTGTTGATCGACTCGGCGACGTCGGCCACCTCGGCCGGACCCTCGGGGGTGAGCCGGACGTCTCGCGCGCCACCGGCCAGGGCGTGCGCGGCGTACGCGGCCCGGCGTAGCGGCCGGGTCAGCCGGCGGGCCAGCAGGATGCCGGCGGCTACCGCCACGCCGAGCCCGATCAGCAGCGCCAGCAGGGTACGGCGGATCAGTGGGCTGGCCAGGCCGCGGGCGTCAGACCGGCGCTGGGTCACCACCACCGCGCCGCCGCCCTGGGCCGGTCGCGCCTCGACCAGCAGCACCGCTCCGGCGACCGGCCGGGTGGTCGAGATCGACGCGCCGCCGACGACCTGCCGGATCTCCACGGCCGACAGCGCGAGCCGCGGCGCCGGGCCGGTGCTGTCGGCCAGCCGGCCGGCCGCATCGAAGGTGGCCAGGCCGACGTTGGCCACCCGGAGGAAGAGCGGCCGGCTGATCCGGCGTTCGCCCACGTCCGACCGGGCGGCGTCGGCGAGCCGGCCCAGGGTGGCCCGGGCCGAGCTCTCCGCAGCGGCGCTGGCCAGCGAGAACGTGAGCACCCCGCCGAGCAGGACGGTGACCACGGCGACCGCGGTGGTCACCAGCGCGATCCGGGAGGCCAGCGTCGGCCGGGCCGCGCCGGGCCGCGGGGCCGCCGGCTGCGCCGGGGTCGGCCGGGCCGGGGTCGGCCGGGTCACGGCTCTTCGGCGGAGTAGCCGACGCCGCGCACGGTGCGGATCGGGCTGGCCGGGCCGAGCTTGGCCCGGAGCTGGGCGACGTGTACGTCGACCGTGCGGGTGCCGGCCGCGGCGGCGTACCCCCAGACCTGGGAGAGCAGGTGCTCGCGCTCGTAGACCCGGCCGGGCCGGTGCATCAGGAAGGCGAGCAGGTCGAACTCGGTGGTGGTCAGGCTCACCTCGGCCGACCCGACGTACGCCCGGCGGCGGGCTGGGTCGACCCGCACCTGGCCAACCAGCAGGGCGGGCTGGTCGCCGGCGCCCTCCCGGGACCGGCGCAGCACGGTCTTCACCCGGGCCACCAGCTCGCGCGGGCTGAACGGCTTGGTGATGTAGTCATCGGCGCCGATCTCCAAGCCGATTACCCGGTCGACCTCGTCGTCGCGGGCGGTGACGAACAGCACCGGCGTCCAGTCGCCCTCGGAGCGCAGCCGGCGGCACACCTCGGCGCCGTCGAGGCCGGGTCGGCCGGGCAGGCCGACGTCCAGGATGATCGCGACCGGGTGCAGCCGGCGGACCGCCGCCAGCGCCGCCACGCCGTCCGTCTCGACGTGTACGCCGAAGCCCTCCCGGGCGAGGTACAGCCGCTCCAGGTCGGCGATCGCCCGCTCGTCCTCGACGACGAGCACCAGGCCCTTGCTGCTGGCACCGCTCTCCGGCATCGGCCCTCCCGGTGTGCACCGTACGGCGGCACCGTACGGCGGCCCACCCATGTGGTGACCTGTTGGTGCCCGGAGACCCCGACAGGTCACCACAACGCCGACAGGTCACCACACGGGCGGCACGGACAACGACAGGTCACCACAACGCCGAGAGGTGACCACAACGAGGAGGGGGGTGGGTCAGGTGGTCGGGTCGTGGCCGCGGTCCAGGGCGTCCCAGAGCACGGCGTTGGTCGGCGGGCCGGCGGTGCCTCCGGCCACCGGCTCGACCTGCCGGCCGGCTGGGGCGTCGTACCGTCCGGACAGCGCCGGCCAGCCGCGCCCGCGCAGCAGCGCCGCCGTCCCGGACGCCGCGAGCAGCAGGCCGCCAACCGCCGCCAGCACCGGCCAGAACAGCACCGCGGCGGGCCGGACCGGCGCGGCCAGGTCGCGGCCGGGCAGCGGCTGGGTGAGCAGCCCGGCCACGCCGGTCGACCCGGGCGCGGCCAGCCGGGCGACCGCGATGCCGGCGATCAGCAGCCCGCACGCCGCGAGCACCACGCCGACCGCCACCCGGCCCCACCGCCGGGTGGCCAGCAGCCCGACCACGCCAGCCAGCCCGACCAGCCCGAGCGCCGGCACCAGCGGGGCGACCGCACGACCGGACAGGGTCACCATGACGTCGGCCAGCGGCCGCAGCCGGGGCACCGCCACCAGCACCCACCCCCGAGCACCGGCGACCAGCACGAGCAGGGCACCGAGCCCGGCCGCGGCCAGCGCGAGCACCAGCTCCCGGCGGGGCGCGCCAGGCCGCGGACCGGTCATCCGACCTGCCGCTCCACCGGCGCGACCGGCAGCACATCGGCGTCGAAGCAGGTCCGGTCGCCGGTGTGGCAGGCCGCGCCGACCTGGTCGACACGGACCAGCACGGCGTCGCCGTCGCAGTCCAGCGCGACCGACCTCACCCATTGCTGGTGGCCGGAGGTGTCCCCCTTGACCCAGTACTCCTGCCGGCTGCGGGACCAGTAGGTGCACCGGCCGGTGGTGAGAGTGCGGTGCAGCGCCTCGTCGTCCATCCAGCCGACCATGAGCACCTCACCAGTGTCGTACTGCTGCGCGACCGCGCAGAACAGCCCGTTGGCGTCACGCTTGAGCCGGGCGGCGATGGCCGGGTCGAGATCGCTGGGTCGGACGGGTGCTGGCATGCGGACTATTCTGCCCGGCCGACGCCACGGCAGGCGCCGCGGGCTCACCCGGGCGCGCTCACCAGCGGGGCGGTGTGGTGGCCCTCGCCGCGGCCCGGCCGAACAGCAGCACGGTCACCACCACGCAACTGGCCAGGTAGACCACGGCCGCGCCGGGGTTCGAACTGTTGCCGGCCGCGTTGAGAAGGGCGATCAGCCAGAACACCCCGAAGACGATCTGCAGCACCGCGCTGGCGATCCGGGCGCCGTTGGAACGTTTGAACAGGAAAACCGCCAGTGCGATCATCGTGCCGGACACCGCCAGGATAAGCACCCCGGCCACGACCAGCGCGTTGCGGATGCCGTTCCCCAGACTGGTGCCGACGCCGGTGTCCCGGACCATGTCAGCCAACGTGTTGCCGGCCAGGATCGCGACCAGGCCGAAGATCACGAACGGCACACACTGCACGATCTGCACCACGCCCGCCACGATGAGGCCCGGCGACGCCGGCCCCTGTTGGCCGCCGGGCGAGCCGTACTGGCCCGGCATCGGCCCGACGCCGTACTGACCCGGCGGGCCGTACTGACCGGGCGCCGGCTGCACGGGCTGGCCGTACTGACCCGGCGGCTGGCCGTACGGGTTGCTCCATGGGTCGTTCGGACTGGTCACTGTCATCCCCTCCGGACCGAGCAGTGCGTGTGCCCCCAGCATGCCAGCGGCCGGACCCGATCGGGACGGTTTACGGCCTTGCCGCCGGTTCGCACCGGGGCTATCTTAATTCCACGAACGTAGGATTTCTGGAGGAGCGATGGCAGACATCGCCGTGGAGGTGCACGGGCTGGTCGTCGACCGGGGCGGCCGGCGGGTGCTGCACGGGCTGGACTTCACCGTCACCGCGGGCAGCGTGACCGGCCTGGTCGGTCCGAGCGGGGGCGGCAAGACCACTCTGATGCGCTGCCTGGTCGGGGTGCAGCGGATCGTGGCCGGTGAGGTGACGGTGCTCGGCCAGCCCGCCGGCACTGCCGCCCTGCGCGCCCGGGTCGGCTACGTGACCCAGGCCCCGAGCGTGTACGGCGACCTGTCCGTGCGCGACAACGCGCGGTACTTCGCCGCGGTGGCTGGCGTCCCCACCAGCCGGATCGACCCGGTGCTGCACCGGGTGGGGCTGGCCAGGGACGCGGGCGCCCTGGTCAGCAGGCTCTCCGGCGGGCAGCAGTCGCGCGCCTCGCTCGCCTGCGCCCTGCTCGGCGAGCCGGACCTGCTCGTGCTCGACGAGCCGACCGTCGGCCTCGACCCGGTGCTCCGCCGGGACCTGTGGGTGCTGTTCGCCGAGCTAGCCGCGGACGGCACCACCCTGCTGGTGTCCAGCCACGTGATGGAGGAGGCCGGCCGCTGCGAGCGGCTGCTGCTGCTCCGCGACGGGCGGCTGGTGGCGGACGACACCCCGGCCGCGATCCGGTCCCGGACCGGCACCGGCGACCTGGACGAGGCCTTCCTGCGGCTGGTGGAGTCCGCCGTCCCGGAGACCAGCGCCAGCGAGCGGGAGGTGAGCGCGACATGAGCGCCCGCCGTACGCTGGCGACCGCTCGCCGGGTGCTCACCCAGCTCCGCTCCGACCACCGGACGATCGCGCTGCTGCTGGTGGTGCCGTGCGTGCTGCTGACCCTGTTCAAGTATGTCTACGCCAGCTCGCCGGGCGTCTTCGACCGGGCCGGCCTGCCCATGCTCGGAGTCTTCCCGCTGGTCACGATGTTCCTGGTCACCAGCATCGCGATGGTGCGTGAGCGGACCACCGGCACGCTGGAGCGGCTGCTCACCACGCCGCTGGCCAAGCTTGACCTGCTGGTGGGGTACGCGCTCGCCTTCGGCCTGCTGGCGCTGGTCCAGGCCGGCCTGGTCTCCGCGGTCGCGCTCGGCCTGCTCGGGCTCGACATACGGGCCGGTGTCGGCGTCGTGCTGGTGGTCGCGGTGGCCAACGCGCTGCTGGGGATGGCGCTCGGGCTGCTGCTGTCGGCGTTCGCGCAGAACGAGTTCCAGGCGGTCCAGTTCCTGCCGGCCGGGATCCTGCCGCAGGTCCTGCTGTGCGGCCTGCTCACCCCCCGGGACCGGATGGCGTCCTGGCTGACGGCGGTCTCCGACGTGCTGCCGATGAGCTACTCGGTGGACGCGCTGGTGCAGGCCAGCCGGTCGGCGGCGGTGACGTCCACCCTCGTGACGGACGTCGGGATCGTGCTGGGCTGCATGGTCGCGGCGCTCGCGCTGGGCGCAGTGACCCTGCGCCGCCGGACCGGATGAGCGCGCCGGACCGGAGCACCTGAGCCTGATGAGTACGGCGGCACCGCGGGGCCGGGGTCGGCGGCCCGGCACCGGCAACACTCGCGAGGACATCATCCGGGCGGCTCGCGACGTCTTCGGCCGGCACGGGTACGACGGCGCCACGCTGCGTGCGATCGCGGCCCGGGCCGGCGTTGACCCCGCGATGGTGCGGCACTTCTTCGGCGACAAGGACGGGCTGTTCCGGGCCGCGCTGAACGTGCCGTTCGACCCCGGGACAGCGCTGCCGGCGCTGCTCGCCGGAGGCACGGACGGGCTGGGCGAGCGGCTCGTGCGGTTCTTCCTGTCGGTGTGGGAGAGCGACCCGGCGGCGGAGGGTGGCGGGCCGAGCCCGTTCGTGACGTTCCTGCGCGGCGCGGCCAGCCACGAGACCTCGGCCGCGCTGCTGCGCGACCTGATCACCCGTCGGGTCTTCGGGCCGCTGCTGGCCGAGCTGGACGCCGACGACGGGATGCTACGGGCGACCCTGGTCGGCAGCCAGCTCGTCGGCCTCGGCATGGCCCGCTACGTGGTGCGGATCGAGCCGCTCGCATCCCTCCCGGCGGACCGGCTGGTCCGGATCTATGGCCGCACCGTGCAGCGTTACCTCACCGGCGACCTGGAGTAGGCGGCCGCTCGCCGGCTCGTCACCAGGCGCGGCACCGCACATCGCCGTACGATCAACACGTGACGCGCCTCGCCGCGGCCGAGCGGGCCGCCCTGTGCGACCTGCTGGAGACCGTCGGGCCGGAGGCACCGACGCTGTGCGAGGGCTGGACGGCGTACGACCTAGCGGTGCATCTGGCGGTCCGCGACCGCGACCACCTCGCCGCGCTGGGCGCCGTCGTCCCGGCGCTGGCCGACCGGACCGCGCGGGCCGCACGCGAGTTCAAGGACACGCACAGCTTCGCCGAGGCGATAGAGCTGGTCCGGTCCGGCCCGCCGGCGTGGGGCCCGGTCGGGCTGCCCCTGCTCGGCGACCAGCTCAACCTGTTCGAGTACGTGATCCACTACGCCGACGTGCATCGGGCCCAGCCGGGCTGGCAGCCACGGGAGGTCCCGGCCGAGCTGAACGACGCGATCTGGTCCCGGCTGCGGGTGGTCGGCCGGATGCTTTACCGCAACGCGCCGGTCGGCGTGCAGGCCGAGCGGGGGGACGGCACGTCGATCACCCTGCGCAAGGGCATCTCGCCGGTGACCCTGGTCGGCGAGCCGATCGAGGTCGCGCTGTTCGGCTTCAACCGGCGGTACGCCGCCACGCTGGAGTTCCGCGGCAGCAGCGCCGCGATCGCCCGGCTGCACACCGCCCACCTTGGCATCTGACCCGCCCTTTCCCGGCGATCATCAAGGTCCGTGTGGTGACCTATCGGCGTTGTGGTGACCTGTCGTTGTCCGAAGCGCCCGTGTGGTGACCTATCGGCGTTGTGGTGACCTGTCGGGAAAGCGGGGCGGTCAGGGCTGCTGGCCATAGCTGGCCAGCTTGGCTGTCACCCGGTCGATCTCGGCCGGGTCGAGCAGCGTGGCCGGTCGGCCGGTGCCGATCACCCGCAACGCGACCTCGCACAGCCACTCCAGGTGGCGCGCCCGGTCGTAAGCCTGCCCGAGGGTGTCACCGAGCGTGATGGCACCGTGGTTGCTGAGCAGGCACCCGGTCCGGCCGGCCAGCGCCGCGACAGCGTTGTCGGCCAGCTCCGCCGTCCCGTACGTCGCATAGGCCGCGACCCGGACCGGCCCGCCGAACATCGCCGTGTAGTAATGCACCAGCGGCACCTCGTCAACCAGGCAGGACAGCGCCGTGGCGGCCACCGGGTGAGTGTGCACAACCGCCCCGACACCCGCCCCGGCCCCGTACACCGCGAGATGCATCGGCAGCTCGCTGGTTGGCCGCAGCGGACCGTCCACCACGGACCCGTCCAGCCGGTGCACGCCGACCAGCTCCGGCCGCAGCGACTCGTACGCCAGCCCGGACGGCGTGACCGCGACCAGCTCGCCGGCCCGCACGCTGACGTTGCCCGCCGTACCGACCACCAGCCCGTCCGCGACCAGCCGCTGGCAGGTCGCGACCACCGCCGCCCGCTCGGCTGCCAGCAGCACGGCGGTCAGCGCACCGGGTGGCCGGCGGCCCGCAGCGCCGCCTTGGCATCAGCGATACGCAACGTACCGAAATGGAAAACGCTGGCGGCGAGCACAGCGTCCGCGCCGGCCGCCACCGCGGGCGGGAAGTCAGCCGCCGCGCCCGCCCCACCACTGGCGATCACTGGCACGGTCGACACCGCCCGGACCGCCCGGATCAGCTCGGTGTCGAAGCCGGCCCGGGTGCCGTCGGCGTCCATCGAGTTGAGCAGGATCTCCCCCACGCCGAGCTCCTGGCCCCGCGCGGCCCACCACACCGCGTCGATCCCGGTGCCACGCCGGCCACCGTGCGTGGTCACCTCGAAACCGCTCGGCGTTGCTCCGCTCGGGTGCGGGTGTCCCGCGGTGCCGCTCGGGTGCGGGTGTCCCGCGGTGCCGCTCGGGTGCGGGTGTCCCGCAGAGCCAACAGCTCGCCGTACGTCGAGGGAGAGCACCAGCACCTGGGAGCCGAAGCGTTCGGCGATCTCGGCGATCAGCTCCGGCCGGGCGATGGCCGCGGTGTTCACCGAGACCTTGTCTGCGCCGGCCCGCAGCAGCGCGTCCACATCGGACACCGCCCGGATCCCGCCGCCCACGGTGAGCGGGATGAACACCTCCTCGGCGGTACGCCGGACCACCTCGTAGGTGGTCTCCCGGTGCTGGGCCGACGCGGTCACGTCCAGGAAGGTCAGCTCGTCGGCGCCCTCGGCGTCATACCGCCGGGCTAGCTCGACCGGGTCGCCGGCGTCGCGCAGGCCGGCGAAGTTGACGCCCTTGACCACCCGGCCGGCGTCCACGTCCAGGCACGGGATCACCCGCACGGCCACGCCGCCGCCAGCACTCATCCGCCGGGCTCCGAGACGGCGGCCAGCGCCTCCGGCAGGGTGAAGGCCCCGGCGTACAGCGCCTTGCCGACGATCGTGCCCTCCACCCCGGCCGGCACCAGCCCGGCGATGGCCCGCAGGTCGGCCAGGGACGACACCCCGCCGCTGGCGATCACCGGCCGGTCGGTGTGCGCGCACACCTGGCGCAGCAGGTCCAGGTTGGGCCCGGTCAGGGTGCCGTCGCGGCGTACGTCGGTGACGACGTACCGGGCGCAGCCCTCGGCGTTCAGCCGGGCCAGCACCTCGAACAGCTCGCCGCCCTCGCGGGTCCAGCCCCGGCCGGCCAGCGTGGTGCCGCGCACGTCGAGCCCGACCGCGACCCGCTCGCCGTGCTCGGCGATGGCCTTGGCGCACCAGTCCGGATCCTCCAGCGCGGCCGTGCCGACGTTGACCCGGGCACAGCCGGTGGCCAACGCAGCGGCCAGCGACGCGTCGTCCCGGATGCCGCCGGACAGCTCGACCCGCACGTCCAGCGCGCCGACGACCCGGGCGAGCAGGTCGGCGTTGCTGCCCCGGCCGAACGCCGCGTCCAGGTCGACCAGGTGGATCCACTCCGCGCCGCCACGCTGCCAGGCCAGCGCCGCCGCCAGCGGGTCGCCGTACGACGTCTCGCTGCCGGCCTCGCCCCGCACCAGGCGGACCGCCCGGCCGCCGGCGACGTCGACCGCGGGCAGCAGCGTCAGCCGCGTCGGCCAGCTCCCTACCGTCATCGCAGCGTCGCCAGCCAGTTGCGCAGCACCTGGGCGCCGGCGTCCGCGGACTTCTCCGGGTGGAACTGGGTGGCCATCAGCGGCCCACGCTCGACCGCCGCCACGAAGCTCCCGCCGTGCTCGGCGGTGGTCACCAGCCCGTCGACCGCCAGCCGCCCGGACGCCGTCACGGCGTAGGAGTGCACGAAGTAGAACCGCTCGTGCTCCACACCGCGGAACAGCACCGAGCCGGCCGGCGGAGCCACCGTGTTCCAGCCCATGTGCGGCAGCACCGGCGCGGTCAGCCGGCCGACCGTGCCGGGCAGCAGCCCGAGCCCGGCGGTGACCACGCCGTGCTCGTCTCCGCGCTCGAACAGCACCTGCATGCCCACGCAGATCCCCAGCACCGGCTGGTCCCGGGCGACCCGCTTGAGCACCACCGTGGCACCGTCGGTGTCCACCAGCCCGGCCATGCAGGCGGCGAACGCGCCCACGCCCGGCAGCACCAGCCCGTCCGCGGCCAGCGCGGCGGCCGGGTCGGCGGTCACCTCGGCCTCGGCGCCGGCCCGGGCCACCGCCCGCTGGGCCGAGCGCAGGTTGCCCGAACCGTAGTCGAGCACCACGACCCTCGGCCTCACCGCACGCCCCTCACAGCACGCCCTTGGTGCTCGGCACGCCATCCGCCCTCGGGTCCAGCGCGGCCGCCTCGCGCAACGCCCGGGCGAGCGCCTTGAACTGCGCCTCGACGATGTGGTGCGCGTCCCGGCCGGCGAGCACCCGGATGTGCAGCGCGATCCGGGCATGGTGCGCGAAGGACTCGAAGACGTGCCGGGTCAGCGTGGTGGCGTAGACCGGGCCGATCGTCGGCGGCAGGTTGTCCGGCTCGGCGTGCACCAGGTACGGCCGGCCGGACAGGTCCACCGCGGCCTGCACCAGCGTCTCGTCCAGCGGGACCAGCGCGTCGCCGAACCGCCGGATGCCGGCCTTGTCGCCGAGCGCCTGGGCGAACGCCTGGCCGAGCGCGATGGCGGTGTCCTCGACCGCGTGGTGGGCGTCGACGTGCAGGTCGCCCTTGGTCCGCACGGTCAGGTCAAACCCGCCGTGCTTGCCGAGCTGGTCGAGCATGTGGTCGTAGAAGCCGATGCCGGTGTCCACATCGGACACTCCGGTGCCGTCGAGGTCGATCTCGACCAGCACCGAGGTCTCCTTGGTCTCCCGCTCGACCCGGCCCGTCCTCATCCCCGCTCCCCTTCCGCCCGCTCCTGGGGTGCGACCTCCTGGGGTGCGACCTCGGCCAGCGCGGCGAGGAAGCCGTCCACCTCGGCCGGCGTACCGACGGTGACCCGCAGCCAGCCGGGCAGGCCGACATCGCGCACCAGCACGCCGCGGTCCAGCAGCGCCCGCCAGGCCGCCGCCGAGTCGCGGAACCGGCCGAACAGCACGAAGTTCGCGTCGCTGGGCACGCAGGCCAGCCCGAGCGGCGGCAGCGCGGCCACAACCCGATCCCGCTGCGCCTTGATCATGGCCACGGTGGACAGCAGCGCCGGGGTGTGCCGCAGCGCCGCCCGGGCCACCGCCTGGGTGAGGGCGGAGAGGTGGTACGGCAGCCGGACGAGCTGCAGCGCCTCGACCACCGCCGGGTCGGCGGCCAGGTAGCCGACCCGCAGCCCGGCCATCGCGAACGCCTTGGACATCGTCCGGGTCACCACCAGCCGCCGGTACGCCGGCAGCAGCGACAGCGCGCTCGGCGTGCCGGGCCGGGCGAACTCGGCGTAGGCCTCGTCGACCACGACCATGCCGGGCGCCGCCTCGGCCACCGCCTCGATCACGTCCAGGCCGAGCGCGGTGCCGGTCGGGTTGTTCGGCGAGCAGAGGAAGACGACGTCCGGCGCGTGCTCCTTGACCTGGGCGACGGCCCGGGCGGCGTCGACGGTGAAGTCGCCCTCGCGCATCCCGTCGACCCAGCCGGTGCCGGTGCCGTCGGCGATGATCGGGTGCATCGAGTACGACGGGCTGAAGCCGACCGCCGTCCGGCCAGCCCCGCCGAAGGCCTGCAGCACCTGCTGCAGGATCTCGTTCGAGCCGTTGGCCGCCCAGACGTGCCGGGTGGTCAGGCCGTGGCCGAGGTAGCCGGCCAGGTCGGCACGCAGGGCGACGGCGTCCCGGTCGGGGTACCGGTTGAGCCCGGCCGCCTCGGCCCGCACGGCGGCCACGATGTCGTCGGCCAGCCCGGCCGGGATCGGGTGCGAGTTCTCGTTGGTGTTCAGCCGGACCGCGACGTCGAGCTGCGGCGCGCCGTACGGCGTCTTGCCTCGCAGCTCCGGCCGGATCGGCAGGTCGTCGAGGCGGGTCATCCCTGCCCCCGGATCTGGACGGCGTTGACGTGCGCGTGCAGCTCCTCGGCGCCCCCCAGCGCGGCCACGTGCGGCGCCGCCTCGGCCAGCGCCTCGCGGGTGCACTCGACCACATGGATGCCGCGCAGGAAGCTCTGCACCGACAGGCCGCCGGAGTGCCGGGCGGTGCCCCCGGTGGGCAGCACGTGGTTGGACCCGGCCAGGTAGTCGCCGAGCGGCACCGGGGCGTACGGCCCGACGAAGATCGCGCCGGCGTTGCGCGCCCGGGCGGCCACCGCGGCGGGGTCGACCGTGTGCACCTCCAGGTGCTCCGGCGCCCAGGCGTCCACCACGGCCAGGCCGGCGTCGAGGTCGTCGACCAGCACGTACGCCGACTGGCCGGCCAGCGCCTTCTCCACCCGGGCCTGGTGCGGCGTGGCCGCGACCTGCCGGGCCACCTCGTCGGCCACCGCCTCGAGGAGCTGTTCGCTCGCCGTGACCAGCAGGCAGCTCGACAGCTCGTCGTGCTCGGCCTGCGCGACGATGTCGGCAGCCACCCACTCGGGCACGGCGGTGTCGTCGGCCAGGATCGCGACCTCGGACGGCCCGGCCTCGGAGTCGATGCCGACGACACCCTTGACGTGCCGCTTGGCCGCCGCGGTGTAGACGTTGCCCGGCCCGGTCACCAGGTCGACCCGGGCGCACTCGGCGGTGCCGTAGGCGAACATGGCCACGGCGACCGCCCCGCCAGCGGCGTACACCTCCTCGACGCCGAGCAGCGCGCAGGCGGCCAGGATCTCGGGGTGCGGCAGGCCGCCGTACGCGACCTTGGGCGAGGAGGCCAGCGCGATCGACCCCACCCCGGCGACCTGGGCCGGGACGACGTTCATCACGACGCTGGACGGGAGCGCGACGACGCCGCCGGGGACGTAGAGGCCGACCCGGCCGACCGGGACGAACCGCTCGGTCACCCGCAGGCCGGGGCGAACCTCGACGGTCTCGTCAGTACGGCGCTGGGCGGCGTGCACCGCCCGGGTCCGGTCGATGGCCTCCTCCAGCGCGGCCCGGACCGCCGGGTCCAGCGCGTCGAGGGACAGGCGCAGCGTCTCGGCCGGCACCCGCGCCTCGGCCAGCTCGACGCCGTCGAAGCGCGCGGTGTACTCGCGGACCGCCTCGCCGCCGCGCTCGCGTACGTCGTCGCAGATCCGGCGGACGCCGTCCAGCGCGGCCTCGACGTCGAGCACGGCGCGGGGGAGCACGTCGCGGGGGTCGGTCGTGGAGCCACGCAGGTCGATGCGCTGGGGCATGGTCGGGGCCTTCCTCGGTTCGCCGGTGCCGGGTCGCGGCAGGGCCTCAGCGGAGCTGGGCATCAGCCTACTGTCGCCGGTGCCGGGCCCGGCGGCTGCCCGATGCGACCACCTAAACTCGGGTGCGTGCCGGAGTCGATCCCCCTCTTCCCGCTTGGAACGGTGCTCTTCCCGGGCATGGTGCTGCCGCTGCACATCTTCGAGGAGCGGTACCGCGAGCTGGTGCGCGAGCTGGTCACCCAGGAGGACCGCGTCCGGGAGCTCGGCGTGGTCGCGATCCGGCAGGGCTGGGAGGTCGGGACGGACGCCGTCGCCGCGCTGCACGAGGTGGGCTGCGCGGCCGAGCTGCGGCAGGTGACCCGGCATCCGGACGGGAAGTTCGACATCGTGGCGGCGGGGACACGGCGGTTCCGGCTGCTGGAGGTCGACCCGGTCAGCCGGCCGTACCTGGTGGGCACCGTGGAGTGGCTGGCCGACGCCGCGGACCCGGCCGGCGAGGCGACGCTGCTGGTGCCCGGGGTGGGTGCCCTGTTCCTCAAGTACGTTGCCGCGGTGGCCACTGCCCGGGGTGGGCGGGTCAACCGGCCCGAGCTGCCGGAGGACCCGGGGGTGCTCTCCTTCCTGGTCGCCTCGGCGGCGCTGCTGACCATGGAGGACCAGCAGGCGCTGCTGGAGCAGTCCTCCAGCCGGGAGCGGCTGCTGGCCGAGGCGCGGCTGCTGACCCGGGAGACCACCATGCTGCGCACCCTGCGCGTCGTGCCGGCACCGCTGTCGGAGCTGCCCGCCCCCACCGGCCTGAACTAGCGCCGGCAGCGCCGGTCCCGGGAGCCCCGGCCCCGGTCCCGGCCGCCTCAAGTCACGGGCTCAGCGGACGACCTCGACGAGGACCTTGTCGAGCTGCTCGGCGATGCTGTCCCAGCTATACCGCTTGACCATGAGATGCCGCGCGGCCGTGCCGAGCCGGTCGGCGAGCAACGGGTCGTCGGCCAGCTTGTGCAGCGCGCTGCTGAGAGACTCCACGCTCTTGTCCGCCACCAGCACGTGCTCGCCGTCCAGGAACGCCGTCCCGTGCAGCGCCTCGGCGAAGGTCACCGTGGGCAGCCCCGCCGCCAGCGACTCCAGCAGCTTGATCTTCGTCCCGCCGCCGTGCGCCACCGGGACCAGGGACAGGTCGGCCGCCCGCAGGTACGGGCCGATGTCCTTGACCATCCCCGTCTCGACCAGGCCGCCCTCGACCAAGCCGCCCTCGACCAGGCCGCCCTCGACCCGCGGCTGCCCCACCTCCCCGAGCAGCAGGAACGTGAACCGGTCCTCCTGCGTCGCGAGCCGCCGTACCCACTCCGCGGCGACCTTGTTCGGCGGCACGTTCCCGCCCGTGAAGAACACGGTCGGGCGGTCCGGCAGGCCGAGCACCCGCTTGGCCTCCGCCCGCTCCTCCCGGGTCACCGGCTGGTAGCGCTCGGTGTCAGCGCCGTTCGGGATCTCGATCACCCGCGCCGGGTCGGCGCCGTACTGGGACACGAACCGGTCGCTGTCAGCCGCGCTGACCGTGAGCACGACGTCGGCGTGCGCCACGGCGTCCGCCTCGGCCCGCCGGATGCGCTCCAGCCAGGGCCGCCGGAAGCGGGCGTTCGCGGCCTCGGCGTACGAGCTGAACTTGTCTACCTCGATGTTGTGCGACGCGTAGACGAGCGGTGCGTTCGGGCGTTGCCGCCGGCAGTACCCGAACTGCCAGGGAAACTCGACGAGCACGACGTCGGCCCAGCGGATGAGCCCGTTGAGCCGGGCGGGCCGGGTCAGGCCGAGCGCGGCACCACTCAGGATCGGCGCGCTCACCCACGACCGCTCCGCGATCTCGCCGACCAGCGACGCCAGCGGATGCGAGAACTGGAGGTCGACGTACGACGAGGAGTGCTGTACCTCCCGGACGGTGGGGACCGAGAGCAGCCGGCTGGCGCGCGCCTGGGAGAACCCGACCACCTCGTGCGACCGGCCGAGCCGGCACAGCAGGTTGAAGACCCGGACGGCGGAGCCCCGCCGAGCCGGGATGGCGATCCGTGGCGAGACGTCCAGAATCTTCAGCCTGGGCCGGCGCGTCTGCGCGTCATCGGTCGCCACGGCGCATCACGATAGTGGAGCAGGCGGTCTTCGGCGCGCCGATGAGCTGGGCTGACCTCGCGGGATGTCAGCCGGGGAGCCAGGAGACGTGGCCGCGCAGCAGCGCGTAGCCGACAAAGGCCACCGTGTCGAGCAGCGTGTGCGCGACGACCAGCGGCCACAGCCGGTTCGTACGCTGCCAGAACCAGCCGAAGAGCAGGCCCATCAGCAGGTTGCCCAGCCCACCGCCGAAGCCCTGGTACAGGTGGTACGACCCGCGCAGCACCGCCGAGCCGAGCAGGGCGGCGTGCTCCGCGACACCGAGCTGGCGCAGTCGGGTGACCAGGTAGCCGACCACCAGCACCTCCTCGGCCCAGGCGTTGCCGGCCGCGGCCAGGATCAGCACCGGGGTCCGCCACCACGCCCCGCCGAGGGTGGTCGGCAGCACGGTCAGGTTCAGGTCCAGTGCCCGGGCGAGCAGGTAGAGCCCCAGCCCGGGTACGCCGACCAGCGCGGCTAGCCCGGCACCGGCCCCAGCGTCCCGGCCGAGCGTGCCGGGGGGGCCGCGGACCAGGCCGATTGCCGCCGGCCCGATCCCGCTCCGCCAGAGCAGGTACGCGCCCAGCCCGCCCCACGCCGCGAGCTGCAGCACCCCGGCAAGCTGGAAGAGCAGGTCGACAAGCTGGGCGGCGGCCTGCGGCGGGTTCAGGGACACCGCCTGGGCGCTCAGCGGCCTCGGTCGCAGCAGCGCGTCCAGCAGGGCCAGCAGGCTGCGCAGCCCGGACAGCCCGAGGGTGACACTGAGGACGAGCACCAGCTCCAGCGCCAGCCCGCGCCGCTCGGCCGGGTCGGTGACCACGGCGGGCGGTGCCGGCCGGCCATGCGGCGGTGCGGCGCCGACGGTCAATCCGGGTCCGGGTTGCCCAGGTCGTCACGGGCCGCGAAGCCGACCACGATCAGGTACGCCAGCACCGCGACGAACCCCTCGGCCATGATAAACGCCGTCGCCCGCAGCCGGACCGGGCTGAACACGACGGCACCAACCTGGCGCAGCGCCTGCGCGGCCGGCGGCCCAGCCATGAGCTCGCCGAGCATCTTGGTCGCTATCGCCCCGGCCACGCCACCGGCCGCCAGCGCCGCCGGCATCAGCCAGCCCCGGGCCGGGCGGGGCAGCCAGGCCAGCAGGCCGGCCAGCACGCCGATCGCCAGGGTGATCACGAGGTACCAGCCGTCGGCCGCGACGAACACCTCCGACTCCGGTCTGGTGGCGACCGCCTGGCCCGGCCCGGTCACCTGGTAGGGCAGCCGCGGCGCCAGCCGCACCCACAGCAGCCCGGCCAGCAGCCCGGCCAGAACCAGCCCCACCACCAGCACGACGGCCCACCGGATCTCGCCCAGGCGGGGCCGGTGTGACCGTCGGCGGGCCGGCCGGACCGGGCTCATCGGGTATGCCGGCACCGCACCCAGGTGAACCGGCTGGCGCTGGGAGACCGAGGGGGGCGGCCGGTACGGCTGGGATGGCGGCCACTCGTCGACCTGACCCGCGGGGTTCGGGCCGCCGGGCTCTCCGCCGCGCTCAGCGGCCCACCCGGCGGCGGGCTCCGGGTCGTACGCCCAGCCGTGCGCTGGCCCGTGTGCCGGGTCGCTCATCCCGTGTTCCCTTCGGCCGGCCCCGAGTAGCCGTGGCGGTTCCCCTCAGTTTGACAGGCCGTCATGGACACACCAGCCGGCCGCCGCTGACCACGGCCAGCGGCCGCCGCCACACCTCCGGCTCGACCAGCGGGTCGCCGCACAGCAGCACGACCGACGCCGGCCGGCCGAGCTCGATCCGGCCGAGGCCCGGCGCCCGCATCCCTGCCGCGGCGGCCGACCCCTCGGTGGCTGCACGCAGCGCGCCGGGCCGGCCCAGCCCGGCGTCCGCCAGCCGGTCCAGCTCGCGCGGGTCCACCCCGGGCCGGGTCCCGGCGTTGCCGAGGTCGGTGCCGTACAGCAGCCGGACCCCGGCCCGGTGCAGGTCGGCCGCGTTGGCCGCCGCGTCCCGCCCGTCGCCACCGGAGAAGAACGCCTGCAACGTGGAGACCACCGGGATGCCGGCCGTGGCGATGCGGTGCACCAACGGCTCGGGCAGCCGGCGTGCCGGGACGTGCGCGAGCTCGTCCACCCCGGCGTCCAGGGCGCGCGCCACCATCTCGGACCGCAGCGCGTGCGCGGTGACCGCGAGCCCGGCCCGATGCGCGGCGTCCACCACGGCCCGCACCACGGGCGGGGACGGCACCGGCCAGCCGGGGCCTGGCTCCAGCGCGATCTTGATCAGGTCGGCGCCGTCCGCCGCCAGGTCGCGGACGAGCCGGCCGGCCGCCTCCGGTGAGCTCGCGAAGGCCGCGAAGCCGGCCGCGCCCCAGGACCGGGACGGGTACCCGCCCGGCGCGGTGACCACCGGCCCGGCGACAGCTACCCACGGCTGGCCCGGCGGCGGCCCACCCAGCGGCCCGGGCCTGGTGCGCCAGGCCCAGGCGTCGGCCGGCGGGGCACCGAGGTCGCGGACACCGACCACCCCGCCGCGCACGGCCTCCGCCGGCCCGCCAAAGGCCAGGTGCACGTGCGCGTCCACCACACCCGGACCGATCCAGCGGCCCGGACCGCCGAGCACCGGCAGGTCAGCGGGTACGGCGAGCTGCCCGGCCGGGCCCAGCGCGGCCACGGTGCCGTCGCCGGCCACGATGAGCAGGCCGTCGTAGGCGTCCGCGCCGCCGCCCGGCCATAACCTGCCCCGCAGCACCACTCCCCGGCCGAGGCTGCCTGGCACCCGAACCGTTCCGCCGCGTGAGTTCCCGCCGACCACCGGGCTCAGCTCACCCCCTCCGCCGGTCAACGACCCTCGCCCTCGTCGAGGCTCCCGTCGAGGCCAAGGCCTGGTCGAGGACGACGACGACCGCTGCAATGCCATGCGCTGCAATGACCACACGCCAGAGCGGTGTCCACGCCTCCACCAGCCGAACCCTACCGGCTCGGTCCCACCGCATGCGGGCGAACCGGCACCCGGGGGCAGGCTGATGACTGCACACCAGCTTCTGCCCACGGGTCACCGGCGCCTCTACCCGACCGATGTCCACCTGCTCACCCCT
>Ga0307470_10000364_pt1 | contig 24761 bp, 15 predicted proteins | sample atmos_gasesAM3C__FD_204565 | JGI IMG/M metagenome (GOLD analysis project Ga0307470, IMG submission 204565) | Hardwood forest soil microbial communities from Morgan-Monroe State Forest, Indiana, United States - atmos_gasesAM3C_05 | ecosystem: Environmental > Terrestrial > Soil > Temperate forest... | reverse complement strand
GGGAGTCGGGGGTCGGGGATTGGGGGTCGGAGTCATAGCTCCGACTCCCGGTTCCCGACTCCCGACTCCCGTATTGCTTCTTCTCGGCGTCCTCCTGACACTCACCTCTTGCATCACCGTCACTCCGAAGACGCAAAACGCCTCACCAAGCGCGACGGTAATCCCCAATGTCCCGACGCAGCGCTGGGGCATCGAGTCGTGCGGCGCGGGCTCGCTCTCGACCGTCCTGCAACACTACGGTGACACCACCACGATGCAGTCGTGGGATGCGACGCTACCGAAGACGCGCGGCGGGGTGCTCACGATCGATATGCTGATCGCCGCGCGCAAAGCCGGCTTCGACGCGCAGCTCGTCACCGGGACACCGGACGTCGTCGAGAAGGAACTGCAGCAGGGGCGCCCGGTGATCCTGATGTTGCAGGTGGTCGATTCGCCCGGCCACCACTACGACTTTTTCCACTACATCGTGGCCGACGGAATCGATCCGGCGGCCGGTCTGGTGCGGACCCAGTTCGGCGATGGCCAGGGACGGTGGACGACGTTCGATCGGCTGGAAAAGGCGTGGTCGGGCGGCGGTCACGCGGCGATCCTGATCCATCCCGGCGGCGCCTCCGACGCTCTTCGGGCCGCCGTGGCGCTCGAAGAGGCTGGAAAGTACGCGGATGCGGCGCGCGCCTACCGCACGATCCTCGCCCAACATCCCGATTCTCTTCTGGCCTGGACAAACCTCGGCAATGCGGAGATGCAGCTCGGCAATCGCGCCGAAGCCGAGGATGCGTTCCGCAAAGCACTCGCACTCGATGCCACCTCGCGCGATGCCCTCAACAACCTGGCCTGGCTTCTCTACGAGTCGAAGCGCTTCGACGAGGCCGAGTCGCTGGCGCGAAAGGCAGTGGCCCAGCACGGCCCCGATTCGTACATGGTACTGGACACGCTCGCTCGTATCCTGACAGCGAAGGGCTCATGCGATGAAGCTCTGACCACGTTCCGAGCGGCCATTGACGCCATCCCGCAGTCGCGAACGTCCGCACGCGGCGATCTGGAGAAAGCGATGGCGGAAGCGCGCACGAGCTGCCATGGCGTGGTCGCGGGGTAGCGGCGCGGTCGCGTAGTTTCGCGGTTGCGAAGTCGGGCGGTTGCGAGGTATCGGATCAGCCGTTATAGCTGGTAGCCTCATCACCGCGAGACCGCGAGACCTCGCAACCCCGAGACCGCAACATGTTCTCCAAACGCGCCCGCTGGGACGCCATCACCAACCGCCTCACCCTGGCGCGACATGCGTATCGCGGCACGCTGCTCGATCTGACGAATGCGAATCCGACGAAGGCAGGGCTCCCCTATCCGCTCGACGAGCTCTCCGAGGTCATGGCGCGCGCGGCAAGAGCTCCCTACGACCCACAGCCGCTCGGTCTCGCCTCGGCACGCGAGGCGGTAGCGCAGAAGTTGGCGTGCGACGCGGCGGACATCGTCATCACCGCATCGACGAGCGAGGCCTACTCGTTCCTTTTCAAACTCCTCTGCGATCCCGGAGACGCCGTGCTGACGGCACGTCCGTCGTATCCGCTGCTCGAACATCTTGCCGGGCTGGAGTTGATCGAGCTGCACTACTTCGCGCTGGAGTTTCACAGGAGGTGGGAGATCGATCCCACTCGGCTGCGTGACGCGATGTCTGCACGCACTCGGGCCGTGCTCGTGGTCAACCCGAACAACCCGACCGGCTCGTACGTCACCGCATCGGAGCAGGATGCTGTCGCGCGCCTTGGCCTGCCCGTGATCTCGGACGAGGTGTTCCATCACTTCGCGTTTGATGAGGGCGCGCCATCGTTCGTCCGCGATGATGTGCTCACGTTCACGCTTGGGGGGCTCTCGAAGTCCGCCGGTCTGCCGCATTACAAACTCGGATGGATCCGCGTGAGCGGCCCCGGCAAAGCGGCCGCGATCGACGCTCTGGAGCTGATCGCCGACAATTTCCTCTCCGTCGCCACACCGGTACAGGTGGCGTTACCGGAGCTGCTGGCCATCGCCCCTCGGATTCGCGAAGCCATCCAGCGTCGAACGTCAGCCAATCTGGCGATCCTTCACAAGATGCTCGCCTCCTACCCCGCCGCGCGCGCTCTCCCGGTCGAGGGTGGTTGGTCGGCGGTGATCCGGGTTCCCCGCCTCGATTCCGATGAATCGCTGGCGTTGCGCCTGATCGAAGAGCACGGCGTGATCATCCATCCGGGCTACTTCTTCGATTTCGAGAGCGAGGGGCATGTCGTGGTTTCGCTCCTGACCGAGCCGCCCGCATTCGAAGAAGGAATCAGGCTGCTGGTAAGCTCTCTGCCGGCCCCATGAAACAGCACTGGCTCCTCGACCCCGCTATCACCTACCTCAACCACGGTTCCTTCGGCGCGACGCCGAAAGTGGTGCTGGCGAAGCAGAACGAACTGCGCGAGCAACTGGAGCGCGAGCCTGTGCGGTTCATGGTTCGCGAGCTCGAGCCGCTGCTCGATGATGCGCGCGCGGTGCTGGCGGAGTTCGTCGGAGCCGAGCCGGCCTCGATTGCGTTCGTTCCAAATGCCACGGCCGGCGTGAATGCGGTGCTCCGTTCGCTCGATCTCGACCGCCACGATGAGCTGCTCGTCACCTCGCACGAATACAACGCCTCCCGCAACGCGCTCGAGTACGTCGCGGGCCTGGCCGGCGCGAAGGTCGTGGCTGTCGACGTGCCGTTTCCGATCCAGACGTCTGATGAAGTCGTTGATCGGGTCATGGAGCGCGTCACCGATCGCACCCGCATCCTTCTCATCGATCACGTCACCAGCCAGACGGGATTGATCTTTCCGCTGGCAAGACTGATCGATGAGCTGAAGCAACGCGGCATCGACACACTCGTCGACGGCGCGCATGCCCCCGGCATGTTCCCGCTGAACCTCGATACCCTCGGAGCCACGTACTACACCGGCAATCTCCACAAGTGGGTCTGCGCTCCGAAAGGGGCGGCCTTCCTGTACGTCCGCGCCCACAGGAGGCTCGGCATCCGTCCGGTCGTGATCAGCCACGGCGCGAACTCCACCCGCACCGATCGCAGCCGATTCCATCTCGAGTTCGATTGGCCGGGCACCTACGATCCGACAGCGTGGCTTTGCGTTCCTGCCGCCCTGCGGTTCATGGCCACAGTCGTCGACGGTGGCTGGCCGCAAGTGATGCGGCGCAACCACGAGCTGGCACTGCGCGCGCGCGACTTACTTTGCGAGCGGCTCGGGATCGAGAGGCCGGCACCGGACGACATGATCGGATCGATGGCGGCCTTTCCGCTCCCCGACGGCGACGCTTACGTCCCATCATCGCTCTTCAGCGACCCGCTGCAGGACGCATTGCTGTTCGAGCACCGAATCGAGGTGCCGATCGTCCCCTGGCCGAATCAGCCAAAACGCGTGCTGCGCGTTTCCGCGCAGCTATACAACTCGATCGGCGACTACGAGAAGCTGGCGGACGCGTTGGATCGCTTGCTGACCCGCTCGCCCGCCAGCGCCAGACCCGGCATAAGACCCGCAGGCGGGCCAACAACAGCGATACCGCCATAGTGACAACCAGACTCCGATCCGTCGCGCCAGGCTCGATCCCGAGCCGCTACCTCATCGCGATCGCGGTGACGGCGCTGGCTATCGTCCTGCAAATCTGGCTCGCGCCGATTCTGGGTGGGGGCCGCTACCTCATGCTGATCGGAGCAATCGTGGTCAGCGCCACCTACAGCGGTTTCGGCCCCGCTCTTGGATCGATCGCCATTTCCTCGGCAGCGGTGCTGTACCTCTTCATGCTTCCGAGGTACGCGCCGCGGTTCGTCGGATCGACCGATGCCATTCAGCTCACCGTCATCGATACGTTCATGATCCTGCTCTCCTGGATCATCGCGGCACACCGCGCGGAAATGGCTAGGCTGCGCGACACGCGAGGGCGGGATCTGCAGGAGATGGCTAATCGCGTGGAAGCCGAGCGCAGGCGCCTGGCCGACATCGTCTCCAGCGTCCCGGGTGTCGTGTGGGAAGCTCACGGTAATCCGGACAGCAAATCGCAACAGATCGACTACGTGAGCGAGCACGTGACCAGGATGCTCGGCTACACGGTCGAGGAATGGCTGGCCACTCCAAACTTCTGGCTGACGATTGTCCATCCCGACGATCGCGAGACGGCGGCCCGGCATTTTCAGGAGCATTTGGCGGCCGGCGGGTTCCGGACAAACTCGTTCCGCTGGCTGACGAAGGACGGCCGCGCGATCTGGGTGGAGTCGCATTCCATGGTGGTCAAGGACGATGACGGCACGTCGATCGGAATGCGAGGAGTAACACTCGACCTGACCGCACGACGCCGCGCCGAGGAGTCGTTGCGATTCCTGGCACGTGTCAGCGAGCTGGTGTCGTCGTCGCTCGACGCGCACACCACGCTGGAGACTGCCGCCGAGGCTGCCCTGCCGATCCTGGGCGAGCTGTGCGTCATCGACGTCCTCGATGGTGTCGCGATCCGCCGCGCGGAGGTCAGACATGTCGATCCATCCTTGCAGGATGCGGTCCGGCTGCTGAAGAGCTACAGCCCGCGTATCGATCTTCCCTACGGGCCACCAGCCGCGATTCGGACCGGCAACCCGGAGGTCGTCAATGAGTTCCCGCCGGAGGAGCTGGCCAAGCGCGGAGACGATGACATCTACCGCGACGTCATCCGGCGCTTTGGAACGCAGTCCTACATGGTGGTGCCGCTGCTCGCGCGCGGCGGAACAATCGGCGCGGTGACAGTCAGCTCGAGCAAGAAGAATCGTTACGACAACGCTGATATCGAGCTCGCGCAGCTCTTCGCGCGCCGCGTAACGCTGGCCATCGAGAACGCGCAGCTTCACACGGCCGCGATCGAGGCCAATCGGGCCAAGGACGAGTTCCTGGCCACGGTCTCGCACGAATTGCGCACGCCGATGACCGCCACGCTCGGCTGGGTTCGGATGCTCACCCTGGGCACGCTCGACGCCGAAACAACGAAGCTGGCCATGGATTCGATCGATCGGTCGACCCAGGCGCAGGCGCGGCTGATCGAAGACATCCTGGACGTTTCGAGCATCATCAGCGGCAAGTTCCGACTGGACGTCACGCCGGTCGATCTCCGCGCCGTAATCACGAATGCCATCGAGACGCTGCGCCCGGCGGCAACGGCGAAACAGATCACCATCGACGTCAGCCTCGATTCCACACCATTAGTGCAGGGGGATGCCAATCGCCTGCAGCAGATCGTCTGGAACCTCGTTTCGAATGCGATCAAGTTCGTTCCGCGCGGCGGGCACATCGCGGTACGGCTCCGCTGCGGCGAGAGCGCGGCGAGCGTCGTGGTGAGCGATGACGGTCCCGGGATCGAGCCGTCGTTTCTACCGCACGTCTTCGAACGTTTCCGGCAGGCAGACAGCAGCATTGCCCGCGCCCACGGAGGCCTGGGGCTCGGTCTGGCCATCGTCCGCCACCTCGCCGAGTTGCACGGCGGCAGCGCCACCGTGATCAGCGAAGGCCAAGGACGCGGTGCCACGTTCACTGTCGAGCTACCGCTGCACTCGGCGCAGCGTGATGAGATTCAGCAGCCGCTACCGGTGACTATGCTGCCTTCTTTGCCGCCGCCGGCTCGTTGAAGAGCTGCAAGGCCTTCTGGAGGATCAGATCGTCCTTGGGCTTCTCGGCAGCGTGCGGAGCACCTTTGGCTGAGGGAGTGCTCGGCTCAGGCTCGCGAAGGGCCAGCGCGGTAAGGTCGACCACAACATCCGGACGGATGCCGCCGGACTTGATCGCCTTCATGTCCGGCGTCGTGTAGTGAGCGACCGTCATGTACACGCCACCGCCGCTTGGAAGCGTCAGGAAGCGCTGCACGATGGACTTGCCGTACGTCGTCAGGCCGACGACTTTTCCACGCTGGTTGCCATGCATGGCGGCAGCAAAAATCTCGGCGCCGGAAGCGGTCGAGCCGTCGGTGAGGACCTCGAGGTCGCCGTCGTAGGCGGTGTTGCGGTCGGCCTGCCACTTCTTCACATCGACTTTGCGACCCTCGAGGGAGGTGATCATGCCGCTGGTCAGCAGCTCGTCGGCCGAGGTAATGGCTTCCTCGACGTCTCCGCCGGCGTTTCCGCGGAGGTCGATGATCAGCTTGCGGTTTCCGGCCTTGCGGATCGTCTCGAGCGAGGTGGCCAGTTGCGCGGCCGTCCCTTTCTCGAAGTAGGGGATCTTCAGATAGGCCACCCCACCGTACTGCCCGGTCGTGATGGGGAGCGGATGAAAGGGCGCCTGCTGCAGGGTGAACTCAGCGCGTTTGGTCTCGCCGCCGCGCAGAACCTGGAGGTGTATCGGCTTGTTCGAGCGGAGGAGATTGCGAACTTGCCAGACAGCCAGTTTCTGTGTCGGCTGGCCGTCGATCTTCTCGATGAAGTCTCCGCGCTCGATGCCCGTTTTCGCGGCGGGCGACCCCGGGACTGCCGCGATGACGAATGCGTATCCGAAGCGCTTGGTGACGATGAGACCGACACCGTTGTCCTCGACCTCGGAGAAGTTCTTGTACGCCGCCATCTGTGCGGGCGGGACGTAGTAACTGAACTCGTCGATGGCGTCGGTGACACCGGAGAAGGCGCCGTCCATCAATCGGTCGGACGGGACCTCCTCGACGTAGTTGTTCCGCACCAGGTCGAAGACCTCGGTAAAGATGCTGAGGTAGCGGTAGACGTTGTTCTTCTGCGTGGCCTGTCCGAACAGCGCGCCGCCGAGGAGAGAGAGGAGAAGCGCCACGGAAACGGATAGAAAAACGATTTTCTTTTTGCTCATGTCGTCGTGCTCGTTACCGCAGCCATTTCTGCGGATCTTCAGGCTTGTTGTCTTGTCGAATCTCGAAGTAGAGGTAGCCGGAATGCGCGTCTTCCGACTCGCCGACTCCTGCAAACGCCTGTCCAGCGTTGACGCGGTCGCCAGCGGTGACGGCAGGCGCCTTCAGGTTGCCGTAGAGTGAAAAAACGCGGTTGCCGTGATCGAGTATCACCAGATTGCCGTATCCCTTGAACCACTGAGAAAATAGAACTGTTCCCGCAAACACAGAGCGTACCTCAGTGCCCGGCGCCGCGGCGATCTTGAGGCCATTATTGAACGTGACGGTCGAAAATTTTGCGTTCCGTTGCTTTCCGAAGCGCTCGATGATCTTTCCCTGAACCGGCCAGGCCAGCGCGCCCTGCACGATACGGACGTCGAAAGCCGCCGCTACCGTTCCATTCTGACGCGCCAGCACGTCGAGAAGATGCTCGAGCCGCTTCGCTTTTTCTTCGAGCTCGGCCAGCTTCTGCTCGGACTGGCTCCCTTCGCTGCGAAGCGATGCCAGCGCCCGCTCTTTTTTCGCGCGCGCCGTGGCCATGGCCTGTTGACGCTGCTCGATGATGCGCCGCACGCCGGCCAGCTTCTGCTGGCGGTCGGCGAGCTCGGCGGAGCGGGCCCGCAATTGATCGCGCATGGCCTGGAAGCGCGCAACAGCACGCGCATCGCGGGAGACCAGGAAGCTGAGCATCGACACGGCCTGCACCGGGTCGCGGCGATCGTCGATCGACAGCAGCAACCGGATGTAGCTCAGCTCGCCCAGCCGGTAAAGGGCAGCCAGCCGTTTGCGAAGGAACTCCTTCTCCCGTGCGATGCTCGACGCGATCGATGAAATCTGCGACTCGATCTCGTGTTGCTGCTGCTCGAGCTGCGACTGCATGTCGATGGCGAGTTGCAGTTCGTTCGTCCGGATTCCGAGCTCGAGGTCGGCTTCTTCCAGGTCGTGTTCCGCGCTGCGGGTCTGTGTGCGGACGTCATCGAGTCGCTTGCGTAGCCGTTCGATCTCGGCACGGATGCGCGTGAGGTCCGCGTTGCGCGCTGTCTGCGAGTGCGCCGTGGTCAGGCCGATCGCGAGGATCAGCGCCGCGGCGACGACCCTACGCGCCCGGCGGGGGTTCGCGCAAAGCATGCTTCGCCGCCTGCTGCTGTGCTTCTTTCTTCGACGAGCCCTCGCCGCGCGTCACGAGGTTGCCGACTCTCACTTCAACGATGAACCGCTTGTCATGATCCGGGCCGACCTCGCCCACGACGCTGTACTCCGGCAAGGGCAGTCCGCTCCCTTGCGCCTGCTCCTGTAGCGCGGTCTTGTAGTCCTGGAATAGCAGGTTCTGCTCGTCGATGGCCTCGAGATCAGGCGTGAATGTTCGTTCGATGAGCTGGCGCACAGGGTCGATCCCGCCGTCGATGTAGACCGCCGCCAGCATCGCTTCAAAGAGGTTGGCCAGCAGCGAGTCTTTCTTCCGGCCGCCGGACTTCTCTTCACCGACGCCGAGGAAGAGCACATCGCCCATTCCATACACGCGTGCCTTTTCGGCGAGGCTCGTTGCACTCACGAGATAGGCCTTCATCTTCGAAAGCGCCCCTTCGTCAAGCTCGGGGAAACGGCGGAAGAGCAGGTCGCCGATGACGAAGCCGAGGACAGAGTCGCCCAGGAATTCGAAGGTCTCGTTATCGCGCAACGTGTCGTTCTTCGCCTCATGCGAGTACGACTTGTGCGTGAGCGCACGATTGAGCAGCTCGCGCTGCTGGAAGGTGTACCCGAGGCGGGACTCGAACTCGGAGAGGTCGGCGTGCAATGTGAGTAGTTTAGAACAGTTGGTTGGGTTGCTGGGTTGCTTCGGTTGCTGAGTCTCGCGGCCCAGCAACTCCAGCAACTCAGCAACCCAGTGACCCAACCACAGCCTACCGCAACGCCTCCAACGCCTGCCGCGCTGTCGCGATGTCGGCGGCGTAACGGTCCTTCGGCGCTGTGGCTACAAATCGGCCGAGGGCGGCGCGTGCTTCGTTGACGTGACCGGCCCGACCTTCCACGAGGCCGACGTTGAAAAGAGCGTCGTACTGGCGCGGATCGATGGCCACGGCGCTGTTCCAGGAATCGACGGCGTGCGCGTAGTCGCCCTGCCGCGCGTAAACGACTCCGAGAGTATTGAGCGCGAGCGGGAGGCGCGGGTTGAGGGCCAGGGCCCGGCCGAGATACGTCTGCGCAGAGGCCACATCGTCGTGCCGGAGCGCCACAATGCCGAGGTTCTGCAACGCCGGCGCATTGTTCGGATCGATCTGCAACACGCGATTGAACTGCCGTACCGCCTCGTCGACTTTCCCTTCGTCTGCCAGCGCGATGCCGTAGGCGTTGAGGGCGTCGGGGTCACTGCCCGACGCGAGCGGCGCCAGGATCTGAACCGCCTCGGCGGTCTTGCCGCTCTCGGTCAGAAGCAATCCCAGTTGCACGCGCGTCCCCTCAGTCTGCCCGCCATGGCGAATGGCCTCGCGCAAGTTGTCGATGGCGGCAGGAACGTTCTCGCTCTGTTGCAACACAAAGGCGAGCAGCTCGCGGCCGGCGGACATCTCCGGGCGCGCGGCAACGACTTCCTTCGCCAGCGCCAGCGCGCGTGGGAGGTCGCGGCGCTCGTACGCTTCGATGACCTCGTGCATCTTGTTGTCGAGCGCGGTGAGGTTCTTCGGATCGTCGGCCGCGGTGTAGGCGGCTTTTGTCGATGCCGCGCCGCTGAGGTAGCCGATGCTTCGTAACCGCGCCGCCTCCTCGGACGATACATTGCGCGCTGAGTCGGTGCTGGGGTGCATACCGGCCAGAAGCTGTCGTGCTTCTTCCACCTCGCGACGGCGTTCGGTGCGCAGGTTCGTCAGCTCACGCGGGTCCCGCGGCAGATCGTAGAGCTCGGCGATCGGCAGCTCGATGTACTTCTCGCCGTGATGGATGACGCCGGTCAGCGGAGCCCATCCGCGATTCAGCGAGGCGGAGAGGGCTTCGAAGTAGGCGTCGCGCGGTTCGATTTTGCCGAGGAGCGACGCGCCCTGAAGGACGGCCGGCTTTGGAATGGCCAGCGCGTCGAGAACGGTCGGGACGATATCGACGTGGCGCACGTATGCCGGCTCGACGCGATGCGGGAGGCCGGGAACGTGAACGATCAGCGGGATCTTCAGCGTCGCCTCATAGGCGAAAAGGCCGTGTGTCAGCTCACCGTGGTCGCCGAGACCTTCGCCGTGATCGGCCGTGACGATGACGAGCGCGCTGGGATCGGCGTCGATGATCGGCGCGAGCTGGGTGGCAAGAGCATGATCGACCGAGGCCACCTCGCCGAGGTAGGGATTGGCGGCGTATTCGGTGGCGAACGGCTCGGGCGGGCGGTATGGCGCGTGAGCGTCGTAAAGGTGAACCCAGAGAAAGCGCTTCTTCCCCTCGTTCGCGTGCCACCAGCGGGTGGCGGCGTCGAGGACGGCCGACGCCGGCCGCTCCTGGCTGGTGAAATCGAGCGACGCCGCCCCTTTGCCGTAGTTGTCGTCATAGACGTCAAACCCGGCATTGAGACCGTAGCGGGCGTCGAGCGGATACGCGCCGATGAACGCGCCGGTCGTGTAGCCAACACGCTTGAGCATCGTGGCCAATGTCTCGTTCTTCGGGTCGAGCCGGAAACCGGCGTTGTCATGAACGCCGTGCTGATACGGATAAAGACCAGTCAGGATGTTGACGTGCGACGGCAGCGTGACGACGTTGTGCGCGTGCGCGTTGGTGAACACGACGCCCTCGGCGGCGAGGCGATCGAGGAACGGCGTCTTCACGCGCGTGTTGCCGGAGTAGCCGACGGCGTCTGCGCGCAGGGTGTCGATCGTGACGAGGATGACGTCGGGCTTGCCATGAAGTGGGGTCAGCGGCGACGACGGCTCATGATGACAGGCGAACATCGCCAACCCGGCCAGAACAAGGAGTGGGTTACGCATTGATGCGACGAAGGATAATTCAAGGGGATCGGAATTCGCGCTCGCGCCGCTCCCGTTCACGACGCCGTGGCGCGAATCGGTCGCACCGTCGTGGTGCTCGCAATCTGCGTTTTGACCGCGACCCTTCGTTCCGCGCCGATCGATCTTCCGCCAATCCCTCCCCTTCCAGACACAGGATGGCCGCTCGCCGAAAACGCGGAACCGTTCGCACGAGCGCTGATCGCTCATGTTCCGCCGCAGGAGCTCGATGCCATCGCGTCATCGAATCCCGAGGTCGTTCCGTCAGTCTTCCGCAACCTCGGCTCGGCACTGCTCTCGCACGACGGCGCGCTCCAAGCCGCGGTGAAGGCGTACGCCACGGCGCTCGTACACGCGCGCGCCGCGCGCATCGCGCACAATGTTTCATCGACAAACGTTCAGATGCTGGTTGTCTTCCAGGTACTCGACCCTCTGCGCTACGCGGGCGATGAGGAGTACCGCCGTGTCGTCGACACGATTCTCCCTGCCTCGCTGAGCCCGTCGCTTCCGGAAGGGCTTCGCCGCGCGGCGATCAATGAGTTGAACCGCGTGGCGCCGATCAGCTTCGACACCGCCGAGGCGTTGACCGTATCGGCAGGCCTTGTGACGCGGCCGAGCCGCAGCCGGTTTGTCGATGCCGGCTCGGCGGGAGCGCGCATCCTGACGAACGGTTCGGAAGGGATCGAGGCATCGATCTTCTCGATCAATTCGCGTTTCGTGAAGCCTGCTGAAGCGAGGCGATTCCTCTCCGCGGTGCGGTCCGCGGCGCCTGAACGGCGAATCGTCGTCATCGGCGACGACGCGATGCGGAGCGCTCTGGCGAACGATCTCTCTGCGCTGCGCATCGACTTCATCGACAACTTCAACCGGCCGCTGACACCGTGGCCGCGCGATCCGTTTTCCATTGCCCACACACCTGACGGCCGCGTTGTCTTCGTCAACCGGCCGAACCAGCAGCGCAACCGCGAGGAGGACGCCACCATGGTTCGGGTGCTTCTCGATGGCCTGCCCAAGTCACTCGACGAGCGGTGGAAGGCGCGCTGGACGACCGGCGCGACGTCCTTTCACAACGGACAGGTTCTTCTCACACCGAACGCGGCATGGATCTCGATACACAGCGTGGAGTTTCGGGCGACTGAGATCCTGGGCATTGATCACGTTCCGGTCGAGGAGTTCGGTTCGGCGGAAGGAGTGGCCCGCTATACCGGCGCGGTGCAACGCGCGGCGAAGGAGTTGGCGGAGCTGTACGGCCGTCCGGTGCGCTTCATTCACGAACTGCCGCGCACAAGCGAGCAGATCGCGACGCTCGGTGGCGGAGCCGGATTCGATCTCGACTCGATCGTGACGCTCCTTCCGCACGGAGACGGCTCGACCGAGGCGCTCGTCGGCGATCTATCGTTGGGTGGCAAGCTCGGCGCCGACGCACTTTCAAGCGAATGGCGCGAGATGGAGAAGACTTATGCGCTCCACGGCGGTGCCCGTGACGCGGTCATCAACTTTCAGCACGATCCGGCTGCGACAGGCTTGCAGCGTTTTCTCGATCGAATCGCTCGGGACCTCGCAGCGAGCGGCGTGAAGGTCCGACGACTGCCGCTGCTGATGGTTCCCTCGCCGCTCCTCACAAACGATGACGAACGGCCGGAGACACCCTACTTTCTGGTGACCTGGAACAACGTCGTCCTGGAGCGGAGTCGCGCGGAGGGTTTCGCCTCCGGTTTGGCCTCGGGCGATCGGGCCGCGCGATCAGCGTTCAAGGCTGCCGGCTACGATCTGACGCTGTTTCCGCCGCTCCCGCGGAGCGTCGTCCTCAACGGCGGATATCGCTGCGCGTCGAATGAAGTGCGGGTGATTCATTGAGAACAAAGCGTTTGGAGTGTGCGGCTCTTCGCCGCTGCATGCACACGAAAGCTGTGCGCAAACCGCCGGAGGCCGTTCGTACGGTAGCCGGTGGTGCGAGCGTCAGCGAGCGACCACCGGCTACCCTACGAGCCGCCTCCGGCGGCTTTACCCCGGGTTGCCAACAGCTCCGAATCCGCACATTGATAGGTAAACTACGGCCGATGGACGACGATCTCAAGCGCTACCTCGACGCGATTGAAGAACGGGACGCTGCCGAGCATGCGGAGACGCGGCGCCACTTTGATCTCTCGATGGAAACGATCAGGGCTGAGATCCAACTGCTCGCCAATCTGATTGCACAGCTTAGCGAGAAGGTCGACGCTATCAACATCAACGCGACCGTAGAACGCACCACGGCCGAAACTCAAGCGCTGATCATCCGCTGTACAAAGCTCGCAACTGCCGGTCGGCTGGAAACCGGCTAAGTCCGCGCGATGCCCAGAACCGCGAACCTTTCGCGTCTCCGATGGTCTTCAGCGTCTCGGAGATGGCCACATATGACGGAGGCGTCGGCGATGCTTTCTCCAGGGCGAAGATGAGCTGCGTGGCCGCGTCGTTCCTTCCTTCAACGGCGTAGAGCAGGATGAGGTTCTTGTACGGCTGCGGATCGGTCGGGGAGATCTTGATTTCCGCCAGCAGCGCCGTCTCGGCTTCCTCCGCACGACCCAGGCGCGCGAGCGTATCTCCCCGGAAAAAGTTGAGCCGCGCCAGGGTAGGACGGAGGGCAACGGCCTGATCAAAGTAGCGGAGAGCTTCGTCGAGCTTCCCCTCTTCGAGCGCAATCTGCCCGAGCAGCATCAGATTGCCGGGGCGGTTCTTTTCGTTGTCGAACGCGGCGTTCGCTTCCGCGCGCGCCTTCGCAAAATCCTTTCGGCGCAGCGCGACCCTGGCCAGCACTTCGTGCGCGTCGTGAGGCGTTTGTTTCAGGATGAGCTTCGCGTGCGCCTCGGCGTCATCGAGATGGCCAAGCTCGAGCGATAGATTCGCCACCGTGACCGCCAGCGAGGCTGTGTTCGGCGATACGCGCAGTCCCTGCTTCGCGGCCTCGATGGCCTCTTCGCGGCGATCGAGCTTGGCAAGGGCACGCGACTGCAGCGCCCAGATGTCGAGCATGTTGGGGTTGTCGCGCAACAGGCCGTTCGTGACGGCAAGCGTCTCCTCGTACTTCTGGTCGCGAAAGAGGCGGAAGGCCTGGCTGATGGCATTCGCCTTGCCGATGTTCTTCTTCGGATCGGGGAGAACGGCATCGGGCGCGGTGCTGACCGTGGACCCTACATAGCCGAGGGCGATGAGCTGCTGCTTCTGTTCATCGTCGACCGCGGACGGTGAGGCCGGACCCTTGATGTACGGCTTGATCCGCTCACGCAACGCCACATAGGTGCGCCGGTCATCGAGCAGAACGTTCTTCGTCTCGGTGGGATCGGTGGCCAGATCGTAAAGCTCCGGATCGGCCGCGTGGATGTAGTGTTTGGCACCGGAGATGAGCGAGTGGAGATCGTTCCACCCGAAGTGCAGCCGCGGGTAGTAGGTCTCCGAGTAGATGAGGCGATCGTCCGCCGACTTGCCATCGGCGATGTCGAGCAGCGATCGGCCGGCGAGCGTTTGCGGCACTCCGAAGGCGCCAGCGATCGTGGGGAAAACGTCGATGAGCTGCACCGGCGCCGAGACGCTCGTCCCTTTCCGCGCGCTTTTCGGCAACTTGAGCATCAGGGGCACCTGAAGCGTCTCGCGATACAGAAGGACGCCGTGCTCGTCTTCGCCGTGATCGCCGAGGCCCTCGCCGTGATCCGACATCAACAGGATGGTGGCGCGGTCGTAGATGCCCTCGGCGCGGAGGTAGTCGAGGAACTTGCCGACGATCTGGTCGGCGGTGGCGATCTCGCCATCGTAGGCGGAGCTGTACCGCGAGCGGAAAGGCTCGACCGGTTCATACGGCGTGTGCGGCTCGTAGATGTGAAAGAAGAAGAAGAACGGCTGCGCGGTGCGGTCATGCTGCCCGATCCACTTCTCCGCCAGCGCCCGCGTGATCTCACCGCTTCTTTGTGCGCGGCCGATACTGAGGAACGTGGGATCGATGTCGATGCTGTCTTCCCAGTAATCGAAGCCGCGCCTGATGCCGGTCTCGCCTCGCAGCACGACTGCCGAGACCGCACCGCCGGTGGCATACCCCTTCGACTTCAACAGCTCAGCCAGGGTCTTCGCCTTTGGATTGAGGTCGTAGCCGAGGTTGTCGCGGATGCCATGTTCCGCTGGCAGCAGTCCGGTAAAAACGCTGGCGTGCGACACGAGCGTCAGCGGGCAGTGTGAATACGCGTGCTCGAAAAGGATGGCGTCGCCGCGGAAGCGATCGATGGCCGGCGTGTCGACTTTCGTGTATCCGTAGGCGGGGAGATGATCGGAACGAAGGGTATCGATGGAGATGATGATGATGGGGGCGTTGCCGTCGATCCCGCCACGCGAGCCATGACAGGCGGCCAGAAGAGCCGCCCCGAGGATGATCGCCGTTCGTGCGAAAAGGGACCGGGCGGACATGACCGGCTACTTGATCGACTTCAAGTACTCTTTCGCCTCTTTGGCCTGATCGCTCTCCGGCGCCAGCTCGACCACCTTTTCGAGATCGGGCTTCGCTTCCTTGGCCTTGCCAGCCTGAAGTGAAGCAAGGCCGCGATAGTAGTAACCCTCGGCTTCCTTCGGATTGGCTTCGATGACTTTCGTGAAGTAATCGCGCGCGGCGGCGGGCTGCTTCTTGTTCATCAGCACGATGCCGATGTTCGTCAGGGCTGTGGCATCGACCGCATCCGCAGGCAGCTTGTCGATGATTCCCCGTCCCTTCTCCAACTGCCCGTCCTCGAGCAGCATGTTGGCGTAGAGCAAGGCGTTCCTGGCGTTCGCCGGATCGGCGTTGTAGACCTCGCCCATCGTGGTCACCGCCTTCTTCAGATCGCCGGCCCCATAGTAGGCACGGGCCAGGGCGAACCGGATCGGCATGAAGTCGGGCATGGCCGCGGAGACTTTCTCGTACCCGGCGATCGCCTCTTTGTAGTTCTTGGCGCTCAGGGCGGCGTTGGCGGCGTCGACCGCATCGGCAACCTCCTTCGAGACCACCTGGCCGCCGATCTTCACGACCTCGGTGGGCGTCTCCGGTGCCGCCGTCGCCGCGACAACGACCGCCGGCTCCATCTCGATCTTCATCGGCGGAACGTGCGCGCCTTCGCTGATCTGGATATTACCGATCTGGCGAACGACGTACCCGGGCGCCTCGACATCGAGGTTCCACATGCCCATGTTGAGCCCGAGAACGGCCCACTTGCCGTTTGCGTCCGCGGTGACGTCGGGACCGCCTTTCCCGCCCCTCTGAATGCGCAACATGACCTTGGCATTGGCCACCGGCTTGCCAGTGGTCTTGTCGACGATGTAGCCGGCCAGCCGGTTGTTGCCGCGCCAGTCTTCCGATGCCGCGAGCATCGAGGCCACACCGATGAGAGCGAAGGCGAGGAAAAGCGTCTTCTTCAATTGATCCCCCTTGGAAAGCGTCCGGATTTCGTCAACGCCAAAAAAAAGGCCGCCGGGGGAAATTCCCCGGCGGCCGTGAGTCAGCTGATCACAGGACTAGAAGGTGAACTTCGCGCCCAGACGCCAAACGCGGGGCGACTGCATCTCGGTGATGGTGTCGCCAGAGGCGAATGATACGCCGCTGGTGAAGAGACGCGTATTCCGCTGCAGGATCGTCCGTTGGTTCGGGACGTTGAAGAGATCGGCCGATAGCGTCAGGCCGACGCGGTTCATGAAGCGGATATCTTTCGCTGCCCGAAGATCGAGCTCATAGACGTTGTCGAAACGAGTCGTCCCAACCGGCTGGAGGATGACCTCCTGGCGATTCGGAGAGAAGTTGACGACGTACGTCGCGCCGCCGTTGATGCCGCGGACCTGGTCAACCCACGGAGCAGGATAACCCTGACGCGCCGTGAGGCTGGCGCCGATGTTGGTGTCCCACGGCAACTGATAAAGGCCGGTGAGGTTGACGTTCCACTTCGAGTTGATGAAGACGTTGCCGAATGCGCCCGAGCCCGCCGAGCGCGGAGCCACCTGGCCGCCAGGGCAGTTGCCGATGTACGGCGTCGGGTTCGGGAACGCCTCGGCGCTGCACTGTTCGGTATAGCTGTTCCAACTGGCATTGGCGCGGAACATCCACTTGTGCGACATGCGCTTCGTGGCGGTGAGCTCCACGCCTTCGTATCGCTGGGTGTAACCGGGAAGATTGGTGATGACACCGAAGGTCGGAGGGGCAACACCCGCGGCGATGACATACACCGGCACCTTCGGGAGAGTAATCACGTTGCCGCCATTCGCGGCCGGTTGGGTGAACGTTCCGCCCGCGGTCGGATGCGTGGTGGAGACAACCCAGTCAGCCCGAGTGTAGTAGTCACCCGCGCCCGGCGTCTTCTCGTAACGGGTTCCGACGAGATCGGTGTAGTGGCGGTAGGTGAAGTTCATGCCGACCGAGAAGTCGGACATCAGCTCGCGGTCGAAGCCGAAGATCAGCTCATCCGTCTTCGGGGCCTTGGTGCCGTAGTCGACGCGGGTCTTGCTGGTCGGAGAGTTCGGATGCAGCGGGTCGATGTAGTTCGAGCCGTAGAACTGCAGAAGCTCATTGCGCTGGATGATGTTGTCGTGATTAGCATCGACGCCGTAGAAGTAGAAGTAGCTGTCCAGACCGGTGGGGCTGGCGTTGGAAACGGTCGCGCCCATCTGGCTGACGTAACGGTTGTAGGCCGCGCGCAGCAGCGTCTTCTTGTCGGCTCCCAGAGCGTATGTGAGCCCGAGGCGCGGAGTGACGGTGTTCCAGTCCAGCTTCCTGGAGTCACCAGCGAAGGTCAGCGTCGTGAGACTGCCGGTGAAGTTGCCGCCGGTGCAGGGCAGGTTGGCCCCAGGAGAGCACGGCAGAGTGAGAGGCGTGCCGAGGATCGGGTTCGCCGCGGCCGTCGACGGGAGGTTGAGCGACTCCTGACGGTCCATGCGCAACCCAGCCTGCAGCGTCAGATTCCCCATCAGAATCGTGTCACCCGCGTACAGATCGCGGTACTTCTCGCCGTAGGCCTTGGCCGAAGCGCGTGTCAGCGCGGCGACCTGGCAGGTCGCCGGAAGCCCCGCGGCCGTGCAGTCCGACGGCGCCACGGAGTTGAGCTCCCAGAAGCCGGCGGCGGGACCGGGCCACGTGGTCGATGATTGGACCGGGGTGTCGCGGTATCCGAAGCCGAACTTCAGCTCATGATTCATCGAGCCGACGTCGAAGAACTTCGAGCCATCGAGGCGGTACTGCTTCTGCGGGCGCTCGGTCTGATAGGTCAAGTAGTTCTGCGCCCAGGCGCCGGACCCCGCATCGAATACAGCGGGGGGGGCGCTCAATCCCTGTCCGCCGTTGGCGAAGAGACCGAAGCCTCCGGATACTTTCGACCACATGCCGGTCACGTAGAGGCTCGAGCCGACGATCTGCGTATCCTCGATCTTGTCGACCTTCGTCGGTCCGGCCTGTTTCCAGGCCGTATCGAACGGATGCGTCGGAGAGAGACCGCGGGCATTGCGGCCCTTGTCGCCGAATGTGTAGAAGCCGACCGCGCTATTGCTCGAGGTGATCTGTGCGTTGATCTTGGCGTTCTTGTCGCGAAGGACGATGTTGTCGGGGATGATGAACTGGCCGATGTTCTGCGTGCCGGTGTTCGAGATCTTCTGCTCCGAGTCGGCCACCCAGGCCCAGAGGTGATCACGCCAGATCGGTCCGCCCACTTCCCCGCCGTACTCGCGGTTGAAGTCGATCTTGTTGGTCGCGGCGAGGTATCCGACCGCTTCCGAGGGGATGTTCGCTTTCGTCTGCAGACTGCCCGGCGCGTAGAAGTAACGGCCCGAGCCGCGGAAGTCGTTCGATCCGCGCTTGGTGACCATGTTGAGCTGCACACCCGGAGTCATGATGCGCGGATCCGAGCCGCCCGTGGTCACCTGCAGTTCTTCGAACGAGTCGAAGTCGAAATACAACGGCGTGCTGCCGGTCGCGCCCATGTCGGTGATGTTCACACCGTCCATGTTCCAGGTGTTGTCGGTCGTCTGCGCTCCCTTGGCGACGTAGACCGACTGCTGGCCGGACTGGCTGCCGCCGACGTTGATGCGGTCGACCTGAATCGACGGGGTGGTCTGCATGACCGCCCACGGATCGCGGCCGCTGGGGATCTTCTCCAGTTCCACCTTCGACACGCTGGTGGAATCGCCGGCCTTGCGGATGTCGAGCAGCGGCGCCTCCGCCGTGACGGTGATCGACTCCGCCACGGACGGGTTCAGCGTCATGGTCACGTCGGCATTCCGGCCGATGTTGACCGAGACGCCGGCGCGGGTGGAAGTCCCGTAGCCCGCCAGATCGGCTTTGAGAGTGTAGGTTCCCGGGGAAAGACCAATGAAGCGGAAGTCGCCCTGAGCGTCGCTGATCGACGTCTGCGGTGCGCCGACGCCGGTGAGCACGACGGTAACGCCGGGCAGTGCGCTTCCGTCCTTCGCCTGGACTTTGCCGTAGATGTTGCCGGTCTGGAACTGAGCAAACGCGCTGATGGCAAGCAGCGAGATGCAGAGGGCGGTGACCACCGCCAACAACCTGGGAGGGGTATATCGTTTCATAGCGGCTCCTTTCTCAAAGTGTGACTCCACGCCTTTTGTGCAGAAGGCCAGCCCGCGGGGCCGAATCTGCCAAGATGTTTGTCATCAACGACTTGAGCGCTTTTCTGCGCCGAAGCTGAATGCCCTGAGATTCAAAGCCTTGTTCACGGACGATCCTTTTGTTGAATCCCGCGAATGTTTCGAATCGGTCACGGTCAGAAGAGAGCCTAGCAAACTTTCCGTGACGGTGTAAATGAAAAAAGCCCGGCTGGAGAGACTCTGGCCGGACCGGTAGTGGGCAGTTTGAACTACAACCACTACCCCGACCGACCCGAGGCCCATTGCAGGACGTTAAGTATGGTAAGATAGAAGACCGTCAGAGATAGCCTCGGTTGACCAGTACCAACGCGCGGAGGTCTTGATGAGATCCTTACTTCTGGCTTGTGCCCTTCTGTTTCCCCTCGCCGCCAACAGCATACAACTGGAGTCAACGCCAACGGCTCCGGCACCATCCGCGGCTGCGGCCCCATCCGTGGCTGCAACGAGCACAGCAACTCGTCCGAGGTGTACGACTTCGTTCATGCCGCAGTTTGAGGTGCCGCGCGTCGCGGTCACATTTGATGTTCCGAAGCCGGCTAAGGAGAAAGCCTGGAGATTCTCTGATGCCAACAAGAGAAGGGCTTGCACGGGCGTCGACTGTGGTTGTGACGTGGATGAGGCCGATTGTGTGGCTGCATGTCCCCCTGTGGGTGACCCAGGACACATCGCGTGCGTTGATCAGTGCAGCGCGATCTATAGGCACTGTGCGGTCTGCTGTTGCTGCGCTGGGTTCGAGTGTCCTTCGTACTGTAACTAGACTACGGAGATGAGCTTGTTTCCCGCTGAAAGCAAAAAAGCCCGCCGGAAGAGACTCCGGCGGGCTTTCGTCCGAGGACTGGATGAGAACTTAGAAGGTGAACTTGGCTCCGAGACGCCAGATCCGAGGCGACTGCATCTCGGTGATGCGGTTGCCGGCTGGGTTTGAGGTCACACCGCTCGGATTGGCAGCCGAAGGGGCGGCATTTCTCAGGATGGACGTCTCGCGCTGCAGGATGGTGCGATCGTTCGGCGCGTTGAAGAGATCCCCCGAGATGGTCATGCCGACTTTGTTCATCAACCGGAAATCCTTCGCCAGGCGGAGGTCGGTCTCGTAGACGTTGGCAAACCGGATGTCGCCGATCGGATTGAGCACGGTTGTGATCGTGCCGCCCGCCAGCCCGCTCACGCTGGAACGGAACGGCCGCGGATAACCCTGGCGGCCGCTGAAGCTGACACCGAGGTTGATGTCCCACGGCAGGATATAGGCGCCGGTGAGATTGACGTTCCACTTCGCGCTGATGAAGTCATTACCGAAGGCGCCGGAGCCGGCGGACTGCGGGGCCACCTGGCCACCCGGGCATGCGCCCGGTCCGCCGGAAACGACCGTGGAGCCCGGGAGGGCCGGAGTCGGATCAGCGAAGGCGTCCGCTCCGCACTTCTCGGTGTAGTTGTTGTAGGTGAGGTTACCGCGGAACATCCACTTATGCGACATGCGCTTGGTCGCCGTCAGTTCGACGCCGCTGTACTGCTGGGAATAGTCCGGCCTCGTGGTGAGCACGCGGTAGACGGGGGCGGGAACGCCGGGTGCGAGCTGATACAGCGGAGATGTGCTCGTGGTGATGGTGCTGATGACCGTGCCGTTGCACTGCTGCACGCCGTTGACGATCGTGATCGAGCCGGTCTGTGTCGTTGAACCCGGTACCGGGGCACACTGAAGGAACGTGCCTCCCGCCGTGCGGCTGGAAAGAACCCAGTCGGCCGGGGTGTAGTAGTCGCCGGCACCCTGAGTCTTCTCGAATCGAGTCGTGAAGAGATCGTTGTACTTGCGGTAGGTGTAGTTCACGCCGACCGAGAAGTCGGTCATCAACTCACGCTCCGCGCCGACGATGAACTCGTCGGTGGTCGGCACTTTCATGCCGTAATCGACACGCCGCGTCAAGGCGACTGCCGAAGGATTCGCGGCGTTGACGCCTGCGGCGCCGTTGATCTTCAGCAGTTCGTTCCGCTGGATGACATGGTCGCCGTTCGTGTCGACGCCCAGGACATAGAAGGCCGAATAGGCCAGCGGATTCGCGCCGGAGACCGCGGAGCCCAACTGGCTGGCGTAGCGGTTGTACCCGGCACGCAAGAGCGTCCGCTTGTCCGCGCCAAGGCTGTACGTGAGGCCGATGCGTGGGCTTACCGTGTTCCACTTGAGCTCGCGCGGATCACCGGCAAAGTTGACCGCCGGCAGCGAGGCGGCCAACGTTCCTCCTGTGCACGTTACACCAGAGGGGTTGGAGACGCAGGGGAGAGTAAGTGGCGTGGCCAGGACCGGGTTCGCGCCGATCGCGACTCCCGTATTCTCCGACTGCTGACGATCCCAGCGCAGGCCGCCCTGCAGGGTCAGGTTGCCCATCAGGATGGTGTCGCCGACGTAGAAGTCGTTGTACTTCTCCGTGTATCCGATGGCAACGTCGCGCGAAAGGTTGGCGATGCCGCAGTTTGAAGGGAGGTTCTGTGCGGCGCAGATCGGAGCGACGTTCAGGTAATCCCACCATCCATGAGCTGGCCCCGGATAAACGCTGGTGGAATTGACCGGTGTGTTGCGATAACCAAAACCGAACTTCAGCTCATGGTTCATCGAGCCCATGTCGAAGAACTTCGAGCCGTCGAGCCGCTCCTGCTTCTGGGGGCGGAGCGTGTTGAAGGTGTAGAAGTTGTCATGGTTGACTCCGGAGGAGTCCCTCCAGCGCGAAGGCGCGCTCTCGCCCGCACCACCGTTGGCAAAGAGACCGAAACCTCCGGTGAGCTTTGACCACATGCCGGTGAGATAAAGGCTGGCACCGATGATCTGCGTGTCCTCGACCTTGTAGACCTTCGTCGGACCTGCCTGACGCCATGCCGTTTCGAACGGACGCTGCGGCGAGAGGTTCCGGGCGTTCCGGACTTTGTCGCCGAAGGTATAGAAGCCGACGGCGCTGTTGCTGGCCACGATCTGACCGTTGAATTTCAGGTTCTTGTCGCGAAGGACGATGTTGTCGGGGAGACCGAGACTCGTGACCGGCTGACCTGCGGCGTTGAAGGCGATGGTGTTGGATGCGGCCACGGAGATCTTGTCGTCGCCGCGCGCACCCCAGAACCATAGATGGTCCTTCCAGATCGGTCCGCCGGCTTCAGCGCCATAGTCCCGGACGAAATTGACCTTGTTCGTATTTGCCAGGTAGTAGGTAGCTTCACCCGGCACGGTTGCCGTGGCCTGCATGCTTCCCGGCGTGTAGAAGTACCGGCCGGAACCGCGGATGTCGTTGGTGCCGCGCTTGGTGACCATGTTGAGCTGCACGCCCGGGGTCTCGATGCGAGGATCGGAACCGCCGGTGGTGGCCTGCATCTCTTCGAACGAGTCAAAGTCGAAGTAGAGCGGCGAGGAGCCGGTGGCGCCCATATCGGTGATGTTTACACCGTCCACGTTCCATGTGTTGTCGCGGCCCTGCGCGCCCTTGGCGTAGTAGACCGACTGCTGGCCGCTCTGGCTGCCGCCGACGTTGATGCGGTCGACCTGCACCGCGGGAACAGACTGCAGGACCGTCCACGGATCGCGCGAGGTGGGAACTTTTTCCATCTCCAGCTTCGAGACGCTGGTACCCGTTCCCGCCTTGCGCACATCGAGGAGCGGCGATTCGGCGGTGACCGTGATCGACTCGGCCATCGAGGCGTTGAGGGTCAGCGAGACGTCGACGTTCTGGCTGACGCTCACGCTGAGGCCCGCTCGGGTCGCCGATCCATATCCGGAAAGTTCCGCCTTGAGCGTGTAGTTGCCCGGCGAGAGCTGGAGGAAGTGGAACGAGCCCGTGGCATCGGTGACGGCGGTCTGGGGGGCGCCCATCCCTGTCAGAGTGACGGTCACGCCGGGGAGGACGCTTCCGTCTTTTGCCTGGGTCTTGCCGTAGATGTTGCCTGTCTGGAACTGTGCGAACGCGCTGACTGCAACGAGCGAGATGCACAGGGTGGCGACGATCGCCAGAATCTTGGATTGGTGGCACCGTTTCATAGCGGCTCCTTTCTCGAATGTGGATCTGAACTGGGGGAAGAGACTTCACTTGTGCAGATCAGCGGCCGAATGCCGAGATCTGCCAAACCATTGAGTTTGAAAGAGTTGCTGATTAGGCGGGCGGCGGCGGATTCAAACCGCCGTCGAACGTCGTCCGTTTTCTGGATTTGTTTGGAGATTTGTTGCCGGGCCAGTCTAGCAAAACTTTCGGCAAACAAGGAGAGAAAATGACAAACGCCGCGAATTTCTTCGCGGCGTTTGAGGCCTGCCTTCCGGCTGCCTACGAGGTTAGCTGTCGGATTCGGACTGGAAGCCCTACCAGCTTCTGGCTGGTTTCACCCCGGACGGTGGCAAGCCGTCGCTTCAAATGGTTCCCCCGTTCCTCGGCGCCGAGGATTAGGCCGGCAAGCCGCCACGCGTAGGCGGCACGCGAGAGTGTACGTGTTCGGTGGAGGATGTCAATCGGGAAGGTGCGATCGCGGATAGGCTTGTCGCCGGACCGATGACGGAGATCACGGAAGAAGCTCGAACACGGGCACATGTACGGGACGGACGACGGTGAAGTGTCGCCGATCGAGCGTGGCGACCGTACCGACACTAAGTCTCTCAGCAAGGGCAACTACGGACGCATCGACGGTCCCCAGGGGAAGGTCGTGATACCGGGCTACGAGCTCCGCTATCCGGATCCAATCGCCTGCGAGCACTGGTTCGGTAAGGAAGTTTCCAGAGGACAAGTCTCCGAGGAATCGAGCCTCAGATTTCCAGCCCAGGCGCGTCTCGATGAGATAGACGACTTCGGCAATCACGAGTTGCGGGACGAGCAGCGGACCCGGATGAGACTCCAGAAGCCGCAGACACGCTTCGTGATCGTTGTCATCCTCGTCGACGTACGCGTACAGCGGTCCGGAATCAATGATCAGCGCGATCGGCGGGCCTCCCGGCGAATGATCTCCTCGATGCGGCGCGCTGTGTCATGCCGGCCACTGCGTCCTGCTTTTGCAGCGAGCAGGTGCCGTCGCCGGGCACCCCCAAGGTGACTCTCGATCGCTTCCCTTGTGACCTCGGAGACCGTGCTCTCGCGTCGAGTTGCCTCGTGGCGCAATCTCATGTCAAGGTCATCCGGGAGTTTCACTGTGGTGCGTTTCACAGTATGCCAGCATACCTGACCCGGCCGGCGAGAGTCCAGCAGACTCGGGACTCAAAGTGGGTCTTGAACGTAGGAGGCGATCAGGCGCAGAGGAGCCACGGTAGTATCATGCGCCATCCAAAACGTCCGTCTAGCG
>Ga0307470_10000363_pt1 | contig 24835 bp, 26 predicted proteins | sample atmos_gasesAM3C__FD_204565 | JGI IMG/M metagenome (GOLD analysis project Ga0307470, IMG submission 204565) | Hardwood forest soil microbial communities from Morgan-Monroe State Forest, Indiana, United States - atmos_gasesAM3C_05 | ecosystem: Environmental > Terrestrial > Soil > Temperate forest... | reverse complement strand
GCCACGTTTCTTTTTGGGGACGCGATGATTTCGGCCCACCATCCGTACAATGTCGGGGATGACCACTGCGGTTCGTGCTGTCGAGCTGACGAAGCAATATGACATCTACCGGCGCCCGGCCGACCGGTTGATCGAGTTCGTGACGCGCCGCGCTAGGCATACCGTGTTTCCGGCTTTGCAAGATGTGACTTTCGAGGTCGAGCGTGGCGAGACGATTGGGATCATCGGTCAGAATGGCGCAGGAAAAAGCACACTACTCAAACTGCTCTGCAGCGTTACCCGGCCTACGAGCGGATTGTTGGAAACGAAAGGGAGCATCGCGTCCATTCTCGAGCTGGGCACCGGTTTTCATCCGGAGTTCAGTGGGCGCGACAACGCAGCGCTGAACGCCGCCATCCTCGGGCTCGGGCCCGCGGAGGTGAAGCAGCGCCTTCCTGCAATTCTGGAGTTCTCCGAGCTCGGCACGTTTCTCGACCGGCCCGTGAAGACGTACTCCTCCGGAATGTACATGCGCCTCGCGTTTTCGGTTGCAGTCAACGTCGCTCCTGACATCCTGGTCATCGATGAAGCGCTCGCCGTTGGCGACGGACATTTCCAGAAAAAGTGCGTGGACAAGATCCGGGAGTTTCAGGACGAGGGGAGGACGATCCTCTTCTGTTCGCATGGCCTCTATCACGTGAGCACGATTTGCCGCCGCACGCTGTGGCTCGACCATGGACGTGTGATGCGTTTCGGACCGTCGCTCGACGTGGTCCATGAGTACGAGACCTTTCTCTTGCAGCGCGACCGCGATCGCCCTGCGAGCGAAGGAGAGCCTGAGCACGAGCGCCCGCCCTCTCCCGTGCGTATCCGGGAAGTGGTCATCTGCGATCGCAGTGGCCGGCCTCGGGATGTCTTCGAGCGCGGCGAGGACATCCACGTGAAGCTGCGCATTCATTCCGAAGTCGCCTCGCAGCCCGTGCATGTGATCGTGGGCGTCCATCGCTCCGCCGATGACCTTCAATGCTTCGCCGTCGGCACCCATGCAGACGGAGAGAGGCCGCCTTCGGGCCGCAATGAGTACGAGCTGGTTGCGCAGCTCAGAAACGTTCCGCTGAACCGCGGCGAATACTCGATCATCGCTTTTGCAGGGGACGAGGCGGCAATCACGGTTTTCGACCGCCGTGATTTGCGCTGCGCATTCTCGATCACCGGCGAGCGCTTCGAGGTCGGACTGATCTCGCTCGATCACGCCTGGTCGTTGCTGCCGTCGGAAATGGAAGTCACCGCGGCTGCCGGCAGATGAAGCGCTCACTCCTGCTCATCAACTATCGGTCGGCGTCGCTCGCAGTCGATGCCGTCAGAACCGCGCGCGCTTCGTCATCGCAGCCGCTGCAGGTGGTGGCGGTGGACAACAGCTCCGACGCGTCCGAAGCGAGCGCGCTTGGTCCCGTTGCGGACGTGGTGATCGCCGCCCCCCGAAATCTCGGTTATGCCGGTGGCATCAACGCCGGACGCCGCGCTTGCGACGGTGACGTCATCATCGTCACCAATCCTGACGTCCGGTTTGGAGGGAATGCGATCGACGTTCTGGTTGACGCCGGCGCAGCCGTCGCCGGGCCGGCGCTGTTCTGGGATGAAGCCTACACTTGGCGACTCCCGCCTGCCGAGTTGCATACCGCGCTTCAGGTGGCGAGCCGTGCGCTTGCAAGCCGCTCGCGCGCGTGGGCGCGTGCACGAGACCGGCGACGTTTTCTTGCGCGCGTGGCTTTCTGGTCGCTCGTCGTTCCATCACGTGTCCGCACGTTGTCCGGCGCGGTGCTTGCGATCAAAGCAAAAGCATTCGACGACGCGCAGGGATTCGACGAGCGCTTCCAACTTTACTTTGAAGAGAATGACTTTCTTCGCCGTGTCGCGGGCGACATCGTTTATGTGCCGGCCGCTCGCTGTCACCATCTCTACAACCAGAGCGCTGGCGAGTCTCCGGAGTCAGCCGCACTGTATGCGCAGTCTGAAAGCCAGTATCTGCGCAAGTGGGGAGGCGGATTCGCAAAGCAGTTCGAGCGCAGACGGGACTCTTCGGTTCCAACGCTGGCAACGGATCGTATGCATCCGCGCGGCCGACACGTCTTCTCGGACAACGTGGTGCTCGAAGCGTCGCCGCTACCCACGTTCGAGACTGCAGCCGGTCATTTCGCGACGGGATCGATTTCTGATGTCTCTGAAGACGTCTGGCGCGTCTATCGTAGCGATGTCATCTATCTGCGTGCCGTCGACCGGCGCAGCGGCCGAGTGCTGGAATCGTGGGCAAAAGCTAGAATACCGGCATGAGCTCGACGAGAGTCTCGGTCCTTGTGCCGCTGGTTGGACCGTCCGCCGAGCTTCCGTCGACACTCGAAGCGATCGAGGGCTACCTGCGGGCGACCGGCTTCGAATTCGACATCCGCGTTCTGGACCGCCGGGACGGTGCTGGTTATGGCGCCATGCTGCGCCGCGGTGTCGCTGAGGCAGGTGGCAGCATCATCGTGATCGCCGACCATGATCTGCCTTATCCGATGAGCGCGATCGGCGATGCGGTCGCGCTGATCCAATCGGGAGCAGCCGAGGTGGTTCTCGGGCGACGCGAGACGCGCCCGGGCGATCTCTTGCTTCGAACGCTTCTCGTTCCGATTCTTCCTGATCGAGCGCTGCACCTGAAGGCGTTTTCCGCCGACGCGGCGCGCTTGACAGCCGGCGAGACCAGACTTCGAAAGGGGGGATTCGACCTCGAAGCTGCCTACCTCGCGAACAAGTATGGATTCCGAGTGGAGTGCCTGACCATAGGCGGTGGGAAGGCTGCTTCGAAGGCAACCTTCGATCTCTGGTCCGGCCTCGCCGCTGCCGTCGCGATCCGGATGACCGATCGAAGGAATGGTTATCGCCCACCGAGGCGGTGCCTGGTCTGCTTCTCCAACGAAGTGTGGAGCATCGATCAGATCCCCGGGAACGTCGTGCGGTCGTGCAGCCGTTGCAAGTGCCGCTATCTCGGACATTTCGATGTCGTCGACGATACCGGTCCGGTTCGGCGCATTCTGCGTGGCCATCCAGCGTCTCCCGATCCGGGCGACGAGACGCTTCATCGAAGTGTCGCGCGGGAGAAGACGAGTCAGAGGCGTCTGGCCGCGTTGCGCAAGCATCTCACCTCGCGGGCTCGGATCCTTGAAGTCGGTGTTCGCGATGGCAGCTTCGGTGCCGCGGCGGCAGCCGAGTTTGAGTACGTCGGAATCGACCACGCCCCGAGCGTTGCCCGCGCGATCCGCGCCCGCGGGCTCGAAGTGTATTGCTCGACCATCCCGAACTTCGTCAACACGGGGCCGGCCTTCGATGCCATCGCGCTCTTTCATGTCTTCGAGAACATGGCCGATCCGCACGACGCGCTGTCGCGAATGAAGGAGCTGCTGAAGCCGGGTGGCGTTTTACTGCTCTCGACGTTCGACACCGAGGGGTTGCTGTATCTCATCACTGAGCGGCGATGGATGACGCAGAATTTCCGGACGCATCTCATTCTCTACTCGCGCTCCGCGCTCATCGAGTTGCTTGAGCATTCCGGATTCGAGATTGTCAGCATTGGTGCGGAGCTCGAGTACCGCGACCAGCGCTTTCTTCGGCATTCGGTGGCAACACGGTGGCCTGCACTGATGCCTGTGATGCGGGCCTTGTTCAGGATTCTGCCGGATCCGCTGCTGGTTCCGTCGGGATCGATCCGCATCGTGGCCAAGCGGCGCGTCGGATCGCCGGTGAACTTGCGGGCGATCCCATCGGTCGAGCCAACACATGCCCGTTGACGCGCGCTTTAGCATTCGTTCATTTCGGGAGGGCGATGAAGAACAGATCCTCGCTCTCTTCGCGCGAGCTTTTCCGCACGCTACCCGAGGGCGTGATCATTTTCAGTGGGAGTACCGGAGCAGTCCCTTCGGCAACGAGCGCATTTCGCTGACGTTCGATGAGGCCGAGCGCCTCGTGGCGCAGTACGCCGGCTATCCCGTGCCGCTTGTCGATGATGGACATACGCTCGCCGCCAACCAGATCGGCGACATCATGACCGACCGCTCCGTGCGCCACATCGGCCGCGGACCAACCAGCATTCTGGCTCGAACGGCGAGTCACTTCTACGACACGTTCTGCCGCGGCAGGGTGGCCTTTAACTATGGCTTCACGACGGCCGCGCACCGCGAGCTGTCGGTTCGCTTCCTCGGGAGCGATGCTGTGGAGCCAGCGCCGTACCGCGTGCGCGATCTGAAATCGAATCCGTTCCCGCGCATCGGCCGGCGCGAGCGCTGGCCGCGCGGTTGGCAACTCGAGCTGGTCCGTGATTTCGGTCCGGAGTACGACGACTTCTTCGAGCGCGTTGCGCCTGCGTACCGTTTGCTCGTGCGCCGCGATTCGCGCTATCTGCGCTGGCGTTATCTCGAATGTCCTGACGTGCCGTACTTCGTCGTGGCCATCCGCAAGTGGCGCCGGCTGGTGGGCTGGAGCGTGTTCGGCGTGCGCGGCCGAAGGCTGGCCTGGGGTGACGCGTTGTTCGATCCTCGTTATCCCGACGCCGTGGAGGTGCTCCTTCGTCATGTTGTGCCGGCCTATCCTGTCGATCGCATCGACGGTTGGTTTCCCGCGCGGCCGGGATGGTTCGATGACGTGCTGCGCGGGCTTGGTTTCGAGTCGCCCCCCGACCCGCAGGATCTATCTCTGATGTGTGTGCCCTTCGATGAGCCCGAGGCGAGCGCGCAAATTGCTGAGAGGCTGTACTACACGTACGGCGACAGCGATCTATTTTGAAAGCGGGTCCCTTGTCGCGGGTCGGGCGTCGGAGCAGAATCCCCTTGCGGGTGTCGCTATTCGGGAGTCAGGAATCGGAGAAAGGCAGCCTCGACTCCCACACCCCACCCCCGACACCCCACACCCACCCAGTGGCCAGCCTTCTGCATGGCAGCATCAGCAGTCGGTAGAATGTGTATGACAGGCCCGAGACATGAGTGAAGTCCAACATCACGATCCGGACGACGAGAAGCGCGTCGCAGACGTTGACCGCAAACGTGTCCTTGTCATTGACGACGATCTGCCGCTGCGCGGCATGCTTGCGGCTGCGTTGCGGCAGGCAGGGTTTGACGTGTTGCTTGCATGCGACGGAGATGAGGGGTATCGCGCTCTGACGCTTCACCGGCCCGACGTCATCCTCCTCGACCTGGCGATGCCAGGCACCAATGGCTGGGATTTTCTGCAGCGGCTCCGGGAGACAGGCTACCTCGGCACCGCCCGAATCATCGTTCTCTCTGCGCACCTGTACGTGGAACCGAAGGCCATCCTCCAACTCGGCGTTTCGGCAATTCTGCCGAAGCCTTTCAACCTTCCTGAGTTGATCGACCTCATCGAGCACCTTTCGCCTTGACGGTCCTTGCGTTGAATCGTATGAGCCGCGCTGGCCTTGCGGATCGGGTAGCCGCTCGCTATCCGACGCGCTTTCTTCGCATTTATGTTCGCGCGAAGATCCGCATGGATCCCGTTTACGACGCGGTCTTCGATCGTCTCGGAATCAGCGGCCAGCCGTTGCTCGATGTCGGCTGCGGCGTCGGCATCCTTCCGAGCTATCTGCGCGAGCGCGGTTTCACCGGGCCGATCTGCGGTCTCGATCACGATGAGCGAAAGATCGGCATCGCCAGGCAGGTCGTGCCGGACGCAACGTTTGAGGCCGGCGATGCGCGCGTGGCGATGGATCGTGGCGGCATTGTTGTGCTGCTCGATCTGCTGCACTACTTCACGTCGGAGGAGCAGTCCCGAATTCTTGAAGCCGCTGCCGCACATGCCACGACGGTGATCATCCGCGACGCCGTTCGCGATGGGAGCTGGCGCTACCGGCTGACGTACGCGCAGGAGATGTTCTCGCGATTGGTTCGCTGGCTTCGCGCGGAACGTCTGCACTTTGCTACGCGCGATGAGGTCCTTCGTCCATTTGCGGGTTTCGAGGCCGAAGTCGTGCCGTTGTATGGCCGGACGCCGTTCAACAACTACCTCTTCGTTTTCAAACGCTCGGGCACGGGAACGACGAACGCGTAACCCTTCGTCTGCAACGCGCGGACGACGCTGGTCACGCACGCCACGGAAAAGCCGCGCCCCTGATGCATCACCACGATCGAGCCGGAAGTGACGCGCGGCACGATTCGCTTCACGACGCGCTGCACGTCGTTGCCGAAGGAATCGAATCCGCGCACGCTCCAGCCAACGAGCGTCAGGCCGCGGTGCTGCAGGATCGGATGAACGAACGGGTTCTTCATTCCGACCGGTGCCCGGAAAATGCGTGACTGCACGCCCACGGTTTCCAGCACTCTGCTGCATTGGTCGATTTGCCAGGCCAGCGCGCCCGGCCGAAGGCACCAGAACGAAGCCGAAGGATGCGTCTGCGAGTGGTTCTCGACGGTGTGCCCGCGTACCAGCATAGCGCTTACGAGCTCGGGCCGCTGTTCGACGAGGACGCCTTTGACGAAGAACGTCGCCTTCACGCCGAGCGTGTCGAGCGCGTCCAGCAGCACCGGCGTGTCGTCCGTCGGCCCATCGTCAATCGTGAGCCAGACTTCGTTGGAGTCCGTTTCGAAACACGTCATCACCGGACCGAGCCACTGCGAGTTCGGTCTGAGTGTTGGCCAGAGCACGAGCCCATGAGCCAGAGCGAGAACGCCGAGGGCGATCGGCCACCACGGCGGAAACAGCAGCAAGAGAAGGATGGGGATGATCAACGACGCTCCGATCGCAAACGCGACGATCAGCGTGCGCATTGATTTTCCTCCTCATCCACCTCGGCACGCAGCAACCAAAGAATCAACGAGGCGATCGCGTTGCAGGCCAAAACGGCAAAGAAGAACCAGCCCACGAAGCGCGCCCAGGAATGGCCGCGCGCCACATAGAACGACCAGCCAGTCAGCAAGGACATCGTACCGACGGAGACAATCTTGACGTGGTCGTTATCTCCAAGAATGATCCGGAGAGTCGGTCCTCCGACGACGATTGGAATGTGAATGACGATCGATGCCAGAGGAATCGCCACGATGATCGCCAGAGGCAGCGGTATCGGCAGGATCGCTGCGAGATAGGCGGCGACGGTGACGAACACCCAGACCGCAACCGCATAGGATTCGGCGGCGCTTTGATCGCGATCGATAGAAAGGATGAGATGGTCCGGGCCATCGGCGTCTTGCGGATTGCCTCGCCGCAAACGCGCGAATGCGACAAGCTGAGGCAGCGCAAAGCGGTGCCGCGACGGAAGCCAGCGAGCGGCGGAACGATTGACGATGACGTTCATCGTCACGCGGCAAGCTCCGGCCAGTACGGCTCGAACGTAAACCATTGAGACCAGCAATCACGGATGACGTGCTCGAGCTCCTCGACCCATTGCTCGACCGCGCGCCGGAAGTCGTCATCACGATCCCTGCTGCGGACCAACTCGATCGGGCGCGCGGTCACGAGTCGATAGCGGCGCCTGCCGAGCCGGACGACGAACACGGGGTAGATTGGTACACGTGCGGCGAGCGCCAGCGCAAACGGACCAGCCGGAACGCGTGTCGGACGGCCGAACACGGTCGCGGGCAGGAAGCCGATTTCGCCGGTTACACGGTCGCCCTGAATGGCCACGATGTTGCCCTCGCGGATGACGTCGAGCAGGTCGATGGCGAGGTCAGTCGATCGCGTGTTGAACTCGATGCGAAGACCTTCAGCGGCGCGGTCCTGTTCAAAGGCGCGCGTTTCCGGATCGGCTTCGGGCGCGCGCACCATGACGATGCGCCGGCTCGATGTCTCGGCGAAGAGATGTGCGCCGAGGTCGTAGCTGCCCATGTGCGCGGTGAGCAGGATCGCGCCGCCGTCGCGCTCCTGCATCTCCTGAAAATACTTCCAGCCGGTGAACTCCCAATCCGGAATCGTGCGCGCCTCCTTGAAACGGACGTTGTCGGCGATCGTCCAGGCGTAGTTCCAGAAGAGGCGGTAGCAGCGGAAGAAATTGACGATAGCGAACGAGCCCGGCTTGATCACACCGAGGTTGCGCGTTACAGCGCGGCGGGCCGATCCCCACATCAGGAAAAACAACGACCATGACGCCATGACGATCGGTTCGATCCAGGGCGGTACGTTCAGAATGGCAAAGCGGAGAAGCTGGCGCCAGAACACGCCGCGGACACTAAAACGTTGCCACCAGGACGGCTGCGTCACGGGCGCATGATAGCGGACAGCGTCCGCTCGACTGCTGGTAAAGACGGCTGGAGCATCCGGAAGAGTGCACTGCGCAACAGGCTCTCGTCGCCGGGGTAGGTTGGAACGATCAACAGTGGAAAGCGCTCGAAGATCTCGCGGTCGCTGCGCTTCCGGAGGTTCTGCACGGCGGCGCGCTTCTCAGCGATGCGTTCTCCGTGAGCCACGGTCCATGCGAAGGCGCGGAACTGCATCGTGGTTAGCGGATCATCGATTGTCGCCAACGGCTTAGCGCCGAACAGTTTCCTGCGTACTCGCGCCAGAAATCCGCGCGAAGTCTTCGACGTCTTCGAGAAGGGCTCGCGGACCAACTCGTCCGCGTTGTCGTTGCGGGTCGACGCGTAATGATGGAGCCGCGAGAGGAAGGTGAAGAACAGCGAAGCCGCGGCGTCGTTGAGGTTCTCGTAGTTCTTCAGCGCGGTCTGCAAGGCGTTGCGCTCGAAGAGAACGCCTCGCTCGAAATCACCGAGACGCTGGCTCGTCGCGCTCGACTTGTGGCGCGCCACGGCGCGCGGCTCGAACAGAACACGGTAACCGGCCAGCCACGAGCGCCAACCGAAATCGACGTCTTCGAGATACGCGAAGTAGTCATCATCGAATCCGCCGAGGGCGAGGAGCGGCTCGCGGCGCGAGATCATGTTTCCGCCGCAGGCGAAGAGAATCTCCGCGCCCGACTGCGGTTCTTCGACCGAGGCAAGCGGATAGCGGAATCCGTTCTGGAAGGCGTGGCCGTCGAACGTCAGCGCGCCACCGATGAAATCGATGAATTGCCCGGTCGGATCGACGATCTTGCCGCCGATGGAAATCACGTCGTCCGGCGCTCCATCGATCGCGTTGACGAGCGCCTTCAGCCATCCCGCTTCCGGCTCCGCATCATTGTTGAGAAAAACGACGTTGCGCGCGTCCGAGCGGGCCAAACCTGCGGCGATGCCGCCCGTGAATCCATGGTTTGCGCCGAGCGGCAGGAGACGTACCGCTGGACGGAGTGCGGCGATCGCGCCGATGCTGCCATCGGTCGAGCCGTTGTCGACCACGGTGATCACCGCACCGTCAACGCTGGCAAGTTGCGACGCGACCGCCTCGAGGCAGGCCATCGTGTCCGCGCGGCTGTTCCAATTCACGACGATGACGTCAACAGCCGGTGCGGTCAGAACGAGCCTCCCATGCGGCGCTTGATGCGGTCGAGAAACGAAGGAACGTGCTCGGGCAAACGCAGAGTCGCCGCGAATGCCTCTTTGGATGGATCGATGCGCGGTGCGCGAACGAATTCGACGAGTGGCTGCAATGCGCGATACCACTGGTGCTCGTCGACGAAGCGTCGCGCGCCTTCGCGCATGCGCACGTGGTCGTCGCGCAACACGCGCACGAGCGCGGCCGCGAGCTCGGCAGGCGAGTTGGAAGGGACGATCGTTCCCGCTCCGTATCGCGTCAGCAACTCGTCGGTACCCGGCGCGGAGCTGGTGACGATCGGCAGACCGCCCCAGATATAGTCGTAGACGCGCGTCCGCATCGAGAGATCGGTCTCGATCGATCGCGGAAACGTCATGAGGGCTGCGCCGAAGCGGGCGAAGAACGAAGCACGTTCTTCATACGCAACCCACGGCTCGAAGCGAACGAAGTCATACCTCTTCTGCCCCACAACCTTCATCGCATCGGCCAGTTTTCCCTGCGGCGTCAGCGAGGGATTCGGATGCGTTGTGAAAGTCAGCGTGATGTCGGGCAGCGATGCGCGCGCAATCGCGACCGCTTCGATGGCCAGGATCGGGTCATACCAATCGTAGATCGCTCCGAAGAGCACTCCTGGGAGCGCGGGCGTCTCGCCCGCTAATGGTTCTGGTTTTCGCGACACAGCGGGCGTGACGCCCGCGCTCCCAGGGGGTTCTACACCAAACGGTGCGATGCGCAGGAGCGCGTCCAGGTTCGGATCGTTTTCGAATGCGATCGGGTTCACGCGCCCGGTGGCGAGAAGTGCGCCGAGGTAGAAGAGGCGCTGCGCTTCGGAGGCGCATAGAAAGAGATCGCCGCGCAGCAGCGACTGGATCAGTGTTGCGTGATCGTGCGCGAACACCTCGGCTCCGCGCGACGCGTAGTAGTGCAGGTTCTCGACGATGAACGGGTCATAGAGGTCGACAACGGTAGGGATCGGCGCCGCGTGCGCGAACACTTCATTCGCCGCATGTCCCTGCACGATGATCACGCTGGCCTCGCCCGAATATCGCTCCAGATTCTCAGGCGTGATCGCATCGACGCGGCAGCCGGCGACACTACCGGCGTCGCGGGAGAGAAGTGTCACCTCGTGACCGTCGGCGAGAAGCGCCTTCGCCATCTCGATGAAACGGATGCCGATGCCCGCCGGCTGCCGGTGACCTAGGGGCTCGGGGCAGACGAGCAGCGCGCGGGTCATCGTCCTTTCACCCGCTCAACGATTGAATGCAGCTTCCACGTGCGCGATTTGAAGATCGTGTCGAGCAGGTTCTGCTGCCGCGCCACCTCGGCGTACAGCGCCCGGTTCGTGCGCTCGATCTCGTTCGTGGCCGTTTCTCTCGCGGCAGATGCTTTTTCGATCTCGCCGATCCGGGCAACAGCGGCGTAACGGTCACGATTCGCGCCATCCAACATGCCGCGGATCTCGGCGTTTGCCCCCTCGAGGTGGCTGATGCGCATCATCGTCTCGTTGATTCGTTCGCTCAGAGCGCCGATCTGTGCGATGAGCGACTGCTTGTCGCGCTCGAGCCGCGCGACCTCACAATCCGCGCGGCTGCGCGCCCCGCGTGCTTCGACCAGTTCGCCTTCGATTCCGACCGTGCGGCGCCGCTCGCGCTCGAACACATTCGCGAATATGTTCTCGCTCATCAGCGCGGCGTGTTTGCGCCACACTTGCAGCTTGGCTTCTCGAAACGCGGGTGAACCCTCGGGATTTGCCGCCACGATCGATCCGCTGTTCTTGATCTGACGTATTTCACACGTGATGCGAGGCACGCGAATGAAGTCGCCGCGCTGCGCCAGACGGATGAGGAAGTCCCAATCCTCGAAGAGGTCGAACGCCGGATCGAATCCGCCAACGTCGAGGAAGTCGGCGCGAAGAAGCATGAGTGTGGGAAGCGGGATGTAGTTGTCGACAAGGAGCAGCTCACGATCGAAATCGCGAGCGTAGATGCGCATCGGTTGCCGGCTTTCGCCGTCGATGAAGGCCGAGACGGCGTCGCTGTACCACGCTGCGGCGCTTGATCCGCGAGCGGCGTTTGATAGCGTCGAGAGGTGCTCGGGGTAGAAGAGATCGTCGTCATCGAGGAAGGCGACGTAGTCGCTCTTTGCAGCGCGAACGCCGGCGTTGGCGGCTTCGGAGCGGCCGAGGGACGTATCGTGCTGGATAAGCGTGACGTCCTGCACATCGGGCGGTATACCGCCGTCGTTCACGACAACGATCTCCGCAGGGTAGCCGGTGGCGCGGATCGATGCGATCGCTTCGGCCAGCAACGCCGGCCGGTTCTTCGTTCGCACCACGACGCTGACCGGCAGCGGCTCGCGCGCGATGTCGATCCGTTGCGGCCCCATCGCTTCGTGCAGCGCGCTGAAAGGCGTCGTCCGCAGCGACGGCAGCGTCGTCGTCCAATACGCCTCGGCGAACGCGACGTGCGTAGGCAGAGTCATGGCGCGCCAAGCGTTGAGCCCGCGGGCATACGACGTGTAGTTACGGATCGCGGCCTGCGACGCGTGCGCGTCGATCGCCGCGTACTTAGTGTCGGCCACGGACGTGATGTCGACCAGCGCATTTGGACGGAGCGGCGCGCTGACTTCGTAGAACGCGATGCGGGCCACGGCGAGGTCGGCGAAGAGCGACGGATCGCGCGCGATGAGATCGCAGAAGGCGCGCGAAAGAGCGATGTGATCGGGATGGATCTCGAGAGGGCTGGGAACTGCGATGAGATCAGGCTTCTGCTGGCGTAGGATTGTGGCGAGACGTGCGTCGAGCTCGCCGGCATTCTCCAGTTCGCGGTCGGGGAAGCGGAGAAACTCGATCGTGGCATCGCCGAGGAGCGCGAGCGCTGTGCGCGACTCCGCCTCGCGCTGCGCGCCATCGCCGGCCTGCGCTCCGTCCGTTACAACGACGACGTGCACCGGCCGTCCCTCGCGAAGATGGAGGGCGACCAGGCCGCCGCAGCCGATGACCTCATCGTCTGGATGTGGTGCCAGCACAAGGAGGCGCTCGCCGCGTAAGTCCTGCGGCTCGAATGGAATCGCCTCCGCTTCAACGATGGTCATGGTTCGGATTATAGGTGGTACGGATTTGGGGAGTGGCGTGTCGGGTGTCGGGTGTGGGAGACGGGTGTTCCGTCAACTGTCAATTGTCCATTGTCAATTGCCCATTGAAGACCGCGTCGTCCGTATAATCATCAATTCCCAGAAGCCAGCAACACTCTCCGATACCCGACCCCCGATATCCGACAGCCAACACCGTGAGACGTGACCAACAGCAGCCGATTGCCGGAGTTCTGTCGCTGATCCGCGAGCTGACCGGCTCCGCCACGCGCGCTGACAACATTACGGATCTCTTCGTCTCTTCGTTTCGTGCCCTCGATCACGCCATCGATTTCGATCTCGCCGCGGCGGTGATGGTGGAGCAGAACCTCGAGCTCTATGTCGTCACGCGGGAAGGGGCCGCCTCACTCATCGGACCTCCGCTCATCGATAGCATCCGCCGCACACTGGAGACCATGATCCCCGTCTCCTTCGCCGCGTCGGACGTCATCGTGAAAGCGGAGCGAAGCGATCTGCCGCGCGCCGGCGGAGGCGATAGCCTGGAGCACTCTACCCACGCGGTCATCACCGTCGACAATCACAGCAGCGGCATTCTGCTGGTTTATCGGAGCGAGCCGTTCGACGAAGAGGAGCAGCAGATCGTCGAGATCTTCGCCGCGCAGGTGTCGCTTCTCATCGGCCAGCTCAGCGCGCGCGAGCAGATCCAGGGTCTTGCCGACACCGACGACCTCACCGGCATCGCCAACAAGCGCTATTTCCGCCGGCAACTGCCGCAGGAGATCGAGCGCGCCCGCGTCTATTCACTGCCCCTGGCGCTGCTGATGTTCGACGTCGACGACTTCAAGGAGATCAACGATGGATTCGGCCACACGATCGGCGACGTCGTGCTTTCGGAGCTCTGCGGAGCCGTGCGCGAGACGCTCCGTCCTCCCGACCTCTTCGCCCGCTTCGGCGGCGACGAGTTTGCGATCATCCTTCCCCACACCGATCTCGACGGCGCCTGTTCCGTGGCCAACCGCATCCTCAATCGCGTGCGCGAGCTGACGATTCCAACCGATGAAGAGAGCATGATCCAATGTTCGATCTCGATCGGCATCGCCAGCTATCGTTCCTCGGACAAAGCTGCCGGTGACGTGATTCGCCGCGCGGACGAGCAGTTGTACGAAGCGAAGCGGGAAGGGAAGAACCGGTACGCCGCGGCCAGCGCCTCGTGACTGGCGATAGACTCCCCACCATGCCGAACCGTTATCTCATCGCCAATTGGAAGATGAATCTGCCCCCCGAGGGGATTGGAGCCTTTCTGCGCGCAGTGAGTGCGGAGGGGATCGTCGTCGCGCCTCCGTTTCCCTATCTCCGCGAGGTTGCCGCGGGTGCGTCGAAGAGCGTTGCCGTTGCGGCGCAGAACTGTGCGGATCAACCGGCGGGCGCGTTCACCGGCGAAGTTTCGGCGCGCATGATCCGCGATTGTGGCGTGCGGTTCGTGATCCTCGGCCACTCGGAGAGGCGCAACATCTACGGTGAGAGCGACACGGTCGTCGCGAAGAAGACAGCCCTGGCGATCGAGAACGGACTTACGCCGATCGTCTGCATTGGCGAAAACCTCAACGAGCGCGAACGCGGCAACGCCATGACGGTCTGTTCGGGTCAGATCGCGGCACTCGGAATGCCGCAGCTCGCAAACGCAGCAGAGGTGATCGTCGCGTACGAGCCGGTATGGGCGATCGGTACCGGACGCAACGCCACGAGCGCGATGGTGGCGGAGATGGCCCGCGCCGTGCGCGATGCGCTGATGCGCTACTGGCCGGCTGATCTGGCGCAGCGCGCGCCGGTCCTGTACGGTGGCAGCGTGACGCCGGACAACGCCGGCGACCTCGTCGCGCACGGCGGGATCGACGGATTCCTCGTCGGCGGCGCCAGCCTCGATTCGAAGAAGTTCCTCGCGCTCGCCGAGTCCATGAATCTGCTTTCGCGCTCGCAGAACGACGTGATGATTTGATGTCGCGGGCGAGGGCTTGCTTCCGGTGCATCGTGTGCGCCCCGTCCTCTCGGAGCCGCCTTGACACCTGCTCCCTTTCCGGGAAGAATTCGCCCCCTTGCGCCGTTAGCGCCATCGCTTCGGAGAATCCATGACCGTATTTCTTGTCGTCTTACACGTCCTCATCAGTCTCTTCCTGATCCTCGTCGTCCTTCTGCAGCAGGGGAAGGGAGCCGATCTGGCAGGTGCATTCGGTGGCGGCGGCTCCCAGACCGCGTTCGGCGCGCGCGGAGCGACCACGCTTCTGCACAAGCTGACGACCGCGTTCTTCGTCCTCTTCGTCATCACCTCATTGTCGCTGGCGATCCTTCAAGCTCGCCCGCGCTCTTCCGTAATGAGTGGCAGCGCTCCCTCGGCGCCCGCAGCTCCAGCAAAGAAGTAGTAGCCGTTCTTTTCAAGCCCAAGTGGCGGAATTGGTAGACGCGCACGTTTGAGGGGCGTGTGGAGAAATCCGTGCCGGTTCGAGTCCGGCCTTGGGCACCAAAGGAAAAGAAGTCAGGCACCGGCAGTGAGACCATAGTGACAACTGCTGAAGCGCGCACGAAGCTGCACGACCTCGTCGAATCGCTTCCCAGCGAAGACGTTCCTACCGCGCTGCGAGCTCTCGAAGCGCTGAGCTCCAGTTCCGATCCCGTGCCTCTGGAGTTGCGCGACATCCCGATTGACGATGAGCCGGAGACCGAAGAGGAACGCGAGGCCGTCGCCGAAGCACGTCGCGAGATCGAAGCGGGGAAAGGAATCCCCCACGATGAGGTCATGCGGCACCTCGGGCTGGCATGAGCTGGCAAGGGATCTGGGCGCCGCGCACTCTGAAGGAGCTGGACCGCCTAGACCGCGAGGAACAGCATCCCGATCGGAAGGGGTCAGACCCAAAGTGAAAGTGACGAAAATTGTCTGAGCTTCCTGTCAGCGGCATCTTCCGTCACTTCACTTTGGGTCTGACCCCTTCCGAATTCATGCGCTCCGCCAGCCCACATTTCTCATCCTCTTGCCCCATTGATCCTTTTTCCAATCGAGCGCCTTCTCCCCCACGCTTTTTGTGGGGGAGAAGGTGGCCGAAGGCCGGATGAGGGGGCGTTCCAACGAGCGTGACATCAGTGCATCTGCCGTGTTTTCAAGCAGTTCACGCGATGCTTGGCTGAGAGTCAACCTACGGTGTACTCGTCGCGCGGTCGAAACCGACGATGCGATATCGGAACCGCGCATTCCGACATCGAAACGATTTGTTCCGGCATCGGAATGATCTGTTCCGGCATCGGAATGATCTGTTCCGGCATCGGAATGATCTGTTCCGGCATCGGAATGATTTGTTCCGGCATCGGAATGATCTGTTCCGACATCGGAATGATCTGTTCCGACATCGGAATGATCTGTTCCGGCATCGGAATGATTTGTTCCGGCATCGGAATGATCTGTTCCGGCATCGGAATGATCTGTTCCGGCATCGGAATGATTTGTTCCGACATCGGAATGATCTGTTCCGGCATCGGAACGATTTGTTCCGGCATCGGAACAAAACATTCCGACTTATTACCGCCCTTTCCCGTCTTCCAACCAGTGATGACGGCCTATTCGCCCTTTCCCGTCTTTGGCGCGTTTTCCATCGGTTGCGTAACCTTCGATCGGGTGGCCCCGTCTCACTTAATGTCTGAACCGTTTTCAGACCACACCGTCAGCATTTTCGCGGACGACGTGATTGGCAGGCCCGTGGCGGCCACACGATGAACGACGACACGCGTTGGGAGATCCGAGCGCGTGCCTTAACCGGAGATCAAGATGTCAGCATCAACCCCTCCCCCGGTCACCACTAGTCCAGCAGTAACCGCGGCCACGACGGCCGATGCGATTGCCGAGCAGTTTCGGGCCGTCCTTGTGTCGCTCCTTGCGATCGTGCCTGATCTTCAGAAGTACGACTCCAAGAAGATCAAGCGCATAGCGGCGAGCGCCAAGTTCGGAAACGACGCCATCGTCCCCGTCATCAACCTGGTTGCCAGCGTTCCTCGGATGAAGGAGAGCAACCTGTTCGACATCGATGCCGGGCACTTTGCGCGTCAGTTCAAGGATCAGGTCGTCCCGCTGGCGAAGCGGTTAATCGAGTTCGCCAACGATGTCGTGTTCACCGGCGAAAACCTGCTTGCCGCCTCGTCCGTACAGGGGCTTCAGGTTTACCGGTTGGCGCAGCACGTCGTCAAGCAGCCGGACGGCGCTGACTTGCAACCTTTTGTCGACGAGATGTCGCACATCGTCAAGAAGACAATGAACATCCGCAAGAAGCCGGCACCGGCACCGGCACCAACTCCCACCCCAACGACGTCTCACACACTACCGCCTGGCGCTCAGGGATTCCTGGCGTCGAATCTCGTCCCCGACAAAACTGCCGACAAAACTAATGAGCCGGAAGATGTCGCGGACCGCTTCGAACAGGCATTGAAAGACGTCACCAAGTAGTCATGAAGTTGCGGGAGGCATGCTGCCACGAGCATGCCTCTCGTTCCTTTTGCTTGCCCATGGGGCAGGTAGGATAGCCGAGGCCCACGCGACGTCGCAGGCGCCTTACTTCTCTGCGATCCGCTTCGCGTAATCCGCGGCGCGGTCGAGGAATCCTTCGATCGATCTTCCCAGCGCCAGCTTCTCGGTGAGCTCGGCCGCCTTCTCGAAATCGGCGCGGAGGCGTTCCGCTTCGGCGAGGTAGTAGTCGCGCAAGCCGCTCTCGATGTGGAACTCGGGGTACTTCTCGGCCAGCGTGCGCATCCATTCCTCGACCTGCCGGCGGCGGTCCTTGTCTCCCGCACCACTCTTGAGGTCTTCCAGCAACGTGGAAACGACGCCGGAAAGGATCTGTGTGCGCTGGTCTTTGAGAGGTTCGTCCGTCATAGAGCGGGGATGTTAGCAGCGAATACAATGCGCGGCGATGAAAGTCCTGGTGGCGAACCGAGGAGAGATCGCGGTGCGGGTCATGCGCGCGTGCCGGGAGATGGGCTATCCGACGGTGGCCGTCTACTCCGAGCCTGACCGTTCCGCGCTGCACGTCCTCTACGCGGACGAAGCGATGCCGATCGGCCCCGCACCTTCGCGCGAGAGCTACCTGCGCATCGACCGCATACTCGATGCTGCGAAAAGAACGGGCGCCGAGGCCATCCATCCCGGCTACGGCTTCCTCGCTGAAAATGCGGCGTTCGCACGCGCGTGCCACGATGCCGGCATCCTGTTCATCGGACCGTCGCCGGAATCGATCGAGGCGATGGGCTCGAAGACCGAGAGCCGGCAGCGGATGAAGGCGGCGGGCGTGCCGGTCGTTCCCGGCCTCACCGAAGCGGTGAAGTCGTTCGATGAGATCGAAGTGTTTGCGCGCGAGGCCGGTTTTCCGATCATGGTCAAAGCCTCGGCGGGCGGGGGCGGCAAAGGGATGCGGCTCGTCGAACGTGAAGGCGATTTGCGCACCGCCTTCGAGCGCGTCACGAGCGAGGCGCAGTCGTTCTTTGGCGACGGCGCCGTCTACGCAGAGAAGTTCATCGCCTCGCCGCGCCACATCGAAGTCCAAATCCTCGGCGACCAGCACGGCAACGTCGTCTACATCGGCGAGCGCGAATGCACGCTGCAACGCCGGCATCAGAAAGTTGTAGAAGAGTGCCCGTCACCTGTCGTCGATCAGGCCTTGCGCGAGCGACTCGGCGCGATGGCGGTGAAGGCGGCGTCGGCCGTCAACTACTACTCCGCGGGGACGATCGAGTGTTTGATGGGACCCGACAAGCAGTTCTACTTCCTCGAGATGAACACGCGGCTCCAGGTCGAGCATCCCGTGACCGAGATGGTGTGGGGAATCGACCTGGTCAAGGCGCAACTGCGGATCGCGCAGGGCGAGCCTCTGGGCTTCGCGCAGGAGGATCTCGCGCCGAATGGTCACGCCATCGAGTGCCGGGTTTATGCCGAGGATCCCGCGCACAACTTTGCGCCATCGCCCGGCCTCATTCGGAATCTCACGTTGCCGCAGGGCCCTGGCATTCGCAACGACAACGGCGTCTATGCCGGCTACACCGTTCCCGTTTACTACGATCCGATGCTGTCCAAACTGATCTGCCACGCCGGCACGCGCGGTGAGGCCATCGATCGGATGCTCCGTGCGCTCGAGGAGTACCGCGTCGACGGCATCCGGACGACGATTCCGTTCTTCTCCTTCCTCATTGGCCATCCCGATTTCCGCACCGCGAATTTCGACACGGGATTCATCGACACGATTCTCCCTGAGCTCGATCTCGAACATCGCGCTCCGAACGATGACCGCCGCGATGTCGCACTCATCGCCGCGGCCATCCTGGCATTCGAGGATGCGCAGAAGGTGTCGCTGCCGGAAGAGAAGACTTCGCGCTGGAAGCAGGGCGGGCGTCTGGATGCGCTTCGGGGGCGCAATTGAAACTCATTGCCCGCTATCGCGATGAAGAAACGACGCTCGAAGTCGAGCGGCATGGCGGCGGCTACCGGGTGAAAATCGGCGATCGATGGATCAGCGCGGATCTCGTTGCCGCCGGCGGCCTTCACTCACTACGGCTCGACGACGGAAGGCAGTATTCGCTCCAGCATCATCGCGACGGGGCGATGCGCCAGATCACGATCGGGGCATCGAGGCTGGACATTGAGATCGTCGATCCGCTCGCCCTCCGCCGCAAAGGCCGCGACGATCACCTCGGCGCAAGCGGCATCATCAAGGCGCCGATGCCCGGCCGCATTGCCCGAGTCATGGTCGAGAAGGGAGCGTCCGTCCAGCGCGGCGCAGGCCTCCTGGTCCTCGAAGCGATGAAGATGGAGAACGAGATCCCCGCCCCCGCCGATGGCATCGTCGACGAGATCTTCGTCACGGCAGGGGATACGGTCGAAGGCGGAGCGGATCTTTTGCATCTGTTGCCTGCGTAAGGGTGTCGCGAGTCGGGGGGTCGGGAGTCGGAGTACGCGGCGGACTCACTATCCGTTCGCCTCGGAGCGCGAGACTCTCAACCCGCTCTTTCTCCGGCTCCCGAGCTCCACTCCTCATCCGACATTAAGTGCAGCAACGCTCTCGCTAGTCGACCTTACCAGCGGACACCTTTGGCGTGATCGACGAGAGCGCTGCGATGATCAGGGGTGCTGTTGCGCCGATGTTGACGCAGAGGATCGGATTGAGGCCAGCACCGCTGCGCAGGTACATCAATACCAGCCCACCACCGATGAAGATCATGATGACCGTCGTGAACCAGTATTTCCGCCACGGCAAGGCTGTTGTCGGATTGCGGCGATCTTTGTACCAAGTGAGTGCCTCGGCGATGAATCCGCCGAAGAGGCCCCACGAGAATGCTTCGATACCGCTCACCTACGATACGTCACTGGTGATGCGATAAAGTCGCGCAACTCGGCATAGCGTTCGCGCAAACTCTCCGGCTTTTCACGCAACGTGTAGAGAGGTGCACCGTTGCGAGTGAGATGGGACTGCCGGAAGAGATCCTCATGATCAGCAAGAACGCGCTCAACCTGCTCACGAGAAAGTTTGGTATCGCGGGCGATGCCACCAATCGTACGGAAGTCCCACTGCGGATTGCTCAAAGCGCTGCGAACACGGTCCACGACCTCCATCGTGCTCGCTTCGGGTGTCGAACCCCCCCTATCTGCTAATGCCTGCGTGGTCATTGGCTCGGTTCTCGTGATTTCAACTCGCGATATAGAACAATTGAAACGCTGCGCATAATCTACGCTCACGCCATTCCGGATGTCAATGTGACCAAATGCATCAAAACGCGATGGTTAGGTCGTTGACAGGCACAGCGGCTCCGGCAGTCTCAAGATGACACCAACTTGGCGGGTAAGTTTATAGCGATCGAGCCGATACCCCGCCTCTCTCCAACCCCCCACCCCCGCACCCCCGACCCCCTCACTCTATAATTCACACAGATGTCTGCCATCGATCCGTTCGTGCCCGGTGGGACTGTTCTCTCGTATCGGCTGATCGAGCGCGTTAGTGCGACGGTTTGGCGCGCGGAAGATACGCGTAGTGGCAAGCCGGTCGCCGTCAAGATTCTGACGAAGCAGCTTCCGCGGGATCCCGCCAGGCGCGAGATGGTCATCCGCGATATGCGGCAGGGTGCGGCGATCTACCATGCATCGCTCGTCACCAACATCGACGTCCTGCCGGCGGACGACGCGCTCATCCTCGTCATGGAGTGGTTCGAAGGACGGCCGGTCGCGGCGGTCTTTCGCGGACACGCGGCCGAACGGACAGAGTTCTTCCACATCGCCTACCAGCTTGCCGATGCACTCAAGCTGATGCACGCAAAGAACGTGTTGCATCTGAACATCGCCGGCGATTCGGTGCTCGTTGCGGACAACGGACAGGTCAAGATCGCCGGCCTCAATTCGATGACGTTCCTGCCGCGGCGCGAGGGGCTTGGCTCGGCATTCGCGCTCAAGGGAACCGACCCCGACGCCGTCAGCTACATGGCGCCCGAACAGATCATCAACCAGCCGGTCACCGTGCAGACCGATGTTTTCTCGCTCGGCATCGTCATGTACGAGATCGCCACCGGTCGCCGGCCTTACCTGGCGCCAAGCGCACCGGAGATCGCCCGAAAGATCGTCGATGAACAGCCGCCGTCACCCAAGGCACTCAATCCAGCGATCGACGGCGCCGTGCTCAGCGTGATGGGGAAGTGCTTCTTCAAGGATCCCTATCGCCGCCACAAAGACATGAAGGCGATCATCGACGACATCGTGAAAGCGGACGCCCAGGTCGTGACATGGGCGAACGAGATGGGGAGAGCGGCGCTCCATGCCGTCGCCACCGCACGTCACGCCGCACAGACGCGGCAGTCGATCGTCCTCGCCGGTGACATCGCCAACTATCAGAAGATGAACGCGGTCGATCCTGCCGGGGCATCGAAAGCGGCCGCGCGGATGCAGCAGATTCTCGGCGAGGCGATCTATCTTTTCGACGGCCAGGTCGTCGATCCGTTCGGGCCGCGTTTCGTTGGCGAGTTGCCGTCGCTCGAGAGTGCATTCGAGGCCGGACGTAAAGCGGAGTTCGACTTTTCGCCCGAGCAGCAGGATGGCACTCCGATTCCTGTGCGCATGCTTCTTCACGCTGGCGAACTGGAGACACGTGATGGAACGCCAGCCGGCGCCACGGTCGACAAAGCGTTCGAGATTCTCGATCAGATCGAGCCGCAGAAGCTCTACATCACGGAGGCCGTCACGAAGAAAGGACGTGCGAGCGTGCGGCTGCGCGACGCCGGAGCGCGGGCTGGCGTGAAGCTCTTTGAGATTGCGCCGGAGGTGGAGGCGGCGGAGGATGCGGCCCGCGCAGCGGCTGCGGCGGACGACTCTGCGCGCCTCGCCGCGGAGGCGGAGGCCGAGGCGTCGGCGACGGCCGCACGCAACGCGAAAAAGAAGAAACGTACGCAGCTGGCGGCGGTAGCGATCGTCGCGCTCGTGATTCTTGCTGCCGGCGCGGCGTTTCTCTGGATGCGTGGCCGGCGCGACGAGCCGGCGGCGGTGGCAATCACTCGTCATGCCGGTCTTCCGCAAGCGTCCGCGGCCACGCCGCGCAAAGTGTTCATCGAGCCCTTCTCGGTCACGCCGGCCGATCCCGCGCTCCAACAGCGGGCGGATGCGATCCGTCTCGCTTCGATCGAAGTTCTTCGCGCCTTTCCCGAGCTGCGCGTTGTCGATGCGAAAGGCGCCGATGTCAGCGCGTACACGGCGGCGCTGACGGGTGCCGGCGCCTCACCGCAGATCATCGCCGTCACCGACGGAAAGACTGTGAAGAAGGGGCCCGCCACGCCGTTGCTCGACGCCGCCGGCGGAATTCAGGCAGTGGTTGGCTGGATCGCCGGCGATCTTAAGATTCCTCCTCGCCCCCCGGCCAGTGCCGAAGCGGCCAACGCGTTTGCGGACGCCGTGACCTCGCATGCGGTCGGCGACGATACGCGTGCCGAAGTGGCCTTGCGTGTCGCGCTCAAGGCGGATCCGAACTTCCTCCCATCCGAGTTGCTCGCGTTTCGCTTCTTCGATGCGCGTGGCAACGGCGCGGACGCGCTCGCCGCGGCGAAACAGGTCCTGGCTCTGGATCCGTCAAACGTGGATGCTGCCCGCCACGTCGCGCGTGCCAGTCTCGCCGCCGGCGATCTCTCCGCGGCGTTCAACGGTTTTGGAGCGGTGTTGCGTCACGATCATTCCGACGCGGAAGCGCTCAACACCATCGGGCGCTACGCCCTAGCTTCCGGTGACAACGCTCTCTTCAAAGCCGCTCTCACCCGCCTCGGCGGATCAGACGCCGCCGCGTTGCATGCGCCAGACGTGCTCGTATCCTCGGGTCGCATCGACAACGCAGTGGACATGTACTACGACCTCGAGACGCACCAGCCGCACAACGCGGCGCTCGCGCTGAAGATCGGACGGATCGCCGTGCTCCGCCATTCGACCGAGGTCGCTGAGTTGGAGCTGAAGAAGGTCGAGCAAATGGATCCCAACTACGGAGCGCACATTCTGAAGGCGTACATCGCCGCGCAATCGTCGAACAAAGCGCTCGCAGACACCGAGATGAAAGTGGCTGCCGCTGCTTCGAAGGCGGGCGACGACTACTGGACGACTGCCGGCGAGATCGCGGCGATGGCCGGCGACACGAAGGGCGTCGACGACGCGCTCGAGCACGCCGCCGCGCGCAAAGAGCCGACCGCCAGCTACGTGCTCGCCAATCCTCTCTTCGGATTCATGCAAAGTGACGCGCGCTTCGCCAAGTTGCGTGAAACGCTGAAGGGACAGCAGAATGAGATTCGTTCCGCGCTCGCAGGCGTGACGATATAGATTCCACGCTCATGATCGTCACTGCCAGACTCACATTCTCCGCCGCGCACCGGTTGCACAACCCCGGCTACGACGCCGATTGGAACCGCCGCATCTACGACAAGTGCGACAACCCGAGAGGTCACGGCCACAACTACGTGATCCAGGTCAGCGTGAAAGGAAAGATCGATCCCGAGACCGGCATGGTCATCGATCTCAAACGGCTCAAGGACATCGTTCGAAAGCAGATCATCGATCGCGTCGACCACACGAATCTGAACGAAGACGTCGAGTTTCTCTCCGGCGTGATCCCGACGGCCGAGAATCTGGCGCAGTCCTTCTGGAGGCAGTTGGCGCCCGCGATCACCGAGGGAACGTTGTACGAGGTCGCGTTGCAGGAGACGGAAAAGAACTCCGTCGTCTATCGCGGAGAGGACGAATGAACTACGACCTGGCGATGATGGCGCTCGACGGTCTGATGCGGACGCCATTGACGGTGCGCACGGACAACGCCGGCGTGACGTTCACCGGCGAACCAGCCGCCTTCCGCGAGCTCGCCCGCCTCTGCCTCCTCCTCGGCGGTGCAAGCGACGCCGACGATTCGTTCGAGCTCCAGCCGAACGTCCACGTGACCGCGGACTCGCCGAAGGTGATGTTGAAGTTGGAGGGCTAGGCACCGTTTTGGGGCTCTGAGAGTCCAAGTTGCCGCGCCGGGTTCCAGCAAGAAGGTCGCCCTGTGTATTGGCTAAACCACGGAAAGTTCCTCTCTACCCATTGCGCCCTGAGCTCGGCATGCGACATGTCCTCATCATCAAGACCGAACTCAGTGCCGCAGCAAGGGCAAATCATGTAGTCCTTGGGCGGCGAATCCATATCTGGGAAGAAGCAAACAGGGCATCGGTAGCGCATTCGTTCCGCCTAGTTCCGCGAACATTGCCGCGTGAAGTAGTCACGCTTCGTCTCGCCGTGACGCGGGCGTGGCTTGTATAAAGTCTTAACAAACAAATCGCGGGAAAGAACTCCAAAGTGCTCGTATATCAGGTCGAATCGCGCGATGTCACTTGACGGTCGGGTGCATTCCGGCAATGTCGGGCTGAGCTCCGCCGAGAACAGCGAGATAGCCGCCGCTTCGTACTCCTGCGGAGTGGCGAAGCCGAGCTCATGTCCATGCCTCCCGAAGTGGTCCATCAGGTGCGCCGTCGTTCGAAACCCTGCTGTCGCGTATGGCACGTAACGCAAATCATCATATCGCGTTGCTCCTCCCTGAACCGACTCAGTAGCTCATCTGAGGTGATCCCCAACGGCTTCGCGAGCCGGAGTATCGTGCTGATCTCCCCCCGCCCACCCGAATTTTCTGCTACTCTCTGCAACTGCAGATAAGTGGCGGTGGGTGTGATGGAAATTCTGCAATTTGCCAGGAGCAGACGGGGGGGGGAGCTGATCGGGATCGTGATCCTGGCGGCCGGTATTTGTCTTGCCCTCGGGCTT
>Ga0307470_10000362_pt1 | contig 24860 bp, 22 predicted proteins | sample atmos_gasesAM3C__FD_204565 | JGI IMG/M metagenome (GOLD analysis project Ga0307470, IMG submission 204565) | Hardwood forest soil microbial communities from Morgan-Monroe State Forest, Indiana, United States - atmos_gasesAM3C_05 | ecosystem: Environmental > Terrestrial > Soil > Temperate forest... | reverse complement strand
GCTCATCACATCCTGGGGCTGAAGCCGGTCCCAAGGGTTCGGCTGTTCGCCGATTAAAGTGGTACGTGAGCTGGGTTTAGAACGTCGCGAGACAGTTCGGTCCCTATCTTATGCGGGCGGAGGATACTTGAGGGGATTTGTCCCTAGTACGAGAGGACCGGGATGGACGAACCTCTGGTGCACCAGTTGTCGCGCCAGCGGCACCGCTGGGTAGCTATGTTCGGAAAGGATAACCGCTGAAAGCATCTAAGCGGGAAGCCCCCCCCAAGATGAGGTATCCCTGAAGACCCCTGGAAGATCACCAGGTAGATAGGCAGGAGGTGTAAGCGCTGCAAGGCGTTGAGCTGACCTGTACTAATCGGTCGTTCGGCTTGACCAATTATCTCTTTTGCCGGTGGATCCTATAGTTCTAACCCGATTCGGTCGTTGCAAGTTTTGTCTTGTTGTTCTTTCGATTTAGGTTTTCCGGTGACTCTAGCGAGGGGGAAACACCCGTTCCCATTCCGAACACGGCAGTTAAGCCCCTCAGCGCCGATGGTACTGCATGCGCAAGTGTGTGGGAGAGTAGGTCGTTGCCGGGGAATAATTCTTTGACGGCCCTCGAGCGATCGAGGGCCGTTGTTTTTTCGATCTCGATCACGGGAGCGGCCGCCTGATCTCCTGCGCGAGACCGCGCCCTCCCAGGTCGAAGATCCCTCGGCTCACCGCGATGCAGTAACGAGCTCCGGGCGTCAGCGGGCTGGCGGGGCGCCAGACCCAGCGATCACCCGCCGCGCTGGGGACCGTCGCTCCCGCCACGGCAGCTCCCGGCCGCGCGCACCCTCCGCCAGCCGTTTCTTCCTTCTCGACCTGCACCGTTCCCGCGTTGACGTTCATCACCGGGGTCGAGAAATCGATCTCGATCGTTCCGTTGGGCAGGCGGCTGGCTGAGCGGACGCAGGGCGGCGTCGCCGGAGCGGCGGGCTCGTTGGGCGGGAAGCCGATGGGCACGGTGGTGTCCCCCCGCTCGTGGTCGCGGTCGGCGGCCAAGGTAAAGCTCCAGCTTAGCTCGCGATCGGTGCAGTTGCGGTGAAAGTCGCAGACGCCGGCCGCCAGGTGGGCCGTATAGGTCTTGCCCGCCTCGCCGAAGACGCGGTGCGGGAAGAGCGCCCAGGTGCCGTCGCCGATCTGATCGACGAAGGCGGGCACGCGACGGCCTTCCGGGTCGGTCAGCGTGAAGCTTCGCTCGTCGACGCCGATGACCGGCTCCGAGAAGATCGCCTTGACGACGACGTCCCGGTAGACGTCGCGGGCGCCCGGCGCAGGATAGGTGGCGATCGCGGGCGGCGTCCGATCAACAGCCGCGCCGGCGACGTCGATCACCCAGCTCCTGACCTCCATCGGCACCGGTGGTGCCCCCTCGACCACCGCCGGCTCGGCGCTCGGCGTACGCCCGTTGCAGGCGCCGCGCAGGACGCAGGGCTCGAGCTTGAAGTCGGTGTCGAGGTCGGCCAGGTTGCCCAGAAACTTCTTGGCGACGACCGCCTCGAACGACTGGTAGTAAACCGCCGCGGTGACCGCGACAGGTCCTCGCGTCGCGGCCGGGATGACGACCGAGTAACGGGTGAGGTCGCGGGTAGCATCCCGGTGAGGAAGCGGCCTGAGACGGCTGTCGACGAGGTAGGCGTCGTCGAAGACCTCGCCATCGCCGTCGAGGTCGCGGAACCGGGGCATCCCTTGAAGATTGCTGCGGTCGATGGTCTTGCCAGTCTCATCGACCGGAATCCCCGAGGAGTTCGTGACCAGATTGAGCGGGCTGGCGTAGGCGAGCTCGAGAGTTGGGCAGCCGTCGCCTAACGAAGCCACCGCTTTGAGCTGCACGGCATAGGGATCGGGTGAGCCGGCGGGAAGCGTCCAGCGGCAACGTGGGAAGTTGGGATCCTGGCGATCGGAGTCCGTCAGGTAGCCGACGCCGAGCGAGTCCCGGTTCCATCGGGAGTCGTGGATCGGCAGCTCGCGGCCGGTGGCGAGATCGAACGCGCGCACCGCGATCCAGGCGACCCTTCCCTCGGGGAAACCGGAGGGGAAGTCGTGGCCGCTACCGGAATTGGTCACCACCACCCGGAGCGGAGCACGGCCGCCGGGAGAGGCCACTCGCGGCCCGGAGAGGTCGAGGTCGAGGACGTTGCGCAGCCGGTCCCAGGCGAGACGGGCGTGCTGGGTCACCGGACCCCGCGCCGACACGTTCATCCAGTAGGCGTTGTGATAGACGCTCTTTTCGGAGGCCGAGCTGAAACTGTAGGTCGAGAGCTCGGGATAGCGCTCGACGCCGCCATCGCCGTCGAGGCCGGCGCCCAACACCCGTGGCACATAGGTGTTCCCGCCAACGAAATGATGGCTGAAGACGGCCGGTCGTCGCGGTCCGTCATTCGCCGTGACACCGGCAAGCGGCGGCCGCGGGGACCCGTGAGCGTAGAGAGTCTGTGCCGTGCCGGGCTGGCCGAAATCCTGCTGCATGTGACAGGTCTGGCAATCGCGCTTGAAGCGGGGATCGAAGTTGGCATTGCCCGGCCGATCGGCATAGCGGCTGTTGGCCCACTCGGTATAGGTACGCTCGATCGGAAATCCGCCGACCCAATGTCCGAGCCGGTTCCGGATCGCCAGCGGATTGGTGACGTCGTGGCACGTGCTGCACATCTCCGCCCGCTCGTGAAGCGCCTGGTAGTGCCCTTGGTGGCTGGCGAAGGCAGCCTGCTGGAAGGGGAGGCGGGCGCCGAAGACGCCGGAAACATAGCGGTCGCTGGTGGAGCGTGGCGCCTTTGCTGCGAGAGGCCCCCAGTACTCGGCGGACGCAATGGCGCGCGGCGACAGCCGATACGCTCCAGCGCCGATCGCATATCCGAGGCTGCGCGCGGTCGGGTCAGCCACCTCCGGTCGATCTTCGACCGCGGCGATGGCCGCGCTCGCGGTCCTGGCGCCATCGCGTCCAGGCGGCTGGTGACGAGAGGAAGACGGGCGATCGCTCTGGTGGTAGTTGCCGTAGGGCATCTCGCGGGTGCCGGCGATCGTGTGACACACCGCGCAGAAGACGCCGCGCTTCCCGGCATCCGTGTTGCGCATCTGTATGGCGAGCGTCGCGAAGGCGATCCCCGTCCCATTGTCAGCGGTTGGGTGGAACGCGGGGTCGAGCGCTCCGTGCTCGCGATCCGACCCAGCGTCCTGGGTGACGGTCGACAGCGGCACGTTGTCGACGTAGTTCGCCGGCATGTGGCACTGCGCGCAGAAGCCGTCGAGCAGCGAGCCTGGCCGGCCGAGGGTTTCGCGGCTGCGGCCGGCGTCGAAGCTCGAGGTGCAATCCCGGTTGGCGAAGGGGTTCAGGCGCGCGCGCTCGCTGCCGTCGGGGGGATTGGGCACGTCGCAGTTCCCTGCGGTCGAGGTCTGGCGCGCGACGAGGAGGAAGGCGCCGCGCCAGCCCGGATCTCGCCAGGCGTTCGACATCATCGAGCCGTTCCATTCGGCGAAGATCCTGCTATGGCAGGTCGAGCAGCGGCCGGGGTTGTGGACGCTCTCCCAGAGTGGCTCGAACGGCGGTGCGAAGCTCTCCGCCTCCGCGACGTCGTAAGGAGCCGCCTGCGGGATCCGGCCGGGGAGCTCATCCGGCGGGCGTGAGCGCTGGAAAGCGAGAACGATCAGCGTCGCAGCCAAGCCGATCGCCGCCAGCGCATTGGTGCGACGGCGCATAGTGTCCGAGGCCATGGGACCCGTCTCCATTGTTTTGCGCCAACTAAGCTTAACGGTTTCAGCATATTGACAGAATAGTATCAGACCTCTAGGATCCCGACAGCTTCTTGGCCGGAATCTCTTGCTGGCAATCGGGGAGGAGATGAGACGCAATGATGCCGGAGCGACGTGCTCTCCGGGGACCTTCTCCGAGCACGGCGAGCGGCTTTGAAAAGGAGGCGTTGAAGCCGATTTCCCCACGGCTGTAGGGATCTAAAATCTCTTCGACGGCGAGCCGGCATCGCTTTCGCGTCGCCGCGCCCCACGCGGCACCGGGCGGCCTGGACTGCTGGTCCTGAAGGAATCTGCGCCTATCGGCGGTGGCGGAGGGGGGAACTGTCGCCGCGAGCCAGGCGCGCGAGGGCCGAACGATGCAAACCTACGTTTGCCGCCTTGCGGCGGCGGCCGCCCTGCTCTTCTCGATCCACGCGGTTCCGGCGCGAGCCTTCGATCCGGTGGGCGCCTTTACGATCCGGTGCAGCGGCTGCCACAGCATTGGCAAGGGGGACGTGGTTGGGCCGGACCTCAAGAACGTCCTCCTGCGTCACGATCGAAGCTGGCTGCATGCTTTCATTCGCTCCTCACAGAGCGTCATTCGCGCCGGGGATGCGAAGGCCCTGGCGCTCTTTCATAGGTACGGCGGTCGACGGATGCCGGATCACGACCTCTCGGTCCCCGAGGTCGATCGGCTTCTCGACCTCATCGCGGCCGGCGGGCCGCGGGACCCCGGGGTGTCGTCGATCCGCAGCGCTGCGACCGCAGGTCTTGAGGACGTAGCGCGGGGGCGCGACTTCTTTCTCGGTAGGCTCGCCTTCCATGCCGGCGGCGCGGCCTGCGTCCAGTGCCACGTCGCCGGCGAGGCGAACCTCTGGGGCGGCGGAAGCCTGAGCGACGATCTCACTCGGGCCTATTCTCGGTATCAGGAGTGGGGGCTCGATCGGGCACTGACGCACCCGAGCTCTCCCATGATGGCCGCGGTCTACGACGGGAGACGCCTGACCGACGACGAGGTCTTCGCGGTCAAGGCATTCCTGCGTCAGACGGCGCGGTCGGTTCCTCGCCCCGCTCGCTCGGGGTCGCCATTCGTCTTTCTCTTGGGCTTCGGCAGCTCGGCGCTCGTCCTCTGGTTGACTGGCCGCGGTCCGCGCGGGTCCGAGTAAAGAGGACCGCCGGCCGAGACCCGCCCGATGGAAGAGACGCTGCTCTACGTGGTCCTGCCCTACGCCGCGCTGGTGGCGTGGATCGTGGTCCCCCTCTGCCGGCTGGCGCGCCCGGCGGTCGGGGCCCCGGCCAGGCTGCCGGCGGCGCGCCGCCCGCTCCCCTGGACCCTGCGCTACGGTCTGGCTCTGCTTCTCGCCGGGCACCTGCTCGCGCTCATCCTGCCGCGGCAGGTGGCGCTCGTCGGGCGTCAACCCTGGGGCCTCCTCGCGCTCGAAGGCTCGGCCTTCGCAGTCGGGGGCCTCGCCCTCGTCGGCTTCGTGGGCATGCTCGCGGCCTATGGCCAGGGCAGCAGGCCGGCGCCCCTCGCCGAGACCCTGTTGGGCACCCTCGTCGTGCTCGCCCTCCTGGCGGGGCTCGCCGGGGCGCTGATCTACAGGTGGAGCTCCGCCTGGTACACGGCGACCGTCGTCCCCTACGTCGATTCGCTCCTGCGACTCCGGCCCGATCCTTCGCTGATCGCCGAGCTGCCGCCGCTCGTTCGCCTCCACGTCCTCTCGGGCATCGCGGCGATCGCGACCGCGCCCTTCACCCGCTGGGGCCGGCTTCCCCGCCGTCTTGCTCCCCGCTGGCGCCTTGGAGTCTTCGCCCGGCGCCAGGGGAGCGGCGTTTCGGGATGATCCGTCGTGACCCGCGGGAAGAGCGTCTCCGTCCTCGGAGCCCTCGCGGTCGCGCTGTCCTGCCTGGGCGCGGTGGCCGTGGGCTCGCTCCGCCGGGTCGGCGTGAGCCAGGGCTACGCTCCCGAGCAGCCGATCGCCTTCTCCCATCGCCTCCATGCCGGCGATCATCGCGTCCCCTGCCTCTACTGCCACTTCGCGGCGGAGACCAGCCGGCACGCGGGCATCCCGCCGATGAACGTCTGCATGAACTGCCACTCGCAGCTCAAGCTGGCGTCGGCCGAGCTCGAGAAGCTCCACGAGGCGGTGGCCCAGCGGCGGGCGATCCGCTGGATCAAGGTCCACAACCTGCCCGATTTCGTCTACTTCAATCACAGCCAGCACGTCCTGCGCGGCATCGCCTGCCAGGCCTGCCACGGACGCGTCGAGGCGATGGACCGCGTTTGCCAGGTGGCGCCGCTCACCATGGGCTGGTGCCTCCGCTGTCACCGGGCGAAAGGCATCGTGCCGCCCTCGCTGCGCGGAGCGGCGGCCGTCCGCGGCGGCACGGCGGCGGCGATCGGCGGACAGGACTGCTCGAAATGCCACTACTGAGGCCGATGGAGGCGTTCGGCCATGGCCGATGACCCGCGTCCCTGGCGAAGCCGCGAGGAGCTTGCGGGGGATTCCGACGTCGCGGCGGCGCGCCGACTCGAGTTCGGCGGTGGAACGCTCTGGCAGGAGTTAGGGGATCTGATGCACGCTCCGGAGAGCCGCCGCGATTTCCTCAAGCTCATGGGTTTCTCGCTCTCCGCCGCCGCGCTCGCGGGCTGCACCCGGATCCCCGAGCGCCGGGCCATCCCTCTCGTCGCCCAGCCGGAGGAGCTGGTGCCGGGGGTGGCCGAGTGGTACGCCACCACCTGCGCCGGCTGCGCCGCCGGCTGCGGTCTGCTCGCCAAGGTCCGCGACGGTCGCCCGATCAAGATCGAGGGCAACGACCGTTCACCCCTCTCCGGCGGCAGCACCTGCGCGGTGGGGCAGGCGACGGTCCTCTCGCTCTACGACGGAGGGCGTCTTCCCCAACCGCTCCTCCGCGGTCGTCCGGCCTCCTGGCCGGAGGTCGACGCCTTCGTCGGCGAGCGGCTGGCGGCGATCGCGGCGCGCTCCGGCCGGGTCGTCCTCCTGACCGGCACCGTCCATGGCACTGCCCAGCGCGCCCTCCTCGCCGACTGCCTCGCACGCTTCCCCGGCGCCCGCCACGTCGCCTACGACTCGCTCTCGCTCGCCGCCATCCGCTTCGCCAACGAGCGGAGCTTCGGCCTGCCGGTCGTCCCCCACTACCGCTTTGACCACGCGCGTGTGATCGTCGGCCTCGAGGCCGATTTCCTCGGCACCTGGCTGTCGCCGGTCGAGTTCACCCGGCAGTACGCCCGCGGTCGCCGGCTCGCTCCCGCCCACCCTCTCGCGATGTCGCGGCACGTGCAGATCGAGTCGGGCATGACCGTGACCGGGAGCAACGCCGATCTGCGCCTAGCGCTCCGCCCCTCCGAAATGGGATCCGCCGCCCTCGCGCTCCTCGCCGCCGTCGCCCGTCGCGCCGGCGCTGAAGTCCCGGCGGCGGCTGGCGACGCCGCGGCGAGCCTGCCGTCGCTCGAGGCGGTGGCGGCCGAGCTCTGGAAGGCACGCGGCGATTCTTTGGTGGTCTCGGGAGTCAACGACGTTGGAGTGCAGGTCGTGGTCAACCGGATCAACTCGCTCCTCGGCAACATCGGGCGGACGGTCGATCTCGACAATCCTTCGCTCCAGGCGCAGGGCGACGACCGGGACTTCGCCGAGCTGATCGAGGCGATGGATCGCGGCGAGATCGGGGCGCTCTTCGTCTGGGGCGTCAACCCCGCGTACGACACGCCCACTGCGGCGCGCTTCCGCGCGGCGCTGGAGAAGGTCGCCCTCACCGTCTCCTTCGCCGATCGCGCCGACGAGACCGCGGCCCACGTCGACGCCGTGTGTCCCGATCATCACTTCCTGGAAGCTTGGGGCGACGCCGAGCCGGTGGCCGGGAGCCTCCACCTCCGGCAGCCGGCCATCGCGCCGCTCTTCGCCACCCGCGCCGCCCAGAAGAGCCTGCTGCGCTGGATGGGGAAGGACGGCGACTGGCGCGCCTACCTGAAGGAGGTCTGGCGGCGCGATGTCTTTCCGCGGCAGCGCGCGCGGCGCGACTTCGACGACTTCTTCGGTGCGCCAGGAAAAGCCTGGCGCTTCCAGCGGGTGTAATTCCCGCCCCGGTAAGGAGAAGAGCCGCTCCACCGGGAATCGAGCCTTGGGCTCATGGAGGCAACGACATGAGTTAAGCGTAGGCAGAGCGACGCTCGGGCCGTAACGCAAGTGAAGCGATTGAGCCTCGTGAAAACAATCCGGAGGCCGACAGGGTCGAAAACCTGGAAGGCCATGGTACGCGGCCGATAGAGGCGATGGACGCGGGAGACTCCGGCGGGGTCTGAGAGCACGGCACGAGCGGACAAGGAAGCGTCGAGGAACCTGGGAGACCCCACACGGTCTTGGCGGAGCGACAGGCCGTCGAGTATGCCGACGGAAAGGACCATCCATACGGGAGCAAATGCCGGGTGGGGAGTCGGACTCGCGAGTAGTACTCGGAGCGCGGGAAAGCCGCGTACATGGGGAAGGCGCGAGGCAGAGCAACACTCGCGACAGGGCCACATCCCTGCACTCAGAGGCAGACGAAGGATGACCACAAAACTGACGCGAATCGCGGAGAAAGCAAGAGCAGACCGGAAGCTCCGCTTCACGTCCCTGGCGCACCTGCTCACGCCCGAGTTTCTGCTCGAGACGTGGAAGCAGATGAACCACAAGGGCGCGAGCGGGGTGGATGGGGAGACGACGAAGGAGTTCGAGAGCGACCTTGAAACGAGGGTCAAGCAGCTGTGCGAGCGGCTCAAGGCGAGGCAGTATCGACCTCTGCCAGTAAGGAGAGTCGAGATTCCTAAGAGTGACGGCAAGACCCGTCCTCTGGGAATCCCGACGGTCGAAGACCGTCTCTTGCAGCGAGCCGTCGCGCGCATTCTCAGCGCGATCTACGAGCAGGACTTCGTGGAGTTGTCCTACGGATTCCGTCCCGGACGCAACGCCCACCAGGCGCTTCGTGCGCTTCGAACCCACTTTGTAGTGGGGAAGGTGAGGCATGTGTACGAGGCAGACATCCGTGGCTACTTCAACCACATCAACCACGAATGGCTGCGCAAGATGGTGGCCCACCGCATCGCCGATCCGATCATTCTGAGCCTGGTTGGGAAGTGGCTCAGAGCGGGCGTGATGCAAGACGGCGTCGTCGTTCGCGCACACGAGGGGTCGCCCCAAGGAGGCCCCGTCAGTCCGGTGCTCGCGAATATCTACCTGCACTACGTGCTCGACCTCTGGTTCGAGAGGAAGTTCAAAACGGAGTGCCAAGGAGAGGCGTACCTGGTCCGGTTCGCCGACGATTTCGTCGCGTGCTTTCAGTACAAGCGCGACGCCGAGCGCCTCGACCGCACCCTGAAATGGCGAATGGAGAAGTTCAGCCTGGAGCTGGCGCCCGAGAAGACCCGCATGCTTCTCTTCGGGCGGTTCGCACGGGAAACAAAGGCTGAGTACGGAGAGAAGCCGGAGACGTTTGAGTTCCTCGGCTTCATGCACGTATGCGGCACGGACGCGAACGGCAAGACCGCAATCGTCCGCATCCCGAGCACGAAGAGCTGTAGAAAGTTTCTCGACCGCACCCACGAATGGCTCGTGAGGCACATGCACTGGAAGCGGCGGGACCAGCAACGCCATCTGGCGTCGATGCTCCGAGGCTTCTACCAGTACTTCGCCCTTCACCACTGTGCGTCGAAGCTCTACTGGCTGTTCAACGAGGTTGTGCGGCAGTGGTGCAGGTCGTTGCGGCGGCGTAGTCAGCGCCATCGCATGTTCTGGAGCTACCTCAAGAGTCGGTCGTGGTTCGAGCTCCCGAGACCAAAGCTTCTCCACCCATCGGTATGACGATGCCCTTCGCGTGCAGGCTCTGGGGAGCCCGTTGCAGGAAATCTGCACGGCGGGTTCTGAGTGGGGGAACGAGCGCAAGAGGCCATGCCGGCTCGGTGAGGGCACTGCGGCGAAAGCCGCAGAACAACAGCGAGGCTCCGCAAAGGCTACCGGCGTCAAGGCTCGTTCCTACCCTCCACCATGCTCTCGAGGACGGGACGGTTCTCCTTACACCGGCGGAACCCCGTGCACACGAGGATCGCGCGGACCTCGCCGCGGCCGTGACGGCGATGGTTGCGGTGACGCCGCGAAGGGAAGGCTGGGAGGCGCGTCTCTACCCGACCGTCGCCCTCCGCGACGGGCGCCACGCCAACAACCCCTGGCTCCAGGAGCTGCCCGATCCGGTGACCAAGGTGACCTGGGGCAATTACGCTTCGATGTCGCCGGCCGACGCGGCACGGCTCGGCCTCGCCGACGGCGACGTCGTGGCGGTCGAGGGCGGCCGGGTGCGGCTCGAGCTGCCGGTCCAGGTGCAGCCGGGGCAGCCCTCCGGCGTCCTCGCGATCGCGCTCGGCTACGGCCGGCGCGGCGCCGGGCGAGTGGGCGACGGGGTGGGGGCCGACGCCTTCCCGCTCCTCGCGCAGGATCCCCGCACGGGCCTCGTGCGCGCCTGGCGGGCCGGCCTGAAGGTCGTCCCCACCGGCCGGCGGGAGCCGCTCGCCGCCACCCAGACCCACCATTCGATGGAGGGCCGGCCGCTCGCCCGCGAGCTGACGCTCGCCGAGATGGAGAGCGGGCGCGCCGAGCTCGGAGGCGAGGAGCCGGCGGTCGCCGCCTCCCTGTGGAGCGAGTACGTCAAGGAGGGTCACTTCTGGGGGATGGCGGTCGACCTCTCGGCCTGCACCGGCTGCGCCGCTTGCGTCGTCGCCTGCCAGGCGGAGAACAACGTCGCGGTGGTCGGGAAGGACGAGGTGCGGCGCAGCCGCGAAATGCATTGGATCCGCGTGGACCGTTACTACAGCGGCCCGCCCGAGGCCCCCGAGACCTCGTATCAGCCGATGATGTGCCAGCACTGCGACCATGCCCCCTGCGAGACGGTCTGCCCGGTGCTGGCGACCGTCCACAGCTCGGACGGCTTGAACCAGCAGGTCTACAACCGCTGCGTGGGGACGCGCTACTGCGCCAACAACTGCCCCTACAAGGTGCGCCGCTTCAACTGGTTCGACTATGCCGACAACCCGCGCTTCGACTACGCCATGGACAGCGACCTCGGGCGCATGGTGCTCAATCCGGACGTCGTCGTGCGTTCGCGGGGCGTCATGGAGAAGTGCTCGCTGTGCATTCAGCGCATCCAGGGCGGCAAGCTCGCAGCCAAGCAGGATGGCCGCCCGCTCGCCGATGGCGACATCCGGACCGCCTGCCAGCAGGCCTGTCCGGCCGAGGCGATCCTCTTCGGTGACTTGAACGATCCCGGCAGCAGGGTCGCCCACCGGCAGTCCGACCCACGCTTCTACCACGCCCTCGCCGAGCTCGGCACCCGCCCCGGCGTCGGCTACCTGGCAAAGGTGAGGAACCGCGCTTAAGAGCGCCCGGCGATGAGCGACGCGCTCCTGCTCCGCCCGCCGCTCGTCGGGGGCAACCCCGCGCTCGGCGAGATCTCACGCGACGCCTCACGGCCGCTGGGGACTCGCCCGAGCCGGGGCTGGTCGGCCGCCTTCGCCCTTGCCGTCGCGGCGCTCCTCCTGGGAGTGGGGATGGTCACCTACGAGGTCGCGACCGGCATCGGCACCTGGGGTTTGAACCGCACGGTGGGCTGGGCCTTCGACATCACCAATTTCGTCTTCTGGATCGGCATCGGCCACGCGGGCACGCTGATCTCGGCGATCCTCCTCCTCCTGCGCCAGCGCTGGCGGACCTCGATCGCCCGCTCGGCCGAGGCGATGACCATCTTCGCCGTGATGTGCGCCGGCATCTTCCCGGCCATCCACATGGGCCGCCCCTGGCTCGCCTTCTGGGTCTTCCCCTATCCCAACTCGCGCGGTCCGCTGTGGGTCAACTTCCGTTCGCCCCTGCTCTGGGACGTGGTCGCGATCAGCACCTACTTCACGATCTCCTTCGTCTTCTGGTACTTCGGGATGATCCCCGACCTCGCCATGCTGCGCGATCGGGCGACCGGACGCCTGCAGCGCGCGGCCTATGGCGCCCTGAGCTTCGGCTGGGACGGCTCCAGCCGCACCTGGGCGCGCTACGAGACCCTCTCGTTGATCCTCGCCGGCCTGGCGACCCCGCTCGTCGTCTCCGTGCACTCGATCGTCAGCATGGACTTCGCGACCTCGATCCTCCCCGGCTGGCACACCACCCTCTTTCCGCCCTACTTCGTGGCCGGCGCGGTCTTCTCCGGCTTCGGGATGGTGATGACCCTCCTGCTCATCACCCGTAAGGTCATGGGGCTCGAGCGCTACATCACGCTGGTCCATCTCGAAGCGATGGCGAAGGTCATGCTCTTGACCGGCACGATGGTCGGGTTCTGCTACCTGACCGAGCTCTACGTGGCCTGGTACAGCGGCAACCGCTACGAGCAGTATGCCTTCCTCAACCGTTCGCTCGGTCCCTACGCCTGGGCGTACTGGACGATGATGACCTGCAACCTCATCGTGCCGCAGCTCCTCTGGTTCCGCCGTCTGCGGCGGAGCCTCCCGGTGCTCTTCGTGGTCTCGATCCTGGTCAACGTCGGGATGTGGTTCGAGCGCTTCGTCATCATCGTCACCTCGCTCCACCGCGACTTCCTGCCCTCGAGCTGGTCGATGTACCGGCCGACGGTGGTCGAGGTGGGCACCCTGATCGGCAGCTTGGGGCTGTTCTTCTCCCTCTTCCTGGTCTTCGTGCGCCTGCTGCCGGTGATCGCCGCCTGGGAGGTCAAGGGGATCGCCGGTGGGGTGCAGCATGAGGATGCCCATGGCTGAAGATCCTGAGGAGCGCGCGGGCGGCCGGACGATCGGCGTCTTCGCCGGCGAGGGAGAGCTCCGCGCCGCCCTCGGGCGGGCGCGGGCCGCAGGGCTCGCGGTCCAGGACGTCTACTCGCCCTACGCCATCCACGGCATCGAGGAGGCGATGGGCCTGTCGCGCTCGCGCCTCGCCTGGGCGACGTTCGCGGGCGGCGCCTTCGGCCTCGCCGCGGCCGTCTTCCTCGAGGTCTGGTGCGCGGTCGTCGACTGGCCGCTCGACGTCGGTGGCAAGCCGGCCAACTCCGCCCTCGCCTTCCTCCCCATCGCCTTCGAGCTGACGATCCTCTCGGCGGGCCTCGCCACCGCCGCGGCGTTTCTGTGGCGGAGTCGCCTGCATCCCGCGAAGCGGGCCCGTTCCCCCGTCGCCGGGGTGACCGACGACCGCTTTGCACTGGTGCTGGCGACGGCGAGCGCCGCGGCCCGCGAGCTGCTCGCCGCGGCGGGAGCGCTCGAGGTGCGCGAGGAGGTCCCGGGATGAGGCGGTCCGGCGTCGGGAGCACCCTGGCCGCCGCCGCGACCGCCACCGTGGCCCTCGGTGCCGCCGCCTGCGGGCCGTCGGCGAGCTCGCCCGGCTACGAGTTCATGCCCAACATGGCTCACTCGGTTCCCTTCGACGCGTTCGCTCCCAACCCGGTCACCCGCGACGGGCTGACCCTCCAGCGCCCGGTGCCGGGCACGGTGCCGCGCGGGCACCTGCCGTTCCGCTACGCGGCGACACCCGAGGACGCCGAGCGCGCCGGACGCGAGCTCGTCGACCCGTTCCCCACCACCCCCGAGATCCTGGCGCGCGGCCAGACGGTCTATCAGACCTTCTGCTGGGTCTGCCACGGGACGACCGGGCAGGGAGACGGGCCGCTGATCCCCAAGTTTCCCAACCCGCCCTCGTACACCAGCGAACGGGTCCGCACCCTCCCCGAAGGACGGATCTTCCACGTCATCACCCTCGGCAGCGGCCTCATGCCGTCCTACGCCGCGCAGATACGGGTCGCCGACCGCTGGAAGGTGATCCGCTACGTCCAGCGCCTGCAGCGCGGTCAGGAGGCCCGTCGATGAGCGTGCCGGGCGGCCCCTCTCTGGTGTCGGATGCCGCGCCGCGCGTCGAGCCCTGGCGCCCGACGGTGACGGGGGCGGCGGCACCCGTCGCCGTCGGCGCGGCCCTGCTGTGCGGGATTGCCGGATTCGCCAGCCTCTCCGGCGACCGCTCCCGGCTGTGGGCCGATCTCCTGGTCGGCGGCTTCTATTTCCTTTCCCTCGGCCTCGCCGGCGTCCTCTTCCTCGCCATCCAGTACCTGTCGCGGGCCGGCTGGTGGGTGGTGATCCGCCGCGTGCCCGAGGCGATGGCCGCCTTCGTCCCGCTCGGCGGCGGGCTCATGCTCGCCCTCTACTTCGGCCGCGTCGAGCTCTATGCCTGGGCGCGGCCCGTCACCGCCGCAGTGGGGACGCTCGCCGAAAGCAAGCGGACCTATCTGAGCGCCGGCCCTTTTTTCGTCCGGAAGCTGCTCATCGTCGTCCTCTGGAGCGCTCTCGCGCTCTGGCTGCGGAGCGCCTCGCGACGCCAGGAGCGCGAGCCGGGCCTCGCCGCCCACCGCCGGCTGGTCCGCGCCTCCGCCGTCTTCGTCGTCTGCTTCGCGGTCTCCTTCTCGATCGCGAGCTTCGACTGGCTGATGTCGCTCGACCCGCGTTGGTACAGCACGATCTTCGCCGTCTACGCCTTCGCCGGCCTCCTGCTGTCGGGGACCGCGGCGATCACGCTCGCGGTCGTCGTCCTGTCGTCGAGCGGCATGCGCCGCGGCCCGCTCGCCGGCGTCGTCAGCGCGAGCCACCTGCACGACCTGGGGAAGCTCCTCTTCGCCTTCGGCACCTTCTGGGCCTACATCTGGGTCAGCCAATACCTCCTCATCTGGTACAGCAACATTCCCGAGGAGGTGACCTTCTATCTCGCGCGGACGCGGGGCGGCTTCGCCGCCCCGTTCTTCGCGGTGCTGGCGCTCGAATGGATCGTCCCTTTCCTGGCGCTGATGACGCGGGCGGCGAAGCGCGACCCCAGGATCCTCGCCGGCGTCTCCGCCCTGATCCTCGCCGGCCACTGGCTCGACCTCTACGTTCTGGTGGCGCCGCCGGTCCTCGGACGGGTGCGGTTGGGCCTTCCGGAGGTCCTCCTGACGGCGGGCTACGCCGGGCTCTTTCTCGCCGTCGCCGGGCGCGCCTTCGCCCGCACGCCGCTCCTGGCGCGCAACGATCCCTTCCTGGAAGAGAGCCTGCGCCATCACCAGTAGGTGCGAAGCGAGCGTTGCCTTCCAGGTCTAGTGGCTGTAGACGGTGACGTCGATCTCGGTGTCGGGCTGGCGGTCGATGAACTCGACGATCTCGCCGGTCGCCATGTAGATCACGCGCTCGCAGACGTTGGTGACGCGGTCGCCGATCCGTTCGAGGTTGTGCGCCACCCAGAGGAGGAAGGTCGGGCGGCGGATGTCCTCGGGGTTCCTGATCATCTCCTGGATGAGCTCGCGGTAGATCTGCTGGTTGAGCTCGTCGACGTCGTCGTCGCGCCGCGCGACGGTGCGCGCGGCCTCCGGATCGCGCTTGGCCAGGGCCTCCATCGACGCCGTGAGCATCTCGCGGCCGATGGCGGCCATGCTGGGGAGCTGGGGCGGCAGCGACAGCGCGCCGCCCTCGCCGGCCTCGGCCAGGCGCAGCGCCAGCCGCGCGATGCCGGCCGCGTAGTCGCCGATGCGCTCGAGGTTCGTCGCCACGTACATGGCGGCGACGATGGTGCGCAGGTCGACCGCCGCCGGCTGCTGGGTGGCGATCAGCGTCGTGCTGTGCTCCTCGATGTAGTAGCGCTGGCGATTGATCTCGCTGTCGTTCTGGATCACCTGCTGGGCGAGGTCGAGGTCGCCCGCGGTCAGCGCCTCCATGGCTTTCGCCACCGCTTCGTCCACCATGTGCCCGAGCCGGGAGAGGTCGTCCTTCAGCCCTTCGAGCTTCTGGTGGAACTCCTGCCGGATGTCGGTGACCATCTCTCCTCCTCGCTGCGGACGGCGCTGACGACGCAAGGCGCTTTCTAGCATCGGGCCGTGAACGCCGGGTGACCGCCGTCTGGCGGCGGCGTGACAACGGCGCGACGGCGACCCCGATTTCCGCCTTGCCGCCGCCGCAGCTCCCGGGCCGCCCCGCCGGTTGCTCTGGACCGCGGGTCAGCTACGCCGTGCGGCGGATCGCGAGGAGCGTCTGGTCGTCCTCCTGGAGGTTGCCGCGGCAGAAGCGGTCGACGGTCTTCCAGATCCCCTCGACGACGGTGCCGGCCGAGGCGCCCGGCATCTGGCGCGCCGCCTGGATCAGCCGCTCGAGGCCGAGCTCTTCGCCGGCGGGGTTGCGCGCCTCGGTCAAGCCGTCGGTGTAGGCGAGGACGAGGTCGCCCGGCGCCAGCCGCTCGACGAAGCCGTCGTAACTCGCCGGGATCCCCAGCCCCATGACCGGTCCGCTGGTCTCCAGGAGCACCGCCTCGCCGCTGGCGCGAAGGAGGAGCGGCAGCACGTGGCCGGCGTTGACGTAGGCGAGCTCGCCGCCGTGCCCGAGCTCGGCGTAGACGAGGGAGATGAAGCGCCCCGAGGTGCCGGAGGCGTCGACCACCCGCCCGAGCTTGGCGACTGTCCGCACCAGCTCGCCGGGACCGTCCTCGCGGCGCTCGTCCCGGCGGGCGAGGCGCTCCTCGACCCCCATGCGCAGGCCGATCACCGCATCGCGCGCTTGGAGCGCCGCCGGCAGGCCGTGGCCGGTGGCGTCGGCGATAGCGAGCCCCACGGCGCGGCCGGGCGAGGGAAGGAAGTCGTAAGCGTCGCCGCCCACGATCTCGGCCGGGCGCGAGCGGAAGGCGATGTCATAGCCGGCGACCCGCGGCGCCGCGGTCGGCAGAAGCGAGGTCTGGATCTCCCTGGCGCCGTCGATGAACGAGGCGAGCTCGCGCTGGCGAAGCATCATGTCGGCAATCGAGCGCAGGGTCGCCAGGGCGTAGACCAGCTCCTCGTCGGCGAACGGCTCGCGCAGGGTGAAGGAGAGGAGGATCTCGCGCGTCGGCCCGAGGGCGATGGCGGCGAAGGTCTGGGCCCCGATCGGCGCCTCGATGGTGGGATCGAAGCGCGGGTCCGAGCCGCGCATCAGCACCCAGCCCTTGGCGAGGACCTCCGCGATCGCCTCGTAGCCGACCGGCACCCGGTAGCCGAGGGTGACCGGACCGGCCGCGCCGGCCTTGGCGACGAGCTCGAACTCCGCCCCGAGTCGCCGGTACACGCGGCCGCCGGCGATGAGCGGCAAGGCCGCGGCGCCGTCGGCGGTCTGCGCGGTCTCGACGAGCGCGCCGAGCAGCCGGGTCGACAGCGCCGCGGGTCCGTCGAGCCGCTCGGGCGAGAGCACGAGGTGCCGCAGCCGTCGGTAGAGGTCGTAGATGGGGAGCGTCCGCGGGTCGAACGCCGGATACGCCGCCGGCCGAACGGCGGGGAGCCCCGCCGCGGCGAACGCTCTTCCCGGATCTGTCAGCTCGATCATTCCATCCCCTGCCTGCTAAGGCATACGTCGCCGCGGACTCGCTTGTTTTACCAGCGGCTCATGGAGCGCCGGTGACGGCGGGAAGGAGGAGGGGTGACAACGAGGCGACGCGAGAGAGGGTTATCGCCTCGCGTACAGCCGCTTCAGGAGCTGGACCTGGCCGGGCGCCGACGAACAACGAGCCCCCGGCATCGCGGCACCGGGGGCTCTCGATCGATCACCGGAGGAGGAAGGAGGAGCCGGGATCGATCGGATCAAACGCCGCCGTCGAGGCCGCCCATCATGTGGTGGTGCATCCGTTCGCCCATGCTCTGGGCCCGGCTGTGGGCGTTGGCCAGGAGCTCCTTGGCCTTGGCCTGCTGGTCGGGGGTGAGGATGGCCCTCACCTCGCTCGCGATCTTGGCGTGGCTGACCGCGAGGTCGGCCTCGACCTGGGCGACGTTGGCCGCGGCCGCGCGGACGGCGGACTCGTCGAAACTGTCGGCGTGGACAGCGTCGAACAGGGCGGACTTGGCCGTCTTCAGCCGGTCGAACTGGCCGCTCAGCTCGCTCTGGTGGTTGGCGAAGATGCCCTGGACCTGCTGGGTCTGCTCGTCGGAGAGGCCGAGCTTCTTGGCGATGTGCTGGGCCATGCCCTGGTGCTGGGCGTGCTGGGCCGCGACCGCCGCGAAGAGCAGCGCGGGTGCCAGGACGGCGGCGCCGGCGAGCGCCAGGATCCTGGTGCGGGTGTTTTTCATGATTCGATCTCCTTCATTCTTTGTTGCGAGGGGCGCCTCGCTCCCTCTATCCTGGCGAGATGGCCGCGGCGCCCGATCGGTTACAAGCCTGTGCTGAAACGGGCGGGCGCCCCCGGCCCGCCCCGTGTTTCCCCCCAACTGTAACCCACCGCGGGGGGCGTCCGTCCTCTAAGATAGAGCGGTCGGCCCATGCCCGGCCCCCTTCGATGCTTCCATGCACCTCTCGACCCAACTCGTGACGATGGCGTCGCCGGCCGTGTCCATGGAGGACTCCGAAGCCCGGCTGGTCCGCGCCAGCCTGGAGGGCGACGAGGACGCCTTCGCGGCGCTGGTTCGCGCCCAGCAGGCGCGGGTCTTCCGCCTCCTCGGGCGGTTCTTCCGCCGTCCCGAGGAGGTCGAGGAGGCCGCCCAGGAGACCTTCCTCCGCGCCTGGACCAAGCTCGCCACCTACCGCGCCCAGGCGCCCTTCGAGCACTGGCTCACTCGCATCTGCCTGCGCACCGCCTACGACCGGCTGCGCCGCCGCGGTCTCGACACGGTGTCGCTCGCCGACGGCGCCGAGCCGGGCGCCGAGCCCCATGATCCGGACGCCCGGCTGGAGGTCGAGCGCCTGCTCGCGACGCTCCCGGCAACCGACCGCTTCCTGCTCACCCTGCTCGAGGGCGAGGGGTGGTCGATCGCCGAGATCGCCGCGCGCCTCGGCTGGACCCCGGTCAACGTCAAGGTGCGGGCCCACCGGGCGCGCCGCCGCCTGCGCAAGGTCCTGGAGGAGGGCTAGCCATGCGCTGCGCCGAAGCCCGCGACCTGCTGCTCCGCCGCCCGGCCCCGGAGCCGCCCGAGCCGGCGGTGGCGGCCCACCTGGCCGGCTGTCCCGCCTGCGCGCTCTATGGAAGGCGCCTGGCCGCGGCCCGCGTTCTCCTCGCCCGCGAGAGCGCCGTCGCTCCCGGTCCCGGCTTCGCGCGCCGGGTCGTCGCCCGCCTCCCCAGCTCGACGCAGGTGCTCGGCTGGGCGGCGCTGCGGACCCTGCCGGCGGGGATCGTCCTCGCCGCCGCGCTCGGCTGCCTCGGCCTCCTCCAGAGCCCGACCTCGGCCGGTCCACTCCTCGCCAGCGATCCGCCGCCGGAGGTTCTCCTGACCTACGCCGCCCTCCATCCGCAGGAGGTGCGCGAGGCGCAGGCTCCCGAGGCCGTCGCCGACGCGGAGAGCCCCTGGTGAGACGATCGACCGCGATCGCCGCCGTGGTGGCGATCTTCCTGGTCGGCGTGCTGGTGGGTGCGCTCGGCAGCCACGCCTTCTTCCTCCACCGCTCCCACCAGCCGGGACGCTTCTCCGGCTGGGGGACGCGGCTGGTGGCCGCCGACCTCAAGCACCGGCTCGACCTCACCCCGGCGCAGGAGACCCAGATCGATCGCATCCTCTCCGAGAGCCGCACCGAGGCGGTGGCGCTCCATCGCGAGGTGTTGCCCCGGATGCTCGCCCTCCTCGACCGCACCCACGCTCGCATCAGCGTCGTCCTCACCCCGGCGCAGCGCGTCGAGTTCGAGCGCTTCCGTGCGCGCCACCGCAGCCGGCTGGTGCGGATGCTCTCCGGCTGACCGATCTCGACGCCGGTGCGGGATTCCCTGCTAGAATCGGCGCGAGAGGAGATTCCCGATGAGCCAGATCCAGAAGACCGCCCCGCCCCGGCTCGACCTCGAGATCGAAGAGCTGGAGACACGCGAGAAGGCGAGCGGCAGCCACTCGCACACCACCGCCCGCACCTGCTGCACGTGCGTCCCGCTCGCCGGGGCGCCGCCGGCAGAGAGCTAGCGCTACTCCTTCCAGAGCCGCTTCCACCACGGCTCGTCGTCGGCCGGCTTCGGCTCGCCGACCTTGAGGTTCATCTTGCCGCGGATCCGGTTGACGTCCCAGCCGGTGAGCGAGGCGAGCGCCTGGGCTTCCTTGTCCAGACGCGTGCGGAGGTCGCGCCGGTAGACCGCTGCCTCAGGGCAGGTGCCGCCCCCTTTCCAGGGATGGCGGAGAACGTAGCGCCCCTGGAAGTTCTCGCGATCGGCGGTCTCCTGGAAGACGAGGTCCTCGGGGAAGTGGGCGGCGTCGTAGCGCAGGTGGAGCCGGGAGAGGAAGACCTGCTGGGCGCCGGAGCCGTCGGACGCCGGGCCCTCCCCCAGCCAGAAGACGCCGAGCTTCCCCAGCTCGTCGCGCGACAGGGGGTCGGCGGCGCAGGGGTCGCACCAGCTCATGTCCCAGGCGTATTCGAGGAACACGGTCCGCATGTCCTCCTTGGCGACCTGGCGCTTGAACATCGCCTTGTAGAAGGGGCCGAACTCGTCCTTGACGAAGAGCGGCACGTCCATGTCCGCCGGCAGCTTGACGGTGCGGTAGTTGGTCGTCTCGACCCGGCCCTTGCGCGTCAGGGCGTAGACGAAGAGCTCCTGGCTCCCCTTCGCGTTGACCATGCCGAGGCGGATGGGGAGCATGAACTTGGGCGATTCGTAGGCGACCTGGAGCGGGCGGAGATAGGTGAAGCCGAGCTTCGACTGCTCCTTGAGGTTGACCTTGGCGACGAAGAAGTGCATCCCCTGCCGGAGATAGCTGCCGAGCACCGGCGCGGCGCCGGCGGGCACGCGGTAGCCGTTCTCGGTCAGCCAGGTGGTGAGGCCGTCGCTCTCCCGCGCGGAGAGGATGACGATGTCGTACTCCCCGACGGTGTAGGTCGCCTCGATCTTGACCCCCAGCTTGCGCGCGCGATCCATCAAGCCCGCACCCCCGGCGGGAGCCGGCACCGCCATCGGCATCGCGAACCGCTCCATCCGCAGGCAGGGATCGGAGTCGTAATACTCGACCAGGCGCGGCGCCGAGTAGGCGTCCAGGTGATCGAGGAGCGCCCGCTCGGCGACGTGGATCTGGCCGCGCTGGAGGACCTGCGGCACCGGGATGACGATCGCGAACTCCTTGGGATCGCCTTCGAAGTCGTTCGACATGGTGAGGACGGTGCGGTCGCCGTCGCGCACCAGGGCGACCTCCGAGGCCTGGTTGAAGAGCTTGCTGTCGGCCTTGGCGACGTAGAAGCCGCAGAAGGCGTGGACGGGACACGCAGTCGCCAGGCTGGCGGCGACGGCGAGCACGGCGATGGCGGTCGAGAGGCGGGTGAGCCGTTGCATGGCGCTCCTCCTGAAGCGTTCCTTCGGGTTGATGGATATCGGCAGGCCGGGCGGCCGTTCGGTCAGCGCTCCCACAGCCGCTTCCACCACGGTTGCCCGCCCGGCGCCGGGCCGGCGGCCTTCAAGTTCATCTTGCCGCGGATGCGGTCGACGTCCCAGCCGGTCAGCGCGGCGAGCGTCGCGGCCTCCTGCTCCCGGCGCCGCGCGAGGTCGCTCCTGTAGGTCGCCGCCTCGGGACAGGTCGCCTCCCCCTGCCAGGGGTGGCGCAGGACGTAGCGCCCCTGGAAGTTCTCGCGGTCGGCGGTCTCCTGGAAGACGAGGTCCTCGGGGAAGTGGGCGGCGTCGTAGCGCACGTGGAGCCGCGAGAGGAAGACCTCCTGGGCGCCGCCGCCGGACCACGGACGCGCCGGGCGCCCTTCCCGCTCCCCGAGCCAGAAGACGCCGAGCTTCCTGAGCTCGTCGCGCGACAGCGGATCGGCGGCGCAGGGATCGCACCAGCTCATGTCCCAGGCGTACTCGAGGAACACGGTGCGCATGTCCTCCCTGGCGACCTGGCGCGCGAACGTCGCCTTGTAGAAGTCGCCGAACTCATCCTTGACGAAGAGCGGCACGTCGACGTTCGCCGGCAGCCTGACCGTGCGGTAGTTGGTCGTCTCGACGCGGCCCTTCCGCGTCAGGGCGTAGAGAAAAAGCTCCTGCGGGCCGTTCGCGTTGACCATGCCCAAGCGGATGGGGAGCATGAACTTGGGCGACTCGTAGGCGACCTGGAGCGGACGGAGATAGGTGAACCCGAGCTTCGACCGCTCTTTCAAGTTGACCTTGGCGACGAAGAAGTGCATCCCCTGCTTCAGGTAGCTGCCGAGGACGCGGCCGGCGCCGGGAGGGACGCGGTAGCCGTTCGCGGTGAGCCAGGTCGCGAGGCCGGCGCTCTCCTGGGCCGAGAGGATGAGGATGTCGTACTCGCCGACCGTGTAGCGCGCCTCGACCTTCACCCCCAGGCTGTCGAGCCGGCGCGCCTTGGCGGCCGGCTTGGACAGCGGGCTGTTCTGCGCCATCTCGCCCATCACCGCGATCTCGCAGGGGTCGGAGTCGAAGTACTCGACCAGGCGGGGCGCCGAGTAGGCGTCGAGGTGGTCGAGGAGGGCCTTGTCGCCGACGTGGATCTGGCCGCGCTCGAGGAAGGTCGGCACCGGGATGACGATCGCGAACTCTTTGGGATCGCCCTGGAAGTCGTTGGCCATGGTGAGGATGGTCCGTAGGCCGTCGCGCACCAGGACCACCTGCGAGGCGCGGTTGAACAGCTTGGTGTCGGCCTTGGCGACGTAGAAGCCGCAGAAGCCGTGGGCGATGCCGCTGGCCGCGAAGGTGGCGAGCGCGGCGGCGAGGACGGTGGGCGCGAGGCGTCTCATGGCGATCCCTCCCTTGAGAGTCGTTAGGCCGCGGCGGTCATCGACGGCGCCAGCTCCCGCGGCGCGCGGCGGTGCTGCGGTTGCGAGCGTCCCGGCCAGCCGTAGCGCCGGCCCGGCAGCAGGCGGTCGAGGAGCGGCACCAAGGGCGCCGCGAGGGCGAGGGCGAGGAGCAGGCCATTCGGGCGATAGAGGACGAAGGTGATGAAGCCGGCGATCCCGGCGACCAGCACGGCGAAGAGGATGCGGCCAGGCCGCGAGTCGGGCGTGGTCTTGGGGTCGGAGATCATGAAGAAGGTGAAGAGGAGGAAGGCGCCGCTCGCGAGCTGGTGGAGGGGGATCGCCGCCGGCTGGCCGAGCCAGAGCGCGCGCCCGAAGACGAGCGCGAGGTAGGAGGCCAGGAAGGCATAGGTCACGTCGGCGCGCGTCGCGCGGTTGACCACCAGGCCGCCCAGGCAGGCGAGGAGGAAGCCGAAGAACGCGGCGTTGCCCCACTGGCCGGGCGACACCCAGACCCGCCCGGTCGCCACCATCAGGGTGACGATGCCGAAGTTGGTGGGGTTCCAGACGTGCTTGCCGCCGGCCCGCAGGACGAACTTGCTGCCGATGGTGACGACCGCCGCCGCCGCCGCCCAGGCGAGCGAGTTGGTGCGCACGAGCAGGCAGAGCGAGAGCGCGGAGATGAGGGCGCTCCGCGGGTCGAAGGCGGCGAGCCGGCCGAGGCGCGTTCCGGCGTACTGGGTCAGGAGCGCCGTGGCGAGGAGGACGGCGACCTGGGCGATGCCGACCTCGAAGTCGAGCGCCAGGATGCCGTAGAGGAGGAGACCTCCGAGGACGGCGATCTGGTAGAGGCGCGGGTCGAAGCGGTGGCGCGCGGGCGACGGAGCGCCTGCGGCCGTGGCCGCGGCGAGCGAGAGCGGGGAGGAGGCGGACGAGGTCATGCACCCTTAGACACACGGAGAGCGAAAAAAGTAACCGGGCCCCAACGCCCCTCGCTGCCGGCGCGTAGAACAGGGCAGCTCGCACCGTACCGTCGACCGGCCCGCAGCCTCGCGCGCGGCGCCAACGAGGAGCCCGTCATGCCCCAACCGTCATCGCTCGCACCCAAGCTCGAATTGGCGCTCGAATTGGCGCTCGCCCTGGCTCTCGGCCTCGCCGCGCTCCCGGCCGCCGTGGCCGCAGCCACCGCGCCGCTCGGCGCGCGGATCGCCGTCAGCGCCTGCGCGAGCTGCAGCAAGGACTTTCCGTCGGTCGCCGGCTCCCCCTCGGGCCGCTTCCTTGCGACATGGCAGTCGCTCGATCCCCTGAACCCCGCGCGCCGCGCGGTCGCCGCGCGCCTCTTCGCCTCGTGGGGCGCGCCGCGCACCGCCGACTTCCCGCTCGACCGCCGCGCGGTCCAGCAGTACGACGCCCAGGTCGCGGCGACACCCCAGGGGACCTTCGTCGCCGTCTGGTCGGCGATCGTCGGCGGCCAGAGCGACGTTTTCGCGCAGCGCCTCTCGGCCCTCGGCGCCCCGCTCGGCCCGGTCGTCCCGGTGAGCAAGGACGACCCGCGCGCCTCCGCTCCCCCCTCCGACTTCAACCCCGCCGTCGCCACCGCGGCGGACGGCGGCTTCGCCGTCGCCTGGATGAGCCTGGTGCCGCCCTCCGCCGCCTCGCCGGGCGCCTCGCCGGTCCTCTTGGCTCGCCGCTTCGACGCCGCCGGCCGGCCGCTCGGCGCTCCCCTCCAGATGAGCGACACCCTGGTCTCCGGCAAGCGGGCGTCGATCTGCATCGACACCGCGGGCCGGCTGGTCGCCACCTGGGTGAGCGTCGACGCCCTCCTCCCCTTCGAGCCCAGCCACGAGGGCGTCGCGGTGCGCCGTGCCGCGGCCAACGGTCAGCCGCTCGGCCCCTCGATCGTCATCTCGCCGCCGGCCAACGCGAACGCCTCCTCCGCCGTCGCCTGCGGGCCGGGGAGCACCTTCGTGGTCGCCTGGCAGGCCGACGAGGCGCCGGGCTCCAGCTTCTCCGACGTCTTCGCCCTGCAGCTCACCCGCGCCGCGCGGGCCTTCGCGCCGCCGATCCGGGTCGACACCGCGCGGGCCGGCGAGCAGAAGAACCCGGCCGTGGCCTTCGACCGCGCCGGCAACTTCGTCGTCGTCTGGGAGGGCGACGCCCCGGGAGGCGGCCAGCGCGTCTCCGGCCGCCGCTTCGCGTTCTCCGGGGCGCCCTACGGCCCCGAGTTCGCCGTCGCCCCCGGCGGCCCCGGCATCCCGGCCCATCCGGCCCTCGCGATGATCAGCACCGCCGGCGGCTTCGTGGTGATGTGGCGCGACGGCGTCGCGGGGTTGGAGGGCCAGCGGTTCACGCCCTAAGAGAGCGATTCCCACTCGGCCAAGGCGATCTCGCGGCCCAGGATCCCTTCGGCCTCCCG
>Ga0307470_10000361_pt1 | contig 24954 bp, 20 predicted proteins | sample atmos_gasesAM3C__FD_204565 | JGI IMG/M metagenome (GOLD analysis project Ga0307470, IMG submission 204565) | Hardwood forest soil microbial communities from Morgan-Monroe State Forest, Indiana, United States - atmos_gasesAM3C_05 | ecosystem: Environmental > Terrestrial > Soil > Temperate forest... | reverse complement strand
CCGAATCCGCCTGGGTGGTATCCCACACCTGGCCGTTGTCCAGAGTCAGTCGGTACAGTCCGGCGGGAAGGAGCGCGACTTCCCGCACCTGCGCCGATAGAATTTTAGGAACAGGGGTCTTGGCCACGGTGTGGAGTCGGCCGTCATCGCCAAATTTCGCTTGGGGCTCTGTGCCAACTGTCTCGGCAGGCGGTGCCGACTGTGGTTTCGCTGCGCCCGGCGCGGACTTCGGTACGCCCATCGCGGCGTCGTAGCATGACAACCGCGCCGCATCGTCGTCCAGTCGCGTACAGGCCTTCATGGCGGGCAGGTCCTGCCCCTGCGCACACTCGAGCGCGAATACGAGCATTAGGCTGAACACGGAAAAGACTTTTTGCATGCTGAAAATTTCGTGCCGGTCGACGGTTGTATCGTACCTGTCAACTCCTGGCGCAGTTTGGAGTTTTACGGGGAGAGTTGCCGGAAGGCGCAAAGGTAGTCGTATAGCGCCATGAAAATCCACCTTTCGTTGGTGCTCCGATGCATGATGCAGATACAGTAACTTGCGTCGCGCAGCTCGCCGCGGCTCCCTGTCGATCGAAGAATAGGTTTGTGCGGGAATTCCTCGACCTGCTGCTCGCTGGTGAGGAGTACGAAGCGCCCGTGGCGCCAGGACGCTGATCCGGCACCCGACTCGATTCGCTGACCTACATCGTGCACGTTTCAAGTGAGACATACGCTGCGCAATTCAGAGCAATTCACGGCAAGAGCGATGAAGCATCTCTCGTCGACTAGCCTACATTGTTTCAAACACAGAATAGCTGAGCTGAGGCCAGAGTCAGAAAGACATAGACCATAAAGGACATTTCTTCATGAAAAACCTAATAGTGGTGTTGACGGTTTTCGCTGCGGCCATCGCTACTTTGCTCCTCTCCTCTCCAATGATGCTCGTATCGGCGCAAAATGACGCCGTGTCGGCGCAGATAGGCACTGAGGAGTGGAGACACGCGCTTTATGACCCGTACCCGCCTGGGATCCTCCCCGCCGATTTGAGTTCCGAGACAGCCCGGGTCGAGCGCGAGGTTAATTTCATCTTCAAAGAAGCAATCGGACAGTGGCATGCGTTACCGCCGCCAAACGCACAAGGGAACCCGCCAACCCTTCAGGGCAGCGGATATCAGGCAGTGGAAGTCCTCGGGAAACTGCTCAATTTCGACCAAAACATGTCTCCCAACAGGAACGAGGCCTGCGGTTTCTGCCACATGCCGTACGCCGGCCTTAGCGGGCCAATCCCGTCCGTCAACCTGACCATGGTCGCGTATCCCGGGTCAGCTCGCAATCGGGCCAACAAGAGGACTGCGCAGCGATACCCGTATTCACCCGATTTTCCCGTCCTGGAATACAACCCCGTACAGGGCCTGTTCTTTGGAGGGAACTTCTGGGATTCGCGCGCGACCGGATACAAGCTGCAGAGTGCCGACGCCGAGCAGGCACAGCATCCGCCGGTCGATACGGGAGAGATGGGCTTCGCTGACACGGCTTGCATCGCGTTTCGGCTTCAGTCGGCCGAGTACCTCGGTCTGTTTGAGGAGGTATGGGGTGACTCCCTGGATATCAGGTTCCCGGGCAATACCAAGAGAATCTGCGACACTCCGGGAGGGGCGACGAAACTAGGTCCGAGCGCGACGCCGATTGCGCTGACGCCCGAAGACCGAGCCAAGGCAAACAGCGTTTATGACCACTGGGGCCAGTCCCTGTCGAAGTACGAACGTGCATTGGGTTTGAGCGCGTTTTCGTCGAAATTCGATGCCTTTCTGGCGAGCGCGTACACGATGTCTGCAGATGAGATGGCGGGCTACAAACTGTTCGACGGCAAAGGCAACTGCAATTCTTGTCACCTCGACGGAAGATCCACCCTCTGCGAGGACCAACCCTATGGCTGTTCCGCTCAGTCGTCGAGCCTGGCCGACACAGGGACCAAGGCACTGGTGAGGCCCGTGTTCACCTGCTTCGGATCTGCCAATGAGGGCTTGCCCCTGAATCCCAGAGTCGCCTATTTTTATGAGAACAAGCCGGATCAGTACGGATTTACCCCCAATCCGTACGGCTTCGCCTACAGAGATCTGGGACTCGGCAATTTCCTCAGAAGCGGCTTCGGCTCTGCCCCGAATCCGAATGGGCAGTGGATACAGTATGCGCCCAGTGTCGACGGCCAAATGCAGGTGGCTACGGCCCGCAATGCGGCCCTGACACCCACACAGTGTCCCACCACCGAGGCCCCAGGTCCCTACTTCCAGAAGGAGTTCTTCCACAATGGCTACATCAAGAGCCTGAAGCAACTCGTTCATTTCTACAATACGCGTGACGTGTATCCGAAGCACGTCACGTCGGGACACTGCCCGCCCGGAACGACGGAAAAAGTGGATTGCTGGCCGATGCCCGAGGTCCCGAACAACGTCGACATGACGACCGGCAAGCTCGACTTGACGGATCAGGAGGAGAACCAGATCGTGGCCTTTTTGATGACGCTCACGGACGGTTTCACCACCCCTTACCCCGATATCAATACCTTTACCGGTAAATGCATGGCCGGCGGTACGGCATCGACCCAAGGTAACACGTTCATCATCCCTACTCCGCCGCTGCCGCCCTGCGCATCGGCGATCTGTGGTGTCGCGCCGCTACCTGGGCCAAAACCGATTCCGTGAACGGGGAACGCCAAACCTAAACGCCGAGAGCTAGTAATCGATGACATCACTTTCCTGGCTCGGGCGCCTCGCAAACTCTGAGACGCGAGGCGCCCGAGACCAAAATGCTCTTCGAGGTGTCAATATGAATAAAGTGCTTCTAACATTGTCGATCCTGCTCTTGAGCGGCAGCTTGCTCGCTCAAGTAAGTCCAACGACTCTCAAAGCCGCGCGCGTACAAATCAGCCAGGGCCCCGAGATCGAGTTGGCGTCGGAGTATTTGACGATTATCAGGTGGACGGTGAACAATCCCGGGGGCTCGCCCGTGCACTATGGGGTCGTACACTACGGCTCGAATGCAAAAGTGCTGAGCCAAACCGCCAAGAATCCTATCCGGTTGAATCCTTCCCATTCATCAACGGTTTTCCGCGTGCGCCTGGACGACCTCAAGCCGCGGACGACCTACTACTACACGGTGGACTCGATGGAGGCCAACGGCAGGAGCGACGGGGTCGCCAGCCCGATAAAGAACTTCAAGACACCGTAGCCGCGCGCTATTTGGAGAGTAACCACATCCTGGCCTGTGCGATGGCCCGGCGGCGACCGTTCCTACATACATTTGTTCGAGGTCGTAGAAGCGCTCCACGAGCGTCTGCTGACACTGGACGATACGAGTGAGTGCCATTCTCGCTGAGTTTCTCGAAGAACATGACATTATTTGGGTAGGCGGTTTGCCTCCGCCAAAACCGCGCTGTTCAGCGAATAGAGACCGGAGAAAGCCGGCGTCGGGAGAACGGAGCGCTCACACGGCGCCGCCATGATGTCCTCCGGTAAGTCGACGTAGGCACCGACCGCCGCGGCCTCTGGCGCTGCCAGCATGATCCGAGAGTACGGCAGGTAGATCGTGAAGGTGCTGCCCTGCTGGGGCGCGCTCTGTACGTCGATCGCGCCTTCGGCGTCGGTGACGATGGCATACACCTGCGACAGGCCGAGACCGGTGCCTTTTCCGACTTCCTTGGTGGTGAAGAAGGGTTCGAAAATGCGCGCAAGAATTGTCTCGTCCATGCCAGATCCGCTGTCCGCGACGATCAGCCGCACGTACCGGCCCGGGTCGAGTGTTCCGTGCGACAGCGCATGCGCGGGGAGTTCCGCGGCATCTAGTGCCACGCGCAAGGTTCCGCCTGTGCTCATCGCCTGGATCGCGTTGCTGCACAGATTCATCGCCACCTGGTGCAGTTGGGTGGCATCGCCGATCAAGACGAGAGGCGTCTCGGGGACACTCGCCTCCAGATGAACGCCCGCGGGGAGCGAGCCGCTGATCAGCTCGAGCGTCTCCTCCACAACTTTGGTCAAGTCAACGGGCACGCGCGCACCGCGCTGGGTTCGGCTGTAAGTGAGGATCTGCTCAATGAGTTCGCGGCCACGGTTCGCGGCACTGAGCACGTTCTGCGCATAGCGCTTGAGCTTGGAGTCTACGGGCGTCTCTTCAAAAAGCATTTCTCCGTACGCAAGCACACCCGCGAGGACGTTATTGAAATCGTGCGCTATGCCGCCCACCCGCCGCCCGACTGCCTCCAACCTCTCCTCCTGGCGAAGCCGCTGCTCGAGTCGCTCGCGTTCAGCCTGTGCCCGCCTCCGTTCTGTGACGTCCTTCACCGCTCCGACGATGTCGACGTCGCCCGTGTCATGTCGTATAGCACGGGTCACGACGTGGAGGTGTTTGACCCTGCCATCCGGGACTAGTAGTCGAAACTCGAATCTGAATTCCCGTCCATCATGCGATGCGCGATCGACGAGATGTCGGACAATCGCAAAGTCTTCCGGGTGAACCCGTTGGCGAAGCAGTTCAACGGCAGGCGAGGTCGATTGCTCATACTCCAAGATCCGGTACGTTCCGTCTGACCAGTAGATCTTTCCGCTGGACGGATTCCAAGCAAAACTGCCCGTTTGACTGAGTCGCTGAGCCTCACCCACAAGGGATGCGCTCTGCCGCAGCCTCTCCTCGGCGCGTTTGTGCTGGACGTATTCTGGCAGCTGGTCGGAATAAGACACGTCATTCTCCATCGAGAATTCGCGAGGCACCAAACTTTCTCTATCGCTTCTCCCGACGCCGTCAGTGCCTGGGATTGACTAGCTGATATTGCGGCGATAGTCGCACGGAGTTAGGCCGGTGACTCTGCGAAAGGCCGTGCAGAAGGCGCTCGCGGCGTTGTATCCGACACTAAGGCCAACATCAGTCACCGAGGCGGCGTGCTTTGCCAACAAAGTCTTGGCGCGTTCGATGCGCTGGCTCAGCTGATAGCGTTGGGGCGGTATACCGAAGGACTGACGGAAGGCGCGGCAGAAATGGCTGGGGCTCAAGTCAACCATCCGGGCTAGGTCTGCAAGCGATATGGGCTCGCCAAGATGCTGCTCAATATAGGCGACGGCTTTTCGTCGCTGCCATGCAGCGAGGCCGCCTTTGATATTTGCTTCAGCGCCGTGTCTGCCCTCGTTGATTCGCATCAGTTCATGTACCAACACGACCCCGAGAGCTTCGAGGTAACGTTGATGATCGGGTCGGCTGCTCTCGATCAATCTCGCAAGTTTCAACGCCGTCTCCATTAACGCGTTGTCCCTGAAAAATAACCGAGGCGCCAGGGATGAGCTGAGAGATCCCAGCTCGGGAGCCATCGCAAGCTGAGTGGGATCAACATAGAAGAACGCCACGCGGGAAAGCGTGCGCGGCTCATGCCAATCGTGATAGGAATGGCCGGCCGGCACGAAGACGATATTCCGGCTGCAGTCCTTCAACGTTGACGGTGATAGACCCTCTACAACCGTGCAGCCGGCGTGTCGCAAGCCGCGTTCGTGTACCAGCAACAGGTGGCGGCGTCCACAATAGCGGTACTCGATTCTCCCACGTCGGTTGGCCTCGACGATCTCGACCGTCATGCCGGGCCAGCTTTCGCTTTGGCGACGGACGGCGTCGTGTGGAGATACTTGCGCGACCTGCGCAGCCGCGTGGCATGCGGTCCTATGAATACTTTGGCAAGACGCACCGAGATCGGTACGGTTTTGAGTTTCTTGTCGTAAGCCGTGTGTAACGCCACCGGAGTCGACGACTGTCCGAAATGCCTCGATGCCAGTGTGTGTGTCCATTCGACACCTACCTTAAAGTTCGAATCCACTGCCTATATCCGACGAAGTTCACTCCCAACAGGCGCCGCCGCGGCTACCGAGTCTCTGGGACGATCGCGCGAAGCCTCGATATTAGATTGCTCCCATTCGACCGGCGCCCGTCACAGCTCCTGTGCAGTCTGTCTCAACTAGAACACGCTATGAAAGTAATGTTTGGTTAAGCTTTGCTAGCCTTTGAAGGCGGAAAACGTCGCCTTGTAGATGCCGATTTTTCTGAACTACTCGAGCCGTTTACCTCCAGGGCCGGAAGCTCACGGTCCCCATCTGGGTAATCTGCCGCGGCGCCATCGCTCTCGCGCTCTACTTCCTCCTTGCCATCCGTATGCCTCGTGGTCGTCACGATTCTCGCGCCATATCCGAGCTTCTCCGACTTGGGTGCAAGTGTTAAGACTTGTTAAAAAAAGCAAACAGACCCGGTCTTCAATTGATCTTTATCGCTTCGCCACCTTACGCTGCTGAATTATGACGCACAGTCACCGCAAGTTAGGTGTTGCGTAGATGTGTGCGCGATTGCGAGCCGGGCTTGATCTGCCCCAGCCTGGTTCGAACCCGGGCGATCTTTTGGACGATGTCCTCAACCGCGGCCGTCCAGATGAAGGGCGTCGGATTTACCTTCTGCGCTTGCGCCACAGCTCCACCGTCGCCGGGCTCACCTCAAGCTCCTCCGCAATCGAGACGTTGTCCTCACTTGCCAACGCTCCCAGAATAATCCGGGCGCAGCGCCACCTCTTGCGGCGTGCCAAGAGCGCAACCCCACTGCCGAAGCCGCGTTTGCTCATCCGGAGGCAGCTTGATCGACAAACACACGTTGGGCACATGACGCATGCATAGCAAGTCTCATAAATTCTGTTTCGTTACTTGCGGGACACTACACTAGATGGCTTTGCTCAAGAGTGCGCTGCGCACGAGCGGGGGACTGGACCTCTGGCGTCTGACGAGGCGCTTCACCGTTCACATGTCTATCACTAGTCTTCTCTGTACCGAAAAATGTAGTACCGCGAATTTGAAGGAGCTTGTAGTCGAGGGAAGCACACATAGCCAGGAATTGGAAATCACGGGCTTCTCACGCGCAGACATGCGCGTTCACTATCGGCCCGATTGGATAGCGTTGGAAGCTCAGGACGCACGGAGCATCGCGGAACGCCATGGCTCGCCGGAGGAGTTCCGCCAAGGACTCCAATCAAGGGCTTGGGATGAGTTGCAGCTCGCGCACTATTGTGGCTATCTGATCTGGAACTACATGGTGACCCCGTTTATTCTTGCAGACCTCGATGTGGAAACTAAGGAACGTCGCCGCAGCGGTGTGCACGGCGAGCCTTTGCGTCGACTCGAAGTAACGTTTCCCGCGCGCATAGTAACTCACGCCACGAGACAATCATTCTATTTTGAGCGCGAAGGCCTGTTGAGAAGACTGGACTACCCGGCGCCGCACGAGAGCGATACACAAATTGCGCAGATGTTTTCGGGACATCAGCGCTTCTCCGGCATTCTCGTGCCGACCTTGTGTCGGCTGTTCAGTGTCGGGGCGGACGGCGTGCCAGTTGCAAATCGGACGCTCCTGGACCTCGAGATCTTCGACGTTTACTACGCCTAAGAACGACTTGACGGTTAATGCCTTCCGAGCAGGCCGATGAACTCCTGCCGCACGGCTGGCAGCCCGGCCTCCCGTCCACGAGCTGTCGAGAAGATCTCGCGCCTCGGCTCCTTACGCAGTCCCGAGCGGTCAGCGTTCCATATCGACGTTCGCGATTTTCCTCTCGCGGAGACCAAGGCGGTCGATCATAATTATTTGTAGTTTGCCAGCTGACCAACTAGAGCCGCCGACGGTTCCGCCGAGTCCGTGAACGAAAAAGACAAGGGGGAGTCATGAAAATCTACGTGCCTACCCTCGTTGGGTCCATCGTACTGGCCATTACTGCGTCATCCATAGCGCAAAACTCCGCTGCCACCACTGCACCAGGGCCCTCGACCGAGCCCAGCGATAAGCTGAGCGAGATCATCGTGATGGCGCGACGCAAGGAAGAGCTTCTAGTCGATGTCCCAGAGACCGTTGACGTTGTGACTGCGGAGACGGTTCAAAAACTCAATATTCTCAACTTCCAAGACTTGCAGAGCATTGTGCCCGGACTCACCATGAACGCAGACCCTGGTGGACTGAACGACACAGTGTCTATGCGGGGCGTGACGTACACGATTTATTCACAGGACGTGCTCCCGACCGTCGCGCTTTACTTGAACGACACTTTGGCCGGACCCCAAGTGCTGTTCCAGTCGCTGTATGACGTGGAACAAATTGAGGTGTTGCGTGGACCACAAGGCACATTGCACGGCGAGCCGGCGCCTTCTGGGGCTATCACTTTGACAACGCGCAAGCCCGATTTGTCGCAATTCGGGGGCTATGTGGATGTGACTGGCTACAGCGATGATGCCTTGCATGGTTCCGGAGCGTTCGACGTACGGATAGCGGTCAATCTACCGATCATCAAGGATATGTTGGCCGTAAGACTCGCCGGCGTATCCGAGGACAATCACGTTGACCTTGTGCGAAGCGTCTTTAGTCCGGAGTCGCCTTATTCTCACACCCGGTCTGTACGCGCGACGGTGACCTTCCAGCCCACAGACGCATTCAGCGCGACCGTTATGTATCAGCATCTGGAGGAAGGCACCCGCAACTTTAACCAAGTCATTGGGGCGGGCTCCCTTGGCGGGACCTTCGCACCGCCTCCGGCTTTTCCAGGCCTTCCGTTTGCGTATTCAGCCCCCGCGGTGGTCGCACCCGGCTACAACGGGCCGACGATCACGCCCTCCGAACGTCTCTCGGTCGATGATGACCCCAACTCGAGCGTCCTGAAATACGATTTAGTGACCGCACAGCTGGATGGGCACCTCAGCGGTCAGCACATCGCCTATACGGGCCACTTTGCAACCTGGACCGACCATACAAATACGGCCGAGGACTCCGGCAATCTCCTGACGGGAAGCGACTATGTGTCTGTGGGATTGGTGAGGATCAGCTCGCAGGAACACGAGCTGCGTATCATGTCAGCGGATCGCATATTGGGTCTGTTCGACTACACGGTGGGTGCCCGATATACGCGTCAAATTGGTCTCCCGGGGACCACGCAACAATTTGCAGGCTTCCTACCAGGCGCGTTCGGATTCGGCGCGGCCGCAAACCCCAGTATTTACAATCCAACATTCGCGGAAGGCCTTAACTTTGAAGGGACGCCGCCATCCGCCTACGAGCGCTCGGTATTTTGCAACGGTACCGTGCATCTGGGAGACAAAACCGAGCTGTCCGCCGGCGCCCGATGGATTGACTACGACTACGCAACTTACTCCAGCTACACCCTGTCACTCTTCGGCCAAACCGTCCCGCTGGACCTGTTCCCCAATGCTAACTTCCACTATAACTCGACAATCTATGATGTCTCGCTGTCGCACCACGTCACGGATGAAACGATGCTTTATGCAACGACCGGGACTTCCTGGAGGCCAGGGGCGGCCGTGCTCGGTCCGCAAAATGCCACCGGAGATGCGACGCTCAACTCGCTGATCAACCTGCACTCCGAGTACTCGCACTCCTTCGAATTGGGCGTCAAGTCGATGTTCCTCGAGAAACGCGCGGAAGTAAATCTCGCCGTCTATCACCAATACTTTGACGGACTGATCTTTCAGTCGCTGTACGCACCGTACCTGACCGTTACTCCAATTCCGGGAACTCCTTATACCTCGACTTCCATCAGCTTGAATAATTTCAGCACCAATGCCAACTCCGTCATCAATGGCGCCGACCTCGACGGCTCGTTCCTCGTGACACCTCGCTGGACCGTAGCCGGCGCCTTCAGCTACGCCAATGGGCATGTGCACAATGCCCTGACACCCTGCACACCGGCCGGTGTAAACCTTACCAATCTAACGGTTGCATCGTTCAAAGCAGCTGTCGCGGCACTCGGTGAGCCCAATGCGCTCGTGTATGAGTGCAAAAACAATCAGGCTATCTCGAACGCACCCTCGTGGAACACAACTCTGCGGTCCGAATACTCGCTGCCGCTGGCGAGAGCGCTGGACGGTTTCGCACGCGGCTTCGCAACATACTACCCGCGGAACCCGAATGCCGCGCAGGGTTACGTAGCGCCAAGCTACGCCATCGTCAACCTTTACCTCGGCGTGCGTGATCCCAAGGGTGCATGGGAGGCGTCGTTTTTTGTGAAGAACCTCGGCAATCGGACCGTGCTCTTGAACAGAAGTCCATTTCAAGTCCAAGGACAAGGGGGTCTAAATGCGGTGTTCGGGAGCCCCGGTTATTACAGCGCGAGTTCCAGCGGCGGCCAGCTGATCACAGCGCCGATGCAGATTGGCCTGAATCTACGCTACGCCTTCGGCTCTCGATGAAAATGTACCCCGGACATCGCCGCTGAATCCCATTGCAAAAATCGATTCGTACGCCGGCCATAACATTTTAGTGAGCCTAGCCCACGTCCGCTGCGTCCAACGTTGAGAGGCTAGCCTTGGCGTATTTGCCCTTGATCGGTCTCGCAACCCGACGGGAGTGGCTGGCGCGTGACAGCAAACGACTAGACGGTTGACGCCCGCCCAATAGGGGCGCTACCTTAAGAGCGCCCTATACGTTCCCAAACTCAGAATTACGGCGGATCTCTGTGAGGTGACGCTTCGTGACGGGCACTTCAGATCAAAAGCGCGGGCGCACGCAATCGTCGATTGCCCGCCTTACCCCGCCAGCACAACCGCCCCTGGTACTCGGTGAGACGGATTCCTCGTCTTCTGGGGCGTCCGCCTTGCAGGGGACAGTCGCATCGTTCGGTCCTTTTCGCCTCCATGCGACCGAGAGGATCCTCGAGAAGAATGGGACTCCGCTGAAGATTGGCAGCCGTGCTCTCGACATCCTCATCACGCTGCTCGAGAGCGCGCCCGAGATTGTCAGCAAACGTGAGCTCGTCAGACGCGCGTGGGGAAATTTGGTCGTCGATGAGGGCAGTTTGCGCGTGCACATTACTACGCTTCGCAGACAACTTCATGATGGGGACTCATCAGTCAGCTTCGTTTCCAATGTCCATGGCCGGGGCTACTGCTTTGCCGGTGCGGTGACCTGGACGGGGGCCGAGGCGACTTCGAAACAGACGCCCAGGGCGGTCCCGCGTCTGCCTCGCGAGCCCTTGCTAATGGTGGGGCGCGACAACGCGGTTCGCGAACTCGCTGCCCGCCTGAAAAAGCAGCGTTTCGTATCGATCGTCGGCGCGGGCGGGATTGGCAAGACGACCGTCGTTCTGGCAGTGGCGCACCGAATGCTTCCGAAGTTTCAGGGAGCTGTTCACTTTCTCGACCTCGCGACCATCGAGGACCCGCGACTGCTTGCGAGTACGCTCGCAACCCAGCTGGGCCTGGTTTCGGACCAGCGTTCGCCGGACAACCTAACATTCCTGCGCGAGCAGCGACTGCTGCTGGTGTTCGATAGCTGCGAGCACGTCATTGGAGCAATCGCGACGTTGACCGAAAATATATTCCGCGACGCCCCTCAGGTTCATATTTTAGCCACGAGCCGTGAGGCGCTCAGGGCCGAGGGCGAGCAAGTGCATCATCTACCGCCACTCGAATGTCCCCCGCCCGATATGGAATCGTTGACAGCGACGCGGGCATTCAGCTTTGCTGCGGTGCAGTTGTTCGTGAGACAGGTTACCGAGACCGGGCATCCCTACGAACTGACGGACTCAGACGCGCCGACCGTTGCGCAAATCTGCCGCCGGCTCGACGGAATCCCTCTCGCCCTGGGGCTCGCAGCCTCTCGCGTCGGAGTATATGGAATGCAAGGCACGGCATCCTTGCTTGACAAACATTTCAGGCTACTCTGGCACGGACGCCGCACGGCGCTGCCGCGACACCAAACACTCGGCGCCACCCTCGACTGGAGTTATAAGTTGCTCTCAGGCAACGAGCAGCTGGTCTTTCGACGCTTGGCCATCTTCGTCACAGGCTTTTCTCTGGCGGCAGCCTTACCCGTGGCCTCCGAAGGGCTCGATGCAGCCGAAGTCACCGAAGCGCTCGCCACGCTCGTTGATAAGTCCCTGGTGACCCTCGACGGCGCGACCGGGATGCGCTACCGGCTGCTCGAAACCACGCGCGCATATGCGTTGCAAAAGCTCGTCAATAGCGGTGAAGATCAGAAAATTGCTCGCCGTGTCTGCGAGTACCTGTTTTACGCTATTGAAAAGTTCGGATCCGAGCTCTGGGCTCGTCCGAGCCCAGAGAGCATCGATTTTTTTCTCTCGAACCTCAGCGACCTGCGTGCTGCGCTGGATTGGTCCTTTTCGGACCAGGGAGACAAGGTGCTCGGAGCGAAGTTGACTGGCACATCAGCATGCTTATTCCTTCAGGCGGGCCTTGTGCCGGAATGTACGGCATGGACCGAACGTGCTTTAGGCGCTCTCGACGTCTCCAGTCAAGGGACGCGGCTCGAATTGGAACTGCTAGCCTGCTTCTCAGCTTCATCGGTACTACCAACCCCCCTGCCAGCCCATCGAACTCGACCAGTCCCTGACGGGTGGTCCAACATGGTTACGCGTGGAAACGTTCCAGCCGTGCACGCCGCCATGGTTCGGGCAATAGACATCGCGCAGCGCCTCAAGACTGCGCCGATGGAGTTATATCTTCTTCAGGTGCTTTACACCTGGCAGACTCGAGGCGGTGATTTTCGCGGCCTCAGAGAAACCGCAGGTCGCATCGCAACCGTGACCAAGCAGGTCACGGATCCCCTAGCCGACGCTATCGCAAATTACTATCTTGCGCGTACCTATTTTGGCACCGGCAACAATTGTGAAGTTCAGAGGCATACACAGCTCGCTTTGGCCGCTCCCAGCCATTTGTCGAAGCTCAACCTAGCGACTTTTGAGGACTTTGACGGGGCGCGAGCTCTCGCGGCGGTCAGCTTGTGGTTGCTCGGATACCCCGATCAAGCGTTGATGGCGGCATTACAAGCCGTCCAGGAAGCAGATGAGCTGAACCATCCCTTCACAGCTTGCCATGTACTCATGGCTGGTTTGCTGATTGCCATTGAGACGGGACACTCGCGGCGAGCCGACGAGTTGAATCAGCGGCTTTCGAGCCTAGCGACCAAATATCACCGCTTTACCTCTTACGTCGGCTGGGAGGGCTGCCTAGCGGTCTCTCGGGGCGAACTGCCCCGCGGGATTCAATTGCTGCAGACCGCGATTGCGGCCCTGCATCAGGAGGGCTGGGAACCGTTCCGTGCGTATTTCACCGCGAGTCTGAGTGAAGGGCTGGCGAGAGCGGGGAAGCACGAAGCGGCACACACGGCAATCTGCGAAGCGGTTGCCCGAGCGGATACGCGCGGTGACCTGGTTGACCTGAGCAATCTGTTGCGCGTGAAGGGTGAGATCTTAAGCTCCATGCCAGGGCCGCATGCAACTGAGGCTGACACTTGTCTGCGGCGGTCGCTTGAGATTGCCAACGATCATGGATTCCTCATTATGGAGCTGCGAAGCGGCATCGGCCTCGCAAGACTGTGGGCCCGCCGGGGGGACATTAGCCGCGCATGTGCCCTCCTCGAGCCCATCTTCAGCCGCTTTTCTGAAGGGTTCCAGACTCGCGATCTCCTCGCGGCAGCGGAGCTCTTGGAGGATCTTCGACTTCGCGCCTGAGTCGCTAGGCGGACGGGCAGGCGCGCGCTGGTGCCGCCCGAACTTGGTAATTGCCGCTCTGAGATTCCGTCTATGACAAATGCTCGAAGGGCACGACGGGATCCTCGGCAAAAAGGTACCGTGACGGGATGACCCGCGCCCTTTGCGGCTTCTTCAACGCCTGCACAGCCGCCGAGCACGATCAAATCGGCGAGCGAAACCTTCTCGCCACCCGCCTGTGCCTTGTTGAACTCGTTCTGGAGGCCCTGCAGTAATGGCTTCGCTATGTCACGGATGCTAACAAGCACGTGAAGCCAAACCAATCAATTGATTCTATGAAAATGATTGACTTCCTCTTTCGAAGAGAAAGCATGGCCGAAGAAGTAGCCCTCTCGCCTCCTCGTCGGCCGCTACCGTGTAGGCGCGGATAATGCATCGACGATGCCGATCGCCCCTGCATACTCGACATCGTACTGCCCGGGGGCCGGCGTGGCATGGGAACTGAATTTGACGACGATAGTATTCGACCTAGGATCGATGACGATGAGCTGGCCGGCCAGCCCGATGGCGGTGATATGCCCCCGCCGCGGATCGGCCACGTACCAGTAGCTTCGATAGGAGCCGTTCTCGTAGCCGGCCAAAGTACGGAAATACGAGTACTCGGGACTTTTCTTCCAGGCCTCCGGGTTTCCGCCGTGACGGATATCCTCGATCCAATCCCCCGGCACGATCTGTTGTCCGTTGTACAGCCCGCGCTGTAAAACCATTTGCGCAAAGCGTCCCAGATCGCGCAACGTCATGTTCAATCCGGGGTCCGCGTAGGCCGCCTGAAAGCCGTCCAGCAATACGTACGCGTCTCGCTCCGCTCCCAGCTTGCTCCACAGCTCCTGGGACACGATGTCCGCATAGTCGGTGTGGGTCGCTCGCTCCAGCACCCAGCCCATCGCGTCGGTGTTGGCGGAGATATACCGAAACTCGCTCCCATGACTGCCGTGGCCCTTCGTCAGAGTTGCCAGATATGCATGCAAACCATTCGACGCGTTAGGGCCGCGCTCCACCCAGCCGGCCGATTCGTCCAATCGGTACAGATCACTGGTCTTCGAGCTGTAATCCTCGTCGAACTCCATGCCGACGGTCATATCGAGCAAATTGCGCACGCTGGCCCCTTCATAGGCCGATCCCTTGAGCTCTGGAATATAGGACGTCACCAGCGCGTTCGGATCCAGCCTGCCCTGGTCGATGATGATTCCGGCCAGCGCCCCGAGAACGGATTTCGATACCGACATGAGCAGATGTCGGTCCTCGGGCTTCATGCCGTTGAAGTACCGCTCCGTCACGATCTTCCCATCTTTCATGACCAGAAAGGCGTCGGTGTCCGTTGCCGCATACATCTGGGCAATGCTCATGCGCGCCTTCGTGGCCGGGTGAACGAAGGAGATCGCATCGAGGTCGCGGAGCGCGTAATCCAGCGGGGCAATCGGGCCCCGGCCGCGGGAGATAGTGGCGCTGGGAAAGAAGCGGCTGGTGTGCTGGTAGGACCAATGGTTGGCCGGACCCCAGTACCAATTCTTCGCGCTAATTTCCGGCGCGGTTCCTGCTTCCGCAGCTGTGAATGCAACAAGCAGGGCCAACCACAACATGAACCCGATATCTGACAAAGCGCCGAGCCTTCGGCGCGCGAATCGATGCAGGGAGATTCTCATTCTTTTCGGACCTTCCCAGAACCGTCTTTGTTGACCAATCGACGACAGCTACATTTTATCAGCCCGCAACGCGGTCCTGAAATCAGGGTCCCAAACCTTTCGGTGTGTATTTCTGTTCGCTCCGAGCGCTCAAGCGGTACAGATTTTCATCCCCGCAGTGAGGGAATTTGAGCGCGGTCATTTGATCGTCGAAATCCGTCAACGCTTTGCCCGACGGCGTCGCGGCCCCAATCGCGATGACTCGCCCGCAAGGTCGGTTCTTACAAAGCCAACCTAGGTAGATCTCGCCGGGTACCATCTGCTGCGGAGTCCTGACGTCGACGTGGCGCAACGGTGCTGACGCCACCGGTTTGTGTGATGGCGTACCTCGGCTCTTTGTCGGTCGTTTGATCGCCATTGCCGTCTCTCTCCTGATGCAATGTTAGCATTGGCGGAATCTTCAGACCGAATTTGATTTGGAACTTAGCGCGCCACCGGCCCTGGAGAGGGAGCACAGCGCTCGGCGTGATGACTGTAGCTAGGACTCGACCAAGTCACGCTGCCAGCCCGCGCCGCCGCAACGGGGAGATCAATAAGTCCGCAGTGTCTACGCTGGAAACGGCCAGTTGGTCGCACCACCCGGAAGCCAGGTGCTCCCTTCGGCGCCGGTCAGCGCTGACTTTCAACACCAACCCGTCCGACTTCTCGATCGGGCTCACGCAGAACACCGGCAGGGCGAAAATCAATGGCGTGGAGGTCGAGACGCTCGGCAAGCCGATCAGAGATCTCACGTTGTCGGTGGATTACACGTATCTGGATCCGAAGATCGAAGAGGTCACGGCATTGGCCGGCACGGTGTTCGACCCTGCCGTCAATCCCGCATCCCCCTACCACATAGGTCAAAACGTGGCCTCGGTGTTCAGGCTGCCCTACGCACCGAGAAACATCTTCAACATCGGTGCGGACTACACGTTCCTGCATATGGGGGCGGGAGCTCTTAGTCTGGTCCTCAATTACCGCTACCAGGACCGGCAATTCGAGACGGCACCCACCGGACCCGCTGTGCCCAATGCGGCTCGGTATTACTCGGTCGAGCCATACGGGTTGCTGGACGCACGTCTGACCTGGAAGGTCAATCTCGCGAGCAGCAAGAGTGCCCGCATCTCTCTATGGGGTCACAACATCACCAACCGGCGTTATCTGGCGGATGTCATCGGCCAAGGTCTGTTCATTCCGCTCCCCGGCCCGGTACCCGGCACGACGGTCGGCCCGGGGTATACGTATCAGTCGATCGCGTGGGCGTCTCCGCCAACCTACGGAGTCGATTTGATTTACGGTTTCTAATGCGCCATTGATTCTTGTCACCCACTCCGGTGACATCCGAAACGTCGGAGCAACGACGAGAAACCGATCGGTAACAGGGCGCGTTCACCCTAGTCCACAACCGAATATGCAGAAACACACTGCGTCTTGGCGACTTTTTTGACATGGGTCAACACTTACAATTGGAGTTTCATCGTGAAGTCATTCGTTCCTAGTAATAAGGTGGGTCGTCGGTTGATTCTGGCATCCGCGGGCCTCCTGATATGTGCCAATGGCGCGTTCGCTGCGGAGGTCGTCGGCGACGCTCAAATGCAGGCCAGGGATCTGCTGTCCGGGACTGTCGGCGGGCAACCCAAAGTTGCCGATGCATCTGCTGCTATTCCAGCCGATGATCGACATGCGCAGTACCTTGATCCTCAGGAACAGGCGCGTGCTTTCATATCTGGCAATCACGTTGCTCCTGCCGCTGAGCAGACGAGCCTTGGCCCAAACTCGGACGCAGTGCCTGCGGCCTCCGTGCAACGTACACGTCGCACCGACATCGGCGGCCAGGAAATGGCACAGGGAATGCTTCTGGGTAAAGGAGTCTGATGGCGTACACGCGCGTCGGCATTAGCGGTCTGCCTCGGTGGCATTTGTAACCTCAGGGTGGAGGAAGGAAACACATCGGTAACCGCGTCTGCTCAATGTCATCAAAGAGCGAGGAAACACACTGCGTGTTAATGATGGCGAGCGTGGCGCGGGGAGCAGACCATGATCTTGGCGAGCAGACCGATTTGGTTTCTTTTGTCACTCGGCGGCTTGATTCTGGTCTTCGGCCAGGCCGACGCTCAGCAGGCCCCTGCGCCGGCCGCCGAGAATCCCTACCTGAAGGGATCCGAAGGCTACGATAAAGGGCCGCGCGGACTGACGAGCTACCAACCGATCGCCATCGATCAGCCTTTCGCGGATAGAATGGCCCAGGAAGCGGCGGCGAAGCCAGGCGTCGAACGCGAACACCAGGCGCTGCTGGATGAGCGCTATGACCTGAGCGACCATTCCGCTCAGGGTGTCAGCATGGAGCACGGCAAGCCGTTGCAGGAAGGCGTGCGCGTCAAGCTGCCGGCAGGGACGACCTGGGAACAGCTTGCGGCAATGACCCCGGACCAGATCCGCGACCGGGGCCTGTGGCCGAAAGGTTTCCTACCCTTGCCGCATCCCCATCACGCAGCGGGCGGCTTCGTGATTCCACAGAACGTGATCGACGCGACCAAGCACCAGGATGGGCGCGACCTGACCCGCTTCGATATCGATTTCGATCTGCCCGAACGCTTCCTCGCAGCCTTTCCCCCGGCGATGTATCTCGTGCAGCGTCCCGACCTGGGCGACGTCTCGCAGGGCAAGCTGATTTCGATCGCCAACTATTTCGAGATGTTCAACGGCATCCTCACCCCGCGGCAATTGGAAGGCCTGCGCCTGTTGGTGACGCCGTTCCCGGAGCAGCAGTTCAATGCCACGGACGATCGCAAGTCGGCCATGCCCAGCCTGGGCGCGAGCTGCTTCGATTGCCATTCGAACGGGCACCAAAACGGCTCCACCCATTTGGCACCCGATGCACGGCCGGAGTGGTTTCGTCATCGGCTCAAGACAGTCTCGCTGCGCGGTGTCGACATTCAGCGGCTATTCGGCTCTCAGCGCGCCTTGAAGACCGTCGAGGATTTCACCGAATTCGAGCAACGCACGGCCTATTATGACGGCGACATCGTGATTGCGACGAAGAAGGGTGTGAACCCGTTGGAGCGCGGCAGCCAGGTCGACTTCATGGCCGATTTCGAAGAGATGCTGGACTTTCCGCCCGCGCCGAAGCTCGACGTGCTCGGCAAGCTCGATCCTGCCAAGGCGAGCCCGGCCGAGATGCGCGGCCAAAACGTGTTCTTCGGCAAGGGCAAATGCGGCAGCTGCCACGAGGCGCCGTACTACACGGACAACTCGATGCACGACCTGAAGGCGGACCGGTTCTTCAAACCGGAACTGGTCAACAACGCGATGGAGGTCGGCGACGGCAACATCAAGACGTTCGCCCTGCGCGGTGTCAAGGTCAACCCGCCCTATCTGCATGACGGGCGTCTGCTGACGCTAGACGATACGGTCGAATTCTTCAATCTAGTCCTGGCTGACAAGCTGACCAAGCAAGAGAAGCAGGACCTCGTAGCGTTTCTGCGAGTTTTGTAGAGATAAGGGCGGCTGACCTGCCTCGATTCCATGTACACCAGACTCATACTGCGCTCGCAGTCGGGAACGCCTGGATTAAATTTTCGCGCAATTGATTTTTGTCAATGAGAATTGCGTACCTACGCTCGAAGCTCAGCGCTCACTAGAAGCTCACTACTCGCCGCAAGGGGGAATTCGACAGCAATAATTCATACAGAACAGAGAGGAGTAACAAGTTATGAAGCTACAAGTTTCGGGCACCTTAGCGACGATTCTGGCAGCCGTGATCCTTTCTCATGCTGTGCCGGCACAGGCGTGGGAGAAAGAGGATCGTCCGCCGCCGCCCTACAACCCATACCCGCCTGGGATTCTCCCGGCCGATTTGACTTCCGAGATAGCCCGAGTCGAGCGTGAAGTTCAAGGCATTGAAAATGAAGCACTTGCACAGTGGCATGCGTTGCCACCCCCGGTGCTCACAGGTAACCCTCCAACTCTTCAGAACACAGGACAAAGGGCAAACGTCTTATTAGGCAAGCTCATGAATTTCGACCTGCACATGTCCCCCTTCCAGAACAGGGCCTGCGGTTTCTGCCACATGCCGTACGCAGGCTTTAGCGGGCCGATCCCATCCGTCAATCTGACGATGATCGCGTATCCCGGTTCATATGCGTTCCGGGCCGGCAAGCGAACCGCACAGAGATACACTTATGCACCGAACTTCCCTGTTCTTAATTACAATCTCACGCAGCAGCTCTTTTATGGTGGAAACTTCTGGGATTCGCGCGCAACCGGCTATTTGCTAGGGAGTCCCGACGCCGAGCAGGCGCAGCATCCACCGGTCGATACGCAAGAACACGCGTTTCCTGACACGGCTTGCGTCGCGTTCCGGCTCGAGAAGGCCGCCTATAAATCCTTGTTTGAGTTGATATGGGGCGATGAATTAGACATCAAATTCCCACCCAACACCGAGGAGATCTGTGAAACCCCGGGAGGGGCCAAGATATTGGGAACCAGTGCCACCCCAATTAGGCTATCTCCTGAGGACCGCGCCAGAGCCAACGATGTATTTGATCACTGGGGGGAATCCCTCGACCAGTATGAAGCCTCGATGGATGTCACCGCTTTTTCTTCGAAATACGACGCGTTCCTCCATGGGGATGTCACGCTGAGTGCAGACGAGATGGCGGGTTTGGCGCTTTTCAACGGCAAGGGCAACTGCAATTCATGCCACCTCGACGGCAGAGGAGTCAACCTGACCCCGGGCCAGACCGACACCGGCAATACCGCCAGCGCGAGGCCTATCTTCACCTGCTTCGGCTCCGCAAATGAAGGATTGCCCCTCAATCCTAGGAACGCTATTTACTATCAGGACAAGCCGGATTCCACTGGCTTCACGCCGAATCCCTATGGCTTCGGCTATAGAGATTTGGGAATGGGAACTTTCCTCCGAAGTGGCTTCGGCGCGGCGCCCAACCCGAACGATACGTGGGACACGGCGGAAATTACGCCGGGTACCGACGGTCAATTCCAAGTGGCCACGGCCCGCAATGTGGCGATGACACCGGCACAGTGCCCCACTACCGAGGCCCCCGGGCCTTACTTCCAGAAGGAGTTCTTCCACAACGGCTACATCAAAAGCCTGAAACAGCTCGTACATTTCTACAACACGCGGGACACCAGCTTTGCCCATCCGGAGGTCACTTCCGGACACTGCCCGCCGGGAACCGTTGAGCGGGTGACCTGCTGGCCGAGGCCCGAGGTCACAGCCACTGTCGACAATACGACGGGTATGCTCGGCTTGACGGACAAGGAGGAGAACCAGATCGTTGCCTTCCTGCTAACCCTCACGGACGGCTTCACGAGGCCGTACCCCGACAAGAATACCTATACCGGTACTTGCATGACCGGTGGAACGGCAGCGACGCAAGGGAACAGCACTCTTATCCCGACTCCGCCTCTGCCGCCCTGTGCATCGGCCATCTGCGGCGTTGCGCCTCTCCCGATTAAACCAATTCCGTAGGGCAAGAGGTTAGAAAGTGAAAACCGAAAACCAATGACGTCTCTGTCTCTGGCTCGTCCGTCTCGCAAAACCTGATATGCGAGCGGAGGAGCCGGAGCCGAAGACCACGAGGGGCTGTTGGCCTTGAGTTCTTCGCTTTTAATCATCTTGAGTTAGGCCTATCTGAGGTACGAACATGAATAAAGTGCTTCTCACATTGTCGACCATGGTCTTGAGCAGCAGTCTGTTCGCCCAAGAAAGTCCGATCACTGCAAGAGCAAAGCGCGTACAGATCAGCGAGGGGCCGGAGATCGCGTTGGCGGCCCCGTATTTGACGGTTATTAGATGGACGGTGAACAATCCTGGTGGCTTGCCCGTGCACTATGCGGTTGTGCACTATGGTACGGATCGAAAAGACATGAGCCAAACCGCCAAAAATTCGATCAGATTAAACCCCTATCATCCATCGACCGTGTTCCGCGTGAATCTGTACGACCTCCCGCCGAAGACGACTTACTACTACAAGGTGGAGTCGGTGGATTCCACCGGCAGGACCGACGGAGTTACCAGCCAAATAAAAAAGTTCACCACACCCGACCGCGGCGAATGAGTACCTGCACATGACCGGCCCGCTGCCTATTCCGTAAGGGTAACGGCCGAACGGTACGTCCCAGACTTAATTGATTGATGCAGTTCCTCCTGGCCCTCCCCGGCCGATCCGAAGTCAGCAAAGGGAAAGGGAGCAGAAAGGACGACTTACGCGATGCAGCAAATGGATTCTGGTCATCGAGGCTTTTTGGCACGCTAAACAGCAGCTATGTGGCGCGATACTCATTATCGCGCCAATAGAACACATTTATTAGCACGATAATGCCAGTATCGTGCCAGTCAGGGAAACTATGGCGAAGGTGGAACCGGCCTCACGAGGGCTCCATTTGAGTTCTTGTCCGGCGATATTACTTCGCCTCGGCCACCCACTTCAAAGTCGCCAGCCAGAGATCGTGCCCGCGGTGCATGAGCGCCTCATCACTCTTGCGAAGGCCCGCCGCATCCTTTCCAACACCGGCCTCATCCATCACGACGTGGCACATGGCACCACGAGGCTCCAGATACCAGGAGTGATAGAAGCTCGGCTCGGCTCCCGGCGCGTAGCCGTACCATCCCAGGCGCTGATTCACTGCATACTCGTGCACTTTGCTTTCGATCGCCAAGCCGAACGTGGTCCACCGGAACACCGTGCCGTCCCGGAGCACCGGGTCCCCACTCTGGATTTCGACATCCTTGGAGTTGGGGTACCAGGTCGGCCACCGCCTCGCTTCGATGATATGTGTCCAGACCCGCTCACAAGATGCATCGATGATCAGGTCATTATGGGCGAACAGGTCGGCCTTCTCCGGCTCGAAGCCTGTAGGCCAATGGATATCCGGGGAGCGGTGGGCAAGATCGTCTTTCATTGACATGGGTTTGTACTCCAGTGAGTGATCAACGGCGTGGGCGGGTTGTGCGCCCGCACCAGTGAGTCCGAAGACCTGCAGCGAGGCGGCGGCAATGTGGCCGGTTTTGAGCAAAGTGGTGATGTGGTTCATGTGCGTTGCCTCTGGATGAGGGTTGTAATGGCCTGGTCGATGCTGATGGAGCCCTTGCGCGTGCGTGCGCCGCCGTCCGCAAAGTCGATCCAGCCCGCGTTAAATCCCTCGACCATCTGCATGCGGGGAGTGGGATTCTTCATGCCTTGGGCACGGAAGATCGATTCCCACCGTTCGCGCGGCACGACCTCGGCACGCACTGGTGTCCCTAACGCGTTGGTGAATGCTGCGGCCAGAGCATTCGGCGAGACGCGCTGCGGGCCCTCGAGCTCGACTACACGCTTGCCCTCCCAGCGCTCTTGCAGTAGCGCTGCGGCGGTGCGTCCGACGTCGTCGGCCGAGACCATCGGCACAGCACGGTCGAGCGGATGAAGGTAACTCTGGATGAGCCCGCTCTTCGCTGAGTCGATGTCCCAGGCGGCGTTTTCCATGAACCATGCCGCGCGCAGGAATGCCACCGGCATCAGGAGACTCCCGAAGGCACCCTCCATTCGGCGGAGTACGTTCAGCAAATTCGGTTGCGGCGCGTCTGCACCGACGGTCGATAACGCCACTACTCTCGCGGGTTTCGCGCGCGAAAGAGCCGCGCTCAGTGAATTAATGAAGCCCATGGCTTCGGGAAAGTCCGGCGCCGGGTCAAACACGGGAGGCAACATCGCGAAGACACCGGCCGTGCCGGCGAATGCCGCTGCGAGTGCCTCCGTATCCGATAGATCGGCGACGGCGATTTCGCAGCCCAACTGTGCCCAGGGGGCACCCCTGCTGCGATCCCTGACTACCGCCCGGACAGGCTGCTCGGCGGAAAGAAGGCTGCGGGCCACCGCCGCCCCAACTTTTCCAGTGATACCGGTAACTACAAACATTTGGCGCTCCTTGGTTTCGGTGAATGACGGATAGCGACGTTGGGCGGCACTATCCCACCGGAACATCCGTGATTAAATAGCGTCTATGTGAATACAGTCGTGAGTAAACAGCATGAATCAATATGGCCTTCGACGGCAAGTTGCTGTCCGGGGTGACGGTGCTCATCGCGGTGGTCGAGGCAGGGACCATCTCGAGAGCTGCCGAAGCGCTCGGACTATCCCCCTCCGGCGTGAGCCGAGCGCTGACGCGCCTCGAGCAGCGCGTGGGCGCGCGGCTCCCGGCGCGAACCACCCGGTCACTTTCATTGACGGATGAAGGCCGGCGCTTCTACGAACAGGTCGGGCCGCATCTAGCCGGCATTGAGGAAGCCGCCGTCGAGGCCGCCGGTTCCGCCAGCAAAGTGCGCGGACGATTGCGCGTCAATATCGATCCATTCTTTTCCAGAATCGTTTTATCCCGGCATATAGCCGCATTCCTGACGCGCTGCACGGATCTCTCGTGGACCTGATCATGCGCGATTCCGTCGGCGATCTGGTCGCGGACGGATTTGACCTTGCGCTACGCTTCGGTGAGCCGCCGGTTGGATCGTTCGTATCCCTCGCGGCTGCACCGCGCGGCGAAGGTACGGGCATTAGAGTTCTGTCTGGAAATCATGGGTGGGAATCAAAGCGAAGTTCCGAGGAAGGCTCTTTCTAGCGATGCCTATCAATCAATATCTTACGAACGCCAAACGCGATCTTCGTCGGTAAAACAAGTGGAAAATCTGCTTGTGCTGGTACAAAAAGGGGCCGCAGCATGCTAGCCGTGTTTGAACAGATTTGAATTTTGGGAACTTAGGGGATTTCAGATCCGAGTCCAGTTTTTAACCCTTCTTTTCCCGGACGATTGACTGCGCGACCTCTCGCTCACGATGCTCAAAAGCATCGGCGAACTGCTCGAGTTCTGCTGCGCTCATTCCAAGCTCGCGGCCACGCACGCGCCAATTTGAAACGGTCCGTTCGACCTCTGCAAGTATTTCGATAGCAGCTTCCTTATCCAGCTTGAAATAGGCTGCAACCGCCATCAGCGCATCGATCGAAGCCGCTGGACCTGCCTCTTCGGAGATCCATGTTTTCAGTTCACGCTGACGATCGGGGAAGGGATTGATATCGAAAGCCGGCGATAGTCGCCATTGGTCCTTTGCGACATGAAGAAACCCATGATTGTGCAAGTGATCATCAACATTGTTAATGAGGATGGAGAATGCGATTCGGCGCCAAAGTTCTTCGATATCGGCTTGTGCGTCTGCTCCATGCTGACGTATTGCATCGACAATTTCGGTGTAGGTATGTTCTGTGGGTGCTCCGTAAGCGTCCGCCGAAGGCATCTTTCGATTCCAGGCGGTTTGATGGAAGGATGCGCTTAGCTTAAGAGATAAGCGTGTACGTGAGTGCTATGGGACAAATCATCGAAACCGGGCGTCGTCGGCGGCGTCACCATAGCGCAGAATCGAAGGCAGAGGCAGTTGGCGCCTGCCAGCAATCCGGAGTGTCGATCGCAGCTGTGGCCCTGGCCCGTGGACTCAACGCGAGTGTCTTGCATCGCTGGGTGAGGGAGGCGGAGCGCAACAATAATCCCATTGCGATACGTCCGACTATGCCGAGCGTGGCCATCGAGAGTGGCGCGGGTTTTGTGCCAGTGACGATGCCTGAGAATCCGGCCAAGGGAACAATCCGCATCAAGGTGCGCCGCCGAGGGGGCATGGTCAGCATCGAGTGGCCCGCCTCGGTGGCGCACGAATGCGCGCTGCTTCTGCGCGAGCTGATGAGG
>Ga0307470_10000360_pt1 | contig 25030 bp, 25 predicted proteins | sample atmos_gasesAM3C__FD_204565 | JGI IMG/M metagenome (GOLD analysis project Ga0307470, IMG submission 204565) | Hardwood forest soil microbial communities from Morgan-Monroe State Forest, Indiana, United States - atmos_gasesAM3C_05 | ecosystem: Environmental > Terrestrial > Soil > Temperate forest... | reverse complement strand
GCCGGCAGCCTGCTACCGGGCCTCCTGGCAGCTAACCGGACCGGACTCACACCGGCAAGCGACGACGAGCACGAACAAGATCACCTCGCTACGTCACGAGGCCACCTCCGTTCCGCTGGGCGCACGAGACCAGAGGGTTATGCAAGCTCAGCGCGGGCCTGGCGGTCGGCTCGCTAACCTGCGAGCATGCAGTTGATAATCTTGTGTTGAAGGAGTGCTGCACAGCCTCCCAGTCTTAACAGCCTCCCAGTCTTGCCGGAGCAGCGCCGGGCATGGGCTGGCGACTGGCTGGCCACCGGAACTACTCTGGGCGCTCGCCGCTTCACTCACCGAAGTTTCTCACCTTCCTCCTCACGCCGGTACTACTCTGGGCGCTCGCCGCTGCACTCACGGAAGTTTCTCAAGTTTTTGCCGGGCGCTCGGCTTCTCGCGCGGTTCTGTCGGTGGCCCTGTTTATTCTTCTCCTATGTCGAACGCGGTCGCCCTGGTTGAGCGGGTCTCTGCTCTGCTTGACCTGTGTGGTGGTGTTGATTGGTCTTCGCTTTCCGACGCTGAGGTTGACGAGGTGTTGGTGCGGGGGTTCCGGCAGGTCTCTCGGTTCACCGGCAGCGTGTTGCTGCCGTTGGTGCGGGAGGCCGAGGTCCGGGGTCTTGCTGCCGCGCATGACGCGCCGGACATGCGGGCGTGGCTGCGGGACACGCTGAACGTGCGGCCGGCTGAGGCGGGGCGGCTGCTCCGGCTCGCTAAGGCCCTGGACGGCGACCTGCCCGAGACGGCGACCGCGCTGGCGGACGGCGCGGTCAGCGTCGACCACGCGCAGGTGGTCGCGGAGGCGATGCGGGCGCTGCCGGCGGAGACCCCGGCCGACGTCCGCGCCGCGGCGGAGCGGGAGCTGGTCCGGCACAGCGGCACCGTCAACCCCGACGAGATCGCCCTGCTCGGCCGGCGGGTGCTGGACGTGGTGGACCCCGACGGCAGCGCGGAGCTTCAGGCCAGGCAGGCCGAGCGGGAGGCCGCGGCGGCATACGCACGCCGTGACCTGCGGATCTGTCCGGCCGGGCCGGGGCTGAGGCGGATCTCGGGGTTCCTGGACACCGAAGGCGCCGAGACGCTGCGGGTCGCGCTCGACCCGCTCGCCGCGCCCCGGCCCGCCGACCCGGAGAACGGCGTACGGGACGAGCGCACCCACGGGCAACGGATGGCGGATGCGCTGGTAGACCTGAGCGAGCGGGCGCTGCGGATGGGCGACCTGCCCGACAACGGCGGCGAGCGCCCCACCCTCGTCGTCACCATGTCCTACGACAAGCTCGCCGCGACCACCGGCGTCGGGACCCTCGACAGCGGCGACATCCTGCCCGCCAGCCAGGTACGCCGCATCGCCTGCGACGCGGCCGTCATCCCCGCCGTACTCGGCGGCGAAAGCCAGGTGCTCGACCTCGGCCGGAGCTCCCGGCACTACGTCGGCGCCGCTCGCCGCGCGATTATTCTCCGTGACCGCGGGTGTGCTTTCCCCGCCTGCGACCGCCCGTACCAGTGGTGCCACTGCCATCACTGCGTCCACTGGGCCAACGGCGGCAGAACAGACCAGAACAACGGCGTCCTCCTCTGCGGACACCACCACCGCGCCGTCCACCACAACGGCTGGGACGTACGAATAGCAGAAGACGGACTACCCGAGTTCCTGCCACCCACATCAGTGGACCCGGAGCGAAAGCCGATCCGGCACCACCGACACCGAAAACGAACCGCATGACACGGGAGGACGTCGCCGCTACACCACAGGTTCCCGCGCGCAAGGCCCGGCCGGGTCTCCGGCCGGGCTGCCACGGGAACCGCGGTGAGCGCTCACCGCTGCGCTCACCGAAATCCTCACGCCCCTTACCGGCACTCGGCCCAGCAGAGTGGTCCCGACCCGAATCCGCAGATAGCGCGGTGTCTCGGGGTGAGGTTGGTGGTGGGTGTCCTGCTGGCCTGCGATGATCATGCTTGCGAGGACAGGACCGCGCGGGTGGAAGGACACCTGCTGGGTGAAGAGCTTACGGGTCGGCGTGTTCGGCGTCCGGCCAACAACACCAGCCGAAGATCAACCCGCCCGCTACTCGCGGATTCGGGTCTGACGGCACGGGCGGGCGGCACCGCTACCGGCGCTCTGCCGAGTGCACGGGGGCACAGGTTCGTGACGGTTCAGGACCAGCCGCCCCCCGCGGCACTGGGAAGGGTATCGTCGCGGTATCCGTCGATGGTCAAAGGTGTCCATCATCGCTGGGTCAGGAGGAAACGCCTGGTCCAGCCGGACAGGTCAGGGTGCCGAGGGGGTCACTGTGGGCTTGCGGAAGAACGCCGTAGCGCTGAGCGCGACCGAGCTTACGGATCTTCAGGACGCCTTCGCCGCCGCGTACGACCTGACCGACGACCGCGGATATGGCTTTCACGCCGGGTTACACGGGCTTCCACTGCCGTCCTACTGCGAGCACGGCACGCTGCTGTTCCTCCCCTGGCACCGCGCGTACCTCTACTTCTTTGAGCGCGCGCTGATCGACGTGCTGCGCCGGACGCGCGACAACGAGACCGGGGCGGTGAGCCTGCCCTGGTGGGACTGGACCTCCGCGGCCTCGCACACCGACGGCCTGCCGCCCGGATACCTCGCCCAGGGCGACGGCACGGCGAACCCGCTCGCGGCGGGGCCGGTCACGCTCAACAGCTCAGATCTGCAGCTAGTGCGCGACAACCTGCCAGGGGCAATCACGGACGGACCCAACCCAGTCACCATCCGCGACCCAAGCCCGCCCGACGAGCTGCCGCGCGCGTCGACAGTCAACCGGGTGCTGCGCTCCGTCACGTTCAGCGGCTTCAGCACCCTGCTGGAAGGCATCCACAACGGCGTGCATGGCTGGGTCGGCGGCGCCATGTCGGCGGTACCGATCGCCGCCTACGACCCGATCTTCTGGGCACACCACGCCATGATCGACCGGCTGTGGTACCTGTGGCAGATCAGCCCCCGCGGCGTCAACCCGCCGGCCCAGCTGCTCGACCGCGCGCTGGCCCCGTGGCCGATGACCGTGCGCCAGACCCTGGACATATCTACTCTGGGCTACGAGTACGCCGCCCAAGTTATCGGCTGAGGAGGCACCCCATGGTCACAGCCGCGGCCGCCCGCACCGGAGAGGCCGAGCAGACGCTGGTCGTCGACCTGCCCTATCCCGGCGAGGCGGGCGAGACGGCGTACACCCGGGCGGACGTCGTGTTCACCGGGGTGGATCACTCGAGCCTGTCCTACGAGGTGCGGTTGTTCCTCAACAACCCGACCGCGACCGCCGCCACGCCCCGGACGGAGGAGCATGGCTACGCCGGCCGGTTCACCATCTTCGGGCACGGTGGCTGCTACGGCGACATGGGGCACTGCGACGTACCGGCGCCGTCGAACGACCCCACCGACCTGCGCCCACCGCACCCGCTCACCCCGCTGGACACCTACGTCACCATCACCGAGGCGCTACGCCGCGTCCGTGCGGACGGCGGCACGCTCCAGACGGTGACGCTCGTCCCGGTGTCGATCACACCGAGCCGGGCGGACCGCAAGCCCGCCCCCGAGCTGCTGCGCTTCGCCGACGTCTCCCTGCAGACCTACCTCACCGCCACCGAGGACGACCCCGAGGCCAGCTACTGAGACGGCCCGTTGGCATGATGGCACCATGACCATCATCAAGATCAACGCGATCACGGTGGCTGCTGACAGCGGTGACGAGCTGGCCCGCCGGTTCGCGGCCCGGGCGGGTGCTGTCGATGGCCAACCGGGGTTCGAGGGTTTCGAGCTGCTCAAGCCGACCGACGACCGCACGACCTGGCTGGTCGTGACCCGCTGGCGCGACGAGGACTCTTTCCAGGCGTGGCTGGCGTCGCCCGCCTTCGGCCATGGGCACCGGTCGGAGGCCGAGCGGCAGGGCGGGCAGGCTCCGCCGCCGGTCGGAGTGAGCAGCGAGCTGTGGTCCTACGAGGTGGCCGGCGGCTCCGCCGGGTAACGCCAGCCGATCCGCTACCGTGTCGCGGCGAGACGGGCCAGCCGGCCGGGTGTCGGCCAGCGTACGTCGTACACCCAGCCGAGCTTCTCGAACAGCCAGATCATGCGGGCGGAGATGTCGAGCTGGCCGGGCCGGACGCCGTGCCGGGCGCTGGTCGGGTCGGCGTGGTGCAGGTTGTGCCAGGACTCGCCCATGCTCAGCAATGCCAGCGACCAGACGTTCGCCGACCGGTCCCGCGCGGCGAACGGCCGGTCGCCGATCATGTGGCAGATCGAGTTCACCGACCAGGTCACGTGGTGCAGGACGGTCACCCGGACCAGGCTGGCCCAGAAGAACGCGGTGATCGCACCCCACCACGACCATGTCACGAGCCCGCCCATCAGGGCCGGCGCGAGCAGCGTCACCGCCGTCCACAGCCCGAACAACCTGTGCACCATCCGGATGTCGCGATCGGCCAGCAGGTCGGGCGCGAACCGCTGCTGGTTGGTCAGGTCACGCTCGAACAGCCAGCCCATGTGCGCGTGCCAGAAGCCGCGTACCAGCGCCACCGGCGAACGGCCGAACCGCCAGGGCGAGTGCGGGTCGCCGTCCTTGTCGGAGAAGGCGTGGTGGCGACGGTGGTCGGCCACCCAGTGCAGGATCGGGCCCTGCACGGCCATGCTGCCGGCGATCGCCAGGACGACCCGCATCCCGCGCCTGGCCTTGAACGAGCCGTGCGTGAAGTAGCGGTGGTACCCGACCGTCACGCCCAGGCAGGTCAGCACGTACCAGGCCACCGCCAGGACGACGTCCACCCAGCCCAGGCCCCAGCCCCAGGCCACCGGCACCGCGACCAGCAACGCCAGGAACGGCCCGATCACCAGCAGGTAGACCGCCACATGCGCGGCCATCCCGCGCTTGCCGGCGAGCATGCTCCTGCCGCTGCGATCCGCATGCTGCGGTCTCTGGTCCTCCACCGTTTCGGCCATCATCCTCACCTCGGTCGATGCTGCTGCCCAGCGAGGCCGGCCAGAAGGTCACCAGGAACCCTACGACACCAGTATCCAACCGGAACGGGCAACCGCCCCCTCGATCCGACAAACCGTGGTCCACGGACGGGTGAACGCAGGTCGCCTGCGCCCCGACGCCGTCGGTCAGTGGCAACCTCCGCTGCCGCTGTCGGTAAACGTCTTGCCAGCCTGTGGGACGAACTGCCAGTCGTAGCCGTTCCTGTGCAGGGTCAGCTTCAGCACGCCGTAGGTGTCGGAGTTGCGGACCTCGCTGTTCGGCTGGATGGTGCCGAAGGTGTAGTGGCTCGCCCCGCCGGTGCCGACGACGAACTCTCGGATGCCCCATACGGTGTCCAGCGCGCCGCCCGGGTTCTGCGGCGCGAACCGCTCGTACTGGTGGTTGTGGCCGGACAGCACCAGGTCGGCGTCGGCATCGTAGAGGGCCTGGTAGATCGGTCGCATCTCGGTGGCCGGCTCGTGGTTGGAGCCGGAGGTGAATAGCGGGTGGTGCCACATCGCGACCGTGCACCGCCTGGTGCTGGCGGTGAGGTCGGCGCGCAACCAGGTCTCCTGGGCCGAGCCGGCCTGGCAGCCACCGACCCGGGAACAGTTGGAGTTGATCACCACGACATGCCAGGCGCCGAGGTCGTAGGAGTAATAGCCCCGGGTCGGGTCGCCCGCGGCAGTGCCGAAGTAGCCGTAGTAGCCGGTCGCGCCAGCGGTGTTGTACTCGTGGTTGCCCGGCGCCGGACGGGTGCGCGCCCTGTGCCGGCCCCAGGTCGGGTTGTAGCAGTCGGCGTAGTCGCTGGAGCTGCCGTTCGGGTAGGCGTTGTCGCCCGTGGTGTAGACGGTTCCGGAGATGCCGTCGAGCAGGGTCGCGGTCGCCTCATCCCCGGGGGAGCCGCAGCCTGCGATGTCCCCCGCGCCGACCAGCACTGGGTCGCCAGGCGGTGACGATGCGGTCGTACCGGTCGGTACGACGACCTGGGGCGGGGTGGCGCCGGTCTGCCTGGCCGGCTCGCCGCGGAACAAGACCGCGGCGAGCACTACGGCGGCGGCGACCGCCATGGCGCCGATCGCCACGGTTGCCCGACGTCCGAACATCTACCGCGCCTCCCGGTGCAGACAACGATAGGTCACCACAACGCCGGTAGGTCACCACACGGGCGGTGCGGACCACGTGAGGTCACCACAACGCCGGTAGGTCACCACACGGGCGGTGCGGACCACGTGAGGTCACCACAACGCCGGTAGGTCACCACACGGGCGGGGGCAGGGTCATTGCGCCGACCATGCGACCGGCGACGACGCCCTTGATCGCCGCCTCGTCGCAGCCGCCGGGTCCTCGGGCTGCATAGGTGATGAAATGGCCCGAGAATGTGCCGCCGCCCGTCGCGCCAGCGAAGTCACCACCACTTGCGGCGATGGTCCACGTGCCGGCCAGCGAACCCTGCCGCGTGCAGGACCGCGGGTCCAGCGTGAAGGGCCAGACGTCGAACCGGCCATCGACCGACACGGTGAGCGTGCCGCCGCCGATGCCGACCCGGTCTGTCTCGTGGTAGGTGAGGTCGACCGGCCGGAGCTCCACCGACTCGGCGGTCAACGACCCGACCCCGGCGATCACCCCGCTGGCCACGATCGTCAACGCCGGATCCTCGACCCGGCCGACGGCGAAGAACCGCTGATTGCCGGCCGGCGCCGCCACGGCGACACCACCGCCACCGAGCAGCACCAGGAGCTGGGCGAGAAGGACGCTGACGAGCTGCGTCACGCCTACTCCTCGGGCAGCGGAGCCAGCCAGTTTCCGGGCGCCTCGGGATCCTCGCTGTAGTAGTACTCCTCCAGGTTGGCCATCCACTCCGCTTTGGAGATGGCGCCGTCGCCATTACGGTCAAGCTTCGGAAACGCCGCCCTAGCCTGTTCCTCAGAATGGTTCCAGGCCCGGTAGTGCCTGATCAGCTCGTCCTCGGTGATCAGGCCGTCACCAGTTCGGTCCGCCATCTCGTAGAAAGCGTCGACGAGCGCGGCCATACCGGCCATGAACGAGTCACGCTGGCTCAGGAACTCCTCGAAGCCGGCGACGTACTCATCCAGGGACACCTGGTCGTCGCCGTCCGAGTCGAACTGCTTGAGCTGAGCCCAGACATCGAATGTTCGACGGATCAGGTCAGCGTACTCAGGTGTGTTCTCCGCATAGCCGTAGGCACTGCCATGGTTCTTGATGAGCAGCTCGATGTCGCTGCTCTCGACCCGACCATCGCCGTTGACATCTAGCTCCCTGAAGCCAGCGGACAACTTTCTTCTGCGGAACTCAGACAGCATTGTCATGCTCCGTTCCTCCGTGGGCGCGTAACGCCTCCAAGAACGCAGGTCAAAAGACCACTTTGGCGGGATCGTACGCTGGTATCCGCCGGTAGGTCCAGATCGCACCCTCTGCCCCATCCTCGACACCCCATCCTCGACGCCACCTCCTCCACACCGGGCGCGACGGGCTCGACCGCCTTGCGTGCGATGTCTTGCCTGGGCCTGTTGCGGTGGGCTGGCTGACGACGCCCCTGCTGCCCGAGGACTACCTCGACCTGCTCAACCCGTTGTGGTCGGCTCAGGAGCTGCGTGGCCGGGTCGAGGCGGTGCAGCCGGAGACCAGGGACGCGGCAAGCCTGGTGATCCGGCCCGGCCGCGGCTGGGCCGGTCACCGGGCCGGGCAGTACGTCGGGGTCGGGGTCGGGGTCGACGTCGAGGGCGTGCGGCTCTGGCGCTCATACTCGCTCTCGTCGGCGCCAGAGCGCGGGGATGGCTGCATCACGATCACCGTCAAGGCTGTCCCGGACGGAGCTGTCTCCCCGCACCTGGTGGGCAGGATCGCTCCGGGGGTGCTCCTCCGGCTGACCCAGCCCGACGGCTGGTTCGTGCTGCCGCGGCCGGTTCCGCCGAAGCTGCTGTTCCTCACCGCTGGCAGCGGTGTCACGCCGGTGATGAGCATGCTGCGCAGCCTCACCGCGCGGGACCAGATGCCGGACGTCGTCGCGGTGCACTCCACACTGACGCCCGCGGACATGATCTTCGGCACCGAGCTGCGGGCGCTGGCCGCGCGGCTGCCGAGCCTGCGGCTGCATGAACACACACCCGCACGGGCACCGCCCGCCCACCGGGCCGCATCACCCTGGCGCGGCTGGTCGAGGTCTGCCCGGACTGGCACGAGCGTGACGTCTGGGCGTGCGTGCCCACCGAGATGCTCCACGACGCCGAGCGGCACTGGCGGGCGGCCGGGCTCGCCGATCGGTTGCACGTGGAACACTTCCGCCCCGCGGTGGCCTCGTACGGAGGCGTGGGTGGACGGGCCCGCTTCGCCAAGAGCGGCCGGGAGGCCGATGCCGACGGCGGCACGCCGCTGCTCCTCGTCGGCGAGGCCGCCGGGGTCCTCAGGCCCAGCGGCTGTCGGATGGGCATCTGTTATAGCTGCGTGGCCCGGCTCACGTCGGGTCGCGTGCGGGACCTGCGCACCGGCCGAGAGCACGGCGAGGAGGGGGAGCTCATCCAGACCTGCGTGTCGGCCGCGGCCGGCGCGGTCGAGTTCGACCTGTGAGGAGGGACCACACTTGACGACGGCACCAGACCTCAGGACGACGGACCTCAGGACGACAGATCTTAGCAAGACCGACATCGACGACTTCGGCCATGAGCTGGACCGAGTCCGCGAAGAGGTGATCGCGAGCCGAGGCGAGGACGACGCGCGGTACATCCGCCGGGTGATCGCCCTCCAGCGCGGTCTCGATGCCGGCGGCCGGCTGGTGCTGTTCGCCTCTCTGCTGCCGCCGGCCTGGCTGCTAGGCACCGCGGCGCTTGCGACGTCCAAGATCCTGGAGAACATGGAGATCGGCCACAACGTGCTGCACGGGCAGTGGGACTGGATGCGCGACCCCAAGATCCACTCCACCACCTGGGAGCTGGACTCGGCCGTCCCCGCCGAGCAGTGGAAGCACTCCCACAACTACGTGCACCACACCTTCACCAACGTGCTCGGCAAGGACCGTGACATCGGCTACAGCCTGCTGCGGGTCAGCCCAGAGCAGCCGTGGCACCCCGTCTACCTCGCCCAGCCGCTGTACAACGCGGTGCTCGCGACGATGTTCGAGTACGGCATCGCGATCTACGATGCCGAGCTCGAGCGGGCGTGGCGCGGTGAGAAGACCTGGTCAACGGCGCTGGCCCGGCTGCGTGGCGTCTGGCGCAAGGTGCGGCGCCAGGTGGTCAAGGACTACGTGGCGTTCCCGCTGCTCGCCGGCCCGGCCTTCGTACCCGTGCTGCTCGGCAACCTCACGGCCAACGTGGTGCGCAACGTGTGGGCGCACACGATCATCTTCTGCGGTCACTTCCCGGACGGCGTCGAGGTCTTCACCGAGGAGCAGATGGCGGCGGAGACCCGCGGCGAGTGGTACCGGCGGCAGCTTCTCGGCTCGGCCAACATCGACGGCGGCCCGCTGTTCCACCTCCTCACCGGCAACCTGAGCCACCAGATCGAGCACCACCTGTTCCCCGACCTGCCGAGCAACCGGTACCGCCAGATCGCGCCGCGGGTGCGCGACCTGTGCGAACGGTTCGACCTGCCCTACAACACCGGCCCGCTGCTGCGCCAGACCGCCAGCGTGTGGAGGCGCGTCTTCCGGCTGGCGCTCCCCGGGCCGAGGCCAGGGCCGGCCAGCGTGGCGTCGCCTGGGTCCGAGCCCCTGTCCGCCGTGGCCTGACCTCGCTGGGAGGCGAGCCACGGGCGCACCGTGAGCAGGCCGTAAGCGGCGCCCGCCGCGCGGGCCGCCGGCGGGACCGGCACGATCGGGGCATGCCGCAGACGAGAGCGACATCAGGTTTCCCCGGCGCAAGGGGTGCGGCCAGGCTGGCCGCGGCGGCGCTGCTCCTGCTGGCGGCGTGCGGTCACCCGGCGTCGACCCGCACCGACGTGCCGGAGCCAGCCGTGGCCCCGCCGCTGACGGCGGCCCCCGCCGGTCGGGTGGTGCCCCTGCCCGGGGGGCCGGAGGGCTTGGCCGTCGACGCCGTCGACGGCATCGTGGCGGTCGGCGTGCACCGGCCCGACGGGGTGGCGCTGGTCGACGTCCGGACCGGCCGGCGACTGCGCACGGTCCGGCTGCCCGGCGGGCCGCGGCATCTGCAGCTCGCCGGTCCGCGTGGTCCGCTGCTGGTGCCCACCGAGCACGCCGACCGGCTCTACCAGCTCTCGCTGCCCGACGGTCGGGTGCTGGCCGCCACCCCGGTCGGCCGGCAGCCGCACGACGCGGCCGGGGCCGGCGGGGTGATCTTCGCCGGGGACGAGTACGCCGACACCGTCTCGGTCATCCGGGCCGGGCGGCAGGTCGCCGTCCTGCCCGGACCGACGCAGCCGGGCGGCGTCGCGGCCGCCGCGGACGGCTCGACGTTCGTCGTCGTCGGGGTGCGCGGCCGACGGATCGAGGCGTACACCCCGGACGGGCGTTCGCTGGGCACCGCGCCGGTGGGGGCGGGGCCGACGCACGTGCGGGCCGGAGCCGGGCGGCTCTTCTACGTCGCCGACACCCAGGGCGACGCCGTCCTCATCGTCGACGTCGGCCCGGGCGGCCCGCGCCAGGTCGGCCAGGTCCCCGCCGACGGCACGCCGTACGGGCTGGCCGTCGACCGCACCCGGGGCCGGGTGTACGTGACGCTCACCGCGACCAACCAACTGGTGTCCTTCCGGATCGACGGGCAGCGGCTCACCGCGGACCGGGTCTATCCGACCGTCCGGCAGCCCAACGACGTCGCCGTCGACGAGGCCACCGGCCGGGTCGTGGTCGCCGGCACCGCCGACGGCGTGCTCCAGCTCATCGACCCCGCCGCTCGCGGCAACGGGCACTGACCCCGCGCTCGCTATGCTCGCCATGTCCGGCTTGAAACTCGCGGGCGAGCCCACCGGGGAGAGCCATGGCCAGTGGCATTGATGACGTCGTCGACCGCTTGCGGCTGATCGCCGACTCCGTCAGCCTGGGCGACGGAGTCGGGCAGTTCAACGCGGTATATCTGCTGATGACCGAGGCGATCCGCGACCGGCTCGGCACCGGGTTTTTCCAGGACGCCGCTTGGCGTAGGCGGGCAGCTCACGCCGACTCGCCCATACGCACCGCATAGCGAGGTGCCATGGACTCCATCTGCTCCAGCACGAGCTTGATCGCCGCGGGCTGTCTGTCCGGCGGATATCCGTGCTTGACGAGCAACCTCTTGATGGACGATCGAAGCTTGGCGCGCACGTCGTCACGAACGGTCCAGTCCGTTCGCACGTCGCGGCGCACCACCTCGACCAGGTCGCGGGCAATCTGGGCCAGGATGCTTTCGCCCTGCTCGATGACGGCGGACTCGTTCTGTGCGACGGCGTCGTAGAACGCGAGCTCGTCCTCGTTGAGTGGCGGAGCGAAGTTCGCTCCACGGTTCGACTCCGCGGCCACCTCCTTCGCGAGCTCGACCAGCTCGGCAATGACCTCGGCGGATGTGAGCTGCTGGTTGGTGTACCTGGTCATCAGCTCGGTGACGCGGTCCGAGAACGCACGTTGCCTGATGGTGTTGTGCCGCGTCACGCGCGCCGACTCCTCTGCGATCAACCTGCGTAACGCCTCAATGGCCAGGTGCGGGTTGGCGGCATGCTGGGTCTTGGTGATGAACGCCGGGCCGAGGTCCCCCAGGCTGGGTTTCGGCATACCGGCGGCGGCGTAGATGTCGAGTACGTCGCCGGACGCTGTCGATGTCGCGATGAGGTTCGCGAGCAGCCGCTGGATCTCCTCCGGGATCGGCTCGCCGCGTGCCTGCCGGTCCTCGGCATCGAACTTTGCCATCCAGACCCGAACCTCCTCATAGAAGGCCACCTCGGGCCGGAGCTCGGCGAGATGCGTCGATCCCGAGCACAGCGCCCACACGCGCGCGAGCTGACCGGACAGAGCCCGATAGCGCTCACCGAGCGTCTGCTCCCCCTCCGGAACCCGATTTCCCCCCTCCGGGACCTGATTTCCGGGCGTTGCCGGGCTCCGCAGGTAGTTGACGGCGGACGTGACGGCGTTGAGGTACGCCTTCGGGCCGCCAGCGTTGAGGACCTTGCGCCAGTCGTGGCCGGTGAGCAGCCCGCGGATCCGCTCCAGCAGGCTCGTCGTCAGATCAGTCGCCTCGTTGACATCCCGCCCGACCGGCTTGGCCTTCTGGTCGGTGGCCGTGTACTCCGCTAATGCCTTGTTGAGGCTGTCGACGAGCGGGGCGTAGGCGACGAGCAGGCCGGCCGGCTTGCCCATGTAGGTGCGGTTGACTCGCGCGAGCGTCTGCATGAGCAACGCGCCCTTGAGTGCGCGGTCGAGGTAGAGCGTGTGCAGCGGCGGTGAGTCGTAGCCGGTCAGCATCATGTCCTTGACGATGACGATCTCCAGCTCATCATCGGCGTCGCGCAGCCGCTTCTTGATTGTGGCGTTCTGTGAGTCGCGGCGTACGTGATCCGAGATGGGCGGCTCATCCGATGCGGTGCCGGAGTAGACGACCTTGATCCGACCCTTGTCGAGCTCGGGTGCGTGCCAGTCGGGTCGGAGCGCGACGACTGCCGAGTACAGGTCCGCGCAGATCTGGCGGGTGGCGCAGACGATCATCGCCTTGCCTGGGACCTCGATGAACTTGCTCATCTGCGCGCGCCGCTCCTCCCAGTGCCCGACGAGGTCGGCGGCGAGCGCGGCGAGGCGCTCCGGTGCGCCGTAGACCGCGTTGACAACGGCGACGCTCTGCTCGACACGCGTCCTCTCCGCGTCGTCAAGACCCACCGTCGCCTCGTCCGCCGCGGCGTCAAGCACCTCCTCCGTCACATCCGAGGCGAGGCCGACCTTGATCAGCCGCGGCTCGAAGTAGACCGGAACGGTGGCGCCGTCCTCTACCGCGCGTGTCAGGTCGTAGATGTCGATGTAGTCGCCGAAGACTTCGCGGGTGTCGCGCTCTTTCAATGAGACCGGAGTGCCGGTGAACGCGATCAGGGTCGCGTGCGGCAGGGCGTCGCGCAGGTGCCGAGCATAGCCGTTCAGGTCGTCGTAATGGCTGCGGTGTGCCTCGTCGACGATGACAATGATGTTGCGCCGGCTCGACAGCAGCGGGTGATCCGTGCCCGCGTCTCGCTCCTCCTTGCTGCGGCCGAACTTCTGGAGTGTCGTGAAGTAGATGCCACCGGTCGTCCGACCGGCGAGCTCTGCCCGCAGATCGGCCCGATGCCGGATCTGTTGCGGCTGCTCGGGCAGCAGCAGGCTCTGCGCGAATGCCTCGTAGAGCTGGCCGTCAAGCTCGTTGCGGTCGGTGATAACGACGATCGTGGGGTTGAGCAGTTTCGGCTGACGGATGACCAGATTGGCGTAGAACTCCATCTCCATCGACTTTCCGGAGCCCTGGGTGTGCCAGACGACACCGGCCTTTCCGCTGCCCTCGACCGCCTGCACGGTCTTGCCGACCGCCTTGGTCACCGCGAAGTACTGGTGCGGCTTGGCGATGCGTTTGGCCAGCCCGTCTGCATTCTCGTCAAATGCGGTGAACGACCTGGTGAGCTGCAGGAAGCGCTCCTGGTTATAAAGCCCGAACAGCGCCGTTTCGAGACTCGTCGTCGTGCTGCCCTCGTCGCCGGTCGTCGCGGGCGTGACCAGCTTGCCGTCGTCATCGACGTTCCACGGCGAGAAATGGTTCAGCGGGGTGAACGGTGTGCCATACTTGGCGATGATCCCGTCAGTGACGAGGGTGAAGACGCAGAAACGGAACGCAAGCGGAAACTCGCGCAGGTACGTCTGCAGCTGCGCATGAGCGGACGCGACGTCGGCGTGCCGGCTGCCTGCCCTTTTCAGCTCGATGACGCTGACCGGCAGGCCGTTGCAGTAGAGCACCACGTCGAGGCGTCGCCGGTAGTCACCCCGCACGATGGTGATCTGGTTCGCCACCAGCCAGTCGTTGTCGTCGGGGTCGCCGCTGACCAGCCGGATTGTGGGCGTGACATCGACGCCGTCAGGGTCGACGTAGGTAATGCCCCGGAAGCCCTCCACCAGGCAGACGTGCATGCGATGGTTTTCGGTTATCGCGTCCTGGGACCTCGGGGCCAGGATGTCGGCGAGTGCCTGCTGCAGGTATTGCGCCGGTACGGTCGGGTTGAACTTCTGCATCGCCGCGAGCAGCCGGTGCGGGATGACCAGGTCGTCCCAGGATGTGCGTTCGCCGCTGCCCGGCGCGATCGACTCGCCGGTGCGCGGCTGCCAGGCCAGCTCGCCGAGAGTGTCGATGGCGAGGGCTTCCCAATCGGCCTCCGACATCCCGTTCGCTGTCATGACGGCTCCTCCCATGAGTCGACCGCGAGCTCGGCTTCGAGCTGTTCGTGGGCAGGCTGGACGCGAGCTCGGCGGGCAGGCTTTTCGTGATGGCGGTCGTCCACTCGGCGACACCGATGGGCGCGGAGTATCCGCGCAGCGCGTACTCCGCGACAACGTTGTCCTTCGACTTGCACAGCAGCAGGCCGATCGTGGGTTTGTCGTCCGGGTGGGCGAGCAGGTCGTCGATGGCCGCCATGTACATGCCCAACTGGCCGAGGAAGCTCGGCTGGGAGTCGCCAGCCTTGAGCTCGATGACGACGTAGGCCCGCAATCTCAGGTGGTAGAACAGGAGGTCGGCGAAGAACTCCTGCTCGCCGATCTCGAGCCGGACTTGCGGCCCGACGAACGCGAAGCCCTGGCCCAGCTCGAGGAGGAACTTCTCCACGTGGCGGACAAGTTGGCGTTCCAGATCTCGCTCGTGGCGGATGTCGGCGTTGCCGACGAAGTCGAACAGGTACGGGTCGCGGGTCGCCTGCTGGGCCTGGTCGGAGTCGGCGGGCGGGAGGGTGGCGGTGAAGTTCGTGATCGCCTTGCCGGACCGCTCGCGGAAGCCGGTCTCTATATGGTGGACGAGGACGTCGCGGCTCCAGCCGTACTCGACCGATGCTGCTGCGTACCACAGCCTGGCGTCTGTGTCCGCAAGCTTCTCGATCAGAGCCAGATGCTGATACCAGGGCAACTGTGCAAGCGGCGCTTGCACAACTGCAGACTCGTCCCAGGCCGCCGCGAAGGCACGCATGTACTTGAGATTGCGGGGCGAATATCCACGCGCGCCGGGGAACCGCTCGCGAAGGTCGGCCGATAGACGATCGATGACCCGCGTGCCCCAGCCCTCGTGGTCCTGGCGGTTGAGGATGTCCTGGCCGATGGCCCAGTAAGTGGCGAGCAGCTCCTGATTCACCGCCGAGATCGCCCGCCGCTGTCCGCCCTCAATCCGGCTAGCGACAGAATCCAGCAGGGCTCGATACCACTCCGGCACGGTCGACCGCGCCGGAGTCGGCGGGAAAACGGCTGCACGGTCACGCCGATCGACACGATCACGAGATTCGCTCATGGCCGCACCATCCCTCCACGATTGGCGCGCATCAGACCGCGTCCTCGACGAGCGCCTCGGCGTCCTTGACCCGAAGCCGCCCCGACATCAACTGCGGCAGCAACGCATCCCGAACGGCAGCAAGCGTACGAGACTCCTGCTCAGTCTGTGTCTTTGCTTCAAACAGCCGGTACGCGCGCTCGCTGAACCGCTCGATCGCCACCTTGCCCGGAATACTGATTGGTATCGCGTGGGCTTCGGAACGGTTGAGACCTGGAACAGCCGAATCCGAGTTCATCTCAGCCAGCCGAAGCGACTTCAGGACGAAGTAGCAAAATATGTCAGTACATCTATCTGTGCGAGGAGTAACATAGAAGGTCGTGTCTATCGGAAAATGAGGGCCCGATGCCCAATGAACTGCGCCGACAGTTCCCTTTCGCCCGACTACGACTCCGCGCCCGCAGCAGAGTGCCACGTTATGGCTTCCGACGACACCACTGCTACCATACACATCAACTTGTCCGGGCAAGCGCAACGACGACGGTAGCGCCTTTCCGTACTCAAGCACCAGGATGTCGCCGAGTTGGCCCGGCGCCGCATCTGAAGAACCAAGCATCTTAAACTTGACAGCAGCCAGCTCATCGGCGGTGTTAGCAAGTTTGGCATTGGCGGCAATCTTGTCGTCGAGCACCCCCAACACTTCCGCAATCGCAACCATTTCTCGATCGGGCGCAACCGGGAGGGACAATCGCTTTAGGTCCGCGAGATTGAGCGTCGCCTGCACAGTCGTGTTGAGGAGGCCTGATACCTGGTGCCGTACCGCTGAAGTTTGGAGACACAAGCGTATCCACGCGGCCGAAACGCCTTCTGGTCTCAGCACGGCAACTGCTCTCGCGACGTTCCAGCCAGCAAGCTGGTCAGGGACGACCGCACTCTCACCGACGGTGCCAACAAGGGAGACGAGCACCTCACCGCCTCGCAGGGATGTGCGTGCATACCTGGCGGCTACGGACGGCTCGACACGAAGCGGGGCTACAACTGAAATCACGCCGCTTCGGATGTCTCCTACACGGACGATTGGAATGCCGGCATCGACGTGATACCCAGGCTGAACGATGCCGTACGAAATCTCGCCGTCACGAACCAGGCTGGCAAGCGGGGCCTGGCGCCACCCCGGCGCCGCGCTCATACAACCCTCGCGAGTTGCTCGCGGACGAGCTTAGCGAGGTGTTCGGACTCTACGAATTGGGCGAGCAGCTCCCGCCTAAGTCTTTCGATCTTGGCTTGGATGGGCTCGCCGTCGTCTTCGGTGTCGGCAGCACCGATATACCGGCCAGGGGTGAGCGCGTAGTCGACGGCCTTGATCTCAGCCAGTGTCGCGGACTTGCAGAAGCCGGGCTCGTCCTCGTACGAAAGACCCGCCTTGCTAGCCGAAACCGTGCCGCGCCAGGCGTGGAAGGTGTTCGCGATCTTGGCGATGTCCTCGTCGGATAGGGCGCGCTCCGCGCGGTCGACCATGAACCCGAGGTTGCGGGCGTCGATGAACAGCACCTGACCCGATCGGTTGACCGTGCCCTGCCTGCCCCTCGCCTTGTCCTTGGCGAAGAACCATAGGCACACCGGGATGCCGGTGCTGCGGAACAGTTGGGTGGGCAGCGCGACCATGCATGACACCAGGTCGGCTTCGACAAGCTGCGCGCGGATGTCGCCCTCACCGCCGGAGTTCGACGACATCGACCCGTTGGCCATCACCACGCCGGCTCGCCCGCCGGGCCCGAGCTTGGAAATGATGTGCTGGATCCAGGCGTAGTTCGCGTTACCCGCCGGCGGCACGCCGTACTTCCACCGCGGGTCGGTTTCGCTGCGTGCCCAGTCCTTGATGTTGAACGGCGGGTTGGCGAGCACATAGTCGGCGAGCATCTCCGGGTGCTGGTCGCGGGCGAACGTGTCACCCCAGCGGCTGGCCAGGTTGGCGTTCAGCCCGTGGATGGCGAGGTTCATCTTCGCCATCCGCCAGGTGCGCTCGTTGTTCTCCTGGCCGTAGACGGAAATCGCGGTGCGGTCCTGGTTGTGCGCGTCCAGGAACTTCTCAGTCTGCACGAACATGCCGCCCGAACCGCAGCACGGGTCGTACACCCGACCCGCTGACGGCTCCAGCACCTCGACCAGCACGCGGACGACGCCAGCCGGCGTGTAGAACTCGCCGCCACGTTTGCCTTCGGCCTTGGCGAACTTCTCCAGGAAGTACTCGTAGACCTCGCCGAGCAGGTCGCGCGCTTTCTTCGCGCCGTTACCGGTGAAGCGGGCGGAGTTGAACAGGTCGAGCAGCTCACCGAGACGGCGCTGGTCGACGTTGTCGCGGTTGTAGATGCGCGGCAGCGTGCCAGCGAGCGACGGGTTGGATCCCATGATGTGGGCCATGGCGTCGTCGATGAGCTGACCGATCGTCTGACCCGGTACACCCGCGGCCGGTTGGGTGCCCTTAGCGTTCTCAGCAAGGTAGGCCCAGCGAGAGTGCCTCGGCACCCAGAACACGCCGTTACCGGTGTACTCATCAATGTCGTCGATGAGGGTGGCGATCTGGTCGTCGGTGTAGCCCTCTGCGGCGAGCTCGGTCTGGATCGCCGCGCGCCGCTCGTCGAAGGCGTCGGACACGTACTTGAGGAAGACGAGGCCGAGGATGACGTCCTTGTACTGCGACGCGTCCATCGAGCCGCGCAGCTTGTCAGCCGCCTTCCACAACGTGTCCTTGAGCTCCTTCATGGTCGACGGCGTCGCGTCGTCCCTCTTCTTCGGGGGCACTGTCAGTCTCCTTGGTCGCGCATGGCCGCCGATGTGAGACCCAGGGATCCGTTAGCGACCCCCCGGGTGATCAGGTTCGTCAGTTCGTCGAGCTGTGAAATTCGGGTACGGGCTGACTCACGTTCGCGGTCGAGCGCGGTGAGCGCGGCGTCCAAAGCAGCCGACTCCACCTCCGGGACTGTCCGGATCGGCCACGCGCGCCAGTCTTTCGTCGTCGCGGTCACAGCGTTGATGTCGCCAGCCAGAACCTGCGGGAGGAGTCCGGCGCGATTGATCCGCAGCACCTTGGCCGGCGCGGCGACGACCGCCCCGCCCTCGCGGTCGACCAACGCCGCCGGCCAGGGGCTGGTGCAGAAGATGACATCGCCCGGTTCGGTGTAGCGGCCGGCAGGATACTTGCTGGAGAACGTCAGGCGGTCGATGCGACGCTGGCCATGAGGAACTGACCCGATGAGCTCCTCAGGTCCGTAGACCCGCACCGTTCCCCGGGCGAGGTCCACCCGGTCCAGACGGTTGCCGCCGACCAGTCGGACACCCCGCGCAGTTATGGCCTCGCCCAGGGTTCCTTCCGCGACTCGTTCGACCTGTTCGGCCCGGGGCACGATCACAAGCCCGTGGAGCGGCGACTCGCCGTGGCTGCCGTCCAGCGCGTCGGCAACCTCGGCGATTCGGACCGCGAGGTCCGCCGCTGGTTCAGCCGCGGACCCTGCGTTTTTCCGTCGACGGGGCACGAGGTCGCGGCGTCCGACGAGCAGATTTCGCGTCGAGGTAAACGCGACAAATCGAAACGCGTGAGCGCGGACGGCCCGCTTGTCGCCCATCGCCGCCACCAGGTCACCGACGAGCTCCCCGGTCGCAAGAGAATCCAGCTCGACGTCGGTCAGATCGGTGACGGCCGTCCATCGGTCCTCTGGCTTCACGGTGGAATACGCGGGACCCAGGACCCACAGACCAAGCTGCTGCCTGGGCATCGTGGTGACGAGCCCCTTGGGCAGGCGGACGATCGCCCGGACGCGCCCCAGCCGCAACAGGGAGTCCCGGAGCTTGTCGACCGGGCGTTCACCGATCCGGTCGCATAGGACGCTCGCTGGTGCGATGACGACCGCGCGGTGTGAGTCATCCATCTGAAGCACGATGTTGTCGATCGCCGACAGGATCTCGCGATCGTTCATGATCGGCATGCCCGGACTCGGGTATCTCGCGAGATGCACCGCCGACGACCCGACCGCCCATGTCCCGTCCGCGCCGATTTCCAATGGCTCGACATGGACTCCGTGCGCCCGCAGCCGTCGTCGGGCCAGTCGAGCGGTCGGGTCGGTGGCGGCGGCGGTCGTCATCGTTGCGTTGCCGAGGACGTCGGCCATCCGGACCAATGACACGAGCACGTCGCTGCCACCACACGTGGGATCGACGAACACAGGCGGGTCCATGCCCGCGTCGGCAGCCAACGCGACACCCAGGGACGCGACAAGGTGCCGGGCCGGGTCGCGAAGCGCAACCGCGGTGTGGCCGGGTAGGACCAGGCGAAACCGCCCGGCCATCAGCTTCTCGAACGCCTCGGCAGGGTTGTAGGTGGCGTCCGCGAGGGCGTCGGCGTAGCCAGCGAGGGCACGCAGCCGATCACCAAGCGCAGCCACCTCGCCGAAGAGGTACTCGTCGTGCGGATCTGCGTCTCCGGCCAGGTCAAGCAGGTCGGCATCGTACAGGCCGGCGATCATCTCGCCGACGACCACCTTGAGGCAGAGCAGCGCGCTGAGCCCGTTGAACAGGGTCTCGTCGTCCTGGATCGAGAGCCCCCGCGGCGACGCGAACGCGCCGACATCGTCGCGGAAGTTCGGGTTCTTGCCTCGCCGAGTGCTTTCGAGCCACGTGACGATAGCGTCGGCATCGAACCTCTCCTCGCCACGCACCTTCGCGAACGGCGCGGGGAACGGCGTGTCCGATTGAGTGCTCCGAGCCCGCCACACAGAAACGACCGGACGCTGAACGTGGGTCAAGCGGGCGACGTCACCGAGCGTCATCTGCAACTGCACGCTTGCGGTCGCTGCCACGTCTACCACCCCCTCGTCCAGGTCGTGCTGCGTCGTTCGGCGGGGCAAACCGTACCTCCGGCCGGGGCATCGTGTCGCTATATTCGAATGATAACTCCCCTTATCACCGTCCAGATCGCATTGGGTTTCACTTCGGTTCAACCTTGCCGCAGCGACCCGGTTAGGCCGTTGATCAAATCCGAACCAGACAAAAGCGAAGGAAAACCCCATGAAGCAGCACGTCGATCAGGCTCGGCCCGCCGTCTCGTACGACCTCGCGATTCCGGCACTTGTCCTACAGAACCTCACCATCGACACCCCTTCAACTTGAGCGGCTTGTCTCCGATGTCGGAGTCCGCACGGCCGAATCGACCAGCAGGGCGGCCGCCACGACAGCCGAGGTAGTCACCCGCGCGACCAACGCGCTCCAGCAGGCATCGACCGAGGCCAAAGAGACGATCATAGGTGGGATCGCGAGCGGCCTGGCGACGAGTACATCGACATGGGGACCGCCGATGACGCCATATCTCGTTGCAAGAAGGGCGACGGCGTCCTCACGCTCGCCGACGGCGCCCGAATCGCGCAGGCGTCCGAGGATGTGCGGACGGCACTTGGGCGACTCCTAAGCAGGACCAGTCGGCTCTGTCCGGTGCCACGGCTGAGACCGAAACGGACGCCGCCGACGCCGACACCCATGATCGTGGAGAGCTTTCCCGGCTAGCCCGTTAAGAACTCTCCAACGATCATGGACGACTCGTGGTACCCGCTACACAGCCAACCCGGGTGTCGTCCGCCTGGCGGGGCGATCTGCGCCGGGCTAGGCCTCGGCCACATGCCGCAGCCAGTCGGAAGCCAGCTGGCCCACGTCCTTGAAGTAGCGAGCGTGGGTCCGGTGCAGCACCTGCTCGGACGCCGCTGTCAGTACTACCACCTCGATCGACGTGTCGTGCCGATGCTGCTTCTCGGTGTCGAACCGGGCCTGCAGGGCGCCCGCACGGGTGGGGTGCTCAACGAGGCTGAGCAGCCGACCGGCCGACCGGTCGTACACCAGGAGGAAGCTCCTCGTCACCTGTCACGCCTCCTCGGTTGCGTAGTGCATGAGCACCGGCAGCATACGCCTGATACTGCTCTCAAAGTCGGTCAGACCCACCACATGTCCCGCACGGTTGGTTGCCGGCGCCTGGTCATCCGCTACGTCGTGCACCTCGACCCGGGCCTGCTCGACCTTGTCGATCCGGTCGCCGAGCTGCCGCAGGAACTCGACGAGCTCACGGCGGGTGATCGGGGGGTCGCTACCGAGGGCGACCGCGTCCGGCTCGTCCAGCTCGCCTCCGTAGCGGATCGCCCTCCCCCAGCGATCCGCCAGCCGCTCAAAGACCTGTGCCCAGAGATCCTGCAGCTCAGTCCGGATCTGCACCTCGACCGGTAGCCCACCCTCGAACACAACTACATGTACGGCTCGATAACCGCTGCTTGGTTCGCTCCGTCGATCCTTCACCTGCGGCGGCTTCGCGGGACCAGTAAAGGCTGCGACCACGCGCGCCACTGCGTCGTCTTGGTCTCGCCGAGTCCCGGCAACCACGACGCGCACGCCAGCGACATCCTGCACACCCTTGAGTTTCATCCCAGACTCGCGACGCAGCTTTCCAATCAGAGTGCCAGTCGTCTTGAGTCTTCCAGTCACGGTAAACCCTGACTCTGCAGCCGACCCTGCACGGCGGCCAGCGCATCGTCATAGGCTCCGAGCACATGCTGAAGCAAGGCGTAGTCATCGTCCGAAACTGTGCTTGCCGCAGCCAAGCGCTCCCCCAAGCGATCAAGCTGACTCCTGGATATCGGTAGCGGCACCGGTACAACCTAGACCCGTAACCGACTCAGCGCCTCATCGCGCCTCATCGCGCCTCATCGCGCCAGACGAGAGTGTAGGTCATGCGCCGTGGCGGGTCTTGATCGTTTCCCACATTCTCTGACGTCATCGGTAGGCGCGTCCTCGCCGCGCGCCGGTCAGGCGGCGAGCAGGGCCGCCTCGGCGTCCAGGGTGACCGCGACGGCGTTCAGCACGGCGGCGACCCGGACCGCCTCCTGCACACTCTCCCGCGGCACCCCCTTGCCGCGCAGCTCCTGCTCATGCGACTCCAGGCAGCGCCCGCAGCCGTTGACCGCGGACACCGCCAGGCACCACAGCTCGAAGTCGACCCGGTCCACGCCCGGGCTGCCGATGACCGACATCCGCAGCCGGGCCGGCAGGGTCGCGTACGCCTCGTCCCCGATGAGGTGCACCGTCCGGTAGTAGACGTTGTTCATCGACATCACCGCGGCGGCACCCAGGGCCGCGTCGTACGCCTTCGGCGTGAGCCGGGCCCGGGCCTCCGGCCCCAGCTCAGCCAGCACCCGCGGGCTTCGTACGGCGACCGCCACCGCCAGGACGGCGCCCCAGAGCTGCTGCCCGGGCAGCTTCGAGGTGCCGATCACCGAGCTGAGGTTCAGCCGCAGGTCCTTGGCGTACGGCGGCAGGGCGTCCTTCAGCGTGTCCAGGGCCATCTCAGGCCGCCATCAGCGTCGTGACGTCGAGCGTGGTCTCGCCCTTGCGCCAGTTGCACGGGCACAGCTCGTCGGTCTGCAGCGCCTCCACGACCCGCAGGACCTCCTCGACGTTGCGCCCGACCGAGCCGGCGGTGACCATCGCGAACTGCACCTCGTTGGCCGGGTCCACGACGAAGGTGGCCCGCTGCGCCACGCCGTCCGCGCCGAGCACGCCGCACGCCCGCGCCAGCTCACGCTTGATGTCGCTCAGCATCGGGAACGGCAGCTCGCGCAGGTCCTCGTGGTCCTTGCGCCAGGCCCAGTGCACGAACTCCGAGTCGACCGACACGCCCAGCACCTGCGCGTCCCGATCGGCGAACTCGCCGTTCAGCCGGCCGAACTCGGCGATCTCGGTCGGGCAGACGAAGGTGAAGTCCTTGGGCCAGAAAAAGACCACCCGCCATTTGCCCGGGTAGGTCGACGGGTCGATCGTCTGGAACGCCGTCCCCGGGTCGAGCGCGACACACGCGGTCAGCTCGTACACCGGGAACTGGTCACCAACACTCAGCATGGTTCCTCCGCGACACGGCTCCGGGCGGGGTTTGTCCCGACTCCTACCCGATCCCCCGGCGCCCGCAGCCCGGACACCCGTGGAACTCGCTACCCCGCGAACCCGGGAGCCGTCCGCCTGACGGCACGATCCGCGACGGGCCTGGCCTCGGGCACGTGTCGTAGCCCGCCGGACGCCATCTGCCGCACGTCATCGAAGTAGCGTGCGTGGGTGCGGCGCAGCGCCTGCTCCGATGCGGCCGTCAACACGACCACCTCGATCGACGGGTCCTGCCGATGCTGCTTCTCGGTGTCAAAGCGGGCCTGGAGGGCACCTGCGCGGGTGGGATGCTCAACCAGGCTGAGCAGCCGACCTGCCGAACGGTCAAGCACCAGGAGGAAGTTCTTCGTCACCGTCGCCCCTCCCCGGTTGCGTACAGCACGAACACCCGCGGCGTACGCCTCATCCGCTCCTCAAACTCGGCAAGCCTCGCCCCATGTTCCGCCCGGTCGGCTGCCAACGCCTGGTACTCCGACTCGTCGCGATCATCGGCGTACCGCGCCAGGTCATCCTCCACCTCGAGTACATCCACCCCTGCCCGCTCGACCCCGTCGATCAGGTCACTGAACCGCTGCAGGTACCCCACGACCTGCCTGCGAGTGATCGGCGGGTCGCCGTCGAGAGCGACCGCGTCCGGCTCGTACAGCTCACCTTCGTAGCGGATCGCCCTCCCCCAGCGATCCGCCAGACGCTCGAAGACCTGCGCCCAGAGGTCCAGCAGCTCGGTCCGGATCCGCACCTCGACCGGTAGCCCACCTTCGAACACCACTACATGTACGGCTCGATACCCACTGCTTGGTTGACCTTGCCGTAGCGCGGACACCTCAGGTTGGGTGTCAGCGATCATCCGCTGTGGACGGTCGCTTCGGGTGGAGTGCTTCGAGCTGGGTCGGGCTGAGCCTTCCGGCGCTGGAACGTCGCCGTTCTGGGTTGTACCAGCGCTCCATCCAATCGAAGATAGCGTTGTAGCGTCCACCGGAACGACTCCATCATCGAGCTGCCGTAACAGTCGCCGACGGTGCCCAAGCTCAGGCCACGTAAGCTCTTCACCCGGTAGGTGTCCTTCCACCCGCACCGATCCTGTCCTCACAAGCACGGATCATCGCAGGCCAGCAGGACACCTACCGCCAAACCACATCCCCGCGCCACCGTACTGTCCGCGGACTCGGGTCAGCCGAAGACCACTGACCGATGCCACCGCATACCGGCAATGACACCGTCGCCGCGCCGGCCGAGATCAAGCGTGTTCGCCTTGGTGGTGCTTAGGCCATTGCTCGGGTGGTTTGGCTGCCGCGCCAGTCGCCTTCGGCGGCTGGCTTGCCACCGGGACTACTGTGGGCACCTGCCGCTTCACTCACCGAAGTTTCTCGCCTTTCCCCTCACGCCGGAGCTACTCTGGGCGCTCGCCGCTGTACTCACCGAAGTTTCTCAAGTTTTTTGCCGGGAGCTCGGGCTGGCGGGGCGGTTTTGTCGGTGGCTCTGTTTATTCTTCTTCTATGTCGGATGTGGTCATCTCGGTGGTTGAGCAGCTCTCTGTGCTGCTTGGCTCGTGTCGTGACGCCTGCTTGTGGGGGCTTTCCGACGCGCAGGTTGACGAGCTGTTGGTGCGGGTGCACCAGCAGCTCGGGCAGGTGACGGGGA
>Ga0307470_10000359_pt1 | contig 25053 bp, 18 predicted proteins | sample atmos_gasesAM3C__FD_204565 | JGI IMG/M metagenome (GOLD analysis project Ga0307470, IMG submission 204565) | Hardwood forest soil microbial communities from Morgan-Monroe State Forest, Indiana, United States - atmos_gasesAM3C_05 | ecosystem: Environmental > Terrestrial > Soil > Temperate forest... | reverse complement strand
GCCGACCGAACCTCGATCCTGATGTGCGTCGACAACATCCTCCAGCGCCAGTACGTGACCGAGGTCTTCCCCTACCTCGAGACGCCGGAGACCCTGACCATCTTCTACCAGCTCAAGGCCAACCTGACTGAGCGCGAGGTCGCGGCGATGGCCGCGGCGCGGGTGAAGCTGATCACCCCCGGCATCGAGTCGCTCTCGACCGCGACTCTGAAGCTCATGGACAAGGGGGTCTCCGCCTTCCACAACCTCCAGGTGCTCAAGTACTGCTCGCTCCACGACGTCCACCCCGGCTGGAACCTCCTCGTCGGCTCGCCGGGCGAGGGCGCTGAGACCTACGAGAAGTATTTCGCCGACCTGCCGAAGCTCGTCCACCTGCCCTCCCCGCAGGCGATCTTCTCGATCCATTTCAACCGCTACAGCCCCTACTTCGTGCGCGCCAAGGAGTACGGGCTCGACCTGCGTCCGATCGACTACTACGACATGGTCTACCCCTTCCCCCGCGAGGCGATCGAGAACATCGCCTACGACTTCATGGACCACAACTTCGACGCCGAATACATGGTGGCGCTCGCCGAGTGGATCGGCCGGGTGCGCCAGCGGCTCGAGCACTGGCAGGCCCGGCAGTCCGGCGGCGACCGCGCGCCGCTGCCGCGGCTCTACCTCTGCGAGCGCGCCGGGCGGACGGTGGTCTACGACTCGCGCGCCGGCGAGCCGCTCGAGATCCCGCTCTCGGCGACCGGTCGGCGGGTCCTCGCCCGGCTCGAGGAGCCCCGCCGCCTGGCCGTGCTCGCGCGCGAGCTCCCCGACCTCTCCGCGGACGAGCTGATGGCCGAGATCGCCACCTTCCGCGAGCACGGCCTGCTCTTCGAGGAGGACGACAAGCTGATGAGCCTGGTCCTGCCGCGGGAGCCGCCGCCGATGACCTTCCAGGCGGGCGCCCTGAGCTCCAAAGCGCGCTTGAAGGACACCGCGGGCGCCGCGGTGGCGGCCATGGGACCGATCCCCCGCGCCGCCCGCCGGGCGGTCAAGAGCGGCGCGCCGCAGGCCGGGGCATAGAGCATGGAGGCTTCGACGATCACCGGCCCGCCGAGCAGCGAGGGCTCGGCCGGCCCGCTACCCGCCGAGAGCGCCGCCGCGGCCGGCCCGCCGCCCGCGGCGCGCCTGTGGAACCGCAACTTCCTCCTCCTCTGGCAGGGGCAGACGGTCAGCCGCCTCGGCGATCAGGCCTTCTCGGTGGCGATGATGTTCTGGCTCAAGGAGGCGACGGGATCGGCGAGCCTCATGGGCTTCCTGATGACCGCCTCGGCGCTCCCCGGCGTGCTCCTGACGCCGTTCGGCGGCACCTTCGCCGACCGCCACTCGCGGGTCCGCATCCTCGTCGTCTGCGATCTGCTCTGCGGCGCGGGGGTCCTCGGCCTCGCCGCCCTGATGGGCACCTCGCACGCCAAGACCGCGATCCTCGCCGCCCTCTTCGGCGTCGCCGTCCTGGGCGGGGTCGTGCGCGCCTTCTTCATGCCGGCGATCGCCGCGGCGATCCCCGACCTGGTGCCGCCGGAGAGCCTCGCCGCCGCCAACTCGGCCAATCAGTTCACCGTCCAGACCTCGATGCTCGCCGGCCAGGGGGTGGGCGGCGTCCTCTACCGGCTGCTCGGGGCGCCGCTCCTCTTCCTCGCCGACGGCCTCTCGTTCCTCTTCGCCGCCGCCTCCGAGGCCTTCGTCAAGACGCCGCCGCTGCCGGCGCGCCCGCCGGCGCCGGCGGGCCAGGTGCTGCGCGCCTTCCTCGGTGACACCCGCGAGGGGTTCCGCTACGTCTGGCGGCAGAAGGGGCTGCGCGACTTCGTGGTGATCGCGGCGCTCCTGAACTTCTTCGCCATGCCCATCATGGTCCTCTTCCCTTTCTACGTCACCGACTACCTGCACGCGGGTCCGGAGTGGTACGGCTTCATCCTCGCCGGCGCTTCGGCCGGCACCATCGCCGGCTTCCTCGCCGCCGGGGCGCTCAAGCTCCGCGGCGCCGCGCGCGGCCGCGCCCTGGTCGCCGGTCTCGTCATCGGCCCGTTCCTCTTCGGCATCACCGGCTTCGTGACCGTCAAGCTGGCGGCGCTCGCGGTGGTCTTCGCCGCCGGGCTCGCCATGGGCCTGGTCAACATCTATCTCATCACCATGCTGCAGCTCTCCACGCCGAGCGAGCTGCGCGGCCGGGTGATGGGGCTCCTGGCGACGCTGGGCGGCGGCCTCATGCCCATCGGCATGGCCCTGGGCGGCGTGGTGGGCGACCTGACGGGAAAGAACATCCCCCTGATCTACGCCGTCTGCGGCACCCTCCAGGTCGCCACCACCCTCTCCCTCGCCACCCGCCGCGAGTGCAAGGAGTTCCTAGCGATGGAGTGACGGGCCTTCAGGCCCCGCGGTTCTTGTCGTAGATGAGCTTCAAGCCGACCAGGGTGAGCAGGGGATCGACCTCGCGGATGAAGCGCGAGCCGGCGGCGATGAGGTCGGCCTGGCCGCCGGTCGCGACGACGCTCTTGATGCCCGGGAGCTCGGCCATCAGCCGCTCCAGGATGCCATCGACCAGCCCGACGTAGCCGTAGTAGATCCCCGCCTGCATGGCGCCGGCGGTGTTCCTGCCGATCAGCTCGGTGGGCTTCCGCACGTCGACCCGGTAGAGGCGCGAGGCGTGGGCGAAGAGCGCCTCGGCCGAGATGGTGATGCCCGGGGCGATGATGCCGCCGGCGTACTCGCCGGCGGCGTTGACGACGTCGAAGGTCGTCGCCGTGCCGAAGTCGACGACGACGACCGGCGCGCCGTAGCGCTCGCGGGCCGCGAGCGAGTTGACGATGCGGTCGGCGCCCACCTCGGCGGGGTTGTCGTAGCGGATCGGCATGCCGGTCTTGACTCCCGGCTCGATGAACAGCGGCTTGCGGCCGAAGTAGCGGTGGGCCATCTGGTCGAGGGTCAGGTGGAGCGGTGGCACGACCGAGGAGATGACCACCGCCTCGGCGTCGCGCGGGTCGACGCGCAGGCGGGCGAAGAGGGGCAGGAGGAGCGCGCCGTACTCGTCGGCGGTGCGCTCGGTGTCGGTCGACAGCCGGAAGCTCTCGATCGGCGCCTCGCCGTCGTCCTCCTGGTAGATGCCGAAGACGGTGTTGGTGTTGCCGACGTCGACCAGCACCAGCGGGCCGCGCCGCCTCTTGGATCTCTCCGGTCTCTCCTTCATCGCGTCCCCCTTCCCTTCATCGCTCGATCACCTCGCCCGCCGAGAGGACGACCTCGCCGCCGCCGTCGCGCTCGAGGCGGAGGCGGCCGTGCTCGTCGAAGCCCGCGAAGCGCCCCTCGACGGTCCCCGTCGTCGGCTCCGGGCCGGGCTCCGGCCCTGGCCCCAGCCGCGCGGTGATCCGGTCGCCGGGCCGGTGGGCCGAGCGCTCGCGGTAGGCGGCGACGGCGCGCTCGACGTCGCCGAGGTGCGCCAGCTCGGCCTCGACGGCGGCGACCAGGTCCCAGGCGAGACGCGCCAGGGAGACCCCCGGAGCCCGGCCGCCGCACGCCAGCCGCAGGGAGGTGGCGCGCTCGGTCGGCAGCTCGGAGCGGCCCTGGCCGTGGTTGACTCCGAAGCCGACGATAGCTACCGCGCAGGCTCGCGGCTGGATCATCGACTCGATCAGGATGCCGCCGATCTTCCTGCCCGCGACCTCGACGTCGTTTGGCCACTTGAGGCTGGGCCGGCTGGAGGGGAGCAGGTGGGGGTCGAGGCCACGGCAAAGGCCGACCCCGACGAGGAGCGGCAGGGTGGCGAGCGCCGCCGTGTCGGGGAGCGGCATCGAGAGCGTCGCGTAGACGCCGAGCCCAGCCGGCGAGGACCAGCTCCGCCCCAGGCGGCCGCGGCCGCCGGTCTGCTCGAAGGCGAGGAAGAGGGCGGGGGGCAAGTCCTGGCACTCGCGGTGGTAGTCGGCGGCGACCGCCTTGGCGAGGAGGTTGGTCGACTCGACCCGCTCCAGGACGACCAGGTTCTCGGGCCCTCCCCGCTCGTGCGGCAGGCGCAGCGCGCGGACCTCGCGCAGATAGGCTGAGAAATCCGGGGTCATGGCAGGCCGAGGCTGGCGCGCAGGCTCCCCTGCTTGTCCTTCATCTGCGCCAGGCGCGCGCGGGTCTCCTCGACGACCTGGGCGGGCGCCTTCGCCAGGTACTGCTCGTTGCCGAGCAGGCCCTCGGTGCGCGCGATCGACTGCTCGAGCTCGGCGAGCTCGCGCTCCTGCCGTTTCCGGTCGGCTTCGCTCACCTCGCCGACGTTCACCGCGACCTCGACTCCCGCGACGACGTCCTGGATGGTGTCCGGTGAAGATGGGCCAGGGAACGATTGAACCTTCGCGGTGGCGTTGCACAGACCTTCGACGAGAGGACGTTGCTCCTCGAGAAACTGCCGTACGTCCTCGAGCGGTGTTGATAGCAGCAGTTTTACAGCTTTCTTCGGCGCGACCTTGTTCTCGGTCCGGATGGCGCGCACGCGGGTCACGATCGCCATGAACACCTCGAAGCTTCTCTCGACCCCGTCGTCCTCCCACGCTGGCTCGCGCTCCGGGTAGGGGGCGAGGCAGATGGTCTCGGGATGGACGAGCTCGTGCCCCGGCAGGCGCTGCCAGACCTCCTCGGTCAGGAACGGCATCACCGGATGAAGGAGGCGCAGGCTGCGGTCGAGCACGGTCAGCAGCACCTCGCCGGCGCGCGGCCGCGGGAGGTCCCCCAGCAGCGCCGGCTTGGCGAGCTCGATGTACCAGTCGCAGAGGTCGCCCCAGAAGAAGTGGTAGAGGCGGTTGCAGGCCTCGTCGAAGCGGAAGGCCGCGAAGCGCAGGTCGACCTCGGCGGCGGTCCGCGACAGCCGCGAGAGGATCCAGCGCTCGGGGGCGGCCAGGCCCGCCGGATCGATCGCCGCCGCCACCCGCGCGTCGCCGGTCCGCGCGAGGGCGAAGCGTGCGGCGTTCCATATCTTGTTGCCGAAGGCGCGGTAGCCCGCCATCTGATCGCGGGAGAGGGGGATGTCGCGCCCAGGGCTGTCGAGCGAGGCCAAGGTGAAGCGCACCGCGTCGGCGCCGTATTCGGCGACCAGCTCCTCCGGATCGAGGACGTTGCCCTTGGTCTTCGACATTTTGACCCCTTGGGCGTCGCGCACCAGGCCGGTCAGATGGACCGCCGCGAACGGCACCTCGCCGGTGAGGTGGAGCCCCATCATCACCATCCGGGCGACCCAGAAGAAGAGGATGTCGTGGCCGGTGACGAGGACGTCAGTGGGGTAGAACGTCGCGAGGTCGGCGGTCGGCTCCGGCCAGCCGAGGGTCGAGAACGGCCACAGGCTCGAGGAGAACCAGGTGTCGAGCACGTCGGGGTCCTGGGTGAGCTCGGCGGTGCCGGCCTGGCGCTCGGCCTCCTCCCGGCTGTGCGCCACGTAGATGCGGCCGGCCGCGTCGTACCAGGCCGGGATCTGGTGCCCCCACCAGAGCTGGCGCGAGACGCACCAGGGCCGGATGTTTGACAGCCAGCTCTCCCAGGTGCGGTCCCAGGTGTCGGGGACGAGGCGCAGGCGCCCGTCGCGGAGGACCGCCCGGGCACGCTCGGCCATCCCCGAGACGTCGAGGAACCACTGCGTCGAGACCAGCAGCTCGATCGGCTCGCCGCCGCGCTGGCTGTGGCCGACGTTGTGCGTGTGGTCCTCCACCTTCTGGAGATGGCCGCCCGCGCGCAGGCGCTCGACCACCTTGGCGCGCGCCGCGGAGCGGTCGAGGCCCGCGAAGTCGGCGCCCGCCGCCTCGCTCATCCGCCCGCGGCGGTCGATCACCGAGATGCCGGGGAGACCGTGGCGGCGCGCCAGCTCGAAGTCGAAGGGGTCGTGGAACGGCGTCACCTTGACCAGGCCGGTGCCGAACTCGCGGTCGACCGCCGGGTCGGCGACGAAGGGGAGCTGGCGGCCGACGAGCGGCAGCACGGCGAAGCGGCCGGCGAGATGCCGGTAGCGCTCGTCGTCGGGATGGTAGGCGACCGCGGTGTCGCCCAGCATGGTCTCCGGCCGGGTGGTGGCGACGACGATCCGCTCGTCGCTTGAGGCGACGGGATAGGCGACGTAGTAGAGCTTTCCCTGGACCGCCCGCATCTCGACCTCGAGATCGGAGACCGCGGTCTCCAGGACCGGCGACCAGTTGACCAGGTACTCGCCGCGGGTGAGGAGACCCTCGCCGTGGAGGCGCACGAACGCCTCGCGGACGGCGCGCGAGAGCCCCTCGTCGAGGGTGAAGCGCTCGCGCGACCAGTCGCAGGAGGCGCCGAGGAGATCGAGCTGGCGGCGGATGTTGCCGTGGAGCTCGTCCTTCCACGCCCAGGTGCGGGCCAGGAAGCGCTCGCGGCCGAGCTCGCGGCGGCTCGTCCCCTCGCGCTCGAGCTGGCGCTCGACCATGAGCTGGGTGCCGATGCTGGCGTGGTCGGTGCCGGGGAGGAAGAGGGCGTTCTCGCCCCGCATCCGCCGCCAGCGGGTGAGGAGGTCCTGAAGAGAGGTCTGCAGGGCGTGCCCGACGTGGAGCTTGCCGGTGATGTTGGGCGGCGGGATCATCAGGCAGAAGGAGGGCCTGCTCGAGGGGGCCTCGGCGCGGAAATACCCCGCCTCCGCCCAGCGCCGCCGCCAGGCCGGCTCATAGCCCGCGGGGTCGAAGCGCCGATCCATCTCGCTCGCCGGATCGCTCAAGGCGTCGACGTCCTTTCCTCGTGAATGCGGCCGCACGGCGGATCGGGCCGCCGAGGGCGCGGATGTCGTTGCGGGCGCCCGGGCGCCCGCTCTCCGTTCGGGGGAGATCCTACTCGACCTGGCTCTCGAGCTCGCGCAGGCGGTCCTTGATGACCACCTCCGCCATGTCCGGGATGACCTCCCAGGCGATGTCCCGGACCGTCCGGTCGCCGAGCAGCTCGACGACGCGGCGGGCGATGCGATCGACCTCGGACTCGGAGAGTCCGCCCGACCCCACCGCGGCGGGAGCGGAAGCGGCCGCAGCGGCCGTCGAGACGGCGGGCGGAGCGGGGGCCGGCGCAGGGGCTGGAGCGGGGGGCGCCGGGACCTCGGCGGGCGGCGTCTCGTGCGCGGCCTCGGCGGCCCAGTGGACGTGCTGCTCGATCTCGTCGAGCCCCGAGGTGAGGGGGGCGGCGCCGAGCGGCACGCCCGCCCGCTCGTCCGCGGACGGCGGCGCGGCGAAGCCCGACGCCTCCGCCGGCGGCGCGGTCGGCAGCGCGAAGGGAGACTCGGCCGGCTCGAGGGCGCCGATGTCGAACGGCTCGTCCATGCCCGGGGTCTCGAGGGCCGGCTCGTCGTGGAGCAGCGAGTCGTCGATGCCGAGCGCGTCGTCGGTGTCGTCGAGCTCGAAGGTCTGCTCGCCGACCCGCCCCAGCGGCGGCGGCTCCGACCAGTTGAAGCCGGCCGAGCGAACGGCCTCGGCGGCGGGCGCCGGATCCTCGCCGGGCTGCGCGGACGCGGCGAGGGGCGGCGCCGGAGAGGAGGGGGGGCCGGCGGCCGCCGGCCCGGGCTCCGGCTCCTCGAGATCGAAGTTCCCCCACGTCGGCTCGGGCACCTCGAAGCTCGCCGGCGCCGGGGCAACGGCCGGGGCCATGGCAGGGGATGGGGATGGGGCTAGAGCCGAGGCGCCGCGGTCGAGGAGCTGCTGGGCGAGCGAGAGGAGCTCCTGCGAATCGAACGGCTTCTTCAGATGGGCGTCGGCGCCCACGGCGCGCGCCTGGGTCTCGTCGAAGGGCTCGAAGGTTCCCACCAGGAGGAGCACCGGAACGCCGGGACGCTCCGCCTTGGCGCGCCGGCAGACCTCGTACCCGTTGGCGCCGGGCATGTGCACGTCGGCGATGACCAGGTCGGGCTGGACCTCGGGCAGCTTGGCGAGCGCCTCGTCGCCGTTGCTGACCGCGGTGACGTCGTAGTCGCCGTCCATGAAGGTCAGCTCGATCACCTTCTGGATGGTCACACTGTCATCGGCGAGCAGGATGCGTCGGCTCATGAACCCTCCGGAGATTGCAGTTTAAGTCAAGCCGCCTGGAAGCGGTCCCGCAGGTATTGGACGATGTCCCTGGTGGAGGTGCCGGGGAGGAAGATGGCGTCGATGCCGGCGCGCTTCAGCCCGTCCATGTCCTGCTCCGGGATGATGCCGCCGGCGAAGACCAGGATGTCGTCGCCACCCTGCTCGCGCAGCAGGCGCGTGATCTCGGGCAACAGGCTGTTGTGGGCACCGGAGAGGATCGACAGGCCGACCGCGTCGACGTCCTCCTGGATCGCCGCGGTGGCCACCTGCTCCGGGGTCTGGCGCAGGCCGGTGTAGATCACCTCGTGCCCGGCGTCGCGCAGCGCCCGCGCCACCACCTTGGCCCCGCGGTCGTGGCCGTCGAGCCCGGGCTTCGCGATCAGGATGCGGAGCCGCCGCGCCTTGACCTCCTCCGGCTCGGTTCCCATGGTCGGGATTCTAGCAGAGCGCCCGAGCGCCCCTTGTGCTCCGGGGCGGCTCGTGCTCTGCTCCCGGCATCCGGGCGTCCGACAGAAGTGCGACACCAGCGCCGACATGGGCGCGCTGTGTCCGACACAGAGCGCGGCACCCGCTCCCGGCGCGCCGGCATGGCACCGGCCCTGCACTGGGATCGAGCCAGCCGTTCCGACAATCGAGCCACCCCGGCCGTCGGCCCCGCAGACCGCCGACGACCCAACCGAGAGGAGGAGGTCATGGCCGACCCGACCAAGCCGATTGTGGTCCACTCGCTGATGTATCCCGTCACGGTCAAATTCAACCCCGGCCCGAACACCTTCGAGTTCGGTGGCTGCATGGTCGACAACCAGCTCCTGGTCAACCAGGCGCTGGGCGCCATCGTGCTCCAGCTCACGACCGACGGCGCCGCCTTCGCGCAGAACCCGATCAGCTGGGGGGACAACCCGCAGCCGGGCTGCATGAGCGTCAGCCGCAACTCCGACAGCCAGGTGACGATCATCAATTGGAACACCAACATGGAGTCCGGCGAGAAGTACGAGTACGAGTTCGAGGTCACCATCTGGTACGGCGGCATCGGCTACATTTCGAGCGATCCGACGATCATCAACGCGACGATCCCGACCCCTCTGCCCGACGTCGACGATGACGACGACGAGGCCGGCGAGCACGGGCACGGCCGCCGGGTCAAGCACGAGCCGGCTTTGCGTGCCGTCTGAGGATCTGCTGGAACTCGGGCGAAGCGCGCAGGGGGTCGAACCAGAAGAGGCCGAACCATACCGGTTCGACCCCGCGCGCGAGCGCCTGGTCGGCATTGGCGAGGGCGGAGCTCTGGTCCCCCACCAGGGCGTAGACGAGCGACGCCTCCGCCATCGCCTGGGCGTTGTCGTGGGCGAGGAGCAGCACCCGCTGGGCGGCGTCGACCGCCGCCCGCCGCTCTCCCAGGTGAGCGAGAGCCTGGGCGCGGGCCGACTGCATCTGCCAGCCGGCCGCCGCCGGGTCGCGCTCGACCAGGGCCAACACCCGCCGGTAGAGCGCCTGCGCCCCCGGCCGGTCGCCAGCCAAGAGCGTGGCATCGGCCAGGTTGAGGGTGTAGAGCGGATTCATCGCGTCGAGGTCGACCGCCTGGCGGAAGCGGGCGCGGGCCTCGGGGTACCGGCGCAGCAGCAGGTAGGAGAGGCCGAGGTTGACCAGCTCGCCGGAATGGGGGGCGCGCGCCACCAGCCGGCCGTAGAGCTCCGCCGCGGTCTGCGGGTTCCCCGCCAGCAGCTCGATCTGGGCGAGCAGGGTCTCCCCCGTGTACTGACCCGGCGAGCGGCGGAGCAGCTCGTGGAGGTCGCGCCGCGCGGCGTCGGTCTCCCCCAGCCGGTACTCCATGTCGGCGAGGCGGGCGAGGTAGTTCCACGACGGCCGGCCGGCGACCGCCCGGCGCATGAGGGCGAGGGCGCCCTGGGGGTCGCCGCGGCGCTCGCTCAGACGGGCGCGGAAGACGAGCGTCGCCACGTCGCCCGGCTGCAGCCGCTCGAGCTCGGCGAGCGCGGCGCCGGCCCGCGCGAGCTTCTCGCCGGCCATCGCCACCTCGAACTCGCGGTCGAGCAGGCGCGGATCGGCCGGCGCGATGCGGCGTGCCCGCGCCAGGGCGGCGAAGGCGCCGTCGAGGTCCTCGGGATCGCGGCGGTCGACGAAGCGGACGCGCCGGATGTCGGCCTCGAGCACCGCCCCCTCGACGAACCGCGGCGAGCGTTCCTCGAGCGCCGTCAGGCGGGCGAGGAGCGCGGGGAGCGGCAGCTCGTGGCCCTCGAGGGCGCGGCGTAGGCCGAGATACTCCCGGTAGTCCTCGGCCCGCACCTCGAGTGGCGCCGCCCCGCGCCGCGGGCGGCGGTCCGGGTAGCCGTGCCGGAGATGGCCGGCGACCGCCTCGGCGAGCAGGTAGGGATCGCCGGTCGGCGCCTCGAAGCTCTCCGTCCACAGCAGCCTGCCGTCCTTGCCGGCGATGCGGGAGAGGCCCACGCGGCAGGTGGTGGCGTCGCAGTCGAGCCGCGCCGCGACGACCTCGTCGGCGGCCACCGAGCGCGCCACGGCGAGCGGCGTGCCGGCGATCGGGTCGACCTGCTCGGGGGGGAGCGGCGAGACGCCGTCGAGCGCCAGGAGGGTCTGGAGGAGGGCGGCGCGCAGGCCGGCGGCGAGGAGGTCGGTGCCGGCGACGCGGGCGCCGATCGCCGGCTGGGGCACCGCGACGAGGAGGGGCGCGGCGCGCGGGCGCAGGAGCAGGAAGGCGATCCCCGCCGCCACCGCGGCGGCGAGACCGGCGGCGAGGCCGATCGCGAGCCGCGAGCGCCGGCGGCCGGAGGGCACCGCCCGGTGGCGCCCCGGAGCCGGCGTGGGCTCGCCGGCTGGTCGGGCGGCGGCGAGCACCGGGGCGCCCCCCTCCACCACGGTCGGCGCGTCGGCCGTTCCCCTCGCGCCGCCCGTCCCGGCGACCGGCGGGAGCGCGGAGGTCTGCGCGACCGTCTGCAGCGTCAGCGCCGGCCCGGGCGCCGAGGGCCAGGCGGTGCTCGCGGCGAGCCGCGCCAGCGCTGCCGCCGCCTCGTCGGCGCTCTGCGGCCGGCGATTGGGGTCCTTCTCGAGCAGGCGGTCGATGAGCTCGGCGAGCGCCCCCGGCACCTCCGCGCGCAGCTCGCGCGCCGGCGGCTGGCGGCGGCTGCAGATGTTGTTCAGCGTGTCGAGGACGGTGGGCGCCTGGAACGGCGGGCGGCCGGTCGCCATCTCGTAGAGCAGGGCGCCGAAGGAGAAGAGGTCGGAGCGGTGATCGACGGCCAGGCCGCGGGCCTGCTCGGGCGACATCGAGCTGTAGGTGCCGACCACCGCGCCGGCGACCGAGAGCGACGCCTCGTCCTCCGGCCGGCGCAGCCGCTTGGCGACGCCGAAGTCGAGGATCTTGGCGTGCCCGCCGTCGGTCACCATGACGTTCTCGGCCTTGAGGTCGCGGTGCACGATGCCGCGCGCGTGGGCGGCGGCGAGCCCCTCGGCGATCTCGCGGCCGAGCGGCAGCAGCGTCTCGAGCGCCAGGGGGCCGTCGCGCAGGAGGCGCGAGACGGTGGCCCCGGTGACGTACTCCATCACCAGGGCGTCGCCCTCGGCGGTCGTCACCAGGTCGTGGATCTGGACGATCGCCGGGTGGGAGAGCGCAGCGGCGGTCCGCGCCTCGCGGCGGAAGCGCTCGCGCGCCCGGTCGTCCTCGGCGGCCTCGCGGCGGATCAGCTTGACCGCCACCTGGCGGTCGAGGCGCTCGTCATAGGCGCGGAACACCTCGCCCATGCCGCCGGCTCCGAGGCGGCCCTCGACCTGATACGGGCCGATCGTGTGCGTGCGGGAGTCGTCGGACATGCGGCGCAATCAGAGCCCGCGAACCGATCCGCAGGGCGGCGGCCGCCTCAAGCGATCCCCAGGCGCTTCATCCGGCGCTGTAGGCCGCGCTTCGAGACCTCGAGGGTCTCGACCATGGCGTCGAGGTCGCCGCCACAGCCCGCGGCCGAGCGCTCGATCTCCTCGCGCGAGAGGTCCGCCGCCTTGCGGAGGTTGGGGCTGCGCTCGATCCTATCGTAGAGCGAGGTGCGCGAGATGCCGAGCCGGGCGGCGGTCGGCTGCAGCCGCCAGCGGTTCTCGCGCAGCGCTGCGAGCAGCTCCTCGTCGCCTACCTCCTCGGGCCGGCGGTAGGCCTGGCGCCGGAGCGGGGCGGGCCGCGGGATGTCCGCGGCTGCCGGGCTCGGGCCGACGGGCGCCTCCACCGAGCCCGGCGCGGCCGCCGCCGGCCCGGCGGCCAGGGCCAGGCTCTCGAGCACGGCGGCCGCCGGCACCTGCGACTCGTAGAGGCCGGCGACGGCGATCCGGCGCGCGGCGTTCCTGAGCTGCCGCACGTTGCCCGGCCAGCGCAGGAGGGCGAGGCGGGCGACGAGCGCCGCCGGCAACCACGGCCGCGCCTCGGACTGCGCGTCGAGCCGGCCGGCGGAGCCCATCTCGGCGAGCTCCTGACGCAGGAAGTGGACGAGCAGGCGACCGAAGTCGTCGCGCCGCGCGGCGAGGGGCGGGACGCGGATCTCGTAGCCGGCGAGGCGGTGGAGCAGCGGGGCGCGGAAGCGGCCGGCGGCGACCGCCTCCTCGAGCGGCGCGTCGGCGGCCGCGATCAGGCGGACGTCGACGGTGCGCGGCTCCTCGCCGCCGACGGGCTGGATCTCGCCCTGCTCGAGGGCGCGCAGGAGGAGCGGCTGCACCTCGAGCGGCGTCTCCGCCACCTCGTCCAGGAACAGCGTGCCGCCATGGGCGAGGCCGAAGAACCCGTCGCGCCGCCGCTCGGCGCCGGTGTAGGCGCCGCGCGCGGCGCCAAAGAGCTCGGCGGCGGCGAGCGCGGCGGGGACCGCCGCCATGTTGACGGCGACGAAGGGGCGGCCGGCGCGCGGGCCGGCCGCATGGAGAGCCCGGGCGGCGAGCTCTTTGCCGGTGCCGGTCTCGCCGCGCAGCAGGACCGGCACGTCGAGCGCCGCGGCGCGGGCGATCTCGCGGCGCAGGCGGACCATCGCCGCGCTCTCTCCCACCAGCTCGCCGCCGGCGAGGCCGCCGGGCTCGCCCAGCGGGTCGAGCGGATGGAGGAGGAGGACGATCCGCTCGGCGAGGAGCAGCACCACCCCGCGCTCGAGCTCGGGAAGAGCGATCTCGCGCTCCCCGTCGAGCGGCACGCCGTTCACCTCGACCGCCGTGCGGCTGTCGGCGCGCTCGATTCGCACCCCTCCCGGCCCGGCGCCGGCGGTCAGCAGGATCGGGCGGCGCGACAGATAGGTGTCGCCGAGCGGCGTCCGCCCCGGCCGGCCCGGCGGCGAGAAGTCCGGCTCGCCGCGCGCCAGACGCTCGATGCGGCCGGCGGCGAGGCCGGTCAGCGCCACCCGCTCCCCCACCCGCGAGACGTCGGGGTGGTAGAGGACGGTGAGGCCCGGCACCACCGGCGGCGCGGCCGGGCTCATGGCGCTGCTCTCCGAGCGGGTCTCGCGCGAGAGCCTGGCGGCGAGATCCTCCCTGTCGTGGGGCACGCCGGCAATCTAGCAAGGGCTGCGTGGGCCGGCAAGCGCGCCGGCGCGCCGGCGCGTCGCCGAGCTATGCCGCGCTCAACCGGGCACGTCCAGACGGAAGACCAGATAGTAGGGGTCGACGTAGGCGAGCCGCGCCCGCGGGTCGCGAGCCAGCTCGCGGGTGAGGCCGGCGAAGACGGGGGCGCGCCACACCGTCACCCAGCGGCAGCCGAAACGCCGCGCGATCGCCGGCACGGGGTCGGCGCTGCGGCCCATCGCCAGGTCGACGTAGGCGAGGAAGAGGCCGCGGTCCTTGGCGTAGAAGAAGACCGGATCGAGGGCGACCAGGGATTGGAGCTGGGGCGCCGCGTAGAAGATCGGCGCCGAGTCGCCCCACTGGGCGGTGAAGACGCGCTCGCCCGAGCGGCCGTTGGCGCCCAGCCAGCGCGCCATCTCGAGCGGGTAGGAGACGCCGAAGCCGTGGGCGCGCACGAGGGCGAAGCTCCACAGGCCGCCGATGAGGACGGCGCCGGCGGCGGCGAGCGCCCCCCAGCCGGCGGCCGGGCGACGCGGGGGCGGCGCCTGCCGCTCGCGCTCGGCCACCGCGAGGGCGAAGGCGAGGAGGCCGAGCGGCGCGCCGATCTCGAGCAGGCGCTGGAAGAAGACGGCGCCGAGGGCGAGGAAGCCGGCGGCGAGGATCGCGGTCGTCAGCGTGGCGCGGGTGCGCAGGCGCGGCTCGCGGGCGAGGAGCACCCAGGCGGCGATGGGGGCGAGGAAGGCCGGCCACTGCTCGGCGAGGACGGCGAGGCCGGGGGCGGTCAGCTCGGCCCCGGTCACCGCCCCGAGCGCGGCGTTGCCGGCGCCGGTTGATTGGAACGGCACGACGACGTTCTGCAGGAAGGCGAGGCGGAAGTTCGCCGGGAAATTAGGATGGACGAGCTGGCCGGCGAGCCAGCCCCCGGCGGTCCAGGCGAGCGGGCGCCAGAGGAGCCGGCGGGTCGCGGCATCGTCGTTCGACGCGGCCGCGGACCGCGGCGGGGTGAGGAAGCCGGCGAGGCCCCAGAGCGCGGCGAAGGCGACAACGATCCACCCGCCGGTATGGGCGAGGCCGAAGAGGGCGGCGGCGAGGGCGAGCGCCCAGCCGCGCGCGCGGCCGAGCAGAAGGGCGAGGAAGAGGAGCGCGAAGGCGATCATCCAGACCTGCGGTCGGCACATGGCGAAGCGGTAGGCGAAGAGCGGCCCGAGGAGGGCGAGCCCCCAGACGAAGCGGTGCGGCCGCGGGACGCCGAGCCGCACCAGGGCGAAGGCGAAGGAGGCCACGACGAAGACCTGGCCCAAGAGCGTGCCGGCGATGCCGGCCGCGGCGAGCGGCAGGCGGGCGAAGGGCATCAGGCCCAAGTGGAAGAGGATCTCCTTGTCGGCGTAGTGGTCGGCGAGGATCGAGAACGGCGTCCAGGGGAAGCGGCGCAGCGGGAAGTGCCGGACGAGCTCGCGCGCGACGCCCAGATGGTAGTACTCGTCGTACGACCAGGGGTGGGGAGCCAGCCAGCGCGGCAGGGAGTAGAAGAGGACGGCGGCGGCCGCGGCGAGGGCGAGCAGCGCCCACGACCGGCGTGGCGGCGGCGCGGCGACCGCCGGAACCGGCGGAGCGGGGGCGCCACCGCCCCCGGGCCCGGTCTGGCGGCTCCCCCGCGCCGCCTGCCGCCGCGCGCGGCGCGTGGCGCCTCTTGGAGGAGAGGGCGAGGGCACGGCGGGCCGGGGCGCGCTACCCCCGCGCCGGCCGGCGCCGGCCGAGGGAGAGGACGAGGGCACAGACGGCGAGCCAGGGCAGGGCGGCGAGCCAGATCAGGCCCCCTTCGCGCAGCGGCCCCAATGCCTCCTCCGACTCGCGAGGAACCAGGAAGCTCGCCGACCAGTCGAAGGCGACCACCCAGCGCCAGGCGAGCTGGTCGTGGAAGTAGAGGGCGAGGAGGAGGGCATTGAGGACCGCGAGAGCCGTCGAGAGCGCCGCGAACCTCCCCCAATGGATCCTGAGACCGCCGCCGCCCGCCATGGCCACTCCTCCGGCTGAATGGCCGGAGTCTAGCAGGCTCTTCAGCGTGCCTGCCTCCAACCAGCGGCTCAAGCGATCACGGATGCATCAGCGAGATGGCTCTCTGCAGGAACCAGAACGTGGCCATGGTGCCGATTCCGTAGGCTGGTAGGGCCTTGGCCCACTGCGGCCAGGCGACGGGTACCCTGCGCAGCGCCGCGGCGGCGAGGAGCACGGCGCCGACGAAAGCGAGCTGGCCGAGCTCGATCCCGACGTTGAAGGAGAAGAGCGCCAGCGGGATCTCGGCCGTGGGCAGGCCGACCTCGGCCAGGGCTCCGGCAAAGCCGAGGCCGTGCAGCAGGCCGAAGCCGGCGGCGACCGCCCACGGGGCTCTCTGCGTCAGCGTCCGCTCGCCTCGGCGCGCGCTGGTGAGCTCGACGGCGAGGAATGTAGATGCTGAGGGCGATGGCGGCCTCCATCGGGGGCTGCGGCACGTGCACCACGCCCAGCGAGGCCAAGGCGAGCGTGACGCTGTGGCCGGCGGTGAAGGAGGTGATCGTCCACGCCAGCGATCGTCCCCAGCCGACGAGCAGCACCAGGGCCAGCACGAAGAGGAGGTGATCCCGGCCGCTCAGGATGTGCTCGACTCCCAGCGCGACGTAGTCCTTGAAGACCCCGGCACGGCTGCTGTCGGCGTCGATCCTGAAGCTGGGCGCCTCGGCCTTGAGCACGTGCCGGATCCGGCGGCCGTCGCGGAGAGTGATGCGCAGGAGCACGTCGGCCTGGCTGCTGGCGATGCCCTCGACGCCCACCGCCTTGCCCGCCAGGCCTCCCGGGCAGCGGATCCGCCAGCGGGCGCGGAGCCCGGTGCCTTCCTTCTGCACCTGCGGATCGCCGACGCCTTCGCACTCGACCGGCAACACCGGACGCAACTGGCTGCCCTGCACCCGGATCACCGGCTGCTTCCACTTCACCGCGGCCTCATCGGGCGAAAGCTCCTCGATCTCGAGCAGGGCGGGCGCGAACTGGTGCGCCCGCGCCGGAGCGGCCGCCGTGAGAACGCCTAAGGCGACGAAGAGGGCCCCCGCCAGCAGGCCGAGCGGCGATCGACCGGTCATGACGCGCTTTCTCCCGGCACGACGACGTCGAACTCGGCGCGCAGCTCGCGAAGCCGCAGCTTGAGCCATTCGTCGGCCAGCTTCTGGCGCAGCGCCTGCACGACCTGATCCCGCACGGCCGCGAGCGGCGGAACGCGGGCCTCCTCCCGCTCGTGAACCCAGACCAGGTGGTACCCATAGTCCGAGGGGATCGGCTCCGACCAGCTTCCGGGCGAGAGCGCCGTCACCGCGGTGGCGAAGTTGCCGCCGAGCTCCGAGTGCAGGCCCTGCTCGGTCAGCAGCGGCAGGTCGACCGGCGCCGGCGTCTCGTCGGCGAGCGCCAGCGCGGCCTCGAGGTCGAGCTTCTCGGTCCGAATCCGCGCCAGCAGCCGGCGGGCCCTCTCCTCCGCGTCCGGCCGCAGGAAGCCGTTGATCGCAACCTGCGAGATGCGGATGCGCGCCGGCCGCCTGAACTCCGCGGCATGGGCGGCGTAGAACCGCTCGACGATCTCCGGGCTCGGCTTCTGCAGCAGCACGACGCTGCGGATCAGCCGCCTCGCGTTGTCGACGAGGATGCGCCGCACCACCAGGTCCCCCTCGCCGAGGCCGAGCTCCATGGCCGCTCGAGCCTTCCCGGCCTGGGTCGTCTCGTGCGGATTGGCCTCGACGAACTCGGCGATCTGCGCCAGGCGCGCCTGGGCGGCCGAGTTCTCCTGCATGCCGAGGGCGATCGCGTACTGGAACAAGACCTCGTCGTCGACCTGCATGTCGATCATCTGCTCCCACTCGCTCCGCGTGGGCTTGCGGCCGGTGTCGGTGACGAAGTCCTTGAGCATCGCCTCGACGCTATGGGCGGGGATCTCGATGCGTTTCTTCCGCGGCAGGAGGGCTCCGCCCCTCTCGGTGATGCCGAAGAGCAGAGCCCCGAGCGCCAGCATGTGCAGCGCTGGAGCCTTGAACCACTTCATTTCCGCGCCACGCTCGCCGTCGTCGCCGGCTCGTACCAGATCGGCGAGGTCCAGGCGCGTTCCTGGATCACCGGCTGCACGAAGGTGTCGGTGGTCTGGTTCGAGCAGCACATGGCGCCCTGGTCCGCCTTGGCCTTCTGGGCGGCGCTGCCCTTCTGCAGGGCCGTGAGCTGGGTGTTGCACTCGCCGGTGTCGAGCGGATCGACCCCGATCCACTTGCGGCACCACAGGGTGCTGTAGCGGCAGACCGGCTCCTCGAGCACGCGCACGTAGTAGAACGCGTGCTCTCTGGGATCGAAGTAGGGGTCCTTCCAGACCGCGCAGAGGCGCTCGCGGCCGAGGTCCGGCTTGGCCTTGCAGGTCTTCGAGTCGATCGCCGCCTGGGGGTTGAGCGGGCTGCCCGCTTCGCCGGCCACGCTGTAGACCCGCTCGTGGGTGTTGCCCTTCGCGTCGACCCAGCCCTTGATGATCTGGACCTGCTGCAGCTTGGTCTTGATCTGGTCGTCCCAGGTGGCGGCGGTGATGAAGGTGGGGGCGCCGTCCCTGGCGGTGCGGGCGGGCAGATCGCCACCCATCGGCACGCCACTCTGGTAGCCGATGCCGACGAAGTCCTTGCCGCAGGCGTCGGCCGGATAGCTCCAGCCGCCGAAGAAGCGGACCTTCATCCGCGGGCCGCTCGTGCCGTAGGTCTCCTTGCGCTTCAGCGCCTCGAAGATCGAGTCGCGGGTGTTCTCCTCGGCCCACACCACCGAGGGGCCGCCGGTGCTGTTCTGGATCGTCGAGGCGCTCGCCATCGGGTAGGCGTCGTCGATGCCCAAGTGTCCCGGCCACTGCTCGTTCTCCGGATGCCAGCCCATCACGCCGGTGTGCGAGTCGGAGGCGGAGACCACCCCCATCTTGAAGGGGTTGATGCCGTCGTAGGTCTTCTTCGCGGCGTACTGGATGCCGTCCTTCCAGACGTTGCGCACGTAGGAGCGATCCCCCCAGGTGTCGGGCGCGGCAGGCCCGCTGCTCCCGCTCCCCGAGCCGACGCCCGAGGCCGAGCCGAGAGACTTGCTGTCGAGGATCTCGAAGGCGCAGTACTCGTCGATGGTGTTGGTGCCGGCGAGGAAGCGGGGGTCGTAGCGGCATTCGCTGGCGCCCTTGTCCTGGTAGATCTCGACCAAGGGCTCCATCTGCAGGTGCCGTCTGGCGTCGGCGGTGTTGTAGGGGTCGAGGAACATGGGCGGGAACACCTTGCCGCCGCCGCCCAGGTTCGAGTTGTGCGGGATGGTGATGAAGTCGCAGCGGCTGGCCTTGCCCGGGGTGACGTTCTTGCCCTTCGTGCAGTCCTCCTCGAGCTTGTTCCAGAAGGGCTGCGGCAGCGGATGGTTGACCTTGGTGCCCGGCGGCACCGGCCACACCCGCGGCTCGTCGGGCACGACGGCGAGCAGGGTGTCGATCGGCTCCTTCTGGGGGTCCTTGTTGACCACCACCGCCATGTCGAGGGCGTTGACCGGCTTCTTGACCACGCGGTCGTTCCGGAAGATCACGTTGCGGTGCCAGTTGTTGAGCAGCGGCGTCGAGGTGTTCTCGTAGGCCACGAAGCTGGTGAAGCTGCACTCGTTGCTGCGGTCGTAGGCCTCCTCGGCGGCCTTCTGGATCTCGTTCCACACCTCCAGCTCGGCCTTGGCGCACAGCTCCGGATGGTTGTTGCACACCGGGAGGTTGGTGTTCTTGCTGATCGCGCCGTCGTTCATGATGGTGAGCTGGGTGAACGCGTTCGAGGCGAGGGTTTTCCCCAGCACCGGGTTGAGGGCCCGCAGCGGCTCGTAGAAGAAGCCGTTGATCATCCGGCACTCCATCGACAGGCTCTCGGGCAGATCTTTGCCGAGGAAGCCCTTGCAGAAACCCATGACGCCGAAGTGCTCGGAGTGGTCGGTCACGGCGCCCCAGTCGAGCGGCTGGTCGATGCAGGGCGTACGGCTCGGGCCGCCGCCGACGGGCTCGGTCGCCGGGTCGTTGCAGGAGGCGCGCCGCTTGGGCTGCAGGCCCGAAGGCTCGGGAATGCTGATCGGCGCCTTGCCCTGGGCGAAACGGTAGGCGCCGCGGGGGTCGTTACCGCTCGCGTAGTCGACGAAGCGGATGCTGGCGTCGAAGGAGAGGCCGGTGTGCAGGTGCGTGGTGCCGAAGAGAGCCTGGCGCTTAGGGTTGTAGTTGCTGCACCGGGGCCGGTCCTCGGTGATCTCGAAGGGAGGCTTCGGCGGCGCCGGAGACTTCGGTGGTGTCGGAGACTTCGGCGGCTTCGCGCCGGCGGCGAAGCTCAGCGCGGCGAAGACCACGGTGACGGTTACGGCCAGACGAGAGACAAGGCCCACAGCCCGTGATGACTGCATAGGTCACCCCCCGTCCCGCTAGGCGGGCAGATCAAGGAATTTCGCGAGATGCTACCAGGGCGCTTGAGCGAAGTCGATAGAACCGGTGCCGCGCCGCGCGAGCATGTGACTGGCAGTCACAAGCTCGCGGGGGGGGTGGGCTCAGGCGGCCCGGATCACGAGCTGAGCGATTCTCAGCCTCGAGAGCCGGCAGGACGGAGGCGATGGTGTTTTCTAGCTGATCCGATCGACGCCTTCAGGATCGCGGCGCAACGCCGACCTGCGCCGCCTCCGTCTTCTGTTCTCCGTGCTCCAGGTTCCGCTGAATGAAGCTCTGGAACGCCGACTTGGGCATCGCGCCCAGCATGCGGTCGGCCATCTGCCCGTTCTTGAACAGGATGAAGGTCGGGATGCTCGAGACCTGGAACTGGTAGGCGATCTGCTGGTTCTCGTCGACGTTCAGCTTGGCGACCCGCACCTTGCCGTCCATCTCGTCGGCGAGCTCGTCGAGCAGCGGGGCCACCATCCGGCACGGACCGCACCACTCGGCCCAGAAGTCCACCAGGACGGGGACGTCGGACTTGAGCACCTCGCTCTCGAAGTTTTCGTTCTTCACCGTCACGATCTTGTCGCTGGCCATAGAGATCTCCCTCTCCCTTCCAAGGCGGGCGGCGAGGAACCGCCCGTCGTCTGTCGAAACAGCGTGGGCCAGGCAAAAATGCCGAGCGCCGCCCCCTACCCCGCCGCCGCCACGGCGCGCTGGCGGACCATGTACTCGCGGGCCGCCTCGACGTCCTTGCCGATCTGGGCCGCGAGGTCCATCATTGTGGGGAAGATCCGCTCTTCCCGCAAACGCTTCCAGAACGACAGCTCGACCCGCTCGCCGTAGACGTCGGCCGAGAAGTCGAGGACGTGGCTCTCCACCACCCGCTGGTAGTTCTCGTAGACCGTCGGCCGGGTGCCGATGTTGGTCACCGAATCGAAGCTCGCCGGGTAGCTGGGCAGGAAGGCGCGGGAGACGTAGACCCCGTCGGCCGGGATCAGCCTGTTCTCCGGCTTCAGGTTGATCGTCGGCCATCCCAGGCGCTGGCCCATGCGGTCACCGCGCACGACGATCCCGGTGATCGAGTACGGGCGGCCGAGCATCTCGCGGGCGTCCTCGACCCGGCCCTCCAGGAGGGCCTGGCGGATGCGGGTGCTCGAGATCCGCGCCCCTTCGTAGACGACCTCCTCGACCCCGAAGGCGGCGAAGCCGAAGCTCGCCCCCAGCTCGCGCAGCAGGGGCAGGTCCCCCTCGCGCCGGTGGCCGAACTGGAAGCTCGAGCCGACGTAGACCTCCGAGAGGTCGAGCTTGCCGTGGAGGAAGTCGCGGGCGAAGTTGCGCGCCGGGGTGCGGGCGAACTCGGGCGTGAAGCGGACGATCAACACCACGTCCACCCCCGCCTCGTCGAGCAGCTTCTCGCGCTGCTCCATGGTGGTGAGCGGCATCGGCGCCTGCTCCGGCCGCAGCACGGCGACCGGATGGGGGTCGAAGGTGATCACCACCGCCGGGACCCCGAGCTCGCGCGCCCGCGCCACCAGGAGGTCGAGGAGGGCGCGCTGGCCGCGGTGGATGCCGTCGAAGTTGCCGACCGCCCCCACGCCGCCGCACGGCAGGTCGCTCGAATGGAAGGCGTCCTGGACGACGAGCATCGGGCGAGCTCTAGGCCGCGGCGACGAGGCGGGCCACGAGGTCGTTGGGATGGCCTTCGGTGACCTCGACCCAGGCGAGCGTGCCGGGAGGGAACGCCGCCGGATCGAAGCCGCCGGCGGCGCCCTCGAGGTCGGCGGCGTCGTTGATCAGCACCCGGCCGTCGATCTCCGGCGCCATCCCGTGGTGGCGGGCCTGGAGGAGGTGCTCGCTCTCCTCGCAGACTCCCTCGATCAGCACCTGGAGCCGCCGGCCGACGAGCCGCTGCCGGCGCTCGAGGGCGATCGGCCGCTGGGCCTCCAGGATCTGCTTCAAGCGCTGCCGCGCCGTCCCCTTGGGCACTCTGCCGCCGAGCTCGCCACCCTTCGTTCCCGGCTCGGGGCTGAAGGCGAAGGCGCCGAGATGGTCGAAGCGGGCGCGCTCGACGAAGGTGACGAGGTCCCGGAAGTGCTCCTCCGTCTCGCCGGGGAAGCCGACGATGAAGGTCGAGCGCAGGAAGACGTCGGGCGCGAGCTCGCGGGCGCGGTCGAGGAGGCGCAGGTAGCGCCTGGCGTCGCCCCCCCGGCGCATGGCCGCGAGCACCTGGCCGTGGCTGTGCTGGAGGGGAATGTCGAGGTACGAGCAGAAGCGCGGCTCGCTCCCCATGAGGCGGAGGAGATCCTCGTCCAGGGTCGTCGGGTAGGCGTAGAGGAAGCGGATCCACGGCAGGTCGGTGCCGGCGAGGAGCGCCTCGACGAGGCGCAGTAAACCGTGGCGGCCGAGCCCTAAGTCCTCGCCATAGCGGGTGGTGTCCTGGGCGATCAGGCAGAGCTCGGTCACCCCCGCCGCCGCGAGCTGCCGCGCCTCGGCGACCAGGCTCTCGACGGTGCGGCTGCGGAAGCGGCCGCGCCAGATCGGGATGGCGCAGAAGGTACATGGGTTGTCGCAACCCTCGGCGACCTTGAGGTAGGCGTAGCCGCGGGTGGTCAGCAGGCGCGGCGCGGTATGGTCGAAGACCATGTGGGAGGGGGCGGGGAGCGGCGGGCCGCCGCCGAGCTGCACCAGGTCGCCCACCTCGCGGAGCTGGTCGAGCCCCACGAAGCCGTCGATCTCCGGGATCTCGCGCCGGAGCTCCTCGCCGTAGCGGTTGACCATGCAGCCGGCGACGAGGACGCGCTCGACCCCGTGCCCCTTGCGCCCCACCACCTCGAGGATGGTGTCGATCGACTCCTGCTTCGCCTCCTCGATGAAGCCGCAGGTGTTGACGACGACCGTCTCGGCGGCAGCCAGGTCGGCGACCACCTCGTAGCCGCGGCGGGCGAGCTCCCCCAGCATCACCTCGCTGTCGACGAGGTTCTTGGGACAGCCGAGGCTGATCATCCCTACCCGAGGGCGGTGAACGGCTTCCGACATGGCCGCGGAAGTGTAGCAGAGCCGTGCCACCCGACCCGGCGACCGGCGCGGCGGGGTCGTGGCTCAGCTCGGTCCACTGCGGGCGGGCCGCCTTCGTGTCCGCCCTCCCCTCACACCCTTCCAGGCGGCCGTCCTCGGGACCGAGCTGAGCCTACAACTGCGGCTGGCAACTGCGCCTGGCAACTTCTTTGCACACCCCGGCCCGCGGACCGCTCGCGACGGGCGGCGTCCTTCTCAAGGAGACGCGCATGAGGCGCTCATCGGCTTTCGTCTGCACTCTAGGAGCTCTGCTCGCCACCGCCGGCGTCGCGTCCGCCGCGCGGCCGCCGCTCACCCACCTCGCGCCGCGAGCCAACACCTGCCTCGTCAGCTCCATCAGCTGCAATCAGACCGTCGCCGGCACGCTGACGACGGCGGACTGCTCGGAGACCCTCACCAACGGCGACACCTTCTACGAGGACCAGTACCAGTTCGCCGCTACCGCCGGCGAGCACGTCGCGGTCTCCCAGAGCTCGAACGCGTTCAACCCTTTCGTGTTCCTCGCCAACGCGGCGACCGGCGAGGTCGTCGCGCAGGATGACAACGGCACCGCCACCAACTCGCAGCTCGCCTACACCATCCCGACGGCCGGCAACTACATCATCGTCGCCTCGACCCTCGGGCGCCAGCAGACCGGTCCCTATAGCGTGAGCCTCGTCTGCTCGACCACCAACGCCTCGACCTGCGTCCCGGACGCCACCACGCTCTGCCTCAACAACGGGCGGTTCAGGGTGACCGCCGTCTGGCAGACCTCGCAGGGGAGCGGGACGGCCCAGGAGGTCAAGCTGACCGACGACACCGGCTACCTCTGGTTCTTCAACGAGGTCAACGTCGAGGTCGTGCTCAAGGTGCTCGACGGCTGCCCGGTCAACCATCACTACTGGTTCTTCGCCGGCGGCCTCACCAACGTCTACACCCAGATCCGGGTGGTCGACACCACCACCGGCTTCACCCGCCTCTACACCAACCCGCTCGACTCGGCCTTCCTGCCGATCCAGGACACCGGCGCTTTCGCCACCTGTCCGTAGGCGACCCGAAAGACCGCGAGACGGCGAGGCCCAGGAGCGCGGAGCTCCTGGGCCTCGTTCGTTGGAGACCGCGAGACGGTCGCGGCTCAGCTTGGTGTCCCGAGGACGGCCGCCTGGAAGGGTGTGAGTTGCGCATGGGCCTGGGCGCACCCGCGAGGACGAAACGGCCGGGAGTTTCTGGGTAGGGGAGGGCGGGCCCGAAGGCGGCCGCCCGCAGCGGACCCAAGCTGAGCCGCGAACCGCGAGCACCTGCCATGGTAGTATTTACGGTTGCTTCGCTCAGCACCGCTCAGGGACCGTCCCATGGCCGAAGTGGCTCCCCTCCCACTGCGCCTCCCCGCGATCCTGCTCCACCTGTGGTCGGACCCGCGGGCGGCGAGCTACGCGGAGTCGATCGCCAGCTCGCTGCTGGAGGTCCCGGGGGTCGCCATGCTGCGGCCCAACCTCTTCGCCGTCCTGCCCATCGCCGGCGACCCCGGAGAGGTCGAGACCGCTCTCTACCTCGGCGAGCGGCTGGTGCGCGAGTACCGCAGGCACCTGCCGGCGCGGCGGGAGGACGAGCCGGGGACGGGGCTCGGCGCCATCGTCCTGCCGGGGTGGGTGCGCGGGGCGGGCGCCGACGCCGCCCTCGAGCCGGAGCCGCTGGCCGACGAGCTCGCCCGGCGGACGCCGCAGCTACCGCGCGACCGCGTCTACCTGACCGGCTACGCCGCGGCGCGTCTGGAGGCGCGCCGCGCGCTCACCGCCTGCGGCAGCTACGAGGGGGCGCGCACGCACGCCACGCTGTTCACGGCAGGGAAGCTACGGCCCGACGCCCGCCCCTGGTACAACGCCCGCCTCCTCGGCCGCAACCTCTCCTACCTGGCGCGGCCGGAGGTGGAGCGCC